>Ga0206353_10051367_pt1 | contig 50239 bp, 46 predicted proteins | sample DielMetaTC5am4_FD_146436 | JGI IMG/M metagenome (GOLD analysis project Ga0206353, IMG submission 146436) | Corn rhizosphere microbial communities from Kellogg Biological Station, Michigan, USA - Diel MetaT C5am-4 (Metagenome Metatranscriptome)... | ecosystem: Host-associated > Plants > Roots >...
CCGGGCTCGGAGAAGCGCTGGCACCAGGTGATCTCGCCGCGCAGCGTCGGGCCGACCCAGCGCTCGGCCTGCTCGGCGGTGCCGTGCTGGGCGATCGTCTGGATGTTCCAGCCGGTGATGCCCAGGTTGGGCACCTCGACCCCACGCAGCTCCTGCTCGATCACGAGCTGCTCGGCGGCCGAGGCGTCGCGGCCCCACGGCGGCGGCCAGTGCGGCACCAGGTAGCCGGCATCGGCGATCGCCGCGGCGCGTTGTGCCGGGTCGAGGTCGCGCACGCCGTCGACGAACTCCCGCACCTGCGCGCGCACCGCGGCGGTGTCGTCACCCAGCTCGAGGTGCAGGCGGCGGCGTACGCCGGACAGCGCCAGGTCTGCTGCCCGCCCCCGCCACTGCGCGGGATCGCCGAGGAGCGCGCGCAGGGACAGCGCACGCTTGAGTACGACGTGCGCGTCGTGCTCCCAGGTGTAGCCGATCCCGCCCAGCACCTGGATGCAGTCCTTGGCGTTGTCGACCGCTGCCTCGACGGCGACGGCGACGGCGATGGCCGCGGCGAGGTCACGATCGGGGGCGGCCGGCTCGTCGAGTGCGCGGGCGGCGTCCCAGGTCGCAGCCCTGGCCTGCTCGGCGCGCACCAGCATGTCGGCGCACAGGTGCTTGACCGCCTGGAATGCTCCGATCGGCCGGCCGAACTGCTCCCGAGTGCGGGCGTAGTCGGTGGCGGTGTCGAGCGCCCAGCCGGCCAGGCCGGCGCACTCCGCCGCGACCAGCACCCCGGTGAGCGACCGCACGGCGTCGAGGTCGAGACCGGGCAGGATGCGGGCAGCCGGCACCGCTACGCCCTCGAGATCGAGCCGCGCAGGACGGCGGGTGCCGTCGAGACCGGGCAGCTCGTGGACGGCGCAGTCTGCGGCGTCGACGACGAACCACACCTCACCGCCAGGACCCTCGGCACCGAGCACGACGACGTCGGCCAGTGCCGCGCCGAGCACCGGCCGGACGCTCCCCGCGACCTGCACGCCGTCGGCCGTGGGCGTCGCCGCCAGGCCACCGAGCGTCAGGGCGACGGCGCCGGTGGCGGCGCCGTCGACCAGACCGGGCAACAGCTCCTTGCTCGCCGTGGTGGGGTGCTGGCCGAGCAGCAGGCTGGCGAACAGGGTAGGCAGCGACGGGCCGTGCGCGAGCGCCCGGCCCAGCTCCTCGACCGCCACGGCCAGCTCGACTCCGCCGGCGCCGGAACCGCCGGACTCCTCGGCGACGTGCAGCCCGAGCAGCCCCTGGGCGGCCAGCCCCGCCCACCAGTCGGGCCTGCGCTGCGGGCCTTCGAGTGCCTCCCGGGCGGCGTCACGCAGGCCGGCCCGCTGGGCCCAGCCGCGGACCGCGGCGGCGAGGGAGGCGTGCTCCGCGGTCACCCCGATCGTCATGCGCTGGCCTCCCCGCGGGCCCTCGACGGCACTGTCGGGCATACTAGAACAGGTTCTCGTCTCGCCGACAGCGCGAGTCGGCGAATCGGTAGAACGGATGCTAATTTCGCTGCCGACGCACAGAGCACGAGAGGGCGGGCGGACGTGACGGACCAGTCGACGGCCCGGCCGGCGGACGACCAGGTCGACGACGACACGGTCGCACCGCAGGAGACCTCGGCGCAGCGTGCCCGGCGCACCCGCATCCTCGAGGCCACGCTGGAGCTGGCTCGCAACGGTGGCTATGAAGCCGTGCAGATGCGCGCGGTCGCGGAGATGTCCGAGGTCGCTCTCGGCACCCTCTACCGCTACTTCCCGTCGAAGGTGCACCTGCTGGTCTCGGCGATGGCCTCGCAGCTCGAGCAGATGCGCACCAGCCTGCAGCGCCGCACGATCCCGGGCGACTCACGGCTGGAGCGAGTGGCTTACGTGCTCGAGCGGTCGACGCGTTCGCTGCAACGCAACCCGAACCTCACCGAGGCGATGGTGCGGGCCATGATGGCCGCCGACGCCAGCGTCGCCGCCGAGGTGACCGCGGTGCGTGCGCAGATGGGTGAGCTGATCATCAAGGCGCTGCGCAACGGCAGCGGCGCGCAGCCCGACGACGAGGCGCTCGCGGGCATCCTGCAAGACGTGTGGTTCGCCCGGCAGATCGCCTGGCTCGGCGGCCGCATCGGCACCGACGAGGTGTGGCGAGAGATCGAGCAGGCGATCGAGCTGGTCCTGCGTCGCTGAGGCTCGGTCAGGAGCCCGTCTTCCCCCCCAGGTAGACGTCGGCGAGCGCCGCCTCCACCTCGGACGGTGTGCCGGACAGCTCGACCCGCCCGTGCGCCATGACGGCGACCCGGTCGGCGATCTGCAACGCGGTGCGGGCGAACTGCTCGACCAGCAGGATCGCGCGCCCCTCTGCGGCCACCTGGGCGACGATGTCGTAGAGCTCGCCGACGATGATCGGTGCAAGGCCCATCGAGATCTCGTCGAGCAGCAGCAGTCGCGGGTCGGTCGACAGGGCCCGTGACATCGCCAGCATCTGCTGCTCGCCGCCCGACAGCGTGCCGGCCAGCTGGTCGCGTCGTTCCGAGAGCCGCGGGAACCGGCCGAAGGCAACGTCGACGACGTCGGTCATCCGCGTCCCACGCCCGCGGTAGGTCCACATTCGCAAGTGCTCGGTCACCGTGAGGTTGGGGAAGATGCCGCGCCCTTCCGGGATCGTGCAGACGCCGAGCCGGGCCAGGCGTTCGGCCGGGGACCTCGTCAGGTCGCGGCCGTCGACCAGGACGGCGCCGGCCGTGGCCCGCAGCCGCCCGCTCGCGACCCGCAGCACCGTGCTCTTGCCCGCGCCGTTCGGCCCGAGCAGCGCGACGACGCCGGCCGCCGGCACGGTGAGGTCGAAGTCCCGCAGCACCGACACGGGACCGTACCCGGCGCATACGCCCTGCAGCTGCAGCGCCGGCGGCACTGGCATCAGTCCACCCTCGCCGGCGCGTCGCCGGGTGCCGCCGGCTCGACGGTGACCCCCAGGTAGGCCTCCTGCACCCGCCGGTCGTCCCGCACCTGCGTCGGCGTACCGGTCGCGATCAGCTCGCCGAAGTCGAGCACGTGCAGCATGGAGCACACGGTCATCACCAGGTCCATGTCGTGCTCGACGAGCAGCACGGCGATGCCTTCGTCGGCGAGCCGCAGCAGCAAGCGGCCCAGCGCCGCGCTCTCGCCGGACGAGAGCCCCGAGCTCGGCTCGTCGAGCAGCAGCACCCGCGGCCCGGTGGCGAGCGCGCGAGCCACCTCCACCAGCCGCGCGGTGCCGGTGGGGAGTACGTCGCAGGGCACGGCGGCAACGTCGGTGATGCCCACACGCTCGAGCAGCTCGCCGGTCAGGTCGGCCGGGCTGCGCCCGTGGCGGGTCAGGCCGGCAGCCACCTCGGCCGCGACGAGGACGTTCTCACGTGCCGTCAACGTGCCGAACAGCTCCAGGCGCTGGAAGGTGCGTGCCAGGCCGAGATGCGCGCGCGCCTGCGGCCGCAGCCGGGTGATGTCGCGCTCGCCCAGCCGCACCCGCCCGGCGTCCGGCCTCTGCAGGCCCGTGACGACGTTGAACATCGTCGTCTTGCCGGCGCCGTTCGGACCGATCAGCCCGGTGACCGCCCCCGCGGTGACCTCGAAGGAGACGCCCTGCAGAGCCTGCACGCCACCGAAGCGGACCGACACCTCCTCAACGCACAGCACGGCCGGCTCCCTCGACTGGGCCCATCGGAGCGGGGACGGCGACGACGGCCGGCAGGTCCGGAGCACGACGGTCCCGCAAGCGCTGCAGCGGTGTGTTGCCGCCGAACGTCCCGTTCGGGTTGCGCCCGATGCCGACCGCACCGAGCCCGACGCCCAGCGAGACGATGTCGCGCAGCGACCCGTGCACGTGCGTCTGGATCACCGGGCCGTAAGCCAGCACCAGCCCCGCGAAGAGCATCCCGGTCGTGGTGCGGATGCCGAACACGACGGCCAGCAGCAGCAGGAGGATGCTGCTGAGCAGCGGGAAATCGGCCGGCCCGACCAGCCCCTGCACACCTCCGAGCAGCGCCCCGCCGAGCCCGGCCAGCGCCGCGGACAGGGTGAAGACGAGCAGCTTCAGCCGAGTCAGGCTCATCCCGACGGTGGCTGCGGCCGCGGGGCTGTCGCCCATCGCCACCAGCCGGCGGCCCAACGTCGACCGGCGTACGGCGAGCACGCCGACAGCGACCAGCGCGAACACCGCGCACAGGAAGAAGAAGTAAGCCCGGCCGTTGGTCAGCGAGAGCCCGCCGACGTGCAGCCGCTTGATCGACAGCGACAGGCTGTTGCCGAAGACCTTCGGGTTCTGGAAGAACACGTAGTCCATCGAGTAGGCGAAGGCCAGCGTCGACAGCGCGAGGTAGAGGCCGCGTAAGCGCAGTGCGGGCAGCGCGATGAGCGCGCCGACCGCACCGGCCAAACCGACTGCGGCCAGCAGACCGAGCACCGACCCGCCGTCGCCGACCTTCGCCATCGCGAACGCGCCGATGCCCGCGAACGTCAGCTGGCACAGCGAAACCTGGCCGCCGTAGCCGGTCAGCAGCACCAGCGACAGCATCACCAGCCCGAAGCAGACCGCGAGGCTGACCGTCGCGATGGTGCCGGCAGAAAGCGTGACGGCGAGCACGGCGGCGACGGCGAGGAACGCCGCGGCGGTCACGAGCGACTCGCGCAGGCCGGCTACCCGTGGCGGCCGGATGACCGTGCTGCGTCCGCGCAGCCTCGCCTGCGGCAGCACGAGCAGGGCGACGAACAGGAAGACCATCGGGATGATCGGCTTGATCTGGCCGAGCAGGTTGCCGACCGGCAGGTAGCCGACGGCGTAGGACTCCAGCAGCCCCAGCGCGACACCGCCGACGAAGGTCAGCGGCAGGTTCTTCAGCCGGCCCACCATCGCGGCGGCGTAGCCGTTGATGACGATCAGCGTCAGCGTGTTGATGTCGAGCGTCACGAGCGGCGCCAGCAGCACGCCGGCGAGCGCGGCCAGCATGGCCCCGAGCGCCCAGCCCAGCTGGCTGAACCGCACCGGCGCTGCGCCGGTCAGTGCGGCCAGTTCACGGTCGTCGACCACCGCCCGGGTCGCGATACCCGGCCGCGTGCTGTAGAGGAAGAGCCGCAACGCGATCGCGACCGCGATGGCGGCGGCCACGACCGTGAGCTGGTGCCAGCTGATGACGACGCCGGCCACCGACACGCTGTGCGTCGGGAAGAACTGCGGCACGAACCGCGGCTGGCTCGGGTCCCACACCATCTTCGCGATCCCGATGAGCAGCACGAGCAGGCCGACGGTCACGGTCAGCGACGTGTCGAGCGACGACGACTCGATGCGGCGCATGAGCAGCCGCTCGATGAGGAGGCCGAGCGCCGGCGCGACGACGAGTACGACGGCGGCGAAGGCCAGACCACTCGGCCAGTGATGGTGCTGCGACAGGTCCCAGAACGCGAACGCGCTGACCATCCCGATGGCGCCGTGCGCGAAGTTGAAGATGCCCGACGTGGTGTAGGTGACGACGAGGCCGGCCGCGGTCAGTGCATAGATGCACCCGGCGACGACGCCGACGACCGTCAGCGGGAGGAACGTGTCCATCGACTGCCGGTGACCTCCGTCGGGGGCGATCGCCTGATCGTGGCCTACGGCACGTTGCGCGACGGTGCATTTCGGCAATTCCCTGCACGAGTCGACGACCACGATCACGATTGGCGCCTGAAACAGGTTCTACCTGTCCTATAGTCCGCTGACAACCCGCGCAGGGCCGCCGGAAGGAGCCCCGATGTCGCCTCGCCTCCCTGCCCCGCGAGCCGCCCGGATCGCCGGCGCCGCTGGCCTCAGCCTGCTGCTCGTCACGGCGTGCGGAGGCAGCAGCGGCGGCAGCTCCAAGGCTGCTGACACCACTCCGTCGCCGAGTGCGAGCAGTTCCTCGGCGGCGGCGAACCAGCCGGCCGACCCGGCCAAGGCAACGGCGGAAATCACCGCGAACTGGGAGGAGTTCTTCGCGCCCACCACGCCGGAGGCGACCGCACAGTCGTTGCTGCAGAACGCCGACAAGCTGCAGCAAGCGCTGGCAATCGCGGCAAAGGCGAAGGCGTCCGGCAACAAGACAAGCGCGAAGGTCAAGGGCGTGACCTTCACGAGCCCGACCGAGGCGACCGTCACCTACGACCTGCTGGTCAACGGCGCCGTGGCGCTGGCCGGCAGCACCGGCAAGGCCGTGCTCGAGGGCGGCACGTGGAAGGTCAGCCAGGTGACGTTCTGCACGCTGGTCGCGCTCAGCGCCAACGGCCAGCCCGTGCCCGGCTGCTGACCCGACGCCCGCAGGAGAGGACGCTCCCGTGACCTTTCGGCGCACCACACAGCTGCCGCGTCTCGGTGCCGCGGTCGCCGCCGTCGCGTTGGTCGCCACCGCGTGCGGAGGTAGTTCCGGCGGCGGCAGCGCCGCTGGCAGCCCGTCGGCCGGCACGGAGACAGCAGCGTCGACGATCGTCGGCAGTGCGAGCGCACCGATCACGAAGGACAGCGTCACCGTCGGCAACGTCGCGACGCTGTCGGGTCCGATCCCCGGGCTCTTCCAGGGTGCGCCGTACGGCGTCGACGCCTACTTCGCGATGGTCAACTCGCAGGGCGGGGTCAACGGGCGCAAGCTCGCGCTGGTCAGCAGCGACGACGCGCTCAACTGCAACGAGAACAAGACGCAGACCGACAAGCTGGTCGCCAGCACCTTCGCGATGGTCGGCAGCTTCTCCATCTACGACGACTGCGGCGCCACCGTGATCGCCGCCCACCCGCAGGTGCCCGACGTCTCGGTGCCGATCGGCGACCACGCCAAGGCGCTCGCCAACCTCTACAGCCCGCAACCGCAGCCGGCCGGCTATGCGCTCGGCCCGTTCGTCTACTTCAAGCAGAAGTACGCCGCGACGAAGGTCGGCTCGATCTACGGCGAGGGGGCCGCGGCGACGTCGTTCAAGCAGCAGTCCGAGGCGATGAAGTCGGTCGGCTACCAGATCGTCTACGCCCGGCAGGCGGGCAACACCGAGACGAACTTCACCTCCGACGTGATCCGCATGCGCAGCGAGGGCGTCAACTTCCTGTGGCTGACCGACTTCAACGCTGCCGGCATCGCGCGGGTGCTGACCGCCGCGAAGCAGCAGAACTGGAAGCCGAAGCTCGTCGTGACACCGACGGCCTACGACGCCAGCTTCTTCAAGCTGATCGGTGACCCGTCGGCGGCCGAGGGGCTGATGATGCCGCTGGCGTTCTCCATGTTCCTGGGCGAGGACAAGGCGCAGGTGCCGGCCGTCGCGACGTTCGACACGTGGATGCACAAGGTGCACCCCGGCTTCCAGCCCGACCTGTTCAGCCTCTACGGGTGGACGTCGGCCGCACTGTTCGTCGACGCGCTCAAGCAGGCCGGTAGCGACCCGACCCCCCAAGCCGTGCTCGACGCGCTGAAGAACACCCACGACTTCGACGCCGACGGCCTGCTGGCCAAGGCCGACGTAGGCACCAAGCAGCCGTCGGGCTGCTGGATGCTCGCCACCATCAAGTCGGGCAAGTTCGTGCGGGTGCTGCCCGACAAGGGCTTCACCTGCGACCCGGGTGGCTACTACCGGGCGACGTCGTAGCCGCGACTACAGCGTCATGAACGCATCGGCGCTGTAGCCCTGCTCCATGTCACGTCCGGCGAAGTAGTCGCCCAGCGTCGCGTCGAGGTCGTCGGCGCTCCACGACCCGCCGGCGGCGTCCCAGCGCTGCGCGACTGCGGGCGGGCTGACGTGGACCACCATGCCGCCGTAGACGACGAACACCTGTGCAGTGATGCGCTCCGCGGCGGGTGAGGCGAGGTAGGCCACCAGCGGCGCGACGTGGTCCGGCGACAGCGGGTCCGGTTGGCCGGCCGGTGCCTCTCCGAACACACCAGCGGTCATCTGCGTGCGCGCCCGTGGGCAGATCGCGTTGGCCAGCACGCCGTAGCGGGAGCACGACTTGGCGGTGGCGACCGTCAACGCCACGATGCCGGACTTCGCGGCAGCGTAGTTGGGTTGGCCACCAGAGCCGAAGAGAAAGGCCTCCGACGAGGTGTTGACGACGCGCGCGTAGACGGCAGCGCCCGCGGCCTTCGACTGCTCTCGCCAGTGCGCCGTCGCGAAGTGCGTCATCGCCGCATGCCCCTTGAGGTGGACGGCGAGGACACTGTCCCACTCCTCTTCGGAGATGTTGAAGATCATGCGGTCGCGCAGGATGCCGGCGTTGTTGACGAGCACGTCGAGCGAGCCGAATGCGTCGACCGCGGTGCGCACCAGCGACTCCGCGGTCGCCCACTCGGCGACGTTGCCCTGCGCGGCGACGGCCTCGCCGCCGGCGGCCTCGATCTCCTTGCCGACGCTCGCCGCGGTGTCACCGTCGTAGTCGTTGACGACGACCCGCGCGCCCGCAGCCGAGAGCGCGAGGGCCTCCGCACGGCCGAGCCCCTGGCCGGCACCGGTGACGAGCGCGGTGCGCCCGGCGAGGTACAGACGGTCACTGCTCACGGCAGGGTTCCTCCTGGTTCGATGTCGGTCGGCCGGTCAGACCGGCTCGGCGGCGAGCGTGGCACCGATCCGCAGCAGCTGCGCAGTCGCCGCGCCGAGCGTCATCTCGATCTGCTTACTCCAGCGGAAGTAGCGCGCCAGCGGGTACTCGAGGTCGACCCCGACGCCGCCGTGCACGTGCTGCGCCGCGTGGGCGATGCGGTGACCGCCCTCGGCCGCCCACCACTTGGCGACCTGGACCTCGGTCGTGGCGGGCAGGCCTGAGTCGAGCAGCCACACCGCCTGCAGCGTGGTCAGCCGCATCGCCTCGACGTCGATGTAGGCGTCGGCCAGCCGGTGGCCGACCGCCTGGAACGACGCGATCGGCCGGCCGAACTGCTCGCGGCCGCTGGTGTAGGTGGCCGACAGGGCCAGTGCCTTGCCGCTGACGCCGAGGGCCGTCGCGGCCAAGCCGGCGAGTGCCCGGTCGAGCAGCCAGTGCAGCACCTCCTCACCACGGTCGGGGCCGGCCAAGACGTCGCCGGCACCGACCACCACCTCCCCCAGCTCGACCTCGGCCTGCGGCTGACCGTTGGTGGCCGTCTGCGGCCGCAAGGTCACCCCGGGCGCAGCCGGCTCGATCAGGGCGACGACCACGCAGCCGTCCGCGGCGGTGGCGGGGACGAGGATCCGGCGCGCCTGTGCGCCGAGCGGCACGCACGACTTGACGCCGGACAGCCGCCAACCGGCACCGTCGGCAGCGGCGGTCGTGGCCGGTCGTCGCGGGTCGTCGCGCCCGCTCTCGACAAGGGCGGCGGTGAGCAGCGCCGTGCCGGCGGCGACGTCGGGCAGGTCGCGTCGACGCTGCTCCGGCGTGCCGAACGCGTCGAGAGGCAAGGCGCCGCACAGCACGGTCTCGAACAGCGGCACCGGCGCGACGTGGGCACCGACCTGCTCGAGCAGCAGAGCCAGCTCGGTGAAGCCCGCGCCACCGCCACCGACGTCCTCCTGCAGGCACGCGCCCACGATGCCGGAGTCGGCCAGCTGCCTCCACAGGTCCTCGTCGAGCCACCGGCCATCACCTTCCAGCGCGGCGAGCCGGGCCGGGGTCGCGCGCTCGGAGAGGATGCGTGCGGCGAGCTCGACGAGGGCGCGCTGGTCCTCGGTCGGGTTGAAGTCCATCGTCGTCCTTACCGGGGGGCCCGGGGCATCGCGAGCCCGACCATCGAGATGATGTCGCGCTGGATCTCGTTGGTGCCGCCACCGAAGGTCAGCACGAGCGTGTTGCGCATCGCCCGCTCGAGATCGGCGCCGAGCAGCGCACCGGCGGAGTCCTTGGTCAGCGTCGAGGCCTGGCCGAGGATCTCCATGAGAGCGCGGTAGGCCTCGATGTAGAACTCGCTGCCGAACACCTTCACCGCCGACGCGTCGGCCGGGTTGAGGGTGCCCTCGGTGACGCTCCAGGCGACCTTCCAGTTGAGCAGCTTGAGGAACTCCAGCCGGGCGTGCAGCCGGCCGAACGACACCTGCACCCACTCCTGGTCGATCACCCGGCGGCCGTCGGCGAGCTTGGTGTCCTGGGCCCACCGGCGTACGTCGTTGATCTTGCGCTCGACCATACCGGCGCTCGACAGCGCGACCCGCTCGTGGTTGAGCTGGCTGGTGATGAGCCGCCAGCCTTCGTTCTCGCCGAGCACGACGTTGCCGACCGGCACACGCACGTTGTCGTAGTAGGTGGCGCTGGTGTAGCCGCCGCCGATGGTGCGCACCGGCGTGTAGCTGAAGCCGGGCGCGTCGGTCGGCACGATGATGATCGACAGGCCCTTGTGCCGCTTGGCGTCGGGGTCCGTGCGGCAGGCCAGCCAGATGTAGTCGGCGTGCTGGATGAGGCTGGTCCACATCTTCTGGCCGTTGATGACGTAGTGGTCGCCGTCGCGGACCGCGGTCGTCTTGAGGTTGGCCAGGTCGGTGCCCGCGCCCGGCTCGCTGTAGCCGATCGAGAAGTGCAGGTCACCTCGGACGATGCGCGGCAGGAAGAAGTCCTTCTGCTCCTGCGTACCGAACGCCATGATCGTCGGCCCGACCGTGTTGGTCGTGAGGAACGGCACCGGCACGTTGGCGCGCTGCGACTCGTCGAAGAAGATGTACTGGTCGAGCAGGTCGCGGCCCTGGCCGCCGTAGTCCTTCGGCCACGACAGTCCCAGCCAGCCGTCGGCCCCGAGCTGACGGACGACCTCCTTGTACGCCGGACCGTCGAGCTCGCCCTTCGACAGGCCCTCGACGCGCTCGGGCGTCATGAGCCGGACGAAGTAGTCGCGCAGCTCGTCGCGCAACGCCCGCTGCTCGTCGGTGTAGGTCAGGTACATAGAACACGTTCTACTGGGCAGTCGACTCGGCGGTCAAGGACGGCAGGACGCAGTGCGTGCCGGCGTGGTCGTAGATGGTCGGGGCGCACTTGTTGCAGTGGATGCACAGCGACTCGCTGCTGGCGCCGGCCTGCAGCTTGTTGACCAGGTCGGGATCGCGCAGCAGGGCCCGCGCCATGGCGACGAACGCGAAACCGTCCGCAACCGCCTGCTGCACCGTGTCGAGCCGGTTGATGCCGCCGAGCAGGATCAGCGGCAGGTCGACGGCGACCCGGAACTGCCGTGCGTAGGGCAGGAAGAACGCCTCTTCGAAGGGGTACTCCGGCAGGATCCGCCGCAGCAGCGGCTTGACCACGGGTCGCAGTGCCCGAGGTTGGGTCCCCGCGAAGTCGTCCAGCGGCACCTCACCGCGGAAGAAGTACATGCCGTTGAGCAACGAGCTGCCGCCGGTGAGCTGCAGCGCGTCGACGGTGCCGTCCCCCTGCAGCATCCGAGCGACCTCGATGCTCTCGTCGAGCCACAGCCCGCCGGGCACGCCGTCGCTCATGTTGAGCTTGGCGGTCACCGCGGCCCGGTCGCCCACTGCGTCGCGGACGGCGCGCAGCACCTCACGGGGGAACCGGGCGCGGCCTTCGATGTCGCCGCCGTAGGAGTCGGTTCGCCGGTTCAGGTTGGGGCTCAGGAACGAGCTCAGCAGGTAGTTGTGGCCGAGATGCACCTCGAGGCAGTCGAACCCGGCCTCGACCGCGTGGCGCGCGGCAGCGACGAAGTCGTCGCGCACCCGGGCCAGGTCGCGCGGCGTCGCGGCCGGCACGACGCCCTTCGCCACCGGGCTGAACCGCCGGCTCGGCGCGAGTGACTTCTGCTTGTTGGACATCGCGTCGGCGACCAGCCCCGCGTGACCGAGCTGGGCGGCGGCGGCAGCGCCGTGCGCGTGCACCGCGTCGGTGAGCTTGCGCAGGCCCGGCACGGTGTCGGCGTCGAGCACGAGGCAGTGGCGGAACACCCGGCCGTCGGGCGAGACGGCGCAGTAGGCGACGGTCGACATCGCCGCGCCGCCGCGGGCGACCGCCTCGTGGAAGGCGACCAGGTCCTCGGTCACCTGCCCGCGGTAGCTGCGCCCTTCGAACGTCGCCGCCTTGATGATGCGGTTGCGCAACGTCAACGGCCCGAGCCGGGCCGGCGCGAAGACGTCGGCGGTCACACCAGCACCCGGCCGGAGCGGGCGAACTCCTGCTCCACGGCGGCGGCGTCGGCGGGGGTGAAGGGCCGCATCGTGAGGTCGTCGCCGTCCCGCCACCAGACCTCGTCGGGCGCGTCCCAGCGGTCCTCGGCCAACCGGCGTACGACGATCTTGCCGGTAGCCGTCCGCGGCAGGTCGGCGGACACCCGCAGGAATCGCGGCACCCACTGGGGCGAGGTGTCGGGCTGGTCGGCGACCCACTGCGCGAAGCCCGACGGGTCGAAGCCGTCGCCGGGGACGACCGCCGCCATCAGCCGGTCGCCGGCGGTGGGATCGGGCACGGCGTAGACGACGGCCTCGACGACCTGGGGGTGGCGCGTGAGCAGCCGGGCGACCGGCGCGGCCGGGAAGTTCTCGCCGCCGACCCGCAGCCGGTCGAGGCTGCGACCGGCGAAGTAGAGGAAGCCCTCGGCGTCGCAGTAGCCGAGGTCGCCGCTCCAGTAGTGCCCGTCGCGGGAGCGGTGCGCGGACTCCTCGGGTGCGTCCCAGTAGCCCTCGAAGCCGCCGAGCCCGTCGACATTGACGAACTCCCCCACCGCGACGTCGGCGTTGGCCAGCCGGCCCGACTCGTCGAAGACCGCAGGCGGGCAGTCCTCGCCGGTCTGCGGGTCCAGCACGCGGATGTCGCCGACGCCACGGCCGAGCGAGCCGGGCGGGGTGTCCGGGGTGCGGGTGATGCTGATGCCGCCCTCGGTCGAGCCGAAGCCGTCCATCACCTCGCAGCCGAAGCGTCGCGCGAACCGCTCCAGGTCCGCGGGCGCCCCCTCGTTGCCGAAGACGCGTTGCAGCGGGTTGTCGGCGTCGTCGGGCCGCTCCGGCTGCGCCAGCACGTAGGACAGCGGCGTGCCGACGTAGTTGGCGTAGGTCGCGCCGAAGCGGCGCGCGTCGGGGATGAACTGCGACGCCGAGAACTTCCGCCGCAGCGCGATCGTCGCGCCCACGGCCAAGCTCGGCGCCCAGCCGGCGATGACCGCGTTCGAGTGGAACAGCGGCATGCTCACGTAGGTCACGTCGTCGGGCGTGAGGCCGACCCGCTGCACCATCCCGTAGCCGTAAGTCGCGATCTTCCCTTGCGAGCAGCGCACCGCCTTCGGCGTGCCGGTCGTCCCGCTCGTGAAGATCAGCAGGTACAGATCGTCCACCTGGGCCTCGCCGTCCGGCAGCGCCGCCGCGTGGTAGGACATCGCGTCGACGTCGACGACGCGGGCACCACCGGTGTCGGCCCCGTCGAGCAGCGGTGCCATCGACGCATCGGTAAGCACGAGGTCGCAGGCGGTCGCGCGGATGTCGTCTCCGAGCGCATCACCTCGACGCATCGGGTTGAGCCCGACGAGGACGAAGCGGCCGAGCGCGGCGGCGGCCAGCCAGAAGGAGAACTCCGGCACGTTCTCCAGCAGCACACCGACGTGCGCGGGACCGTCGGCTCCGCGTGCCCGGCGGTCGGCGGCGTACCACGCGGCGCGAGCGGCGGCCGCGGCGGTGTGCTCGGCCCACGTCCAGCAGCCGACATCGGTGACGAGACCGGGACGCGGGTCGTCGGCGCGGGCGCGGACGAACGTGGAGACGGTCGTGAACCACGCGCTCACGGCGCGGTGACCGCCGCGGCCGCCGCCTCGGCCAGCACACGGGCCGCCCAGCCGTAGTCGGGCTTGCCGCTCGGCGAGCGTTCGATCAGGTCGACGGCGTGGCAGAAGCGCGGCACCTTGTAGCGGGCGATGCGTGCCGCGAGGTGCGTCTCGATCTCGGGCTGCGTGGGCACCCCTGCGCCGGGCCGCACCTGCAGCACCGCGGCGACCCGCTGCCCCCAGCGGTCGTCGGGGATGCCGGCGACCACCGCGTCGACGACGTCCGGGTGCGCCTTGAGCGCCCCCTCGACCTCCTCCGGGTAGACCTTCTCGCCGCCGGAGTTGATGCAGACCGAGCCGCGGCCGAGGAACCGCATGGTGCCGTCGGCCTCGACGGTGGCCATGTCGCCGAGCAGCACCCAGCGCTCGCCGTCGACCTCGACGAAGGTCTCGGCGGTCTTCACCGGGTCGTTGTAGTAGCCGAGCGGGATGTGGCCGCGCTGCGCGACTCGGCCCACGGCGCCGGAGCCGGGCGGCACCGGCCGGTGGTGCTCCTCGTCGAGCACCTGGGTGCGCTCGTTGACGACGAACCGCAGGCCGTCGGCCGGCTTCGACCCGGGCGGCGCGGTGCCGTTGAAGCCGCTCTCCGACGAGCCGTAGCTGTCGACCACGTAGACGTTGGGCAGCAGGTCGGCGATGCGGTCGCGCAGCGGCTGGGAGAGCAGCGCGCCCGCCGACGCCAGCGCCAGCAGCGACGAGGTGTCGTAGGACCGCTCCTCCAGCGCCTGCACGATCGGCAGCGCCATCGCGTCGCCGACGATCGTGATCGTGTTGACCTGCTCCTGCTCGATCAGCGAGAGCGCGCCGTGGCCGGTGTAGCGCCGGATCAGCACCACCTTGCCGCCGCCGAGGAAGTTGATGAAGCTGCCGAGCTCCGCCGCGCCGTGCATCAGCGGCGGCGCGGGAAACGACACACCGGGCGAGTTGGCCGCCGCGCGCGGGCCGGCATCTTCCGGCCGGGCCAGCGGCTCGCCCATCGGGTAGCCGCCACCCATGCCGGCGAACAGCAGGTCCTCGTGGCGCCACATGACGCCCTTGGGCATCCCGGTCGTCCCGCCGGTGTAGATGATGAACAGGTCGCCGCCGGAGCGCTCCGGGAAACCGTCGCGGTGGTCCGGCTGCGCGGCCAGCGCGTCGTCGTAGACCGTGGTGCCCGGCGGCAGCGCGGCGCCGTCGGTGGGACCCACCGCGACCAGGTGCCGGATCTTCGGCGTGCGCGGCAGGACCGCCGCCACCCGGTCGGCGAACTCGGTGTCGAAGACCACGCCGACGAGGTCCGCGTCGTCGTACAGGTAGTGCAGCTCGTCCTCGACGTAGCGGAAGTTGACGTTGACCGGCACCGCTCGGATCTTGAACAGCGCGAGCATCGTCTCGAGGTACTCGGTGCCGTTCATCATGTGGCAGCCGACGTGGTCACCGGGTGCGATGCCGTCGGCGAGGAAGTGGTGCGCCAGCCGGTTGGCGCGCGCGTCGAGCTCGCGGAACGACAGCCGGCGGCCCTCGGCGTAGAGCGCCTCGCGCTCCGGCACGTGGTCGACGATGTGCTCGAAGAGGTCCGCCAGGTTGAACTGCACGCCGCTCCCCCGCTAGTGCTTGAAGCCGGACCCGGCGATCGCGCCGCCGTCGACCGCGAGCTCGGCGCCGGTGATGTAGGACGCGGCGTCGCTGGCGAGGAACGCCGTCGCCTCGGCGACCTCCTCCGGCCGGCCCATGCGCGACATCGGCACCTGCTTGCCCACCCACTTCATGTTGTCGTCGGTGGGGGCGAACGCGCGGACCATCGGGGTGTCGATGCCGCCCGGGTGCACGCTGTTGACGCGTATGTGGTCGGCGGCGAGCTCGATGGCCGCGGCCTTGGTCATGCCCCGGACGGCGAACTTGCTGGCGGTGTAGGGCACGAGGAACCGGTTGCCACCGAGACCCTCGACGCTGGAGACGTTGACGATCGCGCCGCCGCCCGCCCGCTTCATCGCCGGGGCGGCCTCGCGCATGCCGAGGAAGACGCCCATCGCGTTGACGTCCATGACGAGGCGGTACTCCTCGGTGCTCGTGTTGCCGAGCTCGTTGATGCGCAGCACGCCCGCGTTGTTGACCAGCACGTCGAGCCGGCCGAAGACCTGCTCGGTCTCCGCCACCGCGTCGTGCCAGGCCGTCTCGTCGGTGACGTCGAGGATCAGCGCGACGGTGTCGCCGCCCAGCAGCTCCGCCGTCTCCTTGACCTCGGGCAGCACGTCGCCGAGCACGACCTTCGCGCCCTCGGCGACGAACAGCCGCGCGGTCGCGGCGCCCATCCCCCGCGCCGCACCGGTGATCAGTGCGACCTTGCCGTCCAACCGTCCGCTCATGGCTTCTCCGCTCCGACGACCCACATCGCGAAGTACTGCGAGCCGCCCCCGTAGGCGTGCCCCAGCGCCCGGCGGGCGTCCTTGACCTGGTGTTCTCCCGCGGTGCCGCGCACCTGGTTGGCCGCCTCGAGGAAGCGGATCATGCCGGACGCGCCGATCGGGTTGGACGAGAGCACGCCGCCGGACATGTTGACCGGCAGGTCGCCGTCGAGCGCGGTGGCGCCGTCCTGCACCATCTTCCAGCCGGTGCCCTCGTCGGCGAAGCCGAGATTCTCCAGCCACATGGGCTCGAACCAGCTGAACGGGACGTAGATCTCGGCGCAGTCGATCTCGTGCAACGGGTCGGTGATGCCGGCCTCGGCATAGAGCGCGGCGGCGCAGTCACGGCCGGCGTGCGGGTTGACCCGGTCGCGGCCGGCCCCCATCGTCGGCTCCGAGCGCAGCGCGGTGCCATGGACCCACGCGACCGGCCGGCTGCTGGCCGCCGCCGACGCCTCGTCGCCGATGACCATCGCGGCCGCACCGTCGGACGACGGGCAGGTCTCGGCGTAGCGGATCGGGTCCCACAGCAGCGGCGAGGTCGCGATGCCCTCGAGCGTGATCTCGGGCTGGTGCAGGTGCGCGTAGGGGTTCTTCAGCGCGTTGAGCCGGTCCTTGAGCGCGACCTTGAAGCCCGTGTCGAGCGGCGCCTGCGACTTGCGGATGTAGCCGCGCACGATCGGCGCGAAGTAGCCGCCGGCGCCGGCGACCAGCGGCTGCGAGAACGGCAGGTGGATCGACAGCGCCCACATGGCGTTGCTCTCCGACTGCTTCTCGAACGCCACGGTCAGCACGCGCCGGTGGATGCCGGACTGCACGAGGTGGGTGGCGATGACCGACGTCGACCCGCCGACCGAGCCTGCCGTGTGCACCCGGGTCATCGGCTTGCCCACCGCACCGAGCGCCTCGGCCAGGTAGAGCTCGGGCATCATCACGCCCTCGAACATGTCGGGCGCCTTGCCGATGACGACCGCGTCGATGTCGGCCCAGTCGAGCTCGGCGTCGGCGAGCGCCCGCTCGGCGGCCTCGTGCACGAGGCCGCCGATCGAGACGTCCTCCCGCTTGGCCTCGTGCTTGGTCTGCCCGGTGCCGAGGACCGCCGCCCGCTGCCCGCTCACTGTTCGGCCTCCAGGACGCAGACGAGGTTCTGCTGCAGGCAGGGCCCGCTGGTCGCGTGCGCCACGGCGCGCTGCCCCTCGCCGGCGGACACGCGCCTGGCCGCCTCGCCGATGCGCACCAGCCCGGCCACCATGACCGGGTTGGACACCAGCGCCCCGCCCGACGGGTTGACGGCGGTGGTGTCCTCGTCGAGGCCGAGCGCCTCGAGCAGGATCAGCTCCTGGTGCGAGAAGGGCGCGTGCAGCTCGGCGAGATCGGCGCGGCCGTCGACGCCCGCGCGTTGCGCGGCGATCCGGGTCGACGCGGAGACCGTGAGGTCGCGCGAGCCGACGTACTGCCCCTCGATGCGGTGGTCGATGCCGCGGATCCACGCCGGCCGCTCGGCCAGCTCCCGGGCCCGGTCACCGGCGGCGAGTACGACGACCGCCGCGCCGTCACTGACCGGTGGGCAGTCGTGCTTGCGCAGCGGATCGGCGTAGAGCGGCTCGGCGAGCAGCGTCGCCTCGTCGGTCTGCTCCGACACCTGCGCGTGCGGGTTGCCGGCGGCGTTGCGGCGGTCCCGGGCGACGACCCGGGCGAGGTCCTTCTCGCCGATGCCGTCGGCGTCGAGCAGCGCGCGGGCCTGCAGGGCCGCGAGGCTCACCGCGTCGGGCCACAGCGGACCGACCAGGTAGGGGTCCAGCTGCAGCGACAGCACCCGGGCGATGTCGCCGGGCGAGCTCTTGCCGAACGCGTAGACCAGCGCGGTGTCGATGTCGCCGTGCTGCAGCCGCACCCATGCCTCGTAGAGCGCGAACGCGCCGTCCATCTCGACGTGCGACTCGGCGATCGGCGGCCACGGCCCGACCGCGTCGAGCGCGGAGACGAAGGCGAACGCCTGCCCGGCGAGGTAGTCGCTGGAGCCGGACACCGTGAACCCGATGTCCTGCGTCGTCAGGCCGGTGGGCTCGAGCGCCTCGCGCAGCACCGGCAGCAGGATCTCGACCTCGTTGCGGTTGTCCTCGCGCGCCGACGCGTGCTGCGCGTAGGAAACCACCGCCACCGGGCGCATCTAGAGCGCCTCCTTGAACGACTCGTAGTCGGCATCCGGCTCGTCGATCGGCTCTACGTAGTCGATGTTGGTGAACGAGTAGTCCCACTCGTCGCGCGGCAGCCAGTGCGCGCGCACCCGCATGCCCATCCGGACCTCGTCGGGCGAGACGCCCTGCACGAGCACCATCGACGTCATGTCGGAGCCGTCGAAGAGCACCTCGCCGGAGATGTAGGGCAGGTCGATCACCCGGTTGGCGAAGTTGACGTTGACGACGGCGTAGGTGACGAGCGTGCCGGTGTCGGCGACCTCGACCTCCTCCGCGAACTCGACGCCGCACATCGGGCAGCCTCCGCGTGGTGGCACGTAGACCTTGCCGCACTGCGGGCAGCGGCGGCCGAGCAGCCGCCCCTCCTTCAGCCCGTGCAGGAACCGCGACTGCGCGGCGCCCGGCGTGTAGCGGTAGTCCAGCCGGATCGGCGTGACGATGCCCTTGACCGGCTTCGAGCCGTCTGCAGCAGACATCACCGCACCGCCTCGAAGCAGGCGATGTCGTGGATGTCGCCGGTGGTCTCATCGGCCCAGCGCACCCGCACCCGCATGCCGGTGGCGATCTGCTCGCGGGGGGCGTCGAGCGCGTGCAGCAGCGACGTGTCGGCGCCGTCGAGCCGCACCAGCGCCCACGCGAACGGGCGCTCGAACGGCTGGCCCAGCCGCGGCTTCGGGTTCCACGACCACGACGTGACGACGCCCTCGGGCGACACCTCGACGAGGTCGTCGTGCGGCAGCGCGGCGGCCGTCCTCGCGTCGTACTCCGGTGGCGGCACGACGACGCGTCCGCTGCTGTCGCGTACGCCGAAGACCTTGCGCTCGCGCAACCCGGTGAGGAACGCGCCGACCATCGGCCCGGTCGACCGCGTGTAGGGGAACTCCATCGAGTGCGGAGCCGAGAGCACCTCAGTCATGGGTCACACCAGCTGCGATTCGCGGCCGGCCCAGTAGGGGTCGCGCAGCTGTCTCTTGATGAGCTTGCCGGTCGGCGTACGCGGGAAGTCGTCGACGAAGTCGATCGAGCGCGGCACCTTGTACCGGGCGAGGTTCTCGGTGCAGAAGGCGATGAGCTCCTTCTCCAGCTCCGGACCCGGCGTCACGCCCTCGGCGGGCTGCACCGCCGCCTTGATCTCCTCGCCCAGGTCGTCATTGGGTACGCCGAACACCGCGGCGTCGCCGACCTTCGGGTGCTGCAGCAGCACGGCCTCGGTCTCGGCGGGGTAGATGTTGACGCCCCCGGCGATGATCATGTCGACCTTGCGGTCGCGGAGGAACAGGAAGCCGTCGTCGTCGAGCTCGCCCGCGTCGCCGACCGTGAAGAAGCCCTGGTCGTTCCAGCTCTTCTTGGTCTTCTCCGGGTCGCCGTGGTACTCGAACGTGCGGTCGCCCATCTTCATCCAGACGGTGCCGATCCGGCCGTTGGGCAGCTCGTTGCCGTCGTCGTCGAGGATCTTGATGGTGCTGCCCGGCCACGCGACACCGACGGTGCCGGGCTTCTTCAGCCAGTCGTCGGGGCTGGCGACGGTGCCGCCGCCCTCGGTCGCGGCGTAGTACTCCCAGATGACCGGACCCCACCACGCGAGCATCTTGTGCTTGGTCGGCACCGGGCACGGGGCGGCACTGTGGATGACGTGGCGCAACGACGACACGTCGTAGGACGCGCGCACGTCGTCGGGCAGCTGCAGCATCCGGTGGAACATCGTCGGCACCATGTGGCTGGTGGTCACGCGGTAGCGCTGGATGCGCTCGAGCGTGCCTTCCGGCGTCCACCTGTCCATGAGCACGACGCCGTGGCCGGAGTGCAGCGCGTTGATCGTGAACTGCGCGACGGCCGTGTGGTAGAGCGGCGCGACGGTGATGTGCACGTTGTCGCCGTGCGGCTCGATGCCGAACAGCATGTGCAGGAACGTGCCGAACTCCGCCATCGTGTCGGGGTCGAGGTCGGGCAGCGGTCGCTTGACGCCCTTGGGCCGGCCGGTGGTGCCCGACGTGTAGTTCATCAGCGCGCCGGCCTTGCGGTCGTCGGGCGCGCTCGTCGGCTGCCCGACGGTCAGCTCGACGTAGGGGCGGTAGCCCTCGATGCTGCCGACCGCGAACCGCGCGCTCTCCGGCAGCGACATCTCGCTGCCCGCCCGCACGGCCTCGGCGGCGAAGCGCTCGTGCGCGATGAACGCCTTGGCGCCGGAGTCCTCGACGATGTAGGCGATCTCCGGGCCGACGAGGTGGAAGTTGACCGGCACCATGTGCCAGCCGGCCTGCTGCACCGCGAGCAGCACCTCGATGAACTCCCGGCCGTTCGGCAGCAGCACGGCGACCACGTCGCCGGGTGCCAGCCCGATGGCCCGCAGGCCGTGTACCAACTGGTTGGCCGACACGAGCAGGTCACCCGCGGTGTGTTCGGCACCGTCGGGCTCGACCAGTGTCATGCGCTGCGGATCCGCGGCGGCGATGCTCCAGAAACCCAGCGACGACACGGGTGCTCCCTCCGGACCGGCGGACGAGCCGCAGACTAGAACGTGTTCTCGTTCCGGGCAAGGCTAGGCGTATCGGACCGGCAGCCGTTTGATGCCGTGGATGAACGACGAGCGCAGCCGGTCCGGCGGTCCCAGCGGCGCGATGTCGGGCATCCGGTCGGCGATCGCCTCGAACAGGATCCCGATCTCCGCCCGGGCGAGGTTGGCCCCCAGGCAGAAGTGCGGGCCACCGCCGCCGAACGCGACGTGCTCGTTGCTCTCGCGGGTGACGTCGAAGACGTCCGGGTCGGCGATCGCGGCCGTGTCGCGGTTGCCCGAGGGGTAGAAGATCGCGACCCGGTCCCCCGCGCGGATCTGCTGGCCGCCGAGCACGGTGTCGGACATCGCGGTGCGCTGGAACACGACGACCGGCGTCGCCCACCGGATGATCTCCTCGACCGCGGTCTCCAGCGGCCGGTCCGTCTTGAACTTCTCCCACTGGTCCGGGTGGTCGAAGAACGCCTGCATGCCGTGGGTGATGGCGTTGCGGGTGGTCTCGTTGCCGGCGACCGCGAGCAGCAGGAAGAACTGGTCGAACTGGTCGACGGTCAGGTTGTCGCCGTCGACGTCGGCCTGCAGCAGCTTGGTGATGATGTCGTCCTTGGGCTCGCGCTGGCGCAGCTCGGCGAGCTCGTTGGCGTACATGTAGGTCTCGGTGGCGGCGATCATGCCGTCTTCCGGCGTGTTCGTAAACTCCGGGTCGTCGAACCCGATCAGCCGGTTGGACAGGTCGAAGATCTTGCCGCGGTCCTCTGCGGGGATGCCGATCAGCTCGCAGATCGCCAGCAGCGGGAGCTCGGACGCGACGTCCTGGACGAAGTCGCCCTCGCCCTTGGCCAGCGCCCGGTCGACGATCTGGTCGGCGAACTCACGCAGCCGCGGCTCCATGGCCCGGATCTGCCGGGGGGTGAAGACGCGCTGGACGATGTTGCGCAGCGCCGTGTGCTCCGGCGGATCCATGTTGATCATCAGCAGGCGCATCCCGGCGAGCGACTCCTCGTCGTCGCGCCCGTTGCCGGTGTGCACGAACGACCCGCGCTCGTACGACGAGAAGATCTTGGGCTGCCTGGACACCTCGACGATGTCCTCGTGCCGGGTCACCGCCCAGAAGCCCTCACCCCACGCGCCCGGCTGGTCGTGCCAGAAGATCGGCTGCTCCTCACGCATCCGCGCGAACTCCGCCAGCGGTACGCCGGACAGGAAGCGGTCCGGGTCGTTGAGGTCGATGTCGACCGGGCAGCGCGGCCGCGACTGCTCGACGGGTGCGCTCATGAGGTCTCCTCCAGGACGGGCAGGGCCGCGACGGCGCGTGCGTAGTCCGCGCGCAGGGCGTCGACGACCTCGCGGACGCTGCGGGTGCGGGTCATCGACCCGACCAGCTGACCGATCGGCGTGCCGAGCAGCTCTTCCTTGCCGGCCGCCCGGATTCGCGCCTGGGCATCGGCGTTGAGCATGTACTGCAGCGGCATGCCGAGTGGAGCGGGAGTCTCCGGGTCGTCCCAGGCCTCGGTCCACTCGGTGCGCAGCAGCCGGGCGGGCTTGCCGGTGTAGGAACGCGAGCGGACCGCGTCGTTGGACGCGGCGGCGTGGAACTTGCGGTACATGGCCTCCGGCTGGCCGCACTCGAAGGTGTCGAGCCAGATCGAGCCGGTCCACACACCCTGCGCGCCCAAGGCCAGGGCCGCGGCGATCTGCCGGCCACTGCCGATGCCGCCCGCCGCCAGCACCGGCGCCGGCGCGACCGCGTCGACCACCTCCGGGGTGAGGACCATCGTCGCGACCTCGCCGGTGTGACCGCCGGCTTCGGTGCCCTGCGCGACGATGATGTCCACCCCGCGGGCGCGCTGCTTGAGCGCCTGGTCCTTGCGGCCCACCAGCGCGGCGACCTTCACTCCGTGGCGGTGCGCCTCGTCGACGATGTCCTGCGGCGGCGGGCCCAGGGCGTTGACGAGGATCTTGATGTCGCGCTCGAGCGCCAGCTCGACCTGGGGGCGCGCGGTGGTGTCGGTCCAGCCGAGCAGGTCGAGCGGCTTCTCGACGTCGTCGGGCAACGGCGGCACGCCGTGCTCCTGCAGCAGGCGCTCGACGAAGTCGCGGTGCTCCTGCGGGATCATCTTCTCGAGCATCCCGTGCAGCTCGGTGAGCTCCATGCCCGCGATCGCCTCGGTCTTTGCGGGCATGACGATGTCGACGCCGTAGGGCTTGCCGCCGACCTCCTTGTCGAGGTAGTCGAGCGCATCGCGCAGCTCGTCGGGTGTGAAGCGCACGGCGCCGAGCACGCCCATGCCGCCCGCGTTGGTGACGGCGGCCACCACCTCCGGCATGTAGCTGAAGGCGAACAGCGCGATGTCCATGCCGAACTCGTCGGACAGCGGTGTGCGCATGTTGCTTCCTATCGGTCGGTGCTGACGATGAGCCCGCTGGTCGGCACCCCGGTGCCGGCCGTGACGACGACGTTGTCGACGTCCGGGACCTGGTTGACGGACGTGCCACGGACCTGCCGGACCGCCTCGGCAATGCCGTTCATGCCGTGCAGGTAGGCCTCGCCGAGCTGGCCCCCGTGGGTGTTGACCGGCAGCCGGCCGCCGAGCTCGATGGCACCGTCGGCGATGAAGTCCTTGGCCTCCCCGCGCTTGCAGAAGCCGAACTCCTCCAGCTGCTGCAGCACGAACGGCGTGAAGTGGTCGTAGATGACGGCGGTCTGCACGTCGTCGGGCCCGATGCCGGACTGGGCCCACAGCTGCTCGGCGACCAGACCCATCTCCGGCAGGCCGCCGATGTCGTCGCGGTAGTAGCTGATCATCGACTCCTGGCCCTGGGCCGACCCCTGCGCGGCCCCGGCGATGACCGCCGGCGGGTGCGGCAGGTCACGCGCCCGCTCGACCGTGGTGACGACCAGCGCCTGCCCGCCGTCGGTCTCCTGGCAGCAGTCGAGCAGCCGCAGCGGGTCGACGATCAGCCGGGAGGCCTGGTGGTCCTCGAGCGTGATCGGCTTGCCGTAGAACCACGCGGCCGGGTTGGTCGCGGCGTGCTTGCGGTCGGCCACGCTGACCCGGCCGAAGTCCTCGCTGGTCGCGCCGTACTCGTGCATGTAGCGGCGGGCGAACATCGCGACCCAGGCCGCCGGGGTCATCAGACCGAACGTGCTGACCCAGCTCATCGCGACGCCCTCGGCGGTGGGCTCGCTGCGGGAGATACCGGAGCCGAAGCGGTGGCCGGACCGCTCGTTGAACGCGCGGTAGCAGACGACGGTGTCGGCGACGCCGGTCGCGACGGCGAGGGCGGCCTGCTGCACGGTCGCGCAGGCCGCGCCCCCGCCGTAGGCGATGCGCGAGAAGAACGTCAGGTCGCCGAGCCCGGCGGCCCGGGCCACCTGGATCTCTGGGTTGGTCTCCATCGTGAACGTCGTCAGACCGTCGACCTCCGACGGCTCCAGACCGGCGTCGGCGACGGCGGCGCGCACCGCCTCGGCGGCGAGCTGCAGCTCGGACCGGCCCGAGTCCTTCGAGAACTCCGTGGCGCCGATCCCGACGATCGCCGCCTGCCGGGCGAAGGAGCGTGTCATGCCGGGATCAGCACGGTGACCGTGCCCGTCACGTGGTCGCCGAGGGAGTTGCGGCCACGCACGGCGACGGTGACGAGCGGCCCCTCCGCGGTGTCCTCGACGGTGCTGACCGTGCCGGACAGCGTGAGCGCATCGCCGGCGTAGTTGGGCACCCCGAGCCGGATCGACGCGTGCTTGACGATCGCGTCGGGCCCGGTCCAGTCGGTGACGAGGCGGATGCAGTAGCCGTTGCTCGTCAGGATGTTCGTGAAGATCGTCTTGGACCCGCGCTCCTGGGCGGCGGCGATGTCGTGGTGCACGTCCTGGTAGTCGCGCGTGGCGATCGCGGTGGCGACGATGTTGCGGACGCTCGCGTCGATGGTCAGCTCCGGCAGCACGTCACCGACGGCCGGCTTCGTCGCGAGCGTCATGCCGCGGCCTCGGCCGGCTCGGCGGGGCGGAAGACCGGCAGCACCTGGCCGCCCGGCACCTCCTGGAAGTCGAGCCGCACCGGCAGCCCGACGTGCACCCGGTCGTGGTCGACACCGGCCGCCAGCTCGCTGACGATGCGCACGCCTTCGTCGAGCTCGACGAGCAGCACCGTGTGCGGCAGCACGACGCCGGGCAGCGGCGGGTAGTGATGCGTCACGTGGCTGTAGACGCGACCGCGACCGCTCGCCACGACGTAGCCCTGCTCGGTGCTGCCGCAGCGTGCGCACATCGGCGCCGGCGGGTGCCGAAGCATGCCGCAGCCGTTGCACTGCTGGATCCGCAGCTCGCGCCCCGCGACCCCCTCCCAGAAGAACGCGTTGTCGCGCCCGATCGCCGGGGCCACCCGGCTGCCGACGTCAGCCCCGCCGGCCGCGGTCGACTCTGCGGCCGGCGGCTTGAACTTCAACAGCCGCATCCGGCCGATGCCGACGACCTCGCCGTCGCCGGTCATGTAGTCGTGCCGCACGGTCGTGAAGTAGCCCATGCCGAGTGCTGTCTTCTTCTCCTCCGACAGGTCTTCGGCGTAGGACCGCACGCTGATGCGCTCGCCGTGGCGCAGCTCCCGGAGGTAGTCGTGCTCGTAGTTGACCGCGACCACCGACGTGTAGCCGGCCTCGTCGAGCCGCTTGATGACCTCGTCGTTGGGGCCGGGCCGGCTCGGGTCGCGCGGCGCATCCATGGTCCAGGTCTGCAGCATCCCCGGTGGCGCGATGAGGTGGCCCCGGCGCGACGCGCGCGCGTAGTCCTCGTCCAGGTAGGCCGGATTGGTGTCGCCCAACGCCTGGCACCAGTGGTGGACCATCGGCAGGTTGACCGGGTCCCGCCCGACGCGCACCGGCCCGGGAGTGCCGTCCAGGAACGCCCGCGCCTCATCGATCGCGGTCATCCGAGCAGGCCTCCCACGAGGGATCACGACGATGTCGTCCGGTGCCGGAAAACGTAGGCGAGCACGCTCGCCCGGGTCAAGAACGTGTTCTAGTTTTGCAGGGTACGCCGTTCTTGCCGGTGCGCTAGAACAGGTACTACTTTTGCGACATGCCTGAACCCGTGATCGTCACCGCTGCCCGCACCCCGATCGGCAAGCGCAACGGCCATCTGTCCTCCTTGCACGCCACCAAGATCCTCGGTGCCGCGCAGCAGGAAGTCGTGAAGCGCGCGGGCATCTCGCCGGAGGCCGTCGAGCAGGTCGTCGGTGGCTGTGTCACCCAGGCCGGTGAGCAGGGGTTCAACATCACCCGCGGCTCCTGGCTGGCAGCCGGCCTCCCCTACACGACCGGCGCGACGACGATCGACTGCCAGTGCGGCTCGGCGCAACAGGCCAACCACCTCGTCGCAGGTCTCATCAGCGCCGGCGCCATCGACGTCGGCATCGCCTGCGGGATCGAGGCGATGAGCCGCGTGGGTCTCGGTGCCAACGTGCTCAACGGCCCCGGTACCCCGCGCGCCGACGACTGGGACATCGACCTGCCCAACCAGTTCGAGGCGGCCGAGCGGATCGCCCAGCGGCGCGGCATCACGCGCGCCGACGTCGACGCCTTCGGCCTGCGCTCGCAGCAGAACGCCAAGCGGGCCTGGGACGAGCAGCGGTTCGACCGCGAGGTGTTCGCGATGGAGGCCCCGGTCCTCGATGCCGAGGGCAAGCCGACCGGAGAGACCCGCATCGTCGACCGCGACCAGGGACTGCGCGACACGACGGCCGAGGGCCTGGCCAAGCTCGCGCCGGTCATGCCCGACGGCGTACACACCGCGGGCACGTCGTCGCAGATCTCCGACGGCGCCGCCGCCGTCATGTGGATGTCGCGCGAGCGGGCCTCTGCGGAAGGGCTGCGACCGCGGGCCCGCATCAGGGCGATGGCGCTGGTCGGCGCCGAGCCCTACTACCACCTCGACGGTCCGGTGCAGGCCACCGAGACGGTGCTGCGCAAGGCCGGCATGAGCATCGGCGACATCGACCTGTTCGAGGTCAACGAGGCATTCGCGTCGGTCGTGCTGTCGTGGGCGTCGCAGCACGAGCCCGACATGGACAAGGTCAACGTCAACGGCGGCGCGATCGCGCTCGGTCACCCGGTGGGCTCGACCGGCAGCCGGCTCATCACCACCGCGTTGCACGAGCTCGAGCGCACGGACAAGCAGTTCGCGCTCGTCACGATGTGCGCCGGCGGGGCGCTGTCGACGGCAACGATCCTCGAGCGCCTCTGACGCGCCTGGCTACGGGCGCAGCTCGTAGATGAGGTTGAACGGCGTACGCGTCGCCTCGCGGGCGCGGGTGAAGCCCGCCTCGCGGGCCAGCGCGAGCGTCTGTGCCGGACCGGCCTGGTTGCCGAGACCGGCGCACGGCTCGGCCGACAGGCCGCTCGGCAGGCACAGCAGCACCGACGCCGCGGCATAGACCCGGCCGACGGGGTTGAGCGCATCCTCGACCGTGTCGCCGCCCATCGGCTCGACGAGCAGCACCCAGCCGTCGGGGTGCAACGCGGCGCGCGCGGCGCGCAAGGCACCGAGCGGGTCGGGCATGTCGTGAAGGCAGTCGAAGTAGGTGATCAGGTCGTACTCACCGGACAGGTCCAACGCGCTCCCGGTCCGGAAGCTCACCCGGTCACCGAGCCCCTCGGCGACCGCCTTGCCGGTCGCCGCCTCGATCGACTCCCGGTGGTAGTCCAGCCCCACGAAGGTCGACGCGGGATATGCCGCCGCCAGGATGCGCGTCGACGCGCCGAACCCGCAGCCGACGTCGGCCACCCGCGCCCCGGCCTGCAGCCGCTCCTCCAGCCCGGTCAGCGCCGGGATCCACATCGGCGTGAGGAAGTTGAGGTACGTCGGCCGGAAGAAGCGCTCGGTCCCGTGGAAGACGTCGGGATGGTGCTCGTGCCAGCCCATGCCCGCACCGGTGCGAAACGCATCCGTGATGCGGTCCAGCGCCCGGGTGGACGCCGTCAGGTTCTGCAAGCCGCCGGCAAGGTAGGCCGGGCTGTCGGGATGGCAGAACGCCTCCGCCTGCTCCGGCGAGAGCCGGTAGCGGCCGTCACCGGCGTAGTCGATGTAGCCGGACGCGGCCATGGCGAGCAGCCACTCGCGCAGGTAGCGCTCGGACAGCCCGGTGCGTTCCGCCAGCTCGTCGGACGTCACCGCCCCGGTCGACTCGAGCGTCTCGAACAGACCGTGCCGGTCGCCGATGAGCGCCAGGGGCACGGCGAGTGCGGCGCCCATGTCGTTGACCAGCCGATGGAGCAGCTCCTCCATCCGCTGCTCGTCGACCGGTTGCGGTCCGGCCGGAGGCCTCGCCTCGGGGATGACCTGCAGGTCTGGCGATGTGCTGAGCTGATCGGCCATCACGGCCTCCGTGGGAGAAGCAACTCGCTGAAGTGGCTCAGTATGGGGAGCGGGCTAACGGCCCGTCCAGGCCCCGAAACCGGTGCGTATCGGGTGCCCGCCGCATTCGTATCCGTGTCGCACTACGCCCTTCTCTCCGCCAGCACGGTCTCCGCGAGCCTCGTCGCGGTGTTGTCCTGCGCCATGGTGTCGTCGGGCGTCAACAGGCCCCAGTCCTTGAAGATGACCGCGAGCCTGCCCATGATCACGGCGAACCGGAACGCCGCGAACACCTCGTAGTAGTCGAGGTTGTCCAGCCGGATGCCGCTGCGCTCCTCGTAGCGCGCGACGGTCTCCGCCTTGCTCGGGAAGCCGTCCAGCCGGGGCACGCCGCAGGCCTCGCTGTGGTGCCGGTCCAGGTACATCGCCCACGTCACATCGACCGCCGGCGCCGCGACCTCGACCATCTCCCAGTCCAGAACGGCGACCGGGGCGCCGGCGGCGTCGTACATCACGTTGCCGATCCGCGCGTCGCCCCACGTGAGCACCTGCCGCTCGGCGTCGGGAGCGTGCGCGCGCAGCCAGCCCAGCGCCCGGCGCGCGACCGGCACCGGCTCATCCCGCTCGACCGAGGCGAGGAACCGTTCGTAGTAGTCGAGCTGCGCGGTCAGTCCACCGGCCGGCAGGTCGAGGTCGAGGGCGGGCCAGTCGACGCGGTGCAGGTCCGCGATCGTGTCGATGCAGCCCCACCAGATGCGCGCCCGGTGCTCCGGCGTGACCCCGTGCAGCCACCCGTCGACGTGGTAGGGCGGGTTGTCGGGCGGCACCACGCCCTGCACCTCGTCCATGACGAAGAACAGCGCACCGAGCAGCGAGTCGTCGGTCTCGTACCACCGCACCGCGGGCACCGGGATCGTCGTGTGCTGCCGCAGCGCCCGCAGGACGCGGTACTGCCGGTCGAAAGCCGGGTCCGGGAACAGCGTGTAGCCGCTCGGCGCGACCCGGACGACGTACGACGCGGCGCGGGGGTCCCCGTCTTCGGTCCAGCTCGCGTCGAGAATCAGCGTCTCGTTGGAGAAGCCGGTGGCGCCCGGTCCGCGCAGCTCGCCGACGGCGACCTCGCCGTCGGCGTGCACCCGCGGCGCCAGCCAGGCCGCCAGCTGCTTGCGGGTCCGCGCCGGGTCGCGCTGGGCGGGGATCGGCATGGCTCTCCTCGGCGGCGCACTGACTGGCCTGCGGCACAAAAACTAGAATGCGTTCTAGCAGGAGTCGCCTGCCGCTGCTAGGTTTTCGGCGGCGCTCGACGGGAGGCTTCATGGGCAGGCAGCTCAACGTGACGGTCGAATCAACCTGCATCAGCTCCGGCTACTGCCGCAACACCTTGCCCGACGTCTTCGTCGAGGGGCCCAACCGCCGATCGGTGGTGACGCACAACCCGGTCGAGGAGTCGCCGAAGCTGCAGGAGGCGATGGAGGGCTGCCCGGTCGAAGCGATCAGTGCGGTCGACGCCGAGACCGGCGAGGTGGTCTTTCCGTGAGCGAGGAGCACCTGCTCGTCGAGCATGCCGACCATGTCCTGACGCTGCGGATGAACCGGCCGGAGGCGAAGAACGCCTTCTCCCCCAACATGCTCGCGCGCATGGCGGAGGCGTGGGAGCGCGCCGACGCCGACGACGACATCCGCTGCGTGATCCTGACCGGGTCCGACGACGTGTTCTGCGCCGGCGCCGACCTCAAGGCGATGATGAGCGACCCACCACCGGGCGACGAGTACGCCAAGCGGTTCCGCGAGGACGCCGACCTGGCCTGGCGCGCGCTGCTGCGCCACTACCGGCTGGCCAAGCCGCTGATCGCCGCCGTCGAAGGACCGGCGATCGCCGGCGGCACCGAGATCCTGCAGGCGACCGACATCCGCGTGGCCGGCGAGTCGGCGACGTTCGGGGTCGCAGAGGTACGCCGGGGGCTGTTCCCCCTCGGCGGCTCCACCGTCCGGCTGCGGCGGCAGATCCCTTACCCGGTCGCCGCCGAGATGCTGTTGACCGGCAAGACCATCACCGCGCAGGAGGCGCTGTCCTACGGGCTGATCGGCTCGGTCGTCCCGGACGGCAAGGCGCTGAGCCACGCGCAGGAGATCGCCGCGCAGATCTGCGCCAACGGACCGCTGGCGGTCAAGGCCATCAAGCGGTCGCTCACCGAGACCGAAGGGCTGCCCGAGAAGCAGGCCCTGGAGGTCGAGCTCGAAATCGGCATGCCGATCTTCGCGACCGAGGACGCCCGCGAAGGCCCCCGCGCCTTCGCCGAGAAGCGGGCGCCCCACTTCGTCGGGCGCTGAAACCCGCCCGTCAGGACGGCGGGGCGAAGAACTCCAGGGCGTTGCCATCGGGATCGCGGAAGGACAGACCCGAGCCGTACGACGCGTCGACGATGCCGCCGTTGGCGTAGCCGAGCTCGTCAAGCCGCCGTTGCCAAGCCTCCAGATCGGCACGACTGCTGCAGTGGAAGCCGACGTGGTCGAGCCCGATCCGGAACTCGCTGAACTCGTCGCCCGCCGGCGTCTTGCCAGGGTGCTCGTGGATCCCGACCAACGTCCCGCCGGGCAGCATCCACACGACGTGCCGCCAGGGCCCGGTGTCCTCGTCGATGACCGGTTCGGCGCCGAAGAGATCGGCGTACCACGGCTTGCTCAGGTCGCAGCTGCGGACGGTCAGCGCAACATGTCCGAGCGCGGGAAAATCGGCCATGCTCGCCCCTCGTGGTCGACGGCCCCGGCCGGGCGCCGGGGCGCTTCGCTGCACCTCACCACGAGAATGACTGAATCGCAATACATAACTCGCACTACGAGTAACCGGTCAGCCCCGGGCTGGCAACGGCAGGACCCGCGCCATGACGGACGTCAGGGCAGGATTCCGGACACCCTCAGCTGCGCGACGACCGCTTCTGCTGCCTGCTCCGCCGTCATCGTCACCGTGTCGACCCGCAGCTCGGGTGACTCCGGGGCTTCGTAGGGCGAGTCGATGCCCGTGAAGTTCGGCAGCTCGCCGCGGCGCGCCTTGGCGTAGAGCCCCTTCACGTCCCGCTGCTCTGCATCGGCCAACGGAGTGTCGACGTGCACCTCGACGAACTCGCCCTCGTCGACCAGCGCCCGGGCCATCCGCCGCTCGGCCCGGAAGGGCGAGATGAACGACACCAGCACGATCAGCCCGGCGTCGACCATGAGCCGGGAGACCTCCGCGACCCGGCGGATGTTCTCGACCCGGTCGGCCTCCGTGAAGCCGAGGTCCTTGTTCAGCCCGTGCCGCACGTTGTCGCCGTCGAGCAGGTAGGTGTGCGCCCCCAGGGCGTGCAGCCGCTTCTCGACGAGGTTAGCGATCGTCGACTTGCCCGCACCCGACAGGCCGGTGAACCACACGACCGCCGGGCGGTGCCCCTTCAGCTCGGCATGCGCGACCTTGTTGACCTCGACCGCCTGCCAGTGCACGTTGTCCGACCGGCGCAGCGCGAAGTGCAGCAGGCCGGCGCCGACCGTGTTGTTGGTCAGCCGGTCGACGACGATGAAGCCGCCCATCTCCCGGTTGTCGGCGTAGGCATCGAAGGCCACCGGACGGTCGAGGTGCACGTTGCAGACGCCGATCTCGTTCAGCGCCAGCGTCGTGGCCGCGACGTGCTCCAGCGTGTTGACGTCGACGCGGTGCTTCGGCCGCGAGATCGACCCACCGACGGTGCGCGCGCCGATCTTGACGAGGTAGGGCCGGCCCGGCAGCATCTCGTGCTCGCCCATCCAGACGACGTGCGCCTCGAACTGGTCGGCGCTGCCCGCCGGCGCGTCGCCCGCGCACAGCACGTCGCCACGGCTGCAGTCGATCTCGTCCGCGAGGGCGATCGTCACCGACTGGCCGGCCACCGCTTGGTCCAGGTCGCCGTCCATCGTCACGATGCGCGCGACGCGGCTCGTCGTGCCGGCCGGTACGACGCGCACGGGGTCGCCCACGCGGACGGTGCCGCCCACGATCTCGCCGGAGAAGCCGCGGAAGTCGAGGTTCGGCCGGTTGACCCACTGCACGGGCATCCGGAAAGGCCCCGCCTGCCGTTGGTCGGACACCTGCACGGTCTCCAGGAAGCCCATCAGCGTCGGACCGGCGTACCACGGTGTGTGGTCGGACAAGGACGTGATGTTGTCGCCGCGCAGCGCCGACACGGGGATGCACGTGACGTCGTCGATTCCGATCTCGGCGGCGAACGCGCGGTAGTCGGCCTCGATCCGGTCGAAGGCGTCCTGCGAGTAGTCGACGAGGTCGAGCTTGTTGATCGCGACCGCGACGGTGCGGATGCCGAGGAGCGAGACGAGGTAGCTGTGCCGGCGGGTCTGGGTCAGCACGCCGTTGCGCGCGTCGACCAGGATCACCGCCACGTCGGCGGTCGAGGCACCGGTAACCATGTTGCGGGTGTACTGCTCGTGCCCGGGCGTGTCGGCGACGATGAACTTGCGGCGGTCGGTCGAGAAGAACCGGTAGGCCACGTCGATCGTGATGCCCTGCTCGCGCTCGGCGCCGAGCCCGTCGACCAGCAGCGCGAAGTCGAGGTCGCCGCCCTGGGTGCCGACCTTCTTCGAGTCGAGCTCGAGTGCGGCCAGGTGGTCCTCGAAGACCATGTGCGACTCGTAGAGCAGCCGGCCGATCAGCGTGCTCTTGCCGTCGTCGACGCTGCCGCAGGTGATGAAGCGCAGCAGGCTCTTGTGCTGGTGCGCGTGCAGGTAGGCGTCGATGTCCTGCGCGATCAGGTCGGAGACGTGGGCCATCAGAAGTAGCCCTCTTGCTTCTTCTTCTCCATGGAGCCCGACGAGTCGAAGTCGATGACCCTGCCCTGTCGCTCGGACGTCGTGGTGAGCAGCATCTCCTGGATGATCGCCGGCAGCGTGTCGGCGGTGCTCTCGACGGCACCGGTCAGCGGGTAGCAGCCGAGGGTGCGAAAGCGCACGCTCTTCATCGTCGGCTGCTCGTCGGGCAGCAGCGGCATCCGGTCGTCGTCGACCATGATCAGCGTGCCGTCGCGCTCGACGACAGGTCGTTCGGCCGCGAAGTACAGCGGCACGATCGGGATCTGCTCGAGGTGGATGTACTGCCACACGTCGAGCTCGGTCCAGTTGGACAGCGGGAAGACGCGGATGTTCTCCCCCGCGTTGTGCCGCACGTTGTAGAGGCTCCACAGCTCGGGCCGCTGCTGCTTGGGATCCCAGCGGTGCTGCGCCGAACGGATCGAGAAGACACGCTCCTTGGCGCGTGACTTCTCCTCGTCGCGGCGCGCCCCGCCGAACGCCACATCGAAGCCGTGGAGGTCGAGCGCCTGCTTGAGCCCCTCGGTCTTCCACATGTCGGTGTGCACCGACGAGCCGTGCGTGAAGGGGTTGATGCCGAGCCTGATGCACTCGGGGTTCTGGTGCACCAGCAGGTCGAGGCCGAGGTCGGCGACCAGCTTGTCGCGGAAGGCGTACATCTCCCGGAACTTCCACGTGGTGTCCACGTGCAGCAGCGGGAACGGCGGCTTCGACGGGTAGAAGGCCTTCAACGCCAGCCGCAGCATGACCGCGCTGTCCTTGCCGACGGAGTAGAGCATCACCGGCCGCTCGCTCTCGGCGACGGCCTCGCGCATGATGCGGATGCTCTCGGACTCCAGTCGCTGCAGGTGCGTCAGTGCTGGTGCGGCCATGGTGGTCACGGAAACAGGGTAGAAGTAGAACGTGTTCTATCGTGAGGCCGGTCGCCTAGGCTGCTGCGGTGCTCCCGGTCCACCTCGACACGATCCGCCTTTTCCTGCACGTGCTCGGCGCGACGATCTGGGTCGGCGGGCAGCTGACGCTCGCCGGGCTGGTGCCCGTGCTGCGCCGCATCTCGCCCGACGCGCCGCGCGAGGCGGCACGGCGGTTCAACGTCATCGGTTGGAGCGCGTTCGCGCTGCTCGTCGCGACCGGGATCTGGAACATCACCGCGCTGGGTGACCATGTGAGCGACAGCTATCGCGCCACGCTGTCGGCCAAGCTCGTCGTCGTGGCGATCTCGGGCATCGCGGCCTTCCTGCACATCCGGGCGACCTCGCGCCGGGGTCTCGCCGTCTGGGGCGCGCTGACCGGGCTGTCGGCGCTGGGCGCGCTGTTCCTCGGGATGCTGCTCGGCTCCTGACGCCGTCAGGTGGCGAAGACCTGACCGTCGCGCACGGTCACCGGCAACGACTGCAGCGGGCGGGCAGCCGGCCCCCGGACGACCGCGCCGGTCGTGGCGTCGAAGACCGACCCGTGGCACGGGCACTCGAGCCGTGACCCGGCCGGTGAGACGGTGCAGCCCTGGTGGGTGCAGATGGGGCTGAACGCCGCCGCCGTGTCGGCAGTCGGGCGGCCGACGATGATCGACGCGCCGCCCGGCACGGTCACCGACACCGCCTCGCCGACCGGGATCGCGTCGAGCGCGACCAAGGGGTCGGAGGTGGACAGCCGGATGGCGGGCGAGGCGCCCCGCCCCGCGCTCGCACAGCCGGTGAGGACGGCCGCGCAGACGGCGCAGGCTCCGGCCAGCAGGCCGCGGCGCGAAACCGCAGGGGTCACGCCGCCCCCGCCATCGGCAGCTGTCCGCCGCGCGGGCTCTCCGCCCGGATCAGCACCAACGTGGCCACGAAGCCGGCCAGCGCGAAGTAGGCGCCCACCCGGAACGCCGAGTCCCAACCGTGCACGGTCGCCTGCTGCAGCAACGCGAGCTTCGCCTGCTGTGTCGGCGGCCCGGACAGCCCGGCGAGCAGGCTGTGCAGCCGGTGGTCGAACGCCGAGCCGAACACCGTGATCAGCGCGGAGAGCCCGAGCGTGCCGCCCACCTGCTGGCCGACGTTGAGCATCGCCGACGCGATGCCGCTGTCCTCGGGCGCGACACCGGCGACGGCGCCCAGCGTGATGGGCACGAAGATCAGCCCCATCCCCGCGGCGATCATCAGCATCGGCGGCACGATGCCGGTCGCGTAGGTCGAATGGACGCTCAGGTGGGAGAGCAACCACAGCCCGCCACCGGCGAGCAGCGTGCCGCTCGCGATGAGGTTGCGCGGGGCCAGCTTGGTCACCAGCCGGCTCGCCACCTGGGCCATCACCACGATCACCGCGCTCACCGGCAGGAACGCGAAGCCGGCCTTCAGCGGCGAGAAGCCCAGCACCTCCTGCACGAACTGCGTGAGGAAGAAGAACATCGCGAACACTGCGGCACCCACGATGAGCATCACGACGTAGGTGCCGACCCGGGTCCGGTCACGGAAGAGCCGCAGCGGCATCAGTGGCTGCGGCGTACGCGCCTCCACGACGACGAACGCGACGAGCAGGGGTACGGCGACGGCCAGCGCGACCACGGTGACCGCGTCGCTCCACCCGTCGCTCGCGGCGTGAATCAGCCCGTAGACGAGGCTCGCCATGCCGAGCGTCGACGTCAGCGCGCCGGCGATGTCGAGCCGGCCGGTGCTGCGCGCGTTGTCGTCGGTGACGAACGGCGCGGCGACGGCCAGCGCGATCCCGATCGGGGCGTTGACGAACAGCACCCAGCGCCAGGACAGGGCGTCGGTCAGCACGCCACCGAGGATCAGCCCGATCGCGGCCCCCGCGCCGGAGACCGCGGCGTAGACACCGAACGCCTTGTTGCGCGCCGGCCCCTCCGCGAACGTCGTCGTGATCAGCGCGAGCGCGGTCGGCGAGGCGATCGCGCCGCCGATGCCCTGCAGCGCCCGCATCGCGAGAAGCATCGTCTGGTCCTGCGCGAACCCGCCGGCGAGGCTCGCCAGCGCGAACAGCAGCACGCCGGTGATGAACATGCGCCGCCGGCCGAACAGGTCACCCATGCGCCCGCCGAGCAGCAGCAGGCCGCCGAAGGTGAGCGTGTAGGCGTTGAGCACCCAGGCGAGCGAGGTCTGGCTGAAGTGCAGCGCGTCGCGGATGTGCGGCAGCGCGATGTTCACGATGGTGGCGTCGAGCACGACCATCAGCTGTGCGCTGGCGATCACGCCCAGGGCCAGCCCCGGGTGCGGTCGCCGGCGCCCGCCGCCTGCGTCGACGTCAGGCCGGTCGGGGCTGAACGTGGTCATCAGGCCAACCTAACCGCCGCGGCCGACCGCGGCGGGCGGTGTGATCACCGTCACCCCCGGCCGGGTGGCGACCCCTGCACCGGGTATGCCGCTGGCATGAGCAACGTCGCCGAGAACCTCACCGACAAGGTCCGCGAGACGGCCCATCGCGAGGCCGCGGAGTACACACAGGGCGAGGACCGGCCCCTGGCCGGTTACACCGCCACGATGGGCACCTACGCGCTGACCGCCGCCGCGCTCGTCGCCGCCAGCCGGCTGATGGGCCGGCGCGGACCGGCAGCGGTGCCGTGGGCCGACCTGGCGCTCTCGTCGCTCGCGACGTTCAAGCTGTCACGGCTGATCGCCAGGGACCCGGTCACCAGCCCGCTACGCGCGCCGTTCACCCACTACGACGGGCTGACCGGCCCCTCCGAGCTGCACGAGGAGCCCCGCGAGGACAGCACCTGGCGGCACGCGATCGGCGAGCTGCTGACCTGCCCGTTCTGCGTGTCGCAGTGGGTGGCCACCGGCTTCGTGAGCGGCCTGGTGCTGGCCCCGCGGTTCACCCGGCTCGCGGCCTCGACGTTCGGCGTGGTGGCGGTGTCCGACTTCCTGCAGTTCGCGCACGCGGCGATCGAGCAGGCCACCGGCGAGGCCAAGTAGTCGGGCCTACTCCTTGGGGATCTGGCCGCCCATGTTCGCGTTCTTGGCGGCCTTGGCGACGAGGTCCGGCACGACCGAGCCGAGCTCGCTCGGGTCCCACCGGGCGCCCTTGTCGGCCCCCGGTCCGGCGTGCCAGCCCTCGGCGACGCTGATCTCGCCGCCGCGGACGTTGAACACCCGGCCGGTCACGCCCGTGCAGTCGCCGCTGCCGAGCCAGACGACCAGTGGGGCGATGTTCGAGGGGTCGCGCGGGTCCCAGCCCTCGTCGAGCGGCTTCGCCCCACCGGGCATGAGGTTCTCGGTCATGCGGGTGAGCGCGCCGGGTGCGATCGCGTTGACGAGTACGCCGTAGCGCTCGAGCTCCTTGGCGGCGATGACCGTGAAGGCGGCGATGCCGGCCTTGGCCGCCCCGTAGTTGGTCTGGCCGACGTTGCCGTAGATGCCGGAGGCCGAGCTGGTGTTGACGATGCGCGCGTCGACCGGCTCGCCCGCCTTGGCCTTGTCGCGCCAGTGACCGACGGCGACGCGGGTCGGGGCGAAGGTGCCGCGCAGGTGCACCTTGATGACGGCGTCCCACTCGTCGGGCGTCATGTTGAACAGCATCCGGTCACGCAGGATGCCGGCGTTGTTGACCAGCGTGTGCAGCTCGCCGAACGTGTCGATCGCGGTGCGCACGAGCCGCTCGGCGCCCGCCCAATCGGACACGTCGTCGTAGTTGGCGACCGCCTCGCCGCCCATCGCCTTGATCTCGTCGACGACCTGCTGGGCCGGCGCGTCGTCGGAGCCGACACCGTCGGCCGAGCCGCCGACGTCGTTGACGACGACCATGGCGCCCTGGCGAGCGAACTCCAGCGCCTCCTCCCGGCCGATGCCGCGGCCGGCGCCGGTGACGATGACGACGCGGCCGTCGCACAGTGCAGACATGACTTTCGGTCTCCGTTTCTTCGTGGCGATCAGGAAGCGGGGTGCGGGATCGATCCCAGCTCGTCGAGCAAGGTCTGCGAGTAGGTGACCCGACCGGTCAGCGTCCGCGGGTCGCCGCTGCACAGCGCGAGCGCGGCTCGGGCCATGACCTCGGGCGGCTCGACCCGGTCGGGGTCGGTGTCGTCGGTGACGAGGTGGTGGAACAGCGTCCCCGGCGTCGGCACCACCCGGTTGGGCGACAGCGCGTTGACCGCGATGCCCGCGTCGTAGACCTCGGACGCGAGCCCGGTGGTGAAGCGTTCGAGCGCGGCCTTGCACATGCCGTAGACGGTGCCTCCGATCCGGCCCGCATCGGGCTTCGGGTGCACCGCGGCGATCGAGGAGATGTTGAGGATCCAGCCGGAGCCGCGCTCGCGCATGCCGGGCAGCACCAGCTGCGCCAGGTGGAACGGCGCGTTGACCTGCACCTCGAACATCAGGTCCATGCGCTTGGCCGGGAAGTCGGCGACCGGCAGGAAGTAGGTCACCGCCGCGTTGTTGACGAGGACGTCGACGGGCCCGAGCGCGTGCTCGCTCTCGGCCACCAGCCGCTCGCGGTCCTCGCGCCGCGACAGGTCGGCCGGGATCGCGACGGCGGTGCCGCCGGCCGCGCGGATCCGCTCGACGGTCTCGTTGATCGTGCCCTCGAGCGCGCTCTGCCCGGGATCGACGGTGCGGGCGGCGACCGCCACCCGCGCGCCCTCCGCGGCGAACAGCTCGGCGATCGCGGCCCCGATGCCGCGACTTGCCCCGGTCACGATCGCGGTCTTGCCGTCGAGTGCGCTCACGAGTCCCGCATCCTGTCGAGGTAAGGCGACGTTGTCGAGCGTCGTTCGGTTTTCACCGTCAGACGCCGAGGGAACGGCCGACGATCTCCTTCATGATCTCTGTGGTGCCGCCGTAGATCGTCTGGATGCGGCAGTCGAGGTAGGCCTTGGCGATGGGGTACTCGAGCATGTAGCCGTAGCCGCCGTGCAGCTGCACGCAGCGGTCGATGACCTTCTTCTGCAGCTCGGTCGTCCACCACTTCGCCATCGCCGCGTCGCTCGGCGACAGGTTGCCGGCGTTGTGCTCGGTGATGCACCGGTCGACGAAGACCCGGGCGATCTCCACCTCCGTAGCCATCTCGGCCAGGGCGAAGCGGCTGTTCTGGAAGGTGCCGATCGGCCTGCCGAACGCCTCCCGCTCCTTGCAGTAGGCGACCGTCACCTCGAGCGCCCACTCAGCCGAGGCCACCGCGCTCACCGCGATCGACAGCCGCTCCTGCGGGAGGTTCTGCATCAGGTAGATGAAGCCCTGGCCCTCCTCGCCGAGCAGGTTGGCCTTCGGCACGCGGACGTCGGAGAAGAACAGCTCCGCGGTGTCCTGCGCCTTCAGCCCCATCTTGTCGAGGTTGCGGCCGCGCTCGAACCCGGGCATCCCGCGCTCGACCATCAGCAGGCTGATGCCCTTGTGCCCGGCCTCCGGGTCGGTGCGGGCGACGACGATGACGATGTCGGAGTGGATGCCGTTGGTGATGAACGTCTTCTGCCCGTTGACGACGTAGTCGCCACCGTCCTTGAGCGCGGTCGTCTTGATGCCCTGCAGGTCGCTGCCGGCTGCGGGCTCGGTCATCGCGATCGCCGTGATGATCTCGCCGGAGCAGACGCCCGGCAGCCAGCGCTGCTTCTGCTCGTCGTTGAGCAGCCGCACGAGGTACGGCGCGACGACGTCGTTCTGCAGGCTGTAGCCGACTCCGGTCGCGCCGGCGCGCGCCATCTCCTCGTCGAGGATCGCGTTGTAGCGGAAGTCGGCCTGGCCGCCACCGCCGTAGGCCTCGTCGATCTCGAAGCCGAGGAGCCCCTGCGCGCCGGCCTTTGTCCAGACCTCGCGGTCGACGATGCCGGCGGACTCCCAGGCGGCGTGGTGCGGGGCGATCTCCTTGTCGATGAACGCCCGGACCATCTCGCGGAAGCCGGCGTGCTCGGAGTCGAAGATCTGCCGCTGCATGGGGTCCCCTCTGATCTGACGTCGACCTCAGATTCTAGTGCTACGGTCCGGCCATGAAGGTCGACGGTGGACTCGGGATCAGCAGGGGCTCGGGCGAGATGTCGTCCGAGGCGATCGCGGCGTCGGTCCGCGAGCAGGAGCAGCTCGGCTACGACGGCGTGTGGTCGGCCGAGACCGCGCACGACGCGTTCCTGCCGCTGGTCGTCGCTGCCGAGCACAGCGAGCACATCGAGCTGGGCACCGCGATCGCGGTCGCCTTCGCCCGCAACCCGATGAACCTCGCCTACCTGGCCAACGACCTGCAGCTGATGTCGAAGGGCCGGTTCATGCTCGGCCTCGGCAGCCAGATCAAGCCGCACATCGAGAAGCGGTTCGCGATGCCCTGGAGCCACCCGGCGCCGCGGATGCGCGAGCTGATCCTCGCGATCCGGGCCATCTGGGACGCGTGGGAGACCGGCGGCAAGCTCGACTTCCGGGGCGACTTCTACACCCACACGCTGATGACGCCGTTCTTCGACCCGGGGCCCAACCCCTACGGCCGGCCGAAGATCCTGCTCGCCGCTGTCGGCGAGGTCATGACCAGCGTGGCGGCCGAGGTGGCCGACGGCATGCTCGTGCACGGCTTCACCACCCACCGCTACCTGCGAGAGGTCACGGTGCCGACGATCGAGGCCGGGCTCGAGCGGGCGGGCAAGAAGCGGGGCGACTTCCAGATCAGCTACCCGGCGTTCGTGGTGACCGGCCGCGACGACGAGCAGATGACCAAGGCCGCCGCCGGCGTACGCCAGCAGATCGCGTTCTACGGCAGCACCCCGGCCTACCGCGGCGTGCTCGACCTGCACGGCTGGGGTGAGGTCGGGGCCGAGCTCAACCGGCTCTCCAAGAGCGACGACGCCGGCCGCTGGCAGGCCATGGGCACGCTGATCGACGACGAGATGCTCGACGCGTTCGCCGTCGTGGCCCCGCCCGACCAGGTCGCCGCCGCGATCAAGGACCGCTTCGGCGACCTGGTCGACCGGTTCAGCTTCTACGCGCCCTACGCCGCCGAGCCCGGCACCTGGGACGCCGTGATCGCCGAGCTCAAGGGCTGAGGGTTACTCGCCCTTCCAGACCGGTTCGCGCTTCTCGACGAACGCCATCGCGCCTTCCATGGCGTCCTTGCTGGTGTTGACCGTGCCCGAGAAGTGGTTGTTGCGCTTCCACAGCTCCTCCTCGGTCAGATCCTGGGAGAGCCGGGCGAGCTCGAGGCTGGCCTTGATCGACAGCGGTGCGTTCTTGGCGATCTTCTCGGCGATCTCGAGCGCCTTGGCGAGCAGGTCGCCGTCGGCGACGACGTGGTTGACCAGGCCGACCCGGTGCGCCTCGGCGGCGTCGATGCGCTCGGCGGTGAGGATCATCTCCAGCGCCTTGCGGGGGAACATCGCCCGCGGCAGCCGGAAGACGCCGCCGGCCGCGGCGAACAGGCCGCGCATCGGCTCGGGCAGACCGAACGTCGCCGACTCGGCCGCGACGAGGAAGTCGCAGGACAGCGCGATCTCGCAGCCGCCGGCGAGGGCGAACCCGTTGATCGCGCCGATCACCGGCTTGGTGCGCGGGTATGTCACGAAACCCGCGAAGCCGCCCTTGGGCTGCACGACGCCGCCGGCCTCGCCGGAGGAGAACGCCTTGAGGTCCATGCCCGCGCAGAACGCCTGGCCGGTGCCGGTGAGGATCGCGACCCGCGCCTCGTCGTCGGCCTCGAACTTCTCGATCGACTCATGCAGCCCGGTAGCGAGCGCGCCGTTGACGGCGTTGCGCGCGTCGGGACGGTTCAGCGTGATGACCGCGGTGCGGCCTTCCATCCGGTAGAGGACCTCGTCGGCCATGACCTGTCTCTCCTGCAGTTGAGGGCTACGTCAGGTTCTTCCTACCGTGCGCCCGCCGGGTAGCGTGATCGGGGTGACCGATCAGGCGGCCGTCCATCCCGCACTGGACCCCCACGTCAACGGCCGGCTGGCCGCCTGGCGCTACGCGCTGCGCACCACGAACCCGCCCGCGGGCGAGATCGACGCCGTGACCCGCTGGCTGGTCGTCACCCGGGCCGCCGTGCTGCCGATGACGCTGTTCGCCGGTCTGGTCGCCGCACTGCTGGCGGTCGGCGCACCGCACGTCAGCGTCGTCAACCTGCTGGTCGCGATCCTCGGCATCCTGCTGGCCCACGTCGCCAACAACCTCATGAACGACCTCGCCGACACCCAGGTCGGCACCGACACCCTCGACTACCCGCGCGCGCTCTACGCCCCGCACCCGATCCTGTCCGGGCTCGTGACCAAGGCCCAGCTCTACCGGGCCATCGCGCTGGTCAACCTCGCGGACCTGGCGATCCTGCTGTTCCTCGCCGGCCGTCGCGGCTGGCCGATCGTCGGCTTCGCGCTCGGCGGCTTCCTGCTCAGCGTCGCCTACACGTCTCCACCGCTGCGGCTGAAGAAGATCGGCCTCGGCGAGCCCGACGTGCTCGTGGTCTGGGGGCCGCTGATGGTGGTCGGCACCTACTTCGCCGCGACCGGCACCGCGCCCTGGCAGGTGTGGCTCGCCTCGCTGCCCTACGGGCTGCTCTGCACGACGGTGCTCATGGGCAAGCACGTCGACAAGATCCCGTACGACGCACCCGCCGGCACCCGCACGCTGCCGGTCCTCCTCGGGGAGCGGCGGGCGCGGGGCCTGACCCGCGGGCTGCTCGCGACGTTCTACGTGCTGGTCGCCGTCGACGTCGCCGTCGGCGCGCTGCCCTGGCCATCGCTCACGGTGGTCGCGGGGCTTCCGGTGGCCGCCAAGGCCTGGCGCTACCTGTCCCGGCCGCGGCCCGACGCGCCCCCCGAGGGTTTCCCGATCTGGCCGTTGTGGTTCGCGGCGATCGCTTTCCTGCACACCCGGCGGGCCGGCGCGCTGCTGGTCGCCGGCCTCGCGATCGCAGCCGGCTTCGGGATGACCGGCTACTGAGCCGCTACAGGTAGCGCTTGCGCGGGTAGAGCGCGTGCGCGCCGGCCACCCGGTCGAGGAACAGCATCCCGTCGAGGTGGTCGAGCTCGTGCTGCAGGCCGACCGCCTCGTAGGCATCCGCCTCGACCACCCGCTCCTCCCCCGTGCCCGGCACCACCCCGGCCACGGTGACCCGGAGGAACCGCGGCACGTCGCCGGTGAGGTCGGGCACCGACAGGCAGCCCTCGCGGCCGGACTTCGGCTCCTCGCCGTGCACGAGCCGAGGGTTGGCGAGCACGACGAGTCCGGCGTACGACCTGGTCTTGCGGTGACCACCGACGTCGAGGCAGAAGACCCGCCAGCCGACCCCGATCTGCGGCGCGGCAAGCCCCACGCAACCGGCGAACTCGCGCATCGTCGCGACAAGGTCGTCGGCGAGGGCCGCGACGGCCGGGTCGCGCGGGTCGACGTCGACAGACGGCGTGCTGAGGACCTCAGCCGGGGCGTGGACGACCGGCCGCACCTGCGGATCGCTCACTACAGGAGTTCCGCCTCAGCCGCGCGCAGGGACGCGTGCACACCGAGACCCGCGGCGAGCTCGGCGAGGTCGCGGTCGAGCTGCTCGGCGTCGACGTCGCCGGGGAGGTCGACCTCGCACACGAGCACGTAGAGGTCACCGGCGAGCCGGGTCGTCATGTCGGTGATGTTGCCGTGGCAGTCGGCGACGAGCCCGGTGATCGCCGCGACGATGCCGGGGCGGTCGGCGCCGTGCAACGAGAGCAGGTAGTGGCTGCCGGCCGGCACGGCCTCCGCCGTCTCCGGACCGACCTCGGCGACCGTGGTGTGCACGCCCAGCCGCCGCTCCGCCGGGACCAGCGCGGCGCGGATGGCGGCCTCGGTCACCGCCGCCTGCGCGATCAGGGTCATCGCGAACCGCCCGCGCAGGATCGTCATCGACGAGTCCTCGAGGTTGGCCCCGAGGTCGGCGAGAGCCGAGGTGACGGCCGCGACGATGCCCGGGCGATCGTCACCGATGACGGTGACGGCGAAGGCGGTCATGCCCCCGGAGGGTAGTGGCGGTCTAGAGCCGCACGGGTGGCCGGGGGCGGTCCCGGACGAACCGGCCGACCCCGCCGGCCCGCGTCGCCTGCAGCCCCTGCAGCAGCGGGTGGCCAGTGCGTGTGAGCACCGGCGCCGCGGCCTCGGCCTGGCCCTCGTCGGCCGCCGCGGCCGCGCCACCACCCATCGCCGCGAGCACCGGATGGTGGAAACGGCGGGCGGACGAAGCGGCACCGGGGTTCGCCATCACGACCAGCAGGACGAGCGCCAGGCCGACGATGAGGCCGATGCCCAACGTGCGGCCGTCGTGGTTGCCGCCGGAGGCGGCCAGCCGACGGGTGGGGTCGGCGACGACCGGAGCGCCGCCCTGCCCCGACGGCGCCGTGCCGGCCTCGGGACCCGCGACCGACGGAGCGACCCCCGCGTTCGTCGGCGGGGCGGCGAACGAGTTGTCACCGGAAAGCGCCGGCATGGGGGCGCCGGCCGACGACGCACCGGCTGCGCCCGTGCCGGTCGAGGTCGACCCGTCGGTCACCGGGTTGGCGGGCAGGCCGCTGCCGTCGCTGCCGGCGCCGGTCGCCGTGAACGACGCGTCCGACGGCTTGGCGATCGTCACCTCGAACGGCGTCTGGTAGCCCGGGTCAGGCACCACCACGAAGTCGAAGGTGCCGGGCATCGCCTGGAGGCTGTCGTTGAGCGTCCACGTGACCTTGGACCCGTTGGCCTGGCCGGTGATCTTCTTGCTGCAGTCATAGGTCGGCGCGTGGTCCCACTGCTGGTTGCCGCCGCCCGACCAGGCGCTGGTCGTCGGGCAGAGCACCAGGGCGGGTGCCTCGACCGACTTGTTGTCGGCGATGTCCAGCGTGAGGGTGCCGCCGCTCGACCCGCTGGCGACGTACCGCAGCGCGGCGAACGCCGCGACACCCGCCGGGGTGTTGCGGACGACGAGGGTGCCGTCGTCGGTGTAGGTCGGGTCCTGCGGCAGCGTGCCGACGGTGGCGTTGCCGGGCCGCGCCTCGCTCCACCAGCCGGTGACGACGGGCGAGTCGGCGCTGGCCGACCCGGCGGTGACCAGCAGGCCACCGGCGGAGGCAACTGTGAGCAGCACCGCTGGGAGCATCCGGCGAAGCAGGGTCGACATCGTCAGCTCCTAGTCCCGGTGGAAGAGGCCCGCCGCCGCGGCCGGGGCGTCGACGCGGTGTCCGGTTCGCCCCGACCCGAGCGGTTGATCACAGCAGTGTCGCTGCCGAGGTAGGACGACACGACGACGGGGTCCTCGAGCACCGCCTGCGGCGGCCCTTCCGCGATGACGCGGCCGAGGTCCATCGCGACCAGCCGGTCGGAGATCGCGGTGATCAGCGGCATGTCGTGCTCGATCACGAGCATGGCGCACCCGGTCTCGGCCTGGATCCGGCGCAGCAGCGGCCCGAGCGCCTCGGTCTCGCGCTGCGCGATGCCCGATGACGGCTCGTCGAGGATGAGTACGACGGGGTCGTGGGCGATCGCCATGGCCAGGTCGACGATGCGGCGGGAACCGGTCGACAGCTCGGACACGAACTTGTCGCGGAAGGCACCGAGGTTCATCAGCTCGACGAGGTCCTCGACGGTGTAGGCGACGTCGTCCTCCGAGGCGAGCACGGCCGGCAGGCCGAGCAGCGCGGCGAAGTGGTCTCGGGTGTCGATGTGCCGCTCGACACCCATCGCGAGGTTCTCCGCGACGGTGAGCGTCGGGAAGATGCGCGCGTCCTGGAACGACCGGCCGAGGCCGATCGTCGCCCGGCGGTCGGCGGGCCAGCCGGTCACGTCGACACCGCGCAGCATCACCCGGCCGGCGTCGGGCTTGAGGAAGCCCGACAGGACGTCGAAGATCGTCGTCTTGCCGGCGCCGTTGGGCCCGATGACGCCGAGGATCTCCCCGGCCCGTACCTCGATGTCGACGTCGGACAGGGCATTGATGCCGCCGAAGCTCTTGGAGACCGACTGCGACGCGAGGACCACCGGCGCGTCCGGACCGGGGGCCGGCCGCTGCGGCTCGGCGACCGCCGCACGCCTGCCCTTCGCCGCGCGCGGTGGGGCAGGTCGAGTCTGTGCCGCCCCCTGCAGGAAGACCGAGCGCAGGATGTCGTCCCGCTCCAGCAGCTCGGCCGTCGGCCCGGAGAACCGCACCTCGCCCTTCTCCATGAAGAAGGCGCGGCTGGCGATCGTGAGCGCGACGTTGACCGACTGCTCGACCACGATGATCGTGCAGCCGGTGGCATGGATCGCGCGCACCATCTCGAGCAGCTGCTCGACGATCGTCGGCGCGAGCCCGAGCGACAGCTCGTCGATGACCAGCAGCTTCGGCTTGGCGACGAAGGCCATGCCGAGCGCGAGCTGCTGCTGCTCCCCGCCGGACAGGTTGCCGGCGAGCTGACCCCACCGCTCGCGCAGCCGTGGGAACTGGTCGAGCACCTGCTGGGTGCGGGCCTCGACCTGCTTGGGGTCCTCGTCGGCGTAGAGCCAGGTGCCGGCCTTGAAGTGCTCGGCGACGGTCAGCGTCGGGAAGACGGCCTTGCCGCCGGGCACCTGGATGATGCCGAGCTTCGACGTCTTCACCGCGTCGGCGTGGGTGATGTCGAGGCCGTCGAAGAGGATGCGCCCCGCCGCCGGGTCGACGAGACCGGAGATCGCCTTGAGCAGCGTCGACTTCCCGGCGCCGTTGGTCCCGAGCAGGGCGACGATCTCGCCGCGCTCCACCTCCATGTCGACGCCGAAGAGGATCTGCACCTTGTCGTAGGCGACGTCGACTCCGCTGCACTGCAGCAGCGGCCCCTCCCCTGCTGCCGGCCGGGGCACCTCGAGCACGGCGGTCTGCGCCGCCTGCCGCCGCGCCAATCGGCGCAGCGCAGCGGTCGGATCCACCCGCCCGGCGCGCCTCACGACCGCGCTCCGACGGTCGGCTCGGCGGGTCCGGGTTGCGCGGACAGCCCGCGGAAGCGCTCCTCGGCGCTCTCGAGCACCTCGGTCTCGTCGTCGGGCTCCGCGTCGACCCGGCGGTCGGCGACCAGGGAAGGCACGTGCAGGCCGCGCCGGGCCGCCACCCAGCGCAGGAACCGGTCGCGCTGCTTGAAGCCCTCCTCCGCGGACCCTCCGGGGTAGAGCATGAGGTTGGCCACGAGCAGCGGGCCGGTGAGCAGCAACGGCAGGATCGTGGCCACGCTCTGCCCGATGTAGGGGTCGAGCTGGTGGCCGAACAGCGCGGACGCCTCGAACAGCATCGCGCCGACCACCGCGAACGGCAGCGACGTGAGCCCGCCGATGACCACCGCAAGGAAGATCGAGATGCTGTTGAAGACCGAGTAGCTGCCGGGGATCACGTTGTGCTGGCCGTAGGCGAACAGCACGCCGGCGACACCGGCGATGCCCCCGGAGATGGCGAACGCCGCGAGCTTGGTGCGGATCGGGTTGACCGTGTAGGCGGCACCGGCGCGCACGTTGTCGCGCACCGCCATCAGCACGCGCATGCCGCGGTTTCGCCGGAAAGACAGGGCGGCGACGTAGACCACCGCGAGGAACGCCAGGCAGACGAAGTAGAAGTTCAGATCGTCCTCGAGGTTGATGCGTCCCCACAGCAGCGGCCGCTCGACGGAGGCAGCGAAGCCGGACGGCAGCAGCAACCGGCCGATCGGGTAGTTCTTGTTGAGGATGTAGCCCTGCACCGCGTAGCCGAACGCCAGCGTGGTGACGGCGAGGTAGAGGCCGCTGATCCGTAGCGCCGGGATGCCGATCACCATCGCGGTCACCGCGCCGGCCAGGATGCCGATGCCCATGGCGAGGAAGAAGTCGATGTTGTGCTCGGCGACGAGGCCACCGGAGACGGCGGCGGCCATGCCGACCAGGCCGAACTGACCGAGGCTGATCTGCCCCGCCCAGCCGGACAGGATGACCAGCGACACCGCGACGATGCCGTAGAGCGGCAGCACCGCGAGCGAGGGCAGGTAGGGGCTGCTGACGACGAACGGCAGCACGACCATGAAGCCGACCATCGTCACGGTGATCGCGTAACCGGCGCGGCGTACCTCGGGCAGGTTGCGCAGCTCGACCGGTACCGGCCGGAAGCGCTTGACGTTCTGCCAGGTGGCGACGCCCATGTCGTAGGCGCGGGACGCGACACCGCGCTGCACGAGCAGCGCGACGATGATCACCACGAGCATCAGCGCCGAGGCGACGTTGTTGGTGCCGGTGCTGGCGATCGAGGCGAAGATGAGTACGCCGATGCCGAGACCGGCCATCAGCGTGACCCCGATGCGCTCCAGCCGGCCAACGACGGCCGCGGCCATGCCGTAGAGCAGGGTGTCGAAGCCGAGCGTGGCGTCCTGCGGCACCCCGATGAGCGGGGACTGCACGTAGATCGCCGCCCCGGCGAGCAGGCCGGCGATCGCCCAGGCGACGGTGCCGACGAGCTTGACCGGGATGCCGAGCAGCGAGGCGCGGTCGGCGTTCTCCGCCGACGCGCGCAGCGCGATGCCCATGCGCGTCCAGCGCAGGAACGACGCGAGGCCGGCGGTGAGCCCAACGACGACGGCGAAGGCGAAGATCTGGTCACCCGAGAGCACGGGCTGGCCCTGGCCGTTGTGGAACGCGAAGTCCCGCCAGGGCGTCGGGACGGTCGCGATCTGGCCGGCCTTGGCACCGAGCCAGATCGGGATGAAGAACGCCAGCGCGCCGAGCGACTGGGCGATGCCGACCGTGACCACCGTGAGGATCAGCCGCGGCGCCTTGGCGAACCGTCGCATCACGAGCACGTCGGCCAGCACGCCGAACAGCGGCCCGCCGAGGAACGCGATCGGCAGCGCCTCCAGGTAGCCCAAGTAACCCTGGATGTTGAGCAATAGCGCCGTCACCGCGGGCACCGCACCGATGGCCGCGGCGGCGAAGTTGATGATGCGCACGCTGCGGTAGATCAGCACCAGCGCGACGCCGATGAGGCCGTAGAGCGACCCGAGGGCGAGCCCGTCGATGTAGTTCTTCGTCGACAGGTCGAACGCGACCCAGGTGAACGCCCAGAAGCCGACGATCAGCAGCGCCCAGCGGACGGCCTTGGCGGCCGGCCCGTCGTCGTCGCGCAGCCACTTCCAGACCTGGCCGGCTGCCGGCAGCGCCGGCCACCGCCGGACAGAGTCCAGACTCGACATCAGTGCCGCCCGTCCATCGGCATCGGCGGGCCGTCGATCGCGTCGAAGCTGCCGTTCTTGCGCGCGCCCTCGATCTGCACGTAGTGACCCGGTTTGCCGTTGACGTTGGACTTCTGGTGCTTGTCCCAGTAGACGATGCGGACGTCGGCGTTCCAGCCGTGGTTGTCGGGCGCGAGCACCCGAAGGATGCGGCCGGTGTCGCCGCCGCCGCGCGGCGGGATCCGGAACGCCGCGGCGGCCATGTTCTGCGGGGTGAGATCCGGGCCGGTGGCCTGGATCATCGTCATCAGCATGTTGATGTAGCCCCAGTTGGTGGTCGCCGTGTCCGACTCGAACGGCGTGTTGCCCTGGCCGCCGCCGAGGTGCCAGATGCGGGTCGCCGTGTCGTTGTCGAGCGGCTCACCGGCGTCGAGCTGTGACAGCCCAAAGGCGAGGTCGTAGGGGCAGTGGCCCGACTGGGGGCAGGCCAGCCCGCCGTCGCTCGTGTAGGTCTGGCCGACGGTGTCCGCGTCCATGCCCTGGTTGGTGGCGAGGACGTTCTCCGGCCAGTAGTTGTTCTGCGCCTCGCCGGAGTAGAGGAACTGCGGGGCGACGGGGTCGCACAGGCACAGCACGGTCGTCGCCGGGTGGCCGGGCTTGTTCATCGCGGCGATGCCCGCCTGGGTCTGCTGCGCAGCCGTGTTGATGTTCTGGTCGTAGTAGTACTGGTTCTGGCTGAAGTCCTCGCCGCATTTCTGCTTCAGCAGCGGCGCGAGGATCTTCTGCGCGGTGTACTGGTTGTCCGGGTCGTTGGTGCTGATGACCCCGAGCACCCGCTTCTTGCCGTTGAAGTTCTGCGCCGGGTTGAAGTTGGGCGCGTACTTGACCACGCGGCTGCTGTTGTTGCTCGTCATCTGGCTGCACCACCAGTTGGCGAACATGCTCATCATCCGGGTGCCCGTCATGTTGACGTCCCAGTGATAGGGGTTCATCGCCTGGTTGAAAGCCTCGGAGAACCCCGCCCCACCGAGGTTGACCGTGCCCTTGCGGGCCAGCTCTGCGAAGCAGTCCGAGCACAGTGTGGTGTTCCAGATGACCGCGTAGGGGTGGTACTTCGCGACGATCGTGTCCATCTCGGGAATCAGGCACTGCTTGTCGGGTGGCACCGACTGGCACTGGCCGGCGTAGGTGTC
>Ga0206353_10162527_pt1 | contig 35930 bp, 34 predicted proteins | sample DielMetaTC5am4_FD_146436 | JGI IMG/M metagenome (GOLD analysis project Ga0206353, IMG submission 146436) | Corn rhizosphere microbial communities from Kellogg Biological Station, Michigan, USA - Diel MetaT C5am-4 (Metagenome Metatranscriptome)... | ecosystem: Host-associated > Plants > Roots >...
CCGGAGCCGACGCTGCCGACCCCGAAGGGCTGGCCGTTCGGCGAGCAGTTCCCGCGCACCTCGGGCACCGGCCGGCTCGCGGGCGGCGCGACGTTCTGGTCGGACTTCCTCTACGACGACCACGGCGCCACCGGCATCCAGGTGGGCGAACCGATCACGGCACTCGCGCCGAGCGACGGCACCTACGTCTACAGCAACCCGAAGGCGGCCAACAACGGCGCGGACATCTTCCGGGCGGCGATCGGGCTGGGCGAGGACGCGACCTACTGGCGCGTCGACTGGAACACGCTGGAGGACAAGACCGTCCCGATCGCCGAGTGGACGATGGACCTCGACCGCAACACGGCGACCGGTGGAGGGCCCTGGCCGGCCGGTGCCGGGGTGCGCTCCGACGGCTTCGACCGTGCGCTGGTGGTGTCGAGCCGCGGCGCCCGGCTCATGACCGCCGCCGGCAAGCTGCTCGCGAAGCTGCCCGTGACCGTCGACACGGCGGCCCGTTCGTTCGTCGTCCGGATCCCCGACAGGGTCCTGCAGCCGAGCGGCAGCTGGACGGTGCGGCTCGCGGCCGGACTGGCCAACGCCGACGGTACGGCGTTCGCCCCGGTCGGCCAGTCCGACGGCGCGCTGCCCGGACAGCCGGCGGTCTACAACGTGACGTTCCGCACCTACCAGCAGGAGCCGGAGCAGTACCGCCACGGCATCGCGCCCAACCAGCTCGGCACGAAGGGACTGCCGCGGCTGACCGACCTCGGCAACTTCTGGATGGAGGACCACCAGGCGGAGGCGCTGACCGAGGGCGACGTCACGCCGTTCTCGCTCGCCGTCGACTGGGCCCAGCTCGCCGCCGAGCGCACGACCCCGGAGCCGCGCCCGACCGGCTACACGAACCGGTGGTACGTCACGACGCTGAACCTCGGCCAGGGCGTCGTACACGACAGCGGCAACGGCGCCGGCGACCTGCGGCCGAACTTCCTCGGCCGGGTGCAGCCCTACGCGGTCTACGTGCCGACGACCTACGACCCCAGCCGGCCGACTCCGCTGACGTGGATCCTGCACTCGCTGTCGGTGCAGCACAACCAGTACGGCGCGCTCGACCCGCAGATGCTCCAGCAGGCCTGCGAGGACCGGCACTCGATCTGCGCGACGACGCTCGGCTTGGGGCCGGACGGCTGGTACTTCGACGAGGCCGAGGTCGACTTCTGGCAGGTGTGGCGTGAGCTGGCCAAGGCCTACGACCTCGATCCGGACCGCACCGTGCTCTCCGGCTACTCGATGGGCGGCTTCGGCACCTACAAGCTCGGGCTCGCCTACCCCGACCTGTTCGCGAAGCTGATGCCGCTCGCCGGCCCGCCCATGTGCGGGGTGCGGATCGCCGAGGGCGCCGGCGGCGCGGCCGGCGCGGGCCGCTGCACCACCGACAGCGACACCACACCGCTGCTCGACAGCGCCCGCTGGGACCCGTTCGTCATCGGGCAGGGCACCCTCGACGAGCTGGTACCCGTGTCCAGCGTGCTGCAGCAGGTGCAGGCGATCGACACGCTCGGCTACCGCTACTACTTCGAGCTCTACCCGGCCGAGGACCACTTGGTCTGGGCGACCCAGGATGCGTTCGACAGCGAGATCGCGCAGCTCGGCGACCCCCGGCGTACGACGAACCCGCCACGCATCACCTACACCTGGTATCCGCACCTGACCCGCGCCGACCTCGGCATCGGACCGACGGGGGTCTACTGGATCCGTGACTTGGGAGCGCGCGACAGCGCCCCCGGAACCCTCGCGCACCTCGACGCGGTCGCGGCCCGGCCGCAGCCGACGATCACGCCGGTGCGCACCCAGAACGCGCGGATCCCCGGCGAGGCGACGCCGTCGGTGGTGCAGCAGCTGACCTGGCAGCTCGGCCAACCGACCCCGGCGAAGGCTGCGACGCTCACGCTGACCAACGTCGCTCGGCTCGCCGTCGACGCGGTCTCGGCCGGCCTTTCCGACGGCGGCCGGCTGACGGTGACGACGGACGGCGCAACGAGGCTGACCCTGACCCGACTCGCACCCGGGACGCAGCTGATCGTGGCCGGGCACCGCGTCGCGACGGCCGACCGCAACGGCAGCGCCGTCCTCGACGTCACCAAGGGAGCGACGACGATCACGGTCATCCCACCGCACGGCACGCGGTAGGGGCCCGCCCCGCGCCGTGACTGCCGGCGGCCATCCCAGCGCACATCACGCAGTAGGGGCCCGCCCCGCGCCGTGGCCGCCGGCAAGCCAAGCCACCGGCTTTCTCCACGGCAGAGCCGCGGCCTCACGTGGAGCTCCAGGTACTGGGCATGGCGGTTCCTCGCGCCGCGATGCCTACGCTTCCGGCCATGCGAGTCGTCGTCTATGGCGCGGGCGCGATCGGCGGACTGATCGCCGGGCTGCTGCATGCCGCCGGGACCGAGGTCGTCGCGATCGCGCGCGGCGCCCATCTCGACGCCATCCGCTCGGGCGGCCTGCGGGTCATGCTGCCGGAGGGAGCCGCGACCTACCGGCTGCCCGCCGCCGGCCATCCCGACGAGGTGGACTTCACTCCCGACGACGTCGTGCTGCTGGCGATGAAGTCGCAGCACACCACCGACGCGCTCCTCGCGCTGCGCGCGGCCGCCGGCGACCTACCGGTCGTCTGCGCGCAGAACGGGGTGGACAACGAACGGGCCGCCCTTCGCCTGTTCTCCCGCGTCTACGGAATGTGTGTGATGTGCCCGGCGAGCCACACGACGCCCGGCGTCGTCGTCGGCAACGGCACACCGCACCGCGGCATCCTCGACGTCGGTCGCTACGCGTCCGGCACCGACGAGCTCGCTGGGGCGCTCGCCGGGGCGCTGACCGCCGCCGGTTTCGTCTCCGAACCGCGGCCGGACATCATGCGGTGGAAGTACCGCAAGCTGGTGATGAACGTCGCGAACGCCGCCGAGGCGCTTTGCGGTCCGCTCGACCGTGACAGCGAACTGGCGCGGCGAGCCCGCGCCGAGGCGGAGGACGTCTTCGCCGCCGCCGGGCTCGATGTCGCAACTGCCGACGAGGACCGGCAACGGCGCGGCGACCTGGTGCGCCTGCGCCCGGTCGAAGGTCAGCGGCGGGAAGGCGGCTCGAGCTGGCAGAGCCTCAAGCGGGGTACCGGCGACATCGAGGCCGACCACCTCAACGGCGAGGTCGTGCTGCTCGGCCGGCTGCACGGCGTCGCCACTCCCGTCAACGCCCTGCTGGCGGCGAAAGCGGCCGATGCCGCGCTCCATCGACGCCCGCCCGGCGAGACCTCGGAAGCAGCCCTGCTGCAGGAGCTCTCCGCTGCCGACTGACACCTGCCCCGACCTCGCGCTTCGCACGGCAGGGCAACCCCCTCGGCACGCGCCACGCGACCTCGACCTCGACCTCGACCTCGAGGTTGTGGCTTGCTCGTGTGGGAGATTCGATCGGTGGTGTCGTTCGACGCGGTAGTCGAGGACTACGCCTCCGGCCGCCCGGACTACCCCGACGCGGTGTACGACGCCCTGGTGCCGCTGGACTCCGGGCTCGTCGTGGAAGGCGGCTGCGGCACCGGCCTCGCTACCCGGGCACTCGTTGCCCGAGGAGCCCGGCTCGTGGCCTTGGACATCGGCCCGCGAATGGTGCAGCACACGGTTGCCCACGCCCCCGCGCTGTTCGGGGCCGCGGTGGCGGACGGCGCCGCGATGCCGTTCCGTGAGGCGAGCGTCGATCTGCTGTGCTTCGCGCAGTCCTGGCACTGGCTCGACGAACGGCGCCGGATCGCCGAAGCCGCCCGGGTACTCGCACCAGGTGGGCGATGGGCCGCCTGGTGGTCGCATGCCGGGGTCGACGACGAGCCTTGGTTCCAGCGCTACCTCGACCTCGTCGAAGGGGTGACACCCGCTTTCGTCCGCACCCACCGGGACATCGACTGGGGCCAGCCCGTGCACGACTCCGGCCTGTTCGCCCGCCCCGAACGCATCTCGGTGCCCTGGCAGCGCAGGGTCAGCATCGACCACTGGATCGCCGAGGAACGCAGCAAGAGCTACGTCAGCGCCCTCTCAGCGACCGCCCGGCAACGACTGCTGGTTGACATCGAAGCCCTCCTTCGGGATGCGAACCCCTCCGGCGCGCTGCAAGTGCCCTACGAGACCTGGCTGTGGATCGCCCGCAAGCAGGGTCGGTAGTACAGGACCGACGGACTTCGCCACAGAAGCGCGGCGCCCTTATCCGGCGCGAGCGACGGGCGGTGCACGCTCGTCGCGACCATGGGGATCGGTGAAGACCACCTCGGTCGGGCTGCTGCGACGCATCGTCCAGTGCAGCTCGTGCACCAGCCGGTGATGGAAGCGACAGAGGTGCGCGCTGTTGGCCAAGGACGTCTCGCCGCCTTCGGCCCAGTGAACGATGTGGTGCAGCTCGCAGCCGTCGAGCCCGACCACGCAGCCGGGGAACGAGCACCCGCGGTCGCGCAACCGCGCCGCCCGCCGTATGGCGATCGGCCACTCCCGCACGGCCCGCCCGACATCCAGAACCGCACCGTCGGAACCGAGCACGGCGGGGATGACCGCGGCGTCACACGCCAGCCGCCGGGCCGCCGAAGCCGACAGCGGCAGCCCGCTGCGCTCCAACACGGCATCGCCGAGCCGCGCGGCAAGGGTCTCCCAGGCCATCGTGACCACCAGCTGCGGACGCTCACCGGCGCTGCCGGGCAGACCGGGGCACGCCAGCCGGTGCCCCGCCAGCTCGACCAGCGCGTCGGCGCGGCGCTGCCCCGGCGTACGAGAGTCATCGGAACCGCTTTTCTGGGCGAGGGCGCCGATCGCGGACAGCACCACCTCGCCGGACTCCGGGTCGAGCAGGCCCGAGAGCGCGACCATCCCACCGAAGGTCTTGGCTATCGACAGGTGCCTCTGCTCGAACCGGCGCTGCGCCGCTGCCTCGGCGGCCTCCTGGTCGATCAACCGGCGCACCACCTCACCGGCCGCGGTGGCGATGTGCCCGGGCGGCGCCTGCCGGGCGAGCTCGACCAGGATCCCCTCGGCGGCCGGCCGCTCGGACTCGGGCACGTCGCGCAGCGCGGAGGCAACGATCCGTGCCGCATCAAGTCCACACTCCCCGGCCTCGAACGTTGCCGCCAAGGCCGGCAGGCCCGCCAGCGAGCGGGCGACGAACATCCGCTGCCCCGCCTCATGGGCGGAGCGCCGGCAGTGGGCGATCAACCAGGCCTTGGTGGTCAGTCCGGTCTCGGAAACGGCGGCTTCGCGGACGTGCACGACCTCCAACCGGCGGGCGACCAACCCGTCGATGAGGTCGCGGGCCGCAAGCAGACCTTGAACGTCGTCGAGGAGTGCGGAGTCAGGCAAGGCGGTCACGTCCGCGTCGGCATAGGCGCGTAGCGCCGCGGCTAATGCCCCGCGCAATGCCGCCACGCTCCAGCACCTCCTCGATCCCCACTACTCGAACATTTGTTCGATTCTTCCAGCCTGCCCAGACCAGGGCAAGCGGCGCAGCGCCACGTGTGGACAAGTCGCCTGCCCCAAAGAGCAAGCGCGCCCCGCCGTGCCAAGACCGGTGATCGTGGCAGCCACTTTGGTCGCCGTACGACGTATCATGCGGGGATGTCGGACTCAACCCGCGCCACGAAGGGAGCGGACTGTGGAGGGTGACCTGCTGCGCAGCCTGGTCTCGGGGCTGCCAGACGAGGAAGTCGAGGGGATGCGCGAGAAGTTGCGCTGGGGCCTCGCGCTCTACACGCCGGTGGAGGTCGCCGCGCCGTCGAGCGGCACCGAGGAGCGGGTCAGCCCAGGCCGTGGGCGGCGCGGATCACCCCGACGATCTCGTCGATGATGCGCGTCAGCTCGTAGTCCTTCGGCGTGAACACCCGCGCCACGCCCAGCCGCCGCAGCTGCTCGGCGTCGGCCGCGGGGACGATCCCGCCGACCACCACCGGTACGTCGGTGAGCCCGGCCGACCGCAGCCCGTCGAGCACCTGGGGCACCAGCTCGAGGTGTGACCCGGACAGGATCGACAGCCCGACGCAGTGCACGTCCTCGGCGACGGCCGCGGCGACAATCTGCGCGGGCGTGAGCCGGATGCCCTGGTAGATCACCTCGAAGCCGGCGTCACGGGCCCGCACCGCGATCTGCTCGGCGCCGTTGGAGTGCCCGTCGAGACCGGGCTTGCCGATGAGCAGCCGCAGCCGGGCCCCGATCTCCGCACCGGCGCGGCGCACCCGCTCGCGCACCCGCGTCAGCTCCTCCCCGGCACCGGCGGCGACCGCCGCCGAGACGCCGGTCGGCGCGCGGTACTCCCCGAACACCTCGCGCAAGGTGCCCGCCCACTCCCCCGTCGTCACCCCCGCCCGGGCGCAGCGCAACGTCGGCGCGACCAGGTTCGCCTCCGTCTTGGCCGCATCTCGCAACACACGCAGTGCCTCGTCGACCTCGCCGGCATCACGTCCGGCCCGCCACGACCGCACCGCCTCGACGGCGGCCGCCTCGACCGCCGGGTCGACGGTCTGGATCGCGGTGTCGAGGTCGGCGAGCAACGGGTTCGGCTCGCTGGTCGTGAACCGGTTGACGCCCACCACGACGTCCTCGCCGACCTCCATCCGCCGCCGCCGCTCGGCGTGCGAGGCCACCAGCTGGGACTTCATGTAGCCGTTCTCGACCGCGGCGACCGCGCCGCCCATCGCCTGCACGCGGTCGATCTCGGCCCGTGCGTCGGCGACCAGCGCGGCCACCCGCGACTCGACCACGACCGAGCCGTCGAAGATGTCGTCGTAGTCCAGCAGGTCGGTCTCGAAGGCCAGCACCTGCTGCGCCCGCAGCGACCACTGCTGGTCCCAAGGTCGCGGCAGGCCGAGGGCTTCGTTCAACGCCGGCAGCTGCACCGCGCGAGCCCGGCCGCGCCGGGACAGCGTGACGGCCAGCATCTCCAGCAGGATCCGGTAGACGTTGTTCTCCGGCTGCGCCTCCGTCAGCCCGAGCGAGTTGACCTGCACGCCGTAGCGAAACCGCCGCTGCTTCGGGTCGGTGACGCCGTAGCGCGACAGCGTGAGCGCCTCCCACAGCTCGACGAACGCCCGCATCTTGCACATCTCTTCGACGAAGCGCACGCCCGCGTTGACGAAGAAGGAGATGCGCGCGACCACCTCGCCGAAGCGTTCGGCCGGCACCTGCCCCGAGTCGCGGACCGCGTCGAGCACCGCGATCGCCGTGCACATGGCGTAGGCGATCTCCTGCACCGGCGTCGCACCGGCCTCCTGCAGGTGGTAGCTGCAGATGTTGACCGGGTTCCACTTCGGCATCGCGGTCACCGTGTAGGCGACCATGTCGGTGATCAGCCGCAGTGACGGCCCGGGCGGGAAGACGTAGGTCCCGCGGGAGAGGTACTCCTTGATGATGTCGTTCTGCGTCGTGCCCATCAGCGCGGCCGGGTCGGCGCCCTGCTCCTCGGCGACGACCTCGTAGAGCGCGAGCAGCCACATCGCGGTGGCGTTGATCGTCATCGACGTGTTCATCTCGGCGAGCGGGATGCCGTCGCACAACGCGCGCATGTCGCCCACGTGCGCGATCGGCACTCCGACCTTGCCCACCTCGCCGGCGGCGAGCTCGGCGTCGGGGTCGTAACCGGTCTGGGTCGGCAGGTCGAAGGCCACCGACAGTCCGGTCTGCCCCTTCTCGAGGTTGCGCCGGTAGAGCGCGTTGGACTCGGCCGGCGAGGAGTGGCCGGCGTAGGTGCGCATCACCCACGGCCGGTCGCGTTCGCGCTGCGACATGAGTCCTCCGTCGACGTCGTACGACGGAAGCGTAGGTGACCGCGCGGCAGAGCGACTCAGGCGACGGAGACCGGCCTCGACCGGTCGACGTGCAGCACCAGGTAGAGCCGGCTGATGAACAGCAGCCGATCGACGCGCGGCGGCACCGACCGCAGCACCAGCCGGCGGCCGTGACGCCCGGCCCGTCGGTGCGCGCCCACGAGCACCCCCAGGCCGGTGGCGTCCAGCAGCTCGACGTCGGCGATGTCGACGACCAGGTCGCCGTGACCCCTGTCGACGGCGGCGTGCAGCGCGAGCCGTACGTCGGGAACGGTCGACGCGTCGAGCTGTCCGGACAGCGTCAATGCCTGGCCGGGCTCGTCGACGTGGACATGCATCGGGGGACCCCCGTCTGCGAGCGGGAACGCCGTGGTCGACCATAACGACGCAACGGTTGCCGTTTCGGTTGCCACGCCGGGTGCACCTTTTTCCGGATGCACCGCGACATCGGCGCAGGAGGGAGCACAGATGCCCGCGCACCTGCTCGCCGCCCCGGTCCTCGCGCTGCTCGTCGCGCTCGGCCTCGGTGCTCTCGGCCGCTGGATCTTCGGCCCGCCGAAACGGCGTACGCCGGGCAACCGTCCCGACTACGGGCTGCTCGTGCCCGCGACGCGGGCCCTCCCGCACGACGAGGCCGCCCGCGTGCACGCCGTGCTGGCCGAGCACCACATCCGCGCGACGTTGGCACCGGCGGGGAAGGGCTACGACGCGACCGGCCGACCGTGGCCGCAGGACGCGACCTACCTGCTGGTCTTCCCCGACGACGCCGACCGGGCCCGCGAGCTGACCAGCTGCTGACCCGTCCCGCCTAGGCGGCTTCGTCGGGCAGCGAGTCGCGCGAGACGTCCGCCCCGAGCGCGCGGAGCTGCTCGGCGAAGTGCGCGTAGCCGCGGTCGATGTGGTAGGCGTCGCTCACCGACGTGACCCCCTCGGCCGCCAGCCCGGCGAGCACCAGCCCGGCGCCTGCGCGGATGTCGGTGGCGCGCACCGGGGCACCCGACAACCGCTCGCGGCCGCGGACCACCGCGTGGTGGCCCTCGGTGCGGATGTCGGCGCCGAGCCGCACGAGCTCGTCGATGAACGCGAACCGACCCTCGAAGATGTTCTCGGTGACGAACGCCACCCCCGTCGAGGTCGCGTTGAGCGCGATCGCCATCGGCTGCAGGTCGGTCGGGAAGCCGGGATAGGGAAGCGTCGCGACGTCGACCGCCGCGGGCCGGGTGTCGCAGCTGACCCGGAAGCCGTCGACCTCCCGCTCGACGCGCGCGCCCGCCTGGGCCAGCTTGTCCAGCGCGATCTCGAGATGCTGCGACTGCGCGCCCTCGATCGAGATGTCGCCGCGGGTCATCGCGGCGGCGTAGGCGAACGTCCCGGCGACGATCCGGTCGGGCACCACGTCGTGCGTCGTGGGGGTGAGCCCCTCGACGCCTTCGATCTCCAGCGTCGACGTGCCGAGCCCGCCGATGCGGGCGCCCATCCCGACGAGCATCTCGCACAGGTCGACGATCTCCGGCTCGCGGGCGACGTTGTCGATCACCGTCGTGCCCTTGGCGAGGACCGCCGCCATGACGATGTTCTCGGTCGCGCCGACGCTCGGGAAGTCCAGCCAGACCGAGCCTCCCGCGAGCGACGGCGCCTCGGCGACGAGGTAGCCGTGCTCGCTGTGGAACGTCACCCCGAGCCGCTCCAGACCCCCGACGTGCAGGTCGAGCGCGCGGGAGCCGATCGCGTCACCGCCGGGGAGGGCCACCCGCGCCTGACCGGCGCGGGCAAGCAGCGGGCCGAGCACGCAGACCGAGCCACGGATGCGGCGTACGTGCTCGTAGGCCGCCTCGTGCCCGATCCGCTCTGGGACGGTGATGACGACCTCCGGCGGCCGGGCCTCCACGTGGGCCCCCAGGTCCTGCAGGACCCGGGCCATGATGGAGACGTCCACGATGTCGGGCACGTTGCGCAGATGAGTCGTGCCCTCGGCAAGCAGCGCGGCCGCCATGACCTTGAGCACGCTGTTCTTCGCGCCGGTCACCCGCGCCGTGCCGGCGAGCCGCGCACCGCCGACGACCGTGAACCGCTCCACCGCGGCATCGTAGGACGGCGAGGTCGAAACCGGGCGAGCCACGGCGCGCCGCGGACAATCGTCGAACGCGCGAGCAACGTTCGGCACGCAAGCGGCGTCTTGCCGGGTGTCACGCCCTGCGAGCCCGCTCACCGACCGAACGACGAGATGAGGTCATGAACACGCGAAGCCGGGACGAGTTCCGGGACTACGTCGCCGCCCGCTACCCGTCGCTGTTGCGCACCGGTTACCTGCTGACGGGCAGCCGGGCCGACGGCGAGGACCTGGTGCAGGCGGCGCTGGCGAAGACGTACCTGGCGTGGGACCGCATCCGGGAGCGCGAGGCGGTCGACGCCTACGTACGCCGGATCATGGTCAACACCCGCACGTCGTGGTGGCGGCGTCGCCGGCTCGATGAGGTCGCGACCGCCGACCCGCCCGAGCGGGCCGGCCGCGACGAGGCCGCCGACGCCGACCTGCACGACGCGCTGTGGACCGCCCTCGCCAGGCTGCCCAAGCGGCAGCGAGCCGCCGTGGTCCTCCGCTACTACGAGGACCTGTCGGAGGCCGAGACCGCGGAGGTGCTCGGCGTGTCGGTCGGCACCGTCAAGAGCACGGTGTCCCGCGCGCTGGTCAAGCTCCGCGACGACGCCGACCTGCGTGACGACGACCCCCGCACCGCACTTCCCTCAGACCTTCTGGGAGCCACGCCATGACCCCGATCGACGACGAGCTGCGCACGACGCTGCGCGACCGCGCCACGCAGGTGCCCACGTCCCCCGACCCGCTCGCCGGCATCGAGCGCCGGGCCCGCGGAATCCGCCGCCACCGGCTGGCCGCGGCCGCGACCGGAGGCGTGCTGGCGCTGGCCGCGATCGCCGTGGCGGTGCCGACGATCTCGGGGAGCCTCGACGCCGACAAGCCGGCGCCCGGCAGCTTCGCCGTCCAGCCCACCGACACGGTGGCGCCCCGCGACACCGCCTCACCGGCAACGTCCCCGAACGCATCCGCGTCGCCAACGTGGACGTCTACCGCGCCTCCGCAGGTCCCGACCGTCGAGACGTGGACCTACGCCGGCATGAACACGATCGCCGACGGAGCCAACCGCATCGACATGCTGCAGAAGATGAGCCAGGCCCTGGCGGCGCACTGGCCCGGCGCGCAGGTGACGCTGGAGAAGCTCCGCCCGCTGTACGGCGTGATCTCCTCCAGCGACCAGCTGATCCTGGTGGCCGCGGGCGAGGTCACCGGCAATCCCCAGGCGCCGGCGATGGTTGCCGCTGCCTGGGTCAAGTCGCCGAACGCGCCGGCGACCCTGGTCGGGCTGCACGACATCGACGCCGAGGCCGGCCAGGTGAGCGTCTTCGTCCCGGCGGCCGGCCAGCCCGGCAGCGGTTCACGGGACGGCACCGCGATCGTGGTCGGCCGGGCGGGCACCGGCGAGATCGACCTGAAGACCCCTGGTGGCTCGTGGCGACCTGCCGCCCGCGACCTGGTCGACGGCCGTATCGCCGCCTTCCCGGTCACCATGCCGGCAGCGGGCCAGGTCGTGCCGCAGATCCGGGTGCTCGACGGCGACGGCAACCTCGGAACGCCGCTGTATGAAGGCCCGATCGGGCGCGGGGTGACCTTCCCCGACATCTGAGGCGCCCGCACGGAGAGCGGAGGCGCCGCGGCCGGCCGGGCAGCGGCGCCTCCGCCTTGTAGCGTGCTGGCATGGCCGAGCGCAAGCGCACGTCGACGGTGCACCTGACCCGGATCTACACCAAGACCGGCGACGACGGCACGACCGCGCTCGGCGACATGAGCCGGGCGGCGAAGACCAGCCCGCGGATCGCGGCGTACGCCGACGTCGACGAGACCAACAGCGCGATCGGCGTCGCGCTGGCGCTGGGCGACCTGGCCGCCGACGTCGCGGCCACGATGCAACGGGCGCAGAACGAGCTGTTCGACGTGGGTGCGGACCTCTGCACGCCGATCGCCGAAGCCCCGAAGTATCCGCAGCTGAGGATCGACGACGCCTACGTCGAGCGGCTCGAGCGCGACTGCGACAGCTACAACTCGCGGCTGGGCAAGCTCAACAGCTTCATCCTGCCGGGGGGCAGCCCCGGCGCCGCGCTGCTGCACGTCGCGCGCACGGCGGCCCGCCGGGCCGAGCGCAGCGCGTGGGCCCTGCTCGACGTCGAGCACGACGTCACCAACCCGGTCACCGCGCGCTACCTGAACCGCCTGTCGGACCTGCTGTTCATCCTGGCCCGGGTGGCCAACGCGGAGCAGGGCGACGTGCTCTGGAAGCCGGGCAACCAGCCTTAGCGGGGCAGCGACGCCCCCGGCGGTGCCGACTCCAGCCAGGCGAGGAATGCCGGCAGGGTCGACTCGGGCAACGCGACCTCGAGCGCTTCCCTCACCCCGTCGCACCGGAAGATCACCGCGTCGCCCGGCAGCATCAGCGTCTCGCCGCCACTCGGCCGCCGCCGCTGCAGCACCGCCAGCGCGGAGCGGTCGACCGCGTGTCGCGGCCGCAGGGAGAAGCTGAACAACCGGAACCACACGAGCCGATCACGCTCCAGCCGGCCGAGGCCGAGCACCCAGCCGTGCCGGCCGGCGCCGGCGCGGCGCAGCGAGATGCCGAGGCACCCGCCGCGGCGGGTGAGAAACAGCCGGCGCAGGACGAGCAGGCCGAGCAGGAGGGCGGCGATCAGGACCAGGACGCCGATCGCGTCGACGACCTCCACCGTCCCCGCCCCGCGCCCAGCCGCCGACGACTAGATCTGCTCGCCGGCGGCTCGTAGGCGGGCCGCTGCTCGTCGGTGCGCCGCGCGCTCCTCCTCGTCGTCGTCGACCGCGCCCTCGGTGCGGTCGTAGGCCACCCGGGCTCGGGCGACGTCGACGTCGGAGGACAGCTCGACCAGCTCGGCGAGAATCGACACCCCGCGGTTGCTCACCGAGATGAAGCCGCCGTGCACGGCCGCGACGAGGTCCGGCTCGTCGCCGCGCTTGATCGTGACCGGGCTCTCGACCAGCGTGCCGAGCAGTGGCTGGTGACCGGCGAGGATGCCGATGTCGCCCTCACCGGTCTTGGCGATGACCATTTCGGCGGTGCCGGTCCAGACCTTGCGGTCCGGCGACACCAGCTCGACGTGCATTTCGGCGGGCACGGTCAGGCTTCCAGCTCGCGTGCCTTCGCCTCGGCATCCTCGATGCCGCCGCACATGAAGAACGCCTGCTCGGGCAGGTGGTCGAACTCGCCCTCGGTGAGCCGCCGGAACGACTCGATCGTCTCGGCGAGCGGCACGAACTTGCCGGGGATGCCGGTGAACTGCTCGGCCACGAAGAACGGCTGCGAGAGGAACCGCTGGATGCGCCGCGCCCGGTTGACGATGACCTTGTCCTCCTCGGACAGCTCGTCGATGCCGAGGATCGCGATGATGTCCTGCAGGTCCTTGTAGCGCTGCAGGATCTGCTGGACGCGGCGGGCGACCCCGTAGTGCTCCTCGCCGATGTAGCGGGCGTCGAGGATCCGGGACGTCGAGTCGAGCGGGTCGACCGCGGGGTAGATGCCGAGCTCGGAGATGGCCCGGGAGAGCACCGTCGTCGCGTCGAGGTGGGTGAAGGTGGTGTGCGGCGCCGGGTCGGTGATGTCGTCAGCGGGCACGTAGATCGCCTGCAGCGAGGTGATGGAGTGGCCGCGGGTGGAGGTGATCCGCTCCTGCAGCTCGCCCATCTCGTCGGCCAGCGTCGGCTGGTAGCCCACCGCGGAGGGCATCCGGCCCAGCAGCGTGGACACCTCGGACCCGGCCTGGGTGAAGCGGAAGATGTTGTCGATGAACAGCAGCACGTCTTGCTTCTGCTCGTCACGGAAGTATTCCGCCATCGTCAGCGCGGCCAGGGCGACCCGCAGCCGGGTGCCCGGCGGCTCGTCCATCTGACCGAACACCAGCGCGGTGTCCTTGAGGACGTCGGCCTCCGCCATCTCGAGATAGAGGTCGTTGCCCTCGCGGGTGCGCTCGCCGACGCCCGCGAACACCGAGCGGCCACCGAACTGCTGCGCGACGCGGCGGATCATCTCCTGGATGACGACGGTCTTGCCGACCCCGGCGCCGCCGAACATCCCGATCTTGCCGCCGCGCACGTAGGGCGCGAGCAGGTCGATGACCTTGATGCCGGTCTCGAACATCTCGGTCCTGGGCTCGAGGTCCTCGAGCTTCGGCGCGGGCCGGTGGATCGGCCAGCGCTTCGTGACCGCGGTGTCCGGGTCGTCGAGGGACTGCCCGAGGGTGTTCCACACGTGCCCGAGCGTCTCGTCACCGACCGGGACGCTGATCGGGGCGCCGGTGTCCTCGACCGGCACGCCGCGAACCAGGCCGTCGGTGGGCTGCATCGAGATGCAGCGCACCTGGTTGTCACCGATGTGCTGCGCGACCTCGAGCGTCAGCGTCAGCGTCTCCCCGCCCAGGGTGCGGTCGACGTGCAACGCGTTGTAGATCTCGGGCATGTCGTCGGGTGCGAACTCCACGTCGACGACGGGCCCGATGACCCGGACGACGCGTCCTGCCCCGCCGGACGACGTCCCCGGGCGCTCCTGGAGCGTGGCGGTCATGTCTACTCACTTCCCTGACGGAGAGCCTCGGCGCCGCCGACGATCTCCATGATCTCTTGGGTGATCTCTGCCTGCCGCGCGGAGTTGGCCTCGCGGGTGTAGGTCTTGATGAGCTCTTCCGCGTTGTCGGTCGCCGACTTCATGGCCCGGCGCCGGGCGGCGTGCTCGCTGGCAGCCGCCTCGAGCATCGCGGAGTAGAGGCGGCTCTCGACGTAGCGCGGCAGCAGCCGGTCGAGCACGGTGTCGAGGTCGGGCTCGAACTCGTAGAGCGGCAGCGGCCCCTCGGGGGGCGGCTCGTCGCTGTACTCGACGATCAGCGGCAGCACCCGGCGGGCGACCGACCGCTGGGTCAGCGAGGACACGAACTCCGTGAAGACCAGGTGGATCTCGTCGACGCCGCCGTCGGCAGAGCCGGTCACGAACGACTCGATGAGCGCGTCGGCGACCTGCTTGGCGTCGGCGTAGGACGGGCTCTCGGAGAAGCCCGTCCACTGCCGGCTGACGTCGCGCCCCCGGAACCGGTAGTAGCCCACCGACTTTCGACCGACGAGGTAGGGCACGACCTCCTTGCCCTCGGACCGCAGCAGCGAGGAAAGCTCCTCGCCGGTGCGGATCGCGTTGGCGTTGTAGGCGCCGGCGAGCCCCCGGTCGCTCGTCACCACGAGCACCGCGGCGCGGCTCGGGTTGTCGCGCTTGGTCAGCAGCGGGTGGTCGATCGTGCTCTGGCTGGCGATGGCCGACACGACGCCGGTGATCGCCTCGGCGTAGGGCCGAGCCGCCTCCATGCGCTGCTGCGCGCGCACGATGCGCGACGCGGCGATGAGCTCGAACGCCCGCGTGATCTTCTTGGTCGACTGGACCGACCGGATCCGCTGGCGGTACTCCCGGAGTTGGGCTCCCATCGGCTAGACGGCCTCTGCCCGGGGCTGGCTCTCGCGACGGTAGGCCTGGATGGCCTCCTGGCCCACCTCGCCCGCCTCCATGGCCTCGGCCGGCGGCTCGTTGCTGGCGAGCGGCTCGCCGCTCGACGGGGCGAAGCCCTTCTTGAAGTCGGTGATGGCCACCGTCAGCGACTCGACCGTGGAGTCCTCGAGCTTTCCGGTCTGCAGGATCGAGTCGTAGATGCCCTGGTGGTGGCGGCCGACGTAGTCGAGGAACTCCGACTCGAACCGGCGGATGTCGGCGACCGGCACCTCGTCGAGCTGGCCGGTGGTGCCGGCCCAGATCGAGACGACCTGGCGCTCGACCGGGAACGGGGAGTACTGCGGCTGCTTGAGCAGCTCGACCAGCCGGCTGCCTCGCTCGAGCTGGCGCTTGGACGCCTGGTCGAGGTCGGAGCCGAACGCCGAGAACGACTCCAGCTCGCGGTACTGCGCGAGGTCGAGGCGCAACCGGCCGGCGACCGACTTCATCGCCTTGACCTGGGCGTTGCCGCCGACCCGGGAGACCGAGATGCCGACGTTGATGGCGGGGCGTACGCCGGAGTTGAACAGGTCGGTCTGGAGGAAGATCTGCCCGTCGGTGATCGAGATGACGTTGGTCGGGATGTAGGCCGAGACGTCGTTGCCCTTGGTCTCGATGATCGGCAGGCCGGTCAGCGACCCGCCGCCGAGCTCGTCGGACAGCTTCGCGCAGCGCTCGAGCAACCGCGAGTGCAGGTAGAAGACGTCGCCGGGGTAGGCCTCGCGGCCGGCCGGGCGACGCAGGAGCAGCGAGATGTTGCGGTAGGCCTCGGCCTGCTTCGACAGGTCGTCGAAGACGATCAGCGCGTGCTGGCCTTGGTACATCCAGTGCTGCGCGATGGCGGAGCCGGCGTAGGGGGCGATGTACTTGAACGCCGCGGGGAACGACGCCGGGGCGGCGACGATCGTGGTGTACTCCAGCGCCCCGGTCTCCTCGAGCGTCGAGCGCACCTGCGCGATCGTCGAGCCCTTCTGGCCGACGGCGACGTAGACACACTTGACCTGGCGCTTGGGGTCGCCGCTCTTCCAGTTGTCGCGCTGGTTGATGATCGCGTCGAGGGCGACCGCGGTCTTGCCGGTCTGCCGGTCGCCGATGATCAGCTGGCGCTGGCCGCGGCCGATGGCCGTCATCGCGTCGATCGCCTTGATGCCGGTCTGCAGCGGCTCGGTGACCGGCTGGCGGGCCATGACGTTGGGGGCCTGCAGCTCGAGCGCGCGCCGCTCGGTCGCCGGGATGTCGCCCTTGCCGTCGAGCGGGCGGCCGAGCGGGTCGACGACGCGGCCGAGGAAGCCGTCGCCCACCGCGACGGCGAGGATCTCGCCGGTACGGCGTACCTCCTGGCCCTCCTCGATGTGCTGGGCGTCGCCGAGGATGACGCAGCCGATCTCGCGGACGTCGAGGTTGAGTGCCAGCCCGAGGACTCCGCCGCTGAACTCCAGCAGCTCGTTGGTCATCGCCGAGTGCAGGCCCTCGACCCGCGCGATGCCGTCGCCGGTCTCGGTGACCACGCCGACCTCGTCACGGGTGGTGCCCGGCTCGTAGGTAGCCACGATGCTCTCGAGCGCGTCGCGGATCTCCTCCGGACGGATCGTCAGCTCGGTCAATGCGAACACTCCTTGTGTGGACTCAGACGCGGCCGGGTCGACCGGCCAGGTGACGCCTCGCGGCGTTGAGCTTGCGCAGCACGCTGGCGTCGATGAGCTCGTCACCGATGCGCACGGTCATGCCGCCGAGGATCGACGGGTCGACCACGACTTGCAGGCGCACCTCGTGCCCGAACTCCCGTGCGAGGGCGTCGGCGAGGCGGGTCTGCTGGTCGGCCGTCAGGGCGGTCGCCGTGACGACGCGGGCGACCAGCCGCGAGCGGCGCTGCGCGGCGACGGACGTGAACTCCTCGAGCACCCGCTCGATCGTGCGGCCGCGCGGGTGCAGCACGCCCTGCCTGACGAGTGCCACCGTGACCGGCGCGACCTTGCCGTCGAGCAGCCGGCGGACCAGCTCGCTCTTGCGCTCACCCGGCAGGTGGCGGTCGGTGAGAGCCGCACGCAGCGCGGGCTCACCGTCGACGATGCGCTCGAACCGGAACAGCTGGTCCTCGACCTCGTCGAGCTGCCCGCTGCGCTCCGCGCCGGTCAGCGCCGCGTCGACCGCCAGGGTCTCGAGCGAGTCGACGACGTCGCGCGACTCCGACCACCGGCGACCCGCGGCCAGCCGCACCAGCGCGACCGTGCCCGGCGTCACCTTGCCGGTCAGCAGGCTGTCGACGACGCGCACCTTGTCCTCGGCGCGCAGGCCGGGATCAGAGATCGCCCGGCGCAGCGGTCCGCTGCCGGCGACGAGGGCCGTGACGGCGAACAGCTCGTCGGACAGCTGGTGGAGGGTGGCGGCGTCGACACCGGCGGTTTCGGCCGCAAGGGCCTCCCGCAACGCTGCCAACGAGTCCCGGCTGGATCCCTGCATGACTACCGCGACGCCCCGACCTCGGCCGCCGAGGACTCGCCGATGTCGGCGATGAAGTCGTCGACCAGCCGCTGCTGCCGCGCGTCGTCACGCAACGACTCGTGCACGATCTTCTCGGTGAGCTCGAAGGCGAGCTTGCCGACCTCGCCGCGCAGCGACATCAGGATCTGCTGGCGCTCGGCGGCGAGCCGGTCGTCGAGCGCCTTGACCTGCTCCTCGCGGTAGGCCGCTGCCTCGGCGCGGGCCTGCTCGAGGATCTGCGCCCGCTCGGCGGTGGCCTCCTCACGCAGCCGCGTGACCTCGCGACGCGTCTCGGCGAGCGCCTCTTGGTACTCCTGGCGGCTGCGCTCGGCTTCCTCGCGCGCGTTGGCGGCCTCCTCCAGCTGCTGGCGGATGGCCTCCTGGCGTCGCTCGATCGCCGCAGAGATCGGCGGCAGGATCTTCTTCCAGAGGATCCAGAGCACGACGAGGAAGCACAGCAGCTCGAAGAAGAACGTGCCGTTGGGGATGAGGAAGTTGTTGGTGCTCTCGCCCTTGGCGGCGAGCACGAGACCAGGGTGCATGAGCAATCAGCTCACTTGCCGAGGACGAAGACGAACAGCGCGGCGAACGCCAGGTTGATGAAGTACGCCGCCTCGACCAGGCCGACGGTCAGGAAGAACTGACCGGTCAGCTGGCCCTGCGCCTCGGGCTGCCGCGCGATGCCGCTGATCAGCGCGTTACCGGCGAGACCGTCACCGATACCGGCGCCGATCGCACCGCCGCCGAGCGCGAGGCCACCACCGACGAGACCGCCCGCGGTTGCGATCGCACTGTTGAGGTCGTGTACAGCCACTGCTACTCCTTGGGGACGGGACGGCTTCTCGTCGAGCGCGTCTCGGTGCTGGTCGGGGTCAGTGCTCCTCGGCGACGGCGAAGCCGAAGTAGAGGATCGTGAGGAACGCGAAGATAAAGGCCTGGATCGGGAAGATCAGCCCGGCGTCGAAGAGCTTCCAGATCACGTTGGCCGGGCCGTAGAGCCAGAACCACGACACCGGCAGCAGCGAGATCACCGCCAGCATGATGCCGCCGGCGAGGACGTTGCCGAACAGACGCAGGGAGAGCGAGAGCGGGTTGACCAGCTGCTCGATGATCAGAACCGGGCGGCGGATCGCCGGCTGCGCGGTGAACCAGTCGGTGACGTAGCGGCGGCCCTTGCGCTTGATGCCGAGCGAGATGTAACCGATCATCACCGCGAGCGTCAGCGCGAACGTCAGGTTGGTGTCGGAGGTAGGCGGTGGCAGCCGCTCCGGGTGGTGGCCGGACGGCAGCCACTCGAACCAGTTGGCGAACAGGATGAAGAAGAACAGCGAGAAGCCCATCGGCACCAGCCAGGAGGGCACCTCGTGGCCGACGGCGTCGCGGACGTAGGTGCGCACCTGGGTGAGCACGGTCTCGACGACGACCTGCATCTTGCCGGGGACCTCGCTGCTGGCGACCCGGGCCACGAGATACATCACCAGCACGGTCACGAACGAGGCGATCGCCGTCGTGTACATCGTGTCGATGTTGAAGGTCATGCCGAGGAAGTGGAACTGCGGGTGGACGCCGACGTCGATCGACCCGGCCGCCAGCACCTGCCCGGTCGCCGCAGTCATGGCCGGATCACCCGGCGCAGCGGCGGCGCGACCATGAGCACCATGACCAGCTGGAACACCATGAGCCCGACGAAGACCGTCCAGCCCATCGGCCGGTAGGCGAGGGCGACGAGGAAGGCGATCAGCGTCATCAGCCCCAGACGGCGGGCCGAGGAGGTCACCGCCGGGCCCCGCCAGCGCTCGCCGGCCTGCTGGGTGCCGTCGACGAGCTTCTCGGTGTCGGTCCAGAGCCGGCGGGAGTTCCAGCCGCCGAGCGCCAGCCCAGCGCAGATGAACAGGCCGGCGAGTGGGTAACCGGTCAGTGCGCAGGCAATAACGGCCGCAGTCCCGACGAGTGCTGCCAGGACCAGAGCGAAGCGGTAGCCGCGCGCGACGGCGCTCCACTGAGCGTCGAGGGCCACGATCAGTCCTTCGGCTTTGGCGCCCCCCTGCTGGGGCGTCTGAGGGGGTCGTGCGGGGTCAGGGCGCAGGGCCTGCTGACGCGTCCGAGGATACCTGCAGCGCCGAACAACGGTGCGGCGGGGTCGGTGCCGTGACGCACCCCACCGCGCGCGTGGGAAGGGAGCGCCCGCTCAGTGTCGGCGAGCGGCGAGCAGCGCCGGCAGGCGGCTCGCGACGAGCAGCACGACGGCGACCGCGCCCCCGATCGAGAGCACCAGAGCCGGGCCGCCGGTCAGCGCGATCGCGACCGCGGCACCGGCCAGCAGGGCGGTCCAGAAATACATGATCACGACCGCCCGCCGCTGCGAGTGGCCGATCTCCAGCAGCCGGTGATGCAGGTGGGCCTTGTCCGGCGAGAACGGCGAGCGCCCGGCCCGGGTCCGGCGCACGACCGCGAGCAGCAGGTCGACGACCGGGATCGCCAACAACCCCAGCGGCAACAGCAGCGGCAGCAGGGCCGGGCCGAGCTCGAAGCTGGTGACCGCGCTCGCATCGAGCTGGCCGGTGAGGCTGACCGTCGCCGCGGCGAGCATCAGCCCCAGCAGCATCGACCCGGAGTCGCCCATGAACACCCGGGCCGGGTTGAAGTTGTGCGGGAGGAACCCGATGCACGCGCCCGCGAGCACCGCGGTGATCAGCGTCGGCGGGGTGGCCCGGTCGAGGTGGTGCACGACAGACAGCTCGTAGGAGTAGGTGAAGTAGGCGAGCGCGGCGATCGCGACAACGCCGGCGGCGAGCCCGTCGAGACCGTCGATGAAGTTGACCGCGTTGACGGTGAGCACGACGAGCAGCACGGTCGCCGGGACGCCGACCTCGGGAGTGAGCACGAGCGTGCCGTAGCGCGGCACCGGCAGGTAGAGCAGCTGCAGGCCCTGGAGCACCATGACGCCCGCCGCGAGCACCTGGCCCGCGAGCTTGGTCAGCGCGTCGAGACTCCACTTGTCGTCGACCGCCCCGAGCAGCACGAGCAGCCCGCCGCCCATGAGCACCCCGCGGGCCTCGGACGTGGTGAAGATCCGCTGCAGGGTCGGCAACCGGCTCGCCACGAGCAGGCCGGCGGCGACTCCGGCGTACATCGCCAGGCCGCCGAGGCGCGGCGTCGGGATCACGTGGACGTCGCGCTCGCGGACCTCGGTGAAGGCGCCGATGGACAGGGCTATGCGGCGGGCGACCGGCGTGAACACGTAGGCGACCGCCGCGACGACCGCCGCGGTGAGGACGTATTCACGCACCGGTCTAGGACAGCGGGTAGGCCGGGTGGGCCTGCACCAGGGCGGAGACGCCCCGGCGGATCTCCTCGGCGGCGCTGCCGTCGCTGTCGCGCACGGCCCGGCCGAGCAGCGACGCGATCTCCTTCATGTCGCCCTCGGTCATGCCCTGGGTGGTGACCGACGGCGTGCCGACCCGCACGCCGGAGGTGACCATCGGCGGCTCGGGGTCGAACGGGATGGCGTTCTTGTTGAGCACGATGCCCGCGGCGCCGCAGCGGGCCTCGGCGTCGCGGCCGGAGACGCCGGCCTCGCGCAGGTCGATGAGCGACAGGTGCGTGTCGGTGCCGCCGGACACCGGCCGCAGCCCTTCGGCCGCGAGCCCGTCGGCCAGCGCCTGGCAGTTGAGGATGACCTGGCGCGCGTAGGCCTGGTAGGCCGGCTGCAGCGCCTCCTTCAGCGCCACCGCCTTCGCCGCGACGGCGTGCATGAGCGGCCCGCCCTGGCTGAACGGGAACACCGCCTTGTCGATGCGCTGGGCCAGGTCTTGCTTGCAGACGATCATGCCGCCGCGCGGGCCGCGCAGCACCTTGTGGGTGGTGAAGCTGACGACGTCGGCGTAGGGAACCGGGCTCGGGATCGCCTTGCCCGCGACGAGCCCGATGAAGTGGGCGGCGTCGACGAGCAGCCACGCGCCGACCTCGTCGGCGATCGCGCGGAAGGCGGCGAAGTCGATGAGCCGGGGGTACGCCGTCGCGCCACAGATGATCATCTTCGGCCGGTGCTGCAGCGCGAGGGCACGCACTTCGTCGTAGTCGATCAGCTCGGTGTCCTCGCGCACGCCGTAGGGCACCACGTCGAACCACTTGCCCGAGAAGTTGACCTTGCTGCCGTGGGTGAGGTGGCCGCCGTGCGGCAGGCTCATCGCGAGCACCGTGTCGCCCGGCGCGAGCAGCGCGGCGTAGACCGCGAAGTTGGCCTGGGCGCCGGAGTGCGGCTGGAGGTTGGCGTGCTCGCAGCCGAAGAGCTCCTTGGCGCGGGCGATGCCGATCTCCTCGGCCCGGTCGACGACCTCGCAGCCGCCGTAGTAGCGCTTGCCGGGGTAGCCCTCGGCGTACTTGTTCGACAGCGTCGAGCCGAGTGCCGCGAGCACTGCCGGAGAGGTGAGGTTCTCGCTGGCGATCAGCTGCAGCCCGCCGCGCAGCCGGTCGACCTCGTCGAGCAGGACCCGCGCGATCTCGGGGTCTTCTGCCTGCAGGGCCCGGAAGTCGGGCCCCCAGAACGGCATGTCACTCATCGCGTGGTCTCCCCGGTCGCGCGGTCGCTTCACTCTAGTGCTCCGGCGCCGACCGGCGGGCCGCGCCGCTCAGGCCTCGACCGGCGGGTCCTCGTCGTCGTGGACCCACAGGACTTCGCGCAGCCGCTCGGTCGAGATCGCGCCGCGCCGCAGCACCCGGGGCGTGCCGCCCGTGACGTCGACGATCGTGCTGGGCTCCGAGCCGGCGCACGGCCCGCCGTCGAGGTAGACGTCGACGGAGTCGCCGAGCTCCTTCTGCGCCTGCTCGGCGTCGAGGGCCGCCGGCATGCCGCTGCGGTTGGCGCTGGAGACGGCCATCGGCCCGGTCTCGCGCAGCACGTCGAGCGCGATGGGGTGGTCGGGCATGCGGACGGCGACCGTGCCGCGGGCGTCGCCGAGGTCCCAGGCGAGGTGCGGCGTGTGCCGCAGCACGAGGGTCAGCGCGCCGGGCCAGAACGCGTCGACGAGCTGGCGGGCCTCCTCGGGGAGCCGGTCGGCGACGGCGTAGAGCGCGTCGCGGGAGGCGACCAGCACGGGCACCGGCATGTCGCGGCCGCGGCCCTTGGCCCGCAGCAGCTTGCCGACCGCCTCGGGCGAGAACGCGTCGGCGCCGATGCCGTAGACCGTGTCGGTCGGCATGACGACCAGGGCGCCGCGGCGTACGGCGCTCGCGGCAACCTTGATGCCGGCCTCGCGCTCCATGTCGTCGGAGCAGTCGTAGACGAGGTTCACGCCGCCGCCTCCACCCGCCGGACGGCGGTCACGAACCGCGGCCGCCCGGTCAGGTCGCGGTGGTCGGCCACGTCGGTCCAGTGGTCCGCCGGGAAGAGCGCGGGAGCGGTGTCGCCCTGCCCGTCGGAGTGCTCGGCCGCGAGGACGCCGCCGGGGCGCAGCAGCCGGCGGCCGGTGCGCTCGACGACCCGCAGGACGTCGAGCCCTTCGCCGCCCGCCCACAGCGCGCTGCCGGGGTCGTGGTCACGGACCTCCGGGTCGACGCGGTCGCGCTCGTCGTCACCCACGTAGGGCGGGTTGCTGACGACGAGGTCGAAGAGGCCGTCGAGACCGTGCAGCGCGTCGGCGGCGTCGGCGAGGTGCAGGCGGACCCGTTCCTCGCCGGCGACGTTGCGCCGCAGCCAGGAGTAGGCCAGCGGCTCGCGCTCGACCGCATGCACCCGGGCACCCGCGTGCTCGTCGACGATCGACAGCGCGATCGCGCCGCTGCCCGCGCACAGGTCGGCGACCAGCGGGCGGTCGCAGTGCCGCAGGGCCTGCAGGCACCACTCCACGAGCACCTCGGTCTCCGGCCTCGGCACGAAGACACCCGGCCCGACGGCGAGCTCGAGCCGGCGGAAACCAGCGACCCCGGTGACGTGCTGCAGCGGCTCCCGGGCGGCGCGGCGAGCGACCACCTCGGCGTAGCGCTCGGCCTGGCGGGCGTCGAAGCCGCGAGCCAGCCCGACCTTGCCGCGCTCGATGCGCAGCACGTGGGCGGCCAGCTCGATGGCGTCCTGGCGCGGCGACGACACGCCCGCGGCGGCCAGCCGGGCCTCGGCGGCGGCGAGATGGCTGCGCAGGTCGAGCAGCTCCCCGGTCTCGACCGGCGCCGTGTCAGTCGCCATGCGTGCCCACCCCTGCCACCTCCGCCTGCGCTAGCTTGCTGTCGTTGTCGGCGTCGACCAGCGCCTGGATCAGCGCGTCGAGGTCGCCGTCGAGCACCTGGTCGAGGTTGTAGGCCTTGTAGCCGACCCGGTGATCGGAGATCCGGTTCTCCGGGAAGTTGTAGGTGCGCACCCGCTCCGACCGGTCGACCGTGCGCACCTGGCTGCGCCGCTCGGCGGCGGCGGCGGCATGCGCCTCCTCCTCGGCTGCCGCGAGGAGCCGGGCGCGCAGGATGCGCAGCGCCTGCTCCTTGTTCTGCAGCTGGCTCTTCTCGTTCTGGCAGGAGACGACGATGCCGGTCGGGAGGTGCGTGATGCGTACGGCGGAGTCGGTGGTGTTGACGCTCTGCCCGCCGGGGCCGCTGGAGCGGTAGACGTCGATGCGCAGGTCGTTCGGGTCGATCGTGACGTCGACCTCCTCGGCCTCCGGCATCACCAGCACGCCGGCCGCGCTGGTGTGGATGCGACCCTGCGACTCGGTGACGGGCACCCGCTGCACCCGGTGCACGCCGCCTTCGTACTTCAGCCGGCTCCAGGTGCCGCCTGCGCGCGCGCGGACGGCGATCGTCGCGTCCTTGTAGCCGCCGAGGTCGGACTCGACGGCGTCGAGGACCTCGGTCTTCCAGCCCTGCCGCTCCGCGTAGCGGAGGTACATCCGCACCAGGTCGCCGGCGAACAGCGCCGACTCCTCGCCGCCCTCCCCCGCCTTGACCTCGAGGATGACGTCCTTGTCGTCGTTCGGGTCCTTAGGCAGCAGCAGGTGCCGCAGCCGCCCGGCGACCTCGTCGCGCTGCGCCTCCAGCGTGATCACCTCGTCGGCGAACGACGCGTCGTCGGCGGCCAGCTCCTGCGCCGTGGCGATGTCGCCGTCGAGCGACTGCAGGCTGCGTACGGCGTCGACGACGGGGCCGAGCTCGGCGTAACGGCGGCCGAGCGTGCGCGCCCGCGACCCGTCGGCGTGCACCGACGGGTCGGCGAGCTGCCGCTCCAGGTCGGCGTACTCCGCAAGCAGGTCGTCGTACAACGGGCTTCTTCTCTCCGAACGGCTTCGTCCCCGGACACGGCAACGGCGCCGGCTCCAGGGCTCACCCCTGAGACCGGCGCCGTCGGACAGCTAGCTGGCGGATGCCTTCTTGCCGTAGCGCTTCTCGAACTTGTCGACGCGACCGCCGACGTCGAGGATCTTCTGCTTGCCCGTGTAGAACGGGTGGCACTGCGAGCAGACCTCGGCGTGGATGACGCCGCCGGACGCGGTGCTGCGGGTCGTGAACGAGTGACCGCAGGAGCAGACGACCTGCGTCTCGCGGTAGTCGGGGTGGATGTCGGGCTTCACAAGCTCTCCTCGAGTCTGGCGGTCGCCGGGTCGCCTCCTGGCGTGAACCGGTCCCGCGCTCTCAGTGTGCCATCGGTGCAACGCGCCGGTGGGCGACGGTATGCCGGGCCGGCCGGCGGGTCAGTCCTGCGGCACCGGCGAGGTCTGCTGCACCTGCAGCAAGAACTCGTAGTTGCTGTGGGTCTGCTTCATCTTCTCGAGCAGCAGCTCGAGCGCCTGCTGCATGTCGAGCGCGTGCAGCACCCGCCGCAGCTTCCAGACGATCTGGAGCTCCTCGGGCGACATGAGGATCTCCTCCTTGCGGGTGCCGGAGGCGTCGACATCGACGGCCGGGAAGATCCGCTTGTCGGCGAGCTTGCGGTCGAGCTTCAGCTCCATGTTGCCGGTGCCCTTGAACTCCTCGAAGACCACTTCGTCCATGCGCGAGCCGGTCTCGACGAGCGCGGTGGCGAGGATCGTCAGCGAACCGCCGTTCTCGATGTTGCGCGCCGCCCCGAAGAACCGCTTGGGCGGGTAGAGCGCGGTGGAGTCGACACCACCGGACAGGATGCGCCCGCTCGCCGGCGCGGCGAGGTTGTAGGCGCGGCCGAGCCGGGTGATCGAGTCGAGCAGCACGACGACGTCGTGACCGAGCTCGACCAGGCGCTTGGCCCGTTCGATCGACAGCTCCGCGACGATCGTGTGGTCCTCGGCGGGGCGGTCGAACGTCGAGGCGATGACCTCGCCCTTGACCGACCGCTGCATGTCGGTGACCTCCTCCGGCCGCTCGTCGACGAGGACGACCATGAGGTGGCACTCGGGGTTGTTCTTGGTGATGGCGTTGGCGATCGCCTGCAGCACCATCGTCTTGCCCGCCTTCGGCGGGGACACGATGAGGCCGCGCTGGCCCTTCCCGATCGGGGCGATGAGATCGATGATCCGGGTCGTCATGATCGCCGGATCGGTCTCGAGCCGCAGCCGGTCCTGCGGGTACAGCGGCGTCAGCTTGCTGAAGTCGACCCGGTTGCGGGCGTCGTCGGGGCTCATCCCGTTGACCGTGTCGAGGCGGACCAGCGCGTTGAACTTCTCGCGCCGCTCGCCCTCCCGCGGCTGGCGGACGGCGCCGGTGACCGCGTCACCCTTGCGCAGGCCGTTCTTGCGCACCTGGGCCAGCGAGACGTAGACGTCGTTGGGCCCGGGCAGGTAGCCGCTGGTCCGGACGAAGGCGTAGTTGTCGAGGACGTCGAGGATGCCGCCCACCGGGATGAGGACGTCGTCCTCGGTGATCAGCGGCTCGCTGTCGCCACCGAACCGCTCGCGGGTGCGGCCCCGCCGGTCGCGGTAGCGGCCCCGGCGGCGGCGAGCGCCACCCTCGCCGTCGTCGTCGCGTCCGTTGGCGTACTGGTCGCGGCCGTCCTGCTGGCGCGCGCCGCCCTCGCGATCGTCACGCGCACGATCGTCACGCGGTCGGTCGTCGGCCGGCCGCTCGTCGGTGCGCTCCTCGCGGGAGCGCTCGTCGCCTCGCTGGTCGCCGGGACGGCCGTTGGCCCGCTGCTCGCGGACGCGGTCGTCACGACGGGGCTCGCGGCGCGGCGCCGTGTCGTCGTCGCGCGACCGCTCGGGGCGGCGCTCGTCGTGGCCGTTGTTCTCGGACCGGTCCCGCTGCTCGTGGCTGCGGTGCTCGGGAGTCGAGCGCTCGGTGTTGCGCTCCTCGGCGCTGCGGTAGTCGCTGCGGTGCTCGGTGGTCTGGTGCTCGGCCGCGCCGTTGCTCGGCGCGTGGCCGTTGGGGGTCGCGGCCGGGACCGGCTCGATGGTGTCGGCGGTCCGCTGGCGGTCGACCGGCGCGGCGCCGGTGCCGCCGCCCTGCCGCTCCTGGATCGCGGCGATCAACTGGCTCTTGCGCAGGCGCGCGGTGCCACTGATGCCGAGTCCGGCGGCCATCTCCTGCAGCTCCGGAAGGAGCATCGATGCCAGCCCGCGACCGCGGCGCGGCCGGGCGGTCGACTCGCCCTGGTCGGAGGAGTCACCGGCCGACTGGTTCGGCAGGAGTTCGGTGGTGTCGCTCAAATCGGGTCCTTCCCTGCGACGGCTCACCGCGTCAGAGATGCGCTGGTGGCCAGGTGGAGAGCGACCGGCGCTGGTACGCCGGATGTTCACCCGCCGCGGTCGCGACGGGGAGTCAGAGGGGTAGCACGGTCACACCGACATCACGTGGGGACGCTGTGCTGCTCCTACGTTATCGGTCGCCGCTCACCCGGGCAACAACATCCCCCACAATGAGTGACGGGTGTCGGCGGTGTGAACCGGACCGGCGAGCGGCGCCCGGGCACCTCGTGAGGCCGAGCCTGCGGCCGGTCATTGATGGACAACGTTCGCGGCCCGCGGCGCATTCCGCGCCACTCGCGCGCCTCGCTCTCGCGCGTCCACCCTCGCCAGGGCGGGACGTCAGCCGACCCGAGCACCCGCGGTGTCGACGGCGAGCGCCCGAGGCGCCCAGCGGTGCCCGGCCAGCGCGATCGCCCGCTCGTGCCCCTCCACGGGTCCGAGCACGAGCACGGTCGGGCCGGAACCCGAGACGACCGCGGCATGTCCCTGTGCCCGCAGCCGCTGCACGAGCTCCGTCGTACGCCGCAACGAGGCCGCTCGGTAGGACTGGTGCAGGCGGTCCTCGGTCGCGTCGAGCAGCAGCTCGGGCCGCCGGCCGAGGGCCTCGACGAGCAGCGCGGCCCGGCCGGCGTTGGCCGCCGCATCGGCGTGAGGGACCTGGTCGGGCAGGACCGTGCGGGCGTGCGCGGTCGACGACTTCTCGTCGGGCACGAACACCAGCGGCGCGATCGACGGGTGGACCGGCAGCCGGACGGCACGGGGTCCGCCGTCGTCGTACCAGGCGACGGTCAGGCCGCCGAGCAGGGCGGCGGCGACGTTGTCGGGGTGGCCTTCCATCTCGGTGGCCAGCCGCAGGGCGGCGGTGTCGTCGAGGGCGCGGTCCACCACGAGCGCTCGAGCGGCCACGATGCCGGCGACGATCGCCGCCGCCGACGAGCCGAGGCCGCGCCCGTGCGGGATGCGGTTGTCGCAGCGCAGCTCGAGGCCCGGTGGCTGGGCGCCGAGCACGTCGAAGGCGGCACGCATCGCGCGCACCACCAGATGTCCCTCGTCGCAGTCCAGGTCGGCGGCGCCCTCCCCCGCCGCGTCGACGGACAGTCCCCCCGCGCCGACCCGGACGGTCACCTCGTCGTAGAGGCCCAGCGCGAGCCCGAGCGCGTCGAAGCCCGGCCCGAGGTTGGCGCTCGACGCCGGCACCCGCACTCGTACCGGCGTGGTCGCGAAGGACAGGCTCACAGACCCAGCGCCTCCGCCGCCGCGTCGGACTTCGCGGGGATCGTGGTCGGTGCGGGTGCGCCGGCGATCGCCCACTCGGGGTCCTTGAGCCCGTTGCCGGTGACCGTGCACACGACCCGCAGGCCGGCGGCGAGCGTGCCTTCGGCCCGCGCCTTGAGCAGGCCCGCGACGCTGGCCGCGCTGGCCGGCTCGACGAACACGCCCTCCTCGCGCGCGAGCAGCCGGTAGGCCGCGAGGATGTCGCGGTCGGTGACCGCCTCGATCGCGCCCCCGGACTCGTCGCGGGCGGTGAGCGCCTGCTGCCACGAGGCCGGGTTGCCGATCCGGATCGCGGTCGCGATGGTCGAGGGCTTCGCGACCGGCTTGCCGGCCACGATCGGCGCGGCGCCGGCGGCCTGGAAGCCGCGCATGACGGGGCGGCGGGTGGCCGGGCCGAAGTCGGCGTACTCGCAGAATCCCTTCCAGTACGCCGTGATGTTGCCGGCGTTGCCGACCGGCAGGCAGTGCACGTCGGGTGCGTCGCCGAGCATGTCGACGATCTCGAACGCCGCCGTCTTCTGCCCTTCGATGCGGAACTGGTTGACCGAGTTGACGAGGCTGACCGGGTAGTGGTCGGCGAGCTCGCGGGCGAGGTCGAGGCAGTTGTCGAAGTTGCCGTCGACCTGCAGCAGCCTCGCGCCGTGGACGAGCGCCTGGGCCAGCTTGCCCATCGCGATCTTGCCGCTGGGGACGAGGACCGCGCAGATCATGCCGGCGCGTACGGCGTAGGCCGCGGCCGAGGCGCTCGTGTTGCCGGTCGAGGCGCAGATGACGGCTTTCGCGCCCTCCTCGGCGGCCTTGCTGATCGCCATCGTCATGCCGCGGTCCTTGAAGGACCCGGTCGGGTTCGCGCCCTCGACCTTCAGCCACACGTCGCAGCCGGTGCGCTCGGACAGCCGGGCGGCGGGCACCAGCGGGGTGCCCCCCTCGCTCAAGGTGACCACCGGCGTCGCGTCGCTGACCGGCAGCCGCTGGCGGTACTCCTCGATGATCCCGCGCCACAGGTGGGTCACGTCGCCTGCTCTCCCTCGACCCGCATGACACTGGCGACGGCCCGGACGACGTCGAGCCGGCGCAGCCCCTCGACCGTCGCGGACAGTGCCGCGTCGCTGGCGACGTGGGTCACCAGCGTCAGGCTCGCGTCGTCGCCGTGCCCCTCCTGGCGCACGGTCAGGATCGACACGTCGTGCACCGCGAACGCCTGCGCGACGCTCGCCAGCACGCCCGCCTTGTCGGCGACGTCGATCCGCACGTGGTAGCGGGTCTCGGTCTCCCCCATGGGCGCGACCCGCAGGTCGGCGTAGGCCGAATCGCCCGCGCCACGCGCACCGGAGAGCCGGTTGCGGGCGACCGTCACGAGGTCGCCGAGGACGGCGCTGGCCGTCGGGGCACCGCCGGCGCCGCGGCCGTAGAACATCAGCGAACCGGCCGCGTCGGCCTCGACGAAGACGGCGTTGTACGCCTCGCGGACGGTCGCGAGCGGGTGGCTGCGCGGGATCATCGCCGGGTGCACGCGCACGCTGACGCTGCGCCCGTCGCGGCCGCGCTGGGCGATCGCGAGCAGCTTGACGACGCTGCCCATCTCCCGGGCGCTGGCCACGTCGGCGGCGGTCACGTCGGTGATGCCCTCGCGGTGCACGTCGGCCCCGGTGACCCGGGTGTGGAAGGCCAGCCCGGCGAGGATCGCCGCCTTGGCCGCGGCGTCGAAACCCTCGATGTCGGCCGAGGGGTCGGCCTCCGCGTAGCCGAGCGCCTGCGCCTCCTCGAGCGCCTCGGCGAAGCCGGCACCCGACTCGTCCATGCGGGTCAGGATGTAGTTGGTGGTGCCGTTGACGATGCCCAGCACGCGGGTGACCCGGTCGCCTGCGAGCGACTCGCGGATCGGCCGCAGGATCGGGATGGCACCGGCGACCGCGGCCTCGTAGTACAGGTCGGCGTCGCCCTTACGGGCCGCCTCGTGCAGTGCGGCCCCGTCCTCGGCGAGCAGCGCCTTGTTGGCGCTGACGACCGAGGCGCCCCGCGCGAAGGCGCCGAGCATCAGGCTGCGCGCCGGCTCGATGCCCCCGATGACCTCGACGACCACGTCGACGTCGTCGCGCGCGACGAGGCCGGCGGCGTCGGTGGTGAACAGCGACCGGTCGGCCGGCAGGTCGCGGTTGCGGTCGGGGCGGCGTACGGCGATGCCGGCGAGCTCGAGCGGAGCGCCGACGCGGTGGGCCAGGTCGTCGCGGTGCGCGTGCAGGAGGCGTACGACCTCGCTGCCGACCACCCCGCAGCCGAGCAACGCGACCTTCACCGGCCGGCTCACGCGGCTTCCCGGTGGATGCATCGCAAGGCGAAAGGGAGCGATGCGCGCCCGGAGGGCACGTGAGCGAGCGACAACGCAGCGGGGGGCCGCCCGGGAGTCGCGTTCATGCGTCGGCGTCCAGGCGCAGGAGGTCGTCCTCGGTCTCGCGTCGCACGATCACCCGGGCCCGCCCGTCGCGGACCGCGATCACCGGCGGGCGCGGGACGTGGTTGTAGTTGCTGGCCATCGATCGGTGGTAGGCACCGCTCGCCGGCACGGCGATGAGGTCGCCGGCGGACAGGTCGCCCGGCAGCATCGTCTCCTTGACGACGATGTCGCCGGACTCGCAGTGCTTGCCGGACACCGTCACCCGCCGTCCCTCCGCGGTCGACGCCCGGGAGGCGATCACCGCCATGTAGTGCGCGCCGTAGAGAGCGGTGCGGATGTTGTCGCTCATGCCCCCGTCGACGCTGACGTAGGTGCGCAGGCCGGCGAGCTCCTTGATGGTGCCCACCTCGTAGACAGTGATCGTCGTCGGCCCGGCGATCGCGCGGCCGGGCTCGACGGCGAGGCGAGGCAGCGGGTAGCCGGCCGCCGCGCACTCCTTGCTGACGACGGCGGTGAGCCGCTCGACGAACTCGTCGACGGGCAGGGGGGCGTCCTCAGTCGTGTAGGCGATGCCGGGGCCCCCGCCGAGGTTGAGCTCGGGCAGCTCGACCTCGTGCTCGTCGCGGATGGCGGTCAGCAGGCCGACCATGCGGTGCGCCGCCAGCGCGAACCCCTGCGTGTCGAAGATCTGCGAGCCGATGTGCATGTGCAGACCGACGAGCTCCAGCGACGGCAGCTTCACGACCCGGCGCACGGCCTCGGCCGCCGCTCCCCCGGCCAGCGAGAAACCGAACTTCTGGTCCTCCTGGCCGGTCGCGACGTACTCGTGGGTGTGCGCCTCGACGCCGGGCGTGACCCGCACGACGACCCGCTGCCGGACGCCCATCTCCTCGGCCAGCGCGGCGACCCGCGCGATCTCCTCGAACGAGTCGAGGGCGAACCGCCCCACCGAGTAGGCGAGACCGCGGCGGATCTCCGCGCTCGACTTGTTGTTGCCGTGGAAGATCAGGCGCTCGGCCGGGAAGTCGGCCTTCTGCGCGACGGCCAGCTCACCACCGGTCGAGACGTCGAGCGACAGCCCCTCGTCGGCGACCCAGCGCGCGACCGCCGTACACAGAAATGCCTTGCCCGCGTAGTAGACGTCGCCGCCGGGCAGCGCCTGCCGCCAGGCCCGGCACCGGGCGCGGAAGTCGTCCTCGTCGAGGACGTAGGCCGGGGTGCCGAACTTCTCGGCGATGTCGCGGACGTCGAGGCCGCCGACGTGGAGCACGCCGTCGACCCGGCGCGCCGTGCGCGGCCAGACGTCAGGCTCGAGGTCACCGACCTCGGGGAGGGTGGTCATGCCCGGTCACATCCGCGCCGGCGCCGACACGCCGAGCAGGCCGAGTCCGTTGGCCAGCACGGTGCGGGTCGCCTCGCACAGCCACAGCCGTGCGCGAGTCAGGTCGGTCGCTTCCTCGTCGCCCATGGGCAGCACCCGGCAGGCGTCGTAGAAGCGGTGGTAGGTGCCGGCGAGCGCCTCGAGGTAGCGGGCGACCCGGTGCGGCTCGCGCAGCTCCGCGGCGCCGGCGACCACCCGCGGGAACTCGCCGAGCGCGCCGAGCAGGTCGGCCTCGCGCTCGTGGTCGAGCAGCTGCGGGCGGAAGTCGTCGCCCTTGCGTACGCCGATCTCGTCGGCGTTGCGCAGCAGGGAGGCGATGCGGGCGTGGGCGTACTGCACGTAGAAGACCGGGTTGTCGTTGGTCTGCCGGGTGATCTCGGCGAGGTCGAGAGTGAGCGGCGAGTCGTAGGAGGAGCGGGCGAGCGAGTAGCGGGCGGCGTCGACGCCGACCGCGTCGACGAGCTCGTCGAGGGTGACCACGTTGCCGGCCCGCTTGCTCATGCGCACCGGTTCGCCGTCGCGGACGAGGTTGACCAGCTGGCCGATGAGAACCTCGATGTTGGTGTCGGGGTCGTCGCCCGCGCAGGCGGCCAGGGCCTTGAGCCGGCCGACGTAGCCGTGGTGGTCGGCGCCGAGCATGTAGACGCAGCGCTCGAACCCGCGTTCGCGCTTGTTGATGTAGTAGGCGGCGTCGGCGGCGAAGTAGGTCTTCTCGCCGTCGCTCTTGACCAGCACGCGGTCCTTGTCGTCGCCGAACTCGGTGGTGCGCAGCCAGATCGCGCCGTCCTGGTCGTAGACGTGGCCCTGGCGGCGCAGCTCGTCGAGGGCGTGCTCGACGGCGCCGGTCTCGTGCAGCGTGCGCTCCGAGAACCACACGTCGAACTCCACGCCGAACCGCTCGAGGCTCTGGCGCATCTCCTCGAGCATCACCCGGTAGCCGGCCTCGCGGAACCGCTCGGTGGCCTCCTGCTCCGGGGCCTCGAGGATGCCCGGCTCCTGGGCGACCACCTGCCGGGCGACGTCGGCGACGTAGGCCCCGCCGTAGCCGTCCTCGGGCGCCGGGCGCCCGTGCGCGGCGGCGTACACCGACTCGCCGAACCGCTGCATCTGCACGCCGGCGTCGTTGACGTAGTGCTCGGCGGTGACGTCGGCGCCGGCCGCCTCGAGCAGGCGGCGCAGCGAGTCACCGACCGCGGCCCAGCGGGTGTGCCCGAGATGGACCGGGCCGGTCGGGTTGGCGGAGACGAACTCCAGGTTGATGCGCAGCTTGGCGAGCGTGTCGCTGGTGCCGTAGGTGTCGCCGGCCACGACCACCGTGCGGGCGATCTCGCCGAGCGCCGACTCGTCGAGCCGGATGTTGAGGAAGCCGGGTCCGGCTACCTCGACGCTGGCGACACCGGGGCTCTTGCGCAGCTCGGCAGCGAGAAGCTCGGCGACCTCACGCGGCGGCCGGCCGGCGGGCTTGGCGAGCTGCATCGCGACGTTGGTGGCGTAGTCGCCGTGCTCCTTGACCTTGGGCCGCTCTACGGTCACCGTCTCCGGCAGGGGTACGGCGAGCGCGCCGGCGTCTACGGCAGCCCGGACCGCCGCGACGACGGCGTCCGAGAGCTCCGCCGGGGTCACGCATTCGAGGCTATCGCAGGGAAAGCGCTGCTCAGGCGCGGCGAGAAGCGGCCCGGACCCGCCGTTAGAGACCCTTCGGGAAGTTGTACGACGCCGGCGGCTTGGGCAGGTTGCCCTTGGCGCCGTAGACGATGGCGATCTCCTCGTGCGGCTTCAGCGCGATCTCACCGGGGTCGCCCTCGTAGGGCACGCCGTCGACCGCGAACGCGATCTCGTGACTGCCGTCGGCGCACAGGCCGCCGACGCAGGTGGAGCTCAGCCGTACGCCCCACTCGGTGAACAGCTGGCCAAGGGTGAACTTCGCGTTGCGCTCGGCCTCCACGTGCAGGACGCCGTCGGGGGTGTGCGTGTGCAGCGGCGAGATGGCCACCGCCTGACCGTTCTTGAACACGATGCCGATGTCGGCGGGCACCGTGACCGGCTTGCCGTCATCGATGATGTCGAGGTGCGCGTGGTAGTGCACCAGCGTCTTTTCCGAGGTGAACGCCGGGAGGCCGGCGGCGTCGACGTACTTGGCGTTGTCGTGCATCGGCGCCGGCCACGGCGGCGGGGTGGTGCGTAGGTCGACCGTCGTCGTGGCCTCGTGCTTCTGTGCCTGCTCGGCCTTGCCTGGCTTGACCGGCTTCGGCCCCCCGCACGCGGCGGCGGTGGAAGCGAGCAGGGCGGCGAGGGTCACGGCGGTGAAGACGTTGCGGGTAGGCACGGCGGCTACCTGCCCTCCGCGGTGGTCTGCATGCGACTCACTCCGCGTCCTCTTCGGCCAGCCGGCGCACCGTGGACACCAGGTCGTCCGGGTCGAAGGGCTTGGTCAGGTAGGCGTCGACCCCGATCTGGTCGCCGCGCCTGAGATCGGCCTCCTGGGCGCGCGCGGAGAGCAGCACGACCTTGATGTGCTCGCGCTTGGGGTCGCTGCGCAGGCGCTGCGCGGTCTCCCACCCGTCGAGGCCCGGCATCATGACGTCGAGGGTGACGACGTCGGGTGCGACCTCGTCGATCGTGGCGAGACACTCCTCGCCATCAGCGGCGGTGAACACCTCGAAGCCCTCCAGCTCGAGGTTGACGCTGATGAGCTGGCGGATGACGTCGTCGTCGTCCACGACGAGCACTCGCGGGGACCGGCTCATGATCGGCAGGCTATCCGCCCCGACGCCCTCGGGAGCCGGAACAACAGTCATACTGGTGAGGCGTCGATGCCCCGCCGGGGCCGCGGCCCCCGTAGCTCAGGGGATAGAGCACTGCCCTCCGGAGGCAGGGGCGCAGGTTCGAATCCTGCCGGGGGCACTTTGCAAAACCGCACGTCAGAGGCTTGTAGGGTACCGCGCCGGCTTGATGATCAAGCCCAAAATCGCGATCTTGCCAACAGTTTGCCAACAAGCGGCGCGCGACGCCGTGACGTCGGCAGGCGCCGCGTGGCTCCGAACGCGCGGACAAGGTGTTGGACAAGGTTCCGGACAAGGTTGTCCGCGTCAGGGGTTCGAGGCCCTAGCCCAGGCGGCCGACACAAGCCCACACCGGCGCGCTGATCTCCGCGGAAGTGTCCGCCGCCAGGCATAGCCTCCCGCCTTGGAGAGCGGGAGGACGATGCCCATGCCAGCTGAGCCGATCCATCCGGACGTCATTCGGATAGCGCTGGACCGCGCCGAGGGCTTCCCGTTCGAGCGTTTCGTCGGGGACTTCTACGCCGCCATCGCCGGAG
>Ga0206353_10353071_pt1 | contig 34977 bp, 31 predicted proteins | sample DielMetaTC5am4_FD_146436 | JGI IMG/M metagenome (GOLD analysis project Ga0206353, IMG submission 146436) | Corn rhizosphere microbial communities from Kellogg Biological Station, Michigan, USA - Diel MetaT C5am-4 (Metagenome Metatranscriptome)... | ecosystem: Host-associated > Plants > Roots >...
CCGCGTTGCCGACCGGCGACCGCGCGAGCCCAGCCAGCCTCAACGCCGGCGAGCGCGTCCGCTTCGGCCACACTGGAACGCCGGTGATGGGCGCTGAGATTTCACAGCCCGCCCACACATAACGACCCCCCTATGGGGCCAGAGAAAGCCGTTCGATCGGCTGTCCGGTGACGCCCGCGATCAGTTCGTAGTCCTTGTCTACGTGGAGCACCACGAGATCGGTCAGCTCCGCGGTCGCCGCGATGAGCAGGTCAGGGACAGCTGGCGCTCGGTGGTGGCCCTGGTCGGCCAACGACTGCTGCACGGCGATGGCCCGATCTTCGATCACGGGTGTCAGGTACACCAGAGGCATCTTCGACAAAGGTGGCCGGCGCGCAGCGGCCCGCAGGTCAGCGCCGGAACGGGCGGAGAACCCCACCTCGAGCCGGGTCACGCCGGCGATGTGCACGAGACCATGGTCGATCCGGTCGGCCCAGTCAGCCGCGTCCGGGCTGTCCGCGAGCCGCACCAGCGCAGACTTGTCAACGAGCCAGCCAGCTACCGCCATGCCCGGTCCATCACCGAGGCGTCGGCGAGGTCGGCGAAGGTCTCCTGGAAGCCGGCCAGGTCACCCACGTCGACCTTGCCCTCTCCCACGGCGGCGTCCTGGGCCAACCGCCGACGCAGGTACTCGGTGCGCGACACACCCAGACGGCTCGCCCGAGCGTCGATGGCGGCGAGCACCTCATCCGGGACGTCACGGATCAACAAGTCACTCACACCGACAGGATATCACGCGATATCGCACCTGCGCGTAGCCGGCGACGGCGTGCAACACCGAACTCATGCCGGACCGAGGTGGCGACGCAAGGTGCGGCACCGTTCAGCCAGGCAGGTCAACGGGCGCGGCGGACCGCGCGGCTCAGCGTGCGGCGCACCCACTCCGCTCGGGTCTCACCTGCGGCCTTGGCAGCCCGGGTGACCGCCTCGTCGAGCTCTGCGGAATCCGGAACCCGACGGCCGAAGGGGCCTGACTTCGATAGCGAGTCGCGCGATGATCTCGCCGGCACATTCAGATCAGCGCGTCAGGCGGCTGCCCGCCGGTCTCGTCGGCAGCCACGATGGGGTCGGCGAACAGCACTCGAAGCACTGGTTCGTCACCGATCCGGGTGAGGGCGCTGACCGTGTCACCGGGCTGCAAGGTCGTGTCGGCGTCCGCGAACAGCAGGGCGCCGTGGCGCAGCACCGCGACGATCACGGTGTGCCGCGGCAGGCTGAGGTCGGCAACTCGACGGCCGATGGCCGGCGCGGCGTCGCTGACCGTGTGCTCCACGAGGATCGACCCCTTGGCCGCGCGGCCGAGGCGCCGGATGGACGCGCGCAAGGCGAGCTGGTAACCGCGAACGAGGTCGCCGGTGCCGATGATGCCGACGACGCGGCTGGTCTGGTCGAGGACGGGCACCCAGTCGCCATGGCTGACAGCCAGCGCCTCCAGGGCGGCGTCGAGGTGGCCGTCGGCGGCCACGGTGATCGCATTGGGGTCCGCGATCCGGCCGACGGTCGGCGCCTCGTCGTCCTCGGCCTGCTCGCGCGGTGGCACACCGTCGCGGTGCAGGCTGCCGATGAACGCACCGTCGCCGTTCACCACCGGCGCTCCCGGCAGGTGTGCGTTATCCAGCGCGGCGAGCGCCTCGTCCACCGTGGCCGACGCCCGTAGCACCAGTCGTGGGGTCGCCATCACGTCAGCGATGGGGACCGTCGCGGCGAGCGGCAGGCCGAGCGAGAGCCGGTGAGCCGGCGACTCGGCGCGGTTGCGGAGCTGGGAGCGGTAGATCGTCGCGTCGCCCACGACCAGGATGGCCAAAGCAATCGCGACCATTGCGGGGGCGAGCAGGGACAGGCTGCCGGTCATCTCCGCGACCATCAGCGTGACGGCGAGCGGGGCATGCGCGATAGAGCCGAAGCAGGCGATCATCCCGACGATGACGTAAGGCACGGGCGTGTGGGGCACCAGCGGCAGCTGCGCGTCGGTGAGCAGCCGCCAGACGGCGGCGCCGGTGGCTCCCCCGATGACCATCCCGGGACCGAAGATGCCGCCAGACCCACCGGAGCCGATCGTCAGCGACGTGGCGAGGATCTTCATGAACGGCAGGACGAGAACCAAGGCCAGTGTCGCCTCGGTCAGCCGGTGCGCATCGAGAGTCTGTTGCACGGCGCCGTAGCCCGTGCCCAGCACACCGGGCACGGCCAGGCCCAGTGCTCCCACAGCCAGACCCGCCAACGCGGGCTTGCCGGCGGCCGGCAGCCGCAGCCGGCGGAAGGCCGCGTTGACTCGGTAGAACGTGCTCGCGTACAACCGTCCCATCCCGCCGGCGAGCAGCCCCAGCATGGCGAACCAGGCCAGGTCGCCGGCGTGGGCGAAGCGGTACTCGGTGTGGTACCCGAAGATCGGCGCGTAGCCGTAGACCGAGCCGAACACCGCGAAGGCCACGATCGAGGCGACCACCGACGGGACCAGCGCCTCTGTCTCGACATCGTCCCGGTAGACGATCTCCGCACCAAGCACCGCGCCGCCCAGCGGAGCCCGGAAGATGGCGCCGATCCCGGACGCGATGCCCGTCGACACCGCGATCCGCGCGTCCGCCGGGCTGAGGTTCAGCGCCCGGGCGAGCATCGAGCCGAAGCTCGCCGAGATCTGCGCGGTCGGCCCCTCTCGGCCACCGGACCCGCCGGAACCGATCGTGACGGCAGACGCCACGATCTTGACCGCAGTCACCCTCGCCCGCATGCCGGTCGGGTTGTGATGCACCGCAGCGATCGCCGCGTCCGTGCCGTGCCCCTCGGCCTCGGGAGCCAGCAGGAACACCAGCAGCCCCGACACCAGTCCCCCGGCACCGACCACGACCGGGACCGCCCACCGGCGGGCGAACCCGCCGGCCGGGTGAACGCCGCCCTCCCCCGCAGTGGTCGCCGGATGAAAGCCACCCGCTGAACCGAGCAGGTAGTGCGTCGCCGCCTGCAGCGCCGAGTAGAACACCAGCGCCCCGACACCGGCGACGACACCGATGAGCACACCGAGCACCAGCCACTTGCGTATGTACGGCGCGGTTCGCAGCCGGCCTAGGGCACGGTTCGTCGTACGGCGCACCCGCTGGCGCGCACGGAGCAGGCGCAGCGGCAGCTGGGTCACAACGACCACCCACCCAGCAGATCCGGCTCCTCGGGCTCCCCGGCCGCGTCGGCCAAGCCAGTCAACGAACACACCAGGGCCATTCTCCCTGGTGATCAGCGGGGGAATCTCCCCGGCCGGCGATTCCGGTGGTTGCGCAGGTAGGGCCGGCGCTGCCATGCCGACGGAAAGGCCCGGGGCGCGAAGAACCACGCCAGGAACAAGCGCACCCGACGCCAGAAGGCCGGCCGGTCCGACGAGACAGGACCTGCCGCCCTGCGGCGATGCGCGTGGTTGCTCACGAGGTCAGAGTGCCACCGGATGATCAGACGCGGGACCCAGGCGGGCGGTAACGGGTCACACTGAGGCGTGGGCATCATCACGCGCGTGGGGCGGGCGCCCGGGATCCGGCGTCTGGTCAAGAAGCACGACTCGCCCTCGGTGGTCCGCGAAGACCCCGACGAGGAGGACCGCGACCCGCTCTGGTGCGCCGGCTGCCGCCGCGAAGTGCTGTTCGACGCGACGCGGTGCCCGCACTGCGGCGGTCAGGCCGTCACCGCCACCGAGCTCGCGCGCAGATCGGGCAACCTGCCGACGCGGCCGGGCAGCGGACCGGCCGACTGGTGACCGAGCCGGCTCGTCAGGCGATTCGCACGGTCATCTCGACCTCGACCGCGATGTCGAACGGCAGCTCCGCCATCCCCACGGCACTGCGCGCGTGTCGTCCCGCGTCGCCGAAGATCTCTACGAGCAGGTCGCTGGCGCCGTCGATGACGGCCGGCGTCCGGTTGAATCCCGGCGCGCAGTTGACCATGCCGAAGAGCTTGACGACGCGGCTCACACGGTCCAGGCCACCGAACTCCGCGCTCAACGTCGCCAGCATCGAGAGCGCCGCCATGCGCGCGGCCTCGCGGCCCTGCTCGAGGGTCAGGTCGGCGCCGACCTTGCCGGTCACGATGCGGTCGCCGTTGACCGGACCGTGCCCGCCGACATGGACGAGGTCGCCGTCGACGACGCAGCCCAGATAGTTGCCGGCCGGAGGGAACACCGGGGGCAGCGTGAAACCCAGCTCGCGCAAGCGGTCCTCGATCACAGAGGCATCATGGCCCACGCCGGATGATTGGCTGTCTCCGTGAGGTCGTTGCCGATGTCGTCGCGCGCCGGCTCAGTGCTTGCGCTGACCCTCGTCCTGGCGGTCTCGGCAGCCTGCAGCAACAGCACGTCCGGCCTGGGCGCTCGTCCCGCGACGCCGGGGCTGACTCACGCGACGACTCCCTCGCGGGTGCCGGCGCAGTCACCCGCCAGCGCTCCGTGCAGTGGCACCCCCACCCCGCCCGCCGGCCAGCGGCTCGTCATCTGGATCTTCATGGAGAACAAGGAGTCCGCCTCAATCGTCGGATCGCGGAATGCGCCGTACATCAACACACTTGCCACCGAGTGCGGGCTCGCGACGAACTACCAGGCGGTGACGCATCCGTCGCTGCCGAACTACCTGGCGGCCACCGGCGGCTCCACGGCCGGCGTGCACAGCGACTGCAGCCCGGGTGACTGCCCGGTGCGAGGACGGAGCATCTTCCAGCAGCTCCAAGACGCAGGGCAGTCCTGGCGCTCCTACGAGGAGTCGATGCCTTCGAACTGCGCGCAGTCGTCGACGGACGGCTACGCGACGAAGCACAACCCAGCGGCCTACTACACGGCGATCCGGGAGCGCTGCCGGCAGTGGGACGTACCGTTGGGCAGCCCGCAGACCGGACCGCTCGCGACGGCGCTGCGCGACGGCGCGCTTCCTGCCTTCAGCTTCGTGACGCCCAACATCTGTCACGACATGCACGACTGCTCGGTCTCGACCGGCGATCGCTGGCTGCGGGAGTGGATCCCGCTCATCACCGGCACGCCCGACTACCGCAGCGGGCGCACCGTCGTGTTTCTGACTTGGGACGAGGCCGAGGGCGGCAGCGACAGCAACCACGTCGCCTGCCTGGTCCTCGCGGCATCCGTCCCCATGGGACTGCGAGTCGGCGACGACTTCGGCCACTACTCCCTGCTGCGTACGACGGAAGAGCTGCTCTCACTACCGCTACTGGGCAAGGCCGCATCGGCCCGTTCAATGCGTGCCGCCTTCCACCTGTGAAGCGGCCACAACTGCTCAGCCGGCTGAAGCCGTGCCCTCGTACGTGTAACCGATGAACTTCGGCGTCCCCTGGTTGTAGAACGTCTCCAGCCTGCCGATGTCGAAGCCACCCTCGCGGATGATGGCGGGAATGTCGCGGTTGAGGTTGCAGCCCCCGGCGATCTTCCGCTGGAGGCCGTTGAGCCGGTCCTGCCACCGGCGTACGGCGGTATCCGGCGAGCGACCGTGCTCGGCGAAGTGCAACGTGCCGCCCGGCCGAAGGACGCGCCGCATCTCCTTCACGGCAGCGACCGGATCGGGGATCGTGCAGAGGCTCCACGTGCACAGCACCGCATCCGCCGAGGCGTCGTCGACCTCGAGCCGTTGACCGTCGAGACCGACCACCTCGACGGCAGCGCGCGTCGCCGCCATCCGAGATGCAGCCAACCGCACCGACCGTTGCGACGGCTCGACCGCCCGCACGGTCGCGACGCCGGCGGGCAGGAACGGCAGGTTGTGGCCGGTCCCGAATCCGATCTCGACGACGTCGCCCTTCAAGTCGCCGCAGACCCGCGCGCGAATGTCCCGAAGGTGCTTGTTGTTCATCGCCGCGTTGATGAAGTGCGGCAGCACGCGGTCGTCGTAGAAGCCCATGGCGCGATGATGCTGCGCGCGAGGGCTCTTGGCTACGGCTACGCGCCAGGCACGGTCGGGTCGCTGGCGTAACAGGCGATCGCGCCCGTCGGTGCGGCGGGGTCGGCGAGCGTCGGCGGGTCGAGGAACGCCGGCCGACCGCGCAGGTCGAGCGTGTCGAGCAGGTTGCTCGCGTTGGCGTCGCGGTAGGTGAGCGCCGGCAGGTTCCACTTCGTCTCGACCAGCTTGAGGATCGACGTGTGGTCGTGGACGACGTGCGAGACGTAGTCCTTGCGCGCATAGGGCGACACCACGACGGTGGGGACGCGCAGGCCGTAGTAGGAGTAGAGGTCGCCGTAGGTCTGCGTGACCTGCGGCGGGATCCCGTCGGGAGGCACCGCGCGCGGCGGCCGCACGTGGTCGTAGTAGCCGCCGTGCTCGTCGTAGGTCCAGATCAGCAAGGTCTTGTCCCAGGCGGCCCCGGTCATCGCGGCGTTGATGACCCGAGCCGCGAACTCCTCACCTGTCTGGATGTCCTGCGGGTTCTCCTCCGACGCCTGGTTGAACTCGGTGTCGACGATGCAGAACCCGGGCAGCGTGCCCGCGGCTGCGTCGACGAAGAACTGCGCGGTCGGCGCGAGGTGCTGCGGGTTGCTCTCCGGCACCGAGGGAAACAGCATGCAGGTCGCGAGGTCGACGAAGTAGTTCTTCCACGAGACGCCGTAGGCGTTGAGCCGGTCGAAGATCGTGCCGTTGGGCGGCGCCGGGTCGGTGGGGCTCGGCAGCGGATCGCTCACCTGACCCAGCGCGGTGGCCGCCATGAGGAACCGGCGGTTGGGATAGGTCTGAGCCATCGTCGAGGCGAAGTAGCGATCGCAGAGCACGAACGTGCGGCCCAGGTCGTAGTAGTAGGGCAGGTCCGCGCCGGTCCAGTAGGCCATCGCGTCACGGCTCGACCCGCGCACGAAGCCGTCCATGCGCCCGTAGTCCCAGGCGGTGTGGCTCGCCGTCCAGCTCTGGCTGACGTCGTAGTGCGACTGGCAGGTACTCGGCGCGTGATAGGCCCGCACCGGATTTCCACTGCTGTCGTCGTTGACCGCGGTCGGCTGCCCCCGCCGGTCGAGGGTGAACCCGTCACCGCGGCCGAGCATGCCGAAGTAGTTGTCGAAGGAGTGGTTCTCCATCATCACGACGACGATGTGCTCGATCTGAGGCAGCATGTCGGTGCCCGCCGGCACGTTGGCAAACGGCCGGCTACCGGGCTTGCGCAGCGGCGGCCCCGACGTATGCCTGCTCATCCCGGCGTAGGCCGGAAGGGCCCACAGCGCACTGGTGGCGGCCATGCCCTTGAGCAGGCCGCGGCGAGAGATCTCGTACGACGCCACGCCAGAGGATTCGCCGTCGGATGAGTCTCTCCTTCAGAACCTCCATCGCGTCGGTGAGCCGGTGAAGTCGTCCTCGGTGAGCGCGAAGGCCGTGCCGGGTGGCACCCGCCAGACCCCGTTGCCGCTCCCGGCGTAGAACTCGAGCGAGATCGTCGCGTCGTACTTCGCATTGACCGCGTCGGTGAAGCGCTGCATCGCGTTGTGCTCGCTCACTTGATCGGCGTGGCCCTCCAGCACGACCGGTTCGTGCGCGTCGTCAGTCGCCACGCTGCATCGAGCATTTGTCGCGAGGTTGCGGGCCTTGCGAGAAGACAGGGCCGAGCTGAACCACACCGCGTCGTCGAGCCAGACGCCCCACACCGGCATGACGTGCGGCGCTCCGTCGGGACGCACCGTGGCGACCCAGTAGTCATGTGAACGGGTCAGCCGATCGACCGCCCACGACCACGGCAGCAGACCACTCCCCTGGTCGGCCGGCAGCGTGCCGTAGCCGGGCATGTGGGGCCGGGTCGCGATGGGTTCAAGCATGCGCACCAGTGTTTCACCGGACCGGGTCACAAGTGCGAGCCGATGACGACGGTGGCGTCGAGCTCCTCGTCGCGCTCGACCCGCGCGGCCAGCCCGCCCGCCCGGAACGCCGCGACGGTCAGCGGCCCCTGCCGACCGCTGGTCTCGACAAGAAGGTGCCCGCGCGGTGAGAGCCAATCGCCGGCCGCCGAGGCGATGCGTCGCTGAACGTCGACCCCGTCCGACCCACCGTCCAGAGCGTGCAACGGCTCGTGCTCGCGCGCCTCTCGCGGCATCGACGAAACGTCGCTTGACGGGACGTACGGCGCATTCGCCACGAGCACGTCGATGCGGCCGCGCAGGCGACCCGGCAACGCGTCATACAGGTCCCCGCACCACACCTCACCGCCGACGGAATCCAGGTTGCGCTTCGCGCAAGCCACGGCGATCGGGTCGATGTCGGCCGCATGCAGCTCCCGGCAACGGGTCGCCTCGCCCAGGACCCGCGCCACCGCGCCGACACCGCAGCACAGCTCGACGAGGACCGCGCCGGCCGGCGTGACGGCGGCGGCGCACGACACCAACCACTCCGTACGCCGACGCGGCACGAAGACACCCGGGGCGACGTGCACGCGACGACCGCAGAACTCGACCCAGCCGAGCACCTGCTCCAACGGCTCACCGGACTCGCGGCGCGCGAGCAGCGCTGCCAGCTCCGACGGAGAGGCTGCTTCACCCAGCAGCAACCGCGCCTCGTCTCCGGCAAAGACGCAGCCGGCGGCACGCAGTCGCGCCACCAGGTCGCCGTCGACGGTCACGACACGATGATCAGGCCTGTGCCTCTCCGCGCGGGTCGCACAGCCGGCACGACTTGAACCGCGGGTCGTCGGGCACCTCTCGGACGTCGGAGCGCCCGAGCACGATCGCGCAGTCCGGCCGGTGCAGCATCGTGCCTGTCGGGGTCGCGACGAACGTCGCCGCGCGGACCGTCTCGGCCTGCTGGGCGGCGAGCGGGAGCCGCTGGATGGCGGCGAGCAGCTGCTCGTTGTGCGAACGCTGGTTCTCGGCAAGCCGGGCGATCCACGCCCCGAAGTAGAGGAAACCGCCGACGAGGACGAGCCCTAGACCGAGCAGCCCGCCGGAGATCAGGTAGGAGTTCTGCTCGAACGTGTAGGGCGTGTGCGCGGCGCCGTACCAACCGAGCACGATCACGGCGATGCCGGCCGGCAGCAGGATGCCACCAACGAGCGTCAGCCCGAAGAGCACCCGCTGGACGGAGAGCGCGCTGTCGCGGTGACGCGCGCCGGGCTCGGCCCGGTCGGGATCGGCCAAGGTCGGGCGGATCCGACGCACGATCGCGCTGGTGAACGCCATCATCCCTCCCGCAGGTTCGGTACGCCGCTGCCGGCACCGAGCCGGCAGGCCGCCCCGCCCGCCGGCAGCATGCCCGCCATCATCGCCAGCCGGCGCAGGCCCCACCCGATCGCAGCAGCCGCCGCGAGCGCGACGAGCACGGTCCAGGCGGGCAGGCCGTCGAACGGCGACGCGAGAGCGCTGGCCTTCTGCGCACCGCCGGCGACGACCGGTCCCTGGTCGGACGGCGCGACCGACGGCGCCGGGCCGGTCACCCCACCAAGGTCACCCATCGACGACCCCGGCAGAGCCGGCAGCCCGGTGCCGCCGAGCGACGCGCTCACCGGCGGCCCCGGGACCGGCAGCGTCGGGAAGTTATAGGTGTACTGCGCGGACGCGGTGGTCTTGGCGGTGACCAGCCCCAGGTCGTAGACGATGCGCGGGCCGAGCTCGACCAGGGAAGGCACCTGCGGGTTGTTGACCACCTGCTGAAGCTGATCGGGCAGCGAACCCACCAGCTGCTGGTAGGTGTCCTGGTAGTGCGTCAGGCTCTCCAGCGCGTTCTTGAGCGGCACGGTGTCGATCGAGATCTCGAGAGCCCGCGCCTGGTAGGTCGCGGTCGTACCCGCGACGTGCTTCTCGACCGTCGGTCCGCTGAACGTGATGCCCATCGCCTTGAGCGCGTCGACCGGCTGGGTCGGCAGCCCGGGGATGGGCAGCTTGGGCAACGACTGGCCCTGCCCGCTGGCGTGCACCCCGTCCTGGTCCACGGAGAACTGGAACCCGGCGATGCTCAGCCCCGTGATCGCGAGCGCCCCGGTCGACGACGAGTCGGCCGCCGTGCTCGTCAGCGTCGCGGCGGTGCGCACGGTCGCGATATCGATCAGGCCACCGGCGAGCGACAGGTCCTGGGCGAGCGAGATCGTCGTCGCACTCACCTTGTCGTCGGCGACTGTGGTGGCGCTTCGCGAGGAGATCTGGCCGGCGTCGACCAGCGCGTTGCCCGCGGGCAGCAGGTCGGCCACGGTCGCTGCCGCGGTGGCGCTCTTTTCGTCGGCGGTGCTGGCCATCGTCGCGACCGGCGGGGCGCCCTGGGTCGAGGAGGGCGGGCCGCCCGGGTAGGACGCCTGGGCCTTGACCGGGTAGTCGGCGGCGCCCAGCCCGAAGGTCTGGGTGAGCGTCGTGAAGCCGTCGCCGAGACCCGCACCGGGCCAGAGGCTGCTGGCGGTCGCGACGTTCGACGGGCCGGTGCTGCTGCTCACGTTGGTGAACGACAGGTCGAGCTCGCCCTGAGGCTTGCCCGGCTGCACCGGCAGCGGGATGACCGGCTCGTAGACTTGCACGGACACCGGCGTCGAGCTGGTGTCGGCGGTGTAGCCGCCGATCGCGGCGCCGGTGCCGGACCCGCCGTCGGACCCGCTGTCGGCGTAGGCCGCGCCCACGAGCGGCATGCCTGCGCCGACGATCAGCAGGCCGGCCGCGGCCAGCATTCGCACCCTCATGCCGCTCCCCCGAGGTAGGCACGCGACAGCGCATCACCGATGTCGTCGGGCTGACCGACGGCGGTGATGCGACCGCCCTGCATGACGGCGGCGTACTCCGCGACACCGAGCGCCATTGCAGCGAACTGTTCGACGACGAGCACCGAAACCCCTGCCTCGGCGATCTGGGCCACCACGGAGTAGAGCTGCTCCACGATCAGGGGCGCGAGTCCCATCGACAGCTCGTCGAGCAGGAGCAGCCCGGGGCTGCTCGCGAGCGCGCGGGCCATCGCCAGCATCTGCTGCTCGCCGCCGGACAGCGTGCCGGCGACCTGGTTACGCCGCTCCCCGAGCCGCGGGAAGTAGGAGTAGGCCGTGTCGAAGACGTTGGCCTCGCTGCCGCCGGCGTAGGCCACCAGCCGAAGGTTGTCGCGCACGGTGAGGTTCGGGAAGATGCCGCGCCCCTCGGGGATCGTGCACAACCCCGCGCGGGCGAGGTCGTCGGGTCCGGCGTCGTTGACGTGTACGCCGGCGAGGTGGACGTGTCCCGCGGTCGGGCGCATCAGGCCGCTGATGACCTTGAGCAGTGTCGTCTTGCCCGCCCCGTTGGGGCCGAGCAATGCCACCACGGACCCGCGCGGGACCGTCAGGTCGACGCCGTGCAGCACCTCGATGCGGCCGTAGGCCGCGCGCACGTCCAGGATCTCGAGGATGGGGTCAGCCACGGGGTGCCTCGACCTCCTCACTCTCGACCTGCTCCGCAGAGGTGACAACGTCGGCGTAGGTCCCGAGATACGCCTGCATCACCTTCGGGTTAGCCCGGATCTCGGCCGGGGTGCCAGTCGCGATGACCTGCCCGAAGTCGAGCACGTGGATGACGTCGCATACCCGCATCACGAGATCCATGTCGTGCTCGACCATGAGGACCGCCCGCCCGTCCAGTGCGAGCACCCGCAGCAGGTCGCCGAACGTCTCGGTCTCGCTCTCCCCGAGCCCTGACGACGGCTCGTCGAGGAGCAGCAGCCGGGGCTCGATGGCGAGCGCTCGGGCCAGCTCGAGCAGTCGCGCCGTGCCGGTGGGCACGGAGTCGGCCCGCTGGTGGGAGAACCCGGCGATGCCGACACGCTCGACGAGGTCGGCCGTGACGTGCCTGGGGTCACCTGCGTCGCGCTGCCAGCGCCGGTGGATCTCCGCGGCGGTGAGCACGTTGTCCCAGACCGACAGCGAGCCGAACGCCTCGAGCCGCTGGAACGTGCGCGCGATGCCCAGGCGTGCGCGCTGGTGCGTCGTGTAGCCGGTGATGTCGGATCCGTCGAAGCGGACGACACCCGCACCCGGTGACTGCAGGCCGGTGATGACGTTGAACAACGTCGTCTTGCCGGCGCCGTTCGGCCCGATCAGGCCCGTCACGTCGCCGGCCTCCGCCGTGAACGTCGCGCGGTCGACCGCGGTCACCCCACCGAAGCGGACGACCACGTTGTCGACCTCAAGAAGAGCCACTGAGCTGCACCCCCTCGCCGTGTGCGAAGGCGAACCCCTCGTCGGTCTCCTCCTCCGCCAGCGCCGGCGGCCCCGGCCGGCCGCGGCGCAGCAGCGACTCGAACCAGCGGCCGGCGAGGAAGGCATAGCTGGCCAGGCCGTTGGGGTTGCGCCCGAGCAGCAGCGCTCCGGCGCCGATCAGCATGAACACCAGGCCACCGAGGCTCTGCGACTTGCTCTGCAGCACCGGCAGGAGCATCCACAGCATGCCGCCGAGAGCGACCCCGCTGATCGACGTGACGCCCCCGACGACGGCGAGCAGCACCAGCGGCAGGCTCGAGAACAAGGTGAAGTCGGCCGGACCGGTCGACGTCCGCAGGCCGGCGTAGAGGGTGCCGCCCAGCCCGGCGATGCCCGCCGAGAGCGTGAACAGCAGGACGCGGGTGCGAGTGAGGTCGAGGCCGAGGGTGCCGCATGCGGCCGGACTGTCGCGCATGGCGACCAGCAGCCGGCCGTAGGGGCCGCGACGGATGGCCAGCACGCCGGCGGCGACGAGCGCGAACACCACCGCGATGAGCAGCAGGTAGTCGCGCTCGGAATTCAGCTGCATGCCGAACAGCCCGATGCGGTCCACCGGCCGGCTGCCCCCGTAGCCGAACGCCCAGCTCGCCTGGAAGACCAGCTTGTCCATCAGGTCGGCGAAGGCGATCGTGCCGAGCGCGAGGTAGAGACCGCGCAGGCGCAACAGAGGCAACGAGACCACTGCGCCGACCGCGGCAGCCGCGAGCGCGCCGACGACGAGGCCCAGCGGAGAGCCGTGCGGGAAGATCCGGGCGACGACCACGGCCCCGATGCCGGCGAACGTGAACGGCGCCAGCGACAGGTAGCCGCCGTAGCCGGTCAGCGGCACCAGCGACAGCGCGATCAGCGCGTAGGCCAGCCCGATGCCGAAGTTGAACGTCTGCGCGTCGTCGAGCATGACCGCCGAGATCAGGCCGACACCGACGACGAAGGCGATGCCGAACCCCGTCGTACGCCGCGCCGAGGGCACCGGCACCGAGGAGATGCCCTTGATCTGGCCGATCCGCAGCTGCGCCTGCGGCAGGAGTACGACGATGAGGAACAGGAACAGCACCGGGATCGCCGGCGGCAGACCGTTGAGCGCACCGCTGAGCGGGACGTAGCCCTGCACGTAGGACTGCGCGAGCCCGAGCACGATAGCCCCGACGAAGGTCAACGTGAGGTTCTGCAGACGGCCGAGCACGGCGGCGGCGTAGGCGCTGACGACGAGCAGCGTCAGCTCGTAGTAGTCGAGGCCGATCGTCGTCACGAGCAGGATGCCGGCCAGCGCCGCCAGCGACGAGCCGATCGCCCACGACAACCCGGACAGCCGGTTGGGCCGGGCGCCGTGCAGGGCGAGGAGGTCGGTGTTGTCGACGACCGCGCGCATCGCGACGCCGACCCGCGCCCGGCTGAGCAGCACGTACAGCAGCACGGCGACGAGGCCGGCCAGCGCAATCGTGAGGATCTGGTCGCCGGTGATGGTGGCGGAGCCGAGATGCACGTAGGAGTTGGGGAAGAAGGCCGGCACGGTGCGGGCGGCGGGAGGCCAGACCTGCTGCGCCACCCCGATCAGCAGGACCATCAGGCCGATCGTGACGACGAGCGAGACGCTGACGTCCTGGCCGGCTAACCGCCGCATGGCGAAGCGCTCGACGAGCGCGCCGAACAGCGGCGCAATCACGCAGATGACGAGAAAGACCGACAGCCAGGTCGGCAACCCGCTCTTGACCTCGAGCTGCCAGAACACGAACGCCATGACCATGCCGATGGCGCCGTGGGCGACGTTGAAGATGCGCGAGGTGGTGTAGGTCAGCACGAGCCCGCTGGCCGCGATCGCGTAGGCGCCTCCGGTGACGAACCCGAAGACGGTGTAGGCGATGAACGCGTTCACGGGTCAGCCGCCGATGTCGGGACGGCAGTCGAACGTCGGTGTGGTGGGGTGCAGCCGCGACCACGAGCTGCCGTGCAGCTGGATGAACGCGAAGCAGTTGGGTGTCTGTCTCGGACCGACGTGCTGCGGCGAGTGCAGCCCGTTGCCGGTCCAGTTGTCGACCTGTTTCAGCGCCGCGAGCAGCTTGGCCCGGGTGAGGTCGGGGCCGATCTTCTCCGCGGTCTGCGCGAACAGCAGCATCGCCGACCAGGCGTAGATGCCGAAGTAGGACGGTTGGGCGTCACTGCCCGCAACGCGATGGAGCCAGGTGATGTAGGTCGCCATCTCCTGGTTGCTTCCCGCGTCCTGGAACAGCGCCGAGTCGAGGTAGACGACCGTGCCGTCGACCGCGCTGCCGCCCGACTGCACGTAGTCGGAGCTGTAGCCGGTCGGGTCGAGCAGGAAAATGTCCGGCTTGAAGCCCTGCTGCTGCATCGCCTGCGCGAGCCGGACCGCTTCCTGATAGGCGCCCAGCCACTGCACGAAACGCACGCCGTTCTGCTTCATCTTCTGCACGAAGGGCGCGTAGTTGAACGTCGAGATGTCGACCGGCTGGGTGTAGACGAACTTCCAGCCGTGTCCGTAGGCCTCGTAGGTCTTGACGTCGGCCTGCGCATTGACGGCGGCGGCGCCGGCGTTGATGTAGAGGAACGCCGCCTTGCCGACGGCCTGCGGGTACTTCTCGGCGATCCAGCCCGGGACGGTCGAGGAGACCTGGCCCACCTGGGTCGAGTTGGCGGCGAAGGTCACCTTGGACGCCTGGTGCTCCGGGGTCACCGCCGCAGCAGAGATGTCGGGAATCCCGCACTGGTCCTCGACCTGCGCGCCACCGTTGTCGAACGCCGACATCGACCCCACCGAGGCGAACGCCGACTTGCAGGCCGTCAGCATCTGGTCGCGGTAGCCGTTGGCATCGGTGCGCGAGTCGAGCGTCTCCACTTTGATCTGGCGGCCGCAGATGCCGCCGTGGGTGGCGTTCCAGTACGCCGAGAAGGCCAGCGCCGACTGCTGCGCCGACTGGAACAGGCCCGGCACCGGGCCGGTCACGTCGGCGATGTTCGCCAGCGTGATCGACGTGGGGGTGATGCCGACGTCGGTCGCCTTCGTAGCCCGGCACGACGACGCGCCCGGCGCGGTCGCCCCACCGATGGTCGACCCACCGGCGCTCCCGGTGCTGCCACCGGACTGGGCGTGCGAACCTCCGGTCGTGCCGGCACCGCTCGCGGAACCGGGCACGGGGCTGCCGGCGTTCGTGCCGCTCGTGCCCGTGCTGACGGACTGGTCCGACACCCCGCTGCCCGACCCGCCGCCGCCGTTGCCGGCCCGGATCGCCAGCTGCTGTTGCTCAGGAGTGAGCCGGGAGCCGCAGGCTGCCAACATGAGGCTGGCTGCCGCCGCCGCACAGACGACCCGGAGCTGAGATCGCACGCCGCGCTCCTCGTGCTCTGCGGGGCCGGTGGCCCTGACACGTCTCGACGAGTGACGCGCAGACTGTAACGTGTTCTAGCGAGGAGCGCAGCGCAGGTGCGCCGGATTTCGACCGTTATGCAGGCGGGTCAGCGGCGCGGCGGTGCCGTGCCCGCCGTGTCCCGGGAGTCGCTGCCCATCAGTTCGCGACGAACACCCCCATGGCGCCGCGAGCCGCATCGGCGAGCCGGTGGTCGACGACGGAGTAGCGGCCGGCGGCGGGCAGCGTGAACTCGACGAACCCGCCCTCTCCCGGCTCGAGGTCGAGTTGCGACGCCGCGCCGGCCTGCGCGTTGCCGGGCTGTAGCAGGTAGCCGCCCTCCTTGAAGACCGTCGTGAACTGCGCCCCGACGACGTGCAGCGAGCTCGGCACGTTGGGACCGGCGTCGACGAGCCAAAGGCGGATCGGCTGGCCCGCGCGCACGTGGATCGGCGCGTGCACGTACTGGTCGGCATAGCCGTTGAAGACGACGTAATCGGGGTCGGCGCTCATGAGCCTGCCCATGGAGGGGACGCCCCCTGCCGGCCCGCGGTAGAGGTCGCTCTGCACGAACACGAACGACTGCGCGGGCACCAGCGCTATCGGCTCGATCACGATCGCGCCGTACATCCCCATCGCGACGTGCTGGAGCATCGGTTCGACGCCGCAGTGGTAGAGCCAGGCGCCGGCATGCATCGCGCGGAACTGGTAGACGACCGAGCCGCCGGGGGGCACCGGCCGCATGCCGATGTCGGGCGCGACCTGCTCGGCGTGCAGGTCGAGCGAGTGCGTCATCGGGCTGTCGTTGACCAGCCGCACGGTGAACAGGTCGCCCACGCGCCCGTGCAGCACCGGGCCGGGCGCCGTGCCGTCGAAGGTCCACAACTGCTGGCGCACGCCGGGCGCGATCTCCCGGACGACGTCACGGGCGTGCAGGGTGACGCGGTGCTCGGTGCCGCCCGCGAGCGGCTTCAGCGCCGGGTCGTACGCCGTCCAGGCCGGCGCCGACGCACCGCCGGGCTGCGTCCTGCCAGGCATGGCGTCCATGCCCCCCGGCCCGCCGGCCGCGGGCGGCCGGCCGGAGACGTGGATTGCGAGCACCATGCCGGCAGCCTTGTGGCCGGGCACGGTGCACCACGCGAGCAGGCCCTTGCTGACGACTCCGGCGTCGAGCCGCTGGCTCTGACCCGGCGCGAGCATCGAGGTGCCGGGACCGCCCTGCAGGCGCAGGTCGTGGTCCATGGCTCCCCGGTTGCGCACGTCGAGGACGAGGTGCGTGCCGGCGGGCACCGTGATCGTCGCGGGCTGTACCGCGAACTCGACGAGGCTGACGGCGACCGTGCGGGTCGGCGCGTCCGCAGGGACTGCGACCGACGTCCGGCCGCCCGGCCAGGTGCCGGTCGCGACGAGCGCGAGGACGGTGACGACCGCAGTCAGCGCGGTGACCGTGACGACCCGCAACGGTGGCGGCAACGTCTCGTCCTCGGTGCGGCCGACCGTGGTCAGTGCCGAGAGCAGCAGCGGCAGGAACGCCCCGAGTCCGGCGACCGCCATGACCCAGCCCGCCGTGCGCGCGGCACCGGCCGTCGGCAGCGCGAGCAGCAGCACGCCGGTGTTGGCGACCACGGCCCGGGGGATCCAGCCCTGCTCCAGCTCGGCGGTCATCCGCCGGTTTCCGGCCGGGCCCCCACCGAGAGTGACCGGCAGCAGGAACGTCAACGCGCCCATGAGCACCTGGGCGGCCAGGCCGACCGCGAGCACCGGCACGATGCGGTCGAGCCCCGACACCGCGGCGGCTCCCCCGCGCCCGAGCGCGACGATGTCGACCACGGCCGAGACACCGAGCCATGCGGTGCCCGCCGCGAGCGCCCACGCCGACGCCGTGTGGGGCGCCTTCTGCCGGGCGGTGCGCGCGAACGGCAGCAACGAGACGGCGACGCCGGCGAGGTAAGCGACCATGCCCGCGACCGCGATCCACCGCTGGCCGGCGAGCAGTCCGGCGGCCGCGGCGGCCAGGCCGGTGGCCATCAGCAGCAACGTGCGCCGCGCGGCGGCGGGCGCCTCCTCGACCATGCGCGTACGTAGCACCGCGGGCCAGAGCATGAACGTCGTACCGACAACGGCCAGGCCGATCCAGCCGAGCAGGTTGAGGTGCACGTGCGCGAGGTGCAGCCGCTCGTGCTCGGCGGCGAACCGGCCGGTCGCCATGAGGCTGCCGAGGACCGCGCCCGCGGCGAGCGCGGCGCCCGACGCGGCGTAGAACCAGACGGCGTCGCGCAGCTTGCCGGTCAGCCGGCTGCCGCGGGACATCCGGACCAGGCTCGCGACGTGCCAGCCGACCGCGGCGACGACGGCGGCGGTCCCGACCTCGGTGACCCGCCCGTGGTCCCAGCCGACCCCGACCAAGACGCAGAGGATGCCGATGTTGAGCACGGTCGCCCGCGCGGCGGCCGCCCGGTCGCCCCCCGGCGGTGCGTGCAGCAGTGCCTGGGCGAAGTGCCGGCTCCACACGAAGACGGCGTTGGTCACCGCGCCGAGGAGCAGCAGGTGCAGCGCCAGCCACCGCGGCACCGGCAGCCGGTCACCAAGCATCGCGGCGACGACGGCGGCCACGGCGTAGCAGGCGACGATCGTCGCGTAGGCGGCGTGCCGGCGGGCTCGCGGTCGCCGGCCGGGCCCCTCCTCGACCGGCAGCCGGCGGTAGCCGGCGGTGGGCGGCGGCTCGGTGCCGACGGACACGATCGTCCCTCCGTGAGATGGAAAGGCCGCTGACGCCCCAGCATCACGCGGATCCGGGCATTTGGCCCAGGGCCTAAGGTCCCGAACCACTACTGACGGTTCCGCAGACACACGTCGGCGCGTGTGCCGCTGCACACGCGCCGAGGTTGTGGAGCTGCTACGTCAGCTGATGATCACCTTGTCCCGCTCGTAGGTGGGAGCCAGCACCTCGACGTCCGGAGCGGTCCGGCGGGAGTGCCAGAACCCGAGGCCCGCGAGCAGCAGCAGCAGCGCCGCGCCGCCGAAGGACACCCAGGCTGCGATCAGCGCGATCGTCGCGATGGTGCCGAAGGCGTAGGCGTTGAGCAGCAGCCCGCGGAGGGTCTCGCCCTGGAACAGCGTCTGCCGCTGCTGCGACACCTGCTGGTAGTTGGCGTCGGTCGGCTTCATGCTCAGGAACTTGCTGCTGACCTCGCTGTAGGTCTGGCCGCCGGCCGTCTTCTGCAGGTGGACCTTGATGTAGTGGTTGGCGAAGACCTCGGCCTGGCCGCCCGTGGTCACCTGCTGCCCGGCGTACGGCGTGACGTACTTGGTGATCTCCGGCTCGGCCTGCGCAGCGATGGCGGCCTTGGTCGGGAAGAAGATCTTCTGCTGAGACAGCTGGTCGTGCACCTGCGTGTTCGCAAACGAGTGGCCCCACATCAGCAGGGCACCGGCAATGACGAGCACTGCTGCCATAACCAGACCACCGGTCGACAGCAGCGCGTCGAGGGTCTTGCGGCGCATCTCCTTCTCCTTCCGCCGCGGGAGCCCGCGCGGCTCCGATGCACATAGATTCCGGCAACCGCACGAAGGCATGACAGTGCGCAACGTCATCGCCTGGCCCTCCGAGAGTCCCGTTGCGACCGGGACCTTGGTCCCTGGCTGGTCGCCGACGTCACCGGGTACAAAGGTCACCATGGCGCCGATCCGCGTGTTCCTGCTCGACGACCACGAGGTCGTACGCCGCGGCGTGCGCGACCTGCTCGAGTCGGAGGGCGACATCGAGGTGGTCGGCGAGGCGTCGACCGCTGCCGAGGCGCTGGCCCGCGTGCCGGCCGTGTCGCCGGACGTCGCGGTCCTGGACGTGCGGCTCCCCGACGGCGACGGCGTGACCGTCTGCCGGGAGCTGCGCTCGGAGTTCCCGACGCTGGCCTGCCTCATGCTGACGTCGTTCGCCGACGACGAGGCGCTGTTCGACGCGATCCTCGCCGGCGCGTCCGGCTACGTGCTCAAGCAGGTTCGCGGCGCCGACATCCTCGGCGCCGTGCGGACGGTCGCCGGGGGCGGCTCCCTGCTCGATCCCGGCACCACGTCACGGGTGATGGCGCGGCTGCGGGAGCAGGCCACGACCCGCGACCCGCTGGCGGGCCTGTCCGAGCAGGAGCGCCGCGTGCTCGAGCTCATCGGTGAGGGGCTGACCAACCGCCAGATCGGTGAGCGGCTGTTCCTGGCCGAGAAGACCGTGAAGAACTACGTGTCCAGCCTGCTCGCGAAGCTCGGGATGGAGCGCCGCACCCAGGCCGCGGCCTTCGTCGCCCGGATGGACCACGACACGCACTGAGGCCCTCCGTCAAGAGGGCAGCGGGACCTGCCACGTCACGACGGTTCCTCCGTCTTCTCCCCGCTCGGCGGTGAACGTGCCGCCCAGGTCGCGCGCCCGGGCCGCAATGTTGGCCAGACCGCTGCGTCGCCCGCCCTCGGCCAGCCCGTTGCCGTCGTCCCGGACGGCCAGCCGCACCTGTGTCGGCTCGGCTTGGACCGAGATGTCGACCGACGACGCCTCTGCATGACGGGCGGCGTTGGACAACGCCTCCCGCAGCACCGCGAGCAGCTGCTCGCCGATCGCGGGAGGCACGAGCGTGTCCACCGGACCCGCGAAGTCGATGTGCGGCTCGAAACCGAGGGCCGACGCGGCAGTCCGCGAAGCCTGCAGCACCGCGCTGCGCAGACCCTCGCCCGACGCAGGTGCCGGCGCCTGTAGGGCGAAGATCGTCGTACGGATCTCCTTGATGGTCTCGTCGAGGTCGTCCACCGCGCGTCGGACTCGCCCGGCGGCGTTCTCCGACTGGATGGAGCGCAGCGCCCCCTCGAGGGCCATGCCGGTGGCGAACAACCGCTGGATGACGAGGTCGTGCAGATCACGGGCGATGCGGTCGCGGTCCCCGAGCACGGCGAGCTGCTCCCGGTCGGCCGCCGCCGCGCTGAGCCGCAGCGCCACGGCCGCCTGGCCGGCGAAGCTCTCCACCAGCTGCAGCATGTCGGGGCCGAACGGCGGCTTCGCGCCGACGTCGGCCACGACGAGCGTGCCGAGCGCCGCTTCGGCGGTGCCGAGCGGCACGTAGAGCGCCGGCCCGACACCGGCCGCGTGCAGCAACCCGGGCCAGATCCGCGGGTCGGTCAGCGCATCGTCGACGATCGCCGGCGCGCCGTCGCGCATCACCGCTGCAGCGAGCGACTGCTCGGGTATCGCCCCGCCGCGCAGCTGGTCGGCACCGACACCGTCGGCAGCCACGACCCGCAGCGTCCCGTCGCCGACGGGCAGCGCCAGCAGCGCGAGGTCGGCCGCGGCCAGGTCGCGGGCCCGCGCCACCAGATCGGGGAACACCTCATCACCGGTCGCGCCGCCGAGCAGCCGGGTGGTCACCCCGCTGACCGCCTCGAGCCACTGCTGGCGGCGCTGCGCCTGCTCGTAGAGCCGGGCGTTCTGGATGGCGAGACCGGCGGCGGTGGCCAGGGCGAGCACGATCTGCTCGTCCGCGACCGTGAAGGCCCCGCCGTCGCGCTTCTCGGTGAGGTAGAGATTGCCGAACGCCTCGCCCCGCACGCTGATCGGCACGCCGAGGAACGTGCGCATCGGCGGGTGGTTGGCCGGGAAGCCGTACGACGCAGGGTGATCCGCGAGGTTCGTGAGGCGGATCGCCTTCGGCTCGTCGATGAGCACCCCGAGGACCCCGCGGCCGTGCGGCAGGTCGCCGATCGCCGCACGCTGCTCTTTGCCGAGCCCCACGGTGATGAACTGCGACAGCCGCCGGTCACCGCCGGGGTCGAGCACGCCCAGCGCGGCGTACTGCGCGTCGACCAGCGATGCGGCGGTCCGCACGATGCGGTCGAGCACCTCGTCGAGCGCCAGGTGCGAGCCGATCGCGACGACGGCCTCGAGCAGCCCCTGCAGGCGGTCGGCCAACGAGGCGACGCCCTCGACCCGCTCGACGACCTCGGCCAGCAGCGACCGCAGCCCCAGCTCTTCGAGGCTCGGAAAGGCATCACCGGCGGGGTCGGTCATCTCACCTCCTGCCCAACATCCCGACCCTACGGGACCTTCGACCCTGGGAGACAGCACTCGGCGAGACCGAGACTCGAACCCATGACCGAACGTCTACGTGAGCTGAGCCGCGAGGAGTGCCTGCAGATGCTGCAGGCACACAGTGTCGGTCGTATCGCGGTCACCCACCAGGCGCTGCCTGTCATCATCCCCGTCAACTACGTCGTCGACGGCAACACGATCGTCTTCCGCACCCGCCGCGAAGGAATCCTCGGCCGGGCCTGCCGCAGCGCGGTCGTGGCGTTCGAGGTCGACGACATCGCCGAAGACGGCCAGAGCGGCAGCAGCGTCGTGGTCGTCGGCGTCGCTGACCTGCTCGACAGCAGCGAGCAGCTACGGGCCCTGCACAGCGGTCTGGCCAGCGCAGTCGCCGATCAGGCCGACCAGTTCGTGCGCATCACGCCCGGCACCGTCACCGGCCGCCAGGTGCTGCCCGTCAGCGAGCGAGTGCCTGTATGACCGCGACCTCGAGCCGCCGCAACCTGATGCTTGGCCTCGCCACCACAGGCTTCGCCCTGAACTTCTGGGCCTGGGCGTTGCTCAGCCCCCTCGGCGTCCATTTCGCCAAGTCCCTGCACCTGACGAGCTTCCAGCAGGCGCTGCTGGTAGCCGTCCCGGTCGTCGTCGGCTCGCTCGGACGGATCCCGGTCGGCGCGTTGACCGACCGCTTCGGCGGCCGCGTGATGTTCCCGGTGGTCAGCGCCGCCACGATCGTCCCGGTGCTCTTCATCGGGTTCCTCGGCTACCACTCCTACGCGGCCATGCTCGTCGGCGGCTTCTTCCTGGGCATCGCCGGCACCGCGTTCGCCGTCGGCGTGCCCTTCGTCAACGCGTGGTTCCCGCCGGAGCGGCGCGGCTTCGCCGTCGGCATCTTCGGCATGGGCATGGGCGGCACCGCCATCAGCGCGCTGACCACCGTGCGGCTCACCGACCACCTCAACCTGCAGACGCCGTTCGCCATCGTCGCGGGCGTGCTGGCGGCCTACGGCATCGGCGCGGCACTGCTGCTGCGTGACGCCCCCGGCCGCACCGCCCCGGCGGGATCGGCGGTCAGCCGGCTCGCGGCGGCACTCAAGCTGACCGTCACCTGGCAGGCCGCGGCCCTGTACGCCGTGGGCTTCGGCGGCTACGTCGCCTTCAGCGTCTACCTGCCGACCTACCTGAAGAACGTCTACGCGCTGACACCCAACGACGCCGCGACCAAGATGGCCGGCTTCGTCGTGCTCGCGGTGCTGGTGCGCCCGGCAGGTGGCTGGCTGTCCGACCGGATCGCAGCGACCCGGGTGCTCGCGGTCGCATTCGGCATCGTGACCGTGACGGCCGCGGTGCAAGCGACCACGCCGGCACTGCAGCCCACCGCGACCATCGCGTTCCTCACGATGGCGGCCGCCCTCGGGCTGGCGAGCGGCGCAGTGTTCGCACTCGTAGCCCAGCAGGTGCCCGCTCAGCAGGTGGGCGCGGTGACCGGGTTCGTCGGCGCGGCCGGCGGTCTCGGCGGCTTCGTGCCCCCGCTGTTGATGGGCAGCGTCTACGAGGAGACCGGCTCGTACGCCGGCGGCCTGATAGGGCTCGCGATCATCGCGGCGCTGATGGCGATGTTCGCCACCTCGCGCCGCTCATCCAAGAGGACCCGCTCGCGCGTGAGCGCGGTCACCGGCAAAGCGTCGTCAGTCGGCTGACGGCCCCCACCTCCCCGGGAGATCACCGATGGACTTCACCTCCTCGTCGCGCAGCCTCGAGCTGCAGGAGCGACTCACCGCCTTCATGAACGAGTGCGTCTACCCGGCGGAGCCGGTCTATGCGCGGCGCCGCGCCACCTACACGGACCCCCACCGGGTGCCGACCATCGTCGAGGAGCTGAAGGTCGAGGCCCGTTCGCGCGGGCTCTGGAACCTCTTCCTGCCCGACGTGTCCGGGCTGACCAACGTCGACTACGCGCCGCTCGCCGAGATCACCGGTCGCTCCCCCGCGCTGGCGCCGGAGGCCACCAACTGCTCGGCCCCGGACACCGGCAACATGGAGATCCTGCACCTGTTCGGCACCGAGGAGCAGAAGCGTGAGTGGCTCGACCCACTGCTCGACGGGCAGATCCGGTCCTGCTTCGCGATGACCGAGCCGGCGGTCGCCAGCTCCGACGCCACCAACATCGCCACGACGATCCGGCGCGACGGTGACGACTACGTCATCACCGGGCGCAAGTGGTGGACATCGGGTGCGGCCGATCCGCGGTGCGCGGTCGCCATCGTCATGGGCGTCACCGACGACGGCGCCGGGCCGCACAACCGGCACTCGATGATCCTCGTGCCGATGGACACCCCCGGCGTCATCCTCGAGCGATCGCTGCCCGTCTTCGGTTACCAGGACCAGGCCGGGCACTGCGAGGTCACCTTCGACCACGTCCGCGTCCCGGCCCGCAACCTGCTCGGCGTCGAGGGCGGCGGTTTCGCGATCGCCCAGGGCAGGCTCGGCCCGGGCCGCGTCCACCACTGCATGCGCGCGATCGGGATGGCCGAGCGCGCGCTCGAGCTCATGTGCGACCGGGCGACGTCGCGGACGGCGTTCGGCGGCTCGCTCGCCGACAAGGGTGTCGTGCGCCGCTGGATCGCCGAGTCGCGCGTCGAGATCGACCAGGCCCGGCTGATGGTCCTCAAGACCGCCTGGCTGCTCGACACCGTGGGCGCCAGGGGTGCGCGCGTCGAGGTGTCGGCCATCAAGGCGCTGGTGCCCAAGATGGCGCTCGGCGTCATCGACCGCGCGATCCAGGTGCACGGCGGCGCCGGTGTCAGCGCCGACACCCCGCTCGCGGAGATGTGGGCCGCCTGCCGCACGCTGCGGATCGCCGACGGGCCCGACGAGGTGCACTTCGAGTCGGTCGCCCGCCAGGTGCTGCGCAACCGCGCGGCCTCCCAGGCGCCCGCACCCAAGCGCCTGGCCCACGCCGGCTGAGCGCCATGATGGGGCGATGCCCCGTCACGAGCGCTCGTCGTCGATCGTCGGTCTGAGCGGCGCCATGCGCGCGCGGGACGTCTCCCGGCCCCGGCCTGCCGACCTGGCGGCTGCCGAACGCCTCGTCGAGACGGTCCTCGCCGAGCGCGGATCGGCTAGTGCGCCTGCTCGTAGTCGCGCAGCTGGCCGATCCGGCGCACGTGACGAGGGTCGCCGCTGAACGGCGTCGCGAGCCACACGTCGACGAACGTGATCGCCTGCTCCGCGTCGTACATCCGCGCGCCGAGGCTGGCGAGGTTGGCATCGTTGTGCTCGCGAGCGAGCCGCGCGGTCTCTTCGCTGAACAGCAGCGCGCAGCGCGCGCCGGCCACCTTGTTGGCCGCGATCGCCTCGCCGTTGCCGGACCCGCCGATGACGATGCCGAGGCTCGACGGGTCCGCCACGGTGCGCTCGGCCGTCGCCAGGCAGTAGGGCGGGTAGTCGTCGTCGGGGTCGTAGTCGGCCGGGCCGCAGTCGACCGGGTCGTGACCGGCCGACCGCAGATGGTCGAGAAGTCGCTGCTTCAGCTCGAAGCCGGCGTGGTCGGAGCCCAGGTAGACGCGCACCCGCGCAGTCTCCCAGGCATGCTGGCCGAGTGGTCAGCGTGCTCGGAGTCGACGGCTGCCCGGGCGGCTGGATCGGGGCGCGGCTCGATGGCGCTGCCGTGACCTGGCACCTGCTTCCGGACGCGACGTCGGTGCTCGCTCTCGCAGTCGACGCCGTCGCCATCGACATCCCGATCGGCCTGCCCGACCACGCAGCGCGCGCCTGTGACACGGCGGCGCGGCGGCTGCTCGGCCGGCGCGGCACCACGGTCTTCACCGCGCCGGTGCGCGCGGTGCTCGACGCGACGTCGTACGCCGAAGCCTGCGAGCTCTCCCGGCGGCAGGCCGGGCGCGCGATCTCGCGCCAGACGTGGGCGATCGTGCCGCGGATCCGCGACGTCGACGAGGCGCTCGGCGAGCGCACCGACGTCCTGGAGGTCCACCCGGAGGCGTCGTTCCGGACCATGACCGGCCGCGACCTGCCCAGCAAGCACGGCAGTCCCGGGATTGCCGCGCGGATCGCCGCACTGCAGACCTGGCTACCGGCCGTGCTCACCGATCTCGAGCGGCTGCCCGCCGGGCCGCGGCTCGACGACGCGCTGGACGCACTCGCGGTCGCCTGGACCGCGCGGCGCTGGACGCAGGGTGTCGCGACCGTGCTCCCCGACCCCGCACCGGCCGACGCCCGAGGCCGGCCGATGCGGATCGTCGTCTAGGTCCTCAACGCTGCAACGACTTCGGCTGCAGGAACTCCTCGATGCCGTAGGACCCGAGCTCGCGGCCGACGCCGGACTGCTTGTAGCCGCCGAACGGCGCGATCGGGTTGAACCGGCCGCCGTTGATGTCGATCTGCCCGGTGCGGATGCGGCGGGCGACCGCGATGGCCTTCTCCTGCGTGTCGGCCCACACGCCGCCGGCGAGCCCGTAGATCGAGTCGTTGGCGATACGCACGCCGTCGTCCTCGTCCTCGTAGGCGATGATCGACAGGACCGGCCCGAAGATCTCCTCCTGGGCGATCGTCATCTCCGGGCGCACATCGGCGAAGACCGTCGGGCGCACGAAGTAGCCCTTGGCCGGCGACGCCGGCGCTTCCGCCCCGCCGGTCACGATGCGGGCGCCCTCGTCGAGCCCCTTCTGGATGTAGCCGCGCACCCGATCGCGCTGCGCGGCCGACACCAGGGGGCCCAGCCGGGTCGCGTCATCGAACGGGTCGCCGACCGTGTAGCCCTCGGCCGCCTGCGCGGCGAGCTGCACGGCCTCGTCGTAGCTGTCCTTGTGCACGAGCATCCGGGTCCACGCCGTGCAGGTCTGGCCGGAGTTGAGGTAGCAGTTGCCGACGCCGACGGCGACCGCCTTGGCCAGGTCGGCCCCGGGCAGGATCAGGTTCGCGGACTTGCCGCCGAGCTCGAGCGCGACCTTCTTCACGTTGCCGGCGGCCAGCTCGCTGACCCGCTTGCCGGCCCGGGTGGACCCGGTGAACGACACCATGTCGATGTCGGGGTGCGCGGCGATCGCCTCACCGACCGTCTGGCCGTAGCCCGGGACCATGTTGAACACACCCGCCGGCAGCCCGACCTCGTGGATGACGTCGGCGAGGACGTACGTCGACAGCGGCGCCACCTCGGTCTGCTTGAGCACCACGGTGCAGCCAGCCGCCAGCGCCGGGCCGACCTTGGCGACGACCTGGTGCAGCGGGTAGTTCCACGGCGTGATGCAGCCGACGACGCCGAGCGGTTCCTTGACGACCAGCGAGTTGCCGATCTCCTCCTCGAAGGGGAACGTCGGCAGCAGCTGCGCGCAGCTGGCCAGCGTCGCGATCGGCAGCCCGGCCTGCACGGTGGACGCGATCTTCATCGGCGCGCCCATCTCGGTCGCGATCGTGCGCGCGACCTCGTCCATCCGCGCGGTCAGCGCCTCCTGGAGGCGGGCGATGTACTTCGCACGCTCCTCCGCGCTGGTGGCCGACCACGCAGGCAGCGCGGCCTTCGCGGCCGCCACCGCGCGGTCGACGTCGGCGGCCGTCCCGGAAGGGATCGTGGCGAAGACCTCTTCGGTCGTCGGGTTCTCGACGTCGATCGTCTCGTTGCCGGTCGAGCGCACCCAGGCACCGTCGATGTAGATGGTGTCGCGACTGGCGATGTCGGTCACAGCCCTCTCCTCACGCGCGGGGGACGTCCCTTCTTCGCACCCTACGCGCTACTCGAACGACGGTTTCCGGTCGCGAGTGCGCTTCAGCTCGAAGAACCCGTCGGTGTTGGCGACGAGCAGCACGCCGTCCCACAGCCGGCCCGCCGCCTCGCCCCGCGGGATCGGCGTCACGACCGGGCCGAAGAACGCGGTGTCGCCGACCGCGATCACCGGCGTACCGACCTCGAGGCCGACGCGGTTCATGCCGTCGTCGTGCGATGCGCGCAGGGCATCGTCGTACTTCTCGCTGTCGGCGGCCTCCACCAGCGACTCCGGCAGGCCGGCGTCGGCGAGCGCGGCCTTGACCGTGTCGAGCTCGCGGGGCTCGTGCCGGTTGTGGAAGCGGGTGCCGAGGGCGGTGTAGAGCGGCAGCACGATCTCCTCGCCGTACTCGATCCGGGCGGCGGTGCAGATGCGCACCGGCCCGATCGCCCGGCGCATCGACTCCTTGTAGTCGGGCGAGAGGTCGCGCCCCTCGTTGAGCATCGACAGGCTCATCACGTGCCACCGGGTCGTGACGTCACGCACCTGCTCCACCTCGAGCACCCATCGTGACGTGATCCAGGCCCACGGGCAGATGGGGTCGAACCAGAAGTCGATCTCGCTTGCGCTCACAACCAAACCGTACGTCGGGCGCGAGCGAGAGGGGTAGTCGGCCTCGCTGCGTGAAACACTCCCCCACCGTGAGCGACAACAACATCACCCGTGACGAGGCGCGCGCCCGGGCCGCGCTGCTCAACGTCGCGTCCTACGCCGTCGACCTCGACCTTCGGGGGGCCGGAAGCGGCGACCGAACGTTCCGGTCCGAGACCACGGTCGCCTTCACCTGCACCGAGCCCGGGGCTTCGACCCACATCGACATCACGGCCGACCGCATCGTCGAGGCGACCCTGAACGGCCGCCCCATCGACGAAAGCGCCTTCACCGGCCACCGCCTGCAGCTCGACGGTCTCCGCGAGTCGAACGAGCTGCGCGTGGTCGCCGACTGCGTCTACATGCGGACCGGCGAAGGGCTGCACCGGTTCATCGACCCGGTCGACGACGGCGTCTACCTCTACACGCAGTTCGAGACGTTCGACGCGCACCGGATGTACGCGTGCTTCGACCAGCCCGACCTCAAGGCGTCGTACGAGTTCCGCGTCATCGCGCCCGCCGACTGGGTCGTCGTGTCCAACACGCAAGCCCGGGTCGAGGACGCCGCCGGCGGTGGAAGCCGCTGGCTGTTCACGCCCACCGCGCGGATGTCGACCTACATCACCGCGCTGGTCGCGGGTCATTACCACGCGGTGCACGACGAGCATGACGGCATCCCGCTCGGCATCTACTGCCGCCGGTCGCTCGCCGAACACCTCGACGCCGAGGAAATCTTCACCGTCACCAAGCAGGGCTTCGACTTCTTCCACCAGCTGTTCGACTACCGCTACGCGTTCGGCAAGTACGACCAGTGCTTCGTGCCGGAGTTCAACGCCGGCGCGATGGAGAACGCCGGCTGCGTGACGTTCCTCGAGGACTACGTCTTCCGGTCGAAGGTCACCGACGCGTCCTACGAGCGGCGGGCCGAGACGATCCTGCACGAGATGGCGCACATGTGGTTCGGCGACCTCGTGACGATGCGGTGGTTCGACGACCTGTGGCTCAACGAGTCGTTCGCGACCTATGCCAGCGTCGTCGCGCAGGTCGAGGCGACCCGCTGGACGCACGCGTGGACGACGTTCGCGAACGTCGAGAAGACCTGGGCCTACCGGCAGGACCAGCTGTCGACGACGCACCCGATCGCCGCGGACATCGAGGACAACGACGCGGTCCGCACGAACTTCGACGGCATCACCTACGCCAAGGGCGCGTCGGTGCTCAAGCAGCTGGTGCACTGGGTCGGGCCCGAGCCGTTCTTCCACGCGATGCGCAGCTACTTCCGCGACCACGAGTACGCCAACACCACGCTGCGCGACCTACTGGTCGAGCTCGAGCAGGCCTCCGGGCGCGACCTGTCCGCCTGGTCGAAGGAGTGGCTGGAGACCGCGGGCGTCAACACGCTGCGGGCGCGGTTCGACGTCGGCGCCGACGGCACGTTCGGCTCGTTCGCGGTCGAGCAGGAGGCCCCGACGGAGTACCCCACGCTGCGCTCGCACCGGCTGGCAATCGGGCTCTACGACCGCACCAGCGAGGGGCTGCTGCGACGGGAGCGCGTCGAGCTCGACGTGACGGGCGCCACGACCGAGGTCCCGCAGCTCGCCGGCAAGCGGGTGCCCGACCTGCTGCTGATCAACGACGACGACCTCACCTACGCGAAGATCCGGCTCGACGAGCGGTCGCAGCGCACGCTCATCGAGCACATCGGCGAGCTGCGCGACTCGCTGCCGCGGGCGCTGTGCTGGACGGCCGCGTGGGACATGACCCGCGACGCCGAGATGGCGACCCGCGACTACGTCGACCTCGTGCTCGCAGGTGTCGGCGCGGAGTCCGACATCGGGCTCGTGCAGTCGTTGCAGCGGCTGGCGAAGGCCGCGCTGGACACCTTCACCGAGCCGGCCTACCGGCCGGTGGGGCTGCGCAAGCTCGCCGACGCGTCCCGGCAGTTCCTGTACGACGCGCCGGCGGGCACCGACCACCAGCTGTCGTGGGTGCGCACGTTCGCCTCGGCAGCGCACGGCGACGACGACATCGCGCTGCTGCGAGGGCTGCTGTCGGGTGAGCGGCACGTCGACGGGCTGACCGTCGACACGGAGCTGCGCTGGCACCTGTTGCACCGGCTCGTCGCGCTCGGCGCCGCCGGCGAAGCCGACCTGCAGGCCGAGCTCGCGCGCGACAACACCGCGCAGGGCCGCCGGCACGTCCGGGCCGCCCGCGCCGCGATGCCGACCGCCGAGGCGAAGCGGCAGGCGTGGGAGCTGGCGTTGTCCGACGAGCTGCCCAACGCCGAGCACGCCGCCGTGATCGGTGCGTTCATGCAGCCCGACCAGATCGAGCTGCTGCGGCCCTACCGCGACGCCTACTTCGCCGCGCTGCCCGACGTCTGGGCGCGGATGACGAACGAGATGGCGCACCAGGTCGTGGTCGGCCTCTACCCGTCGCTGCTGGTCGAGCAGGAGACCATCACGGCGACCGACGAGTGGCTCGCGGCCGTGCGGCCCGAGCCGGCGCTGCGGCGCCTGGTTAGCGAGGGCCGCGACGCCGTGGCCCGGGCGCTGCGCGGGCGGGAGCGCGACGCCGCGTCTGTCTAGCCTGCTCTGGCCCGGCGCTACTGCTCCACGTGGACGCGGCCGGCGATGTCGGCCATCATCCGCAGGCCGGTCACCACGCCCCCGACGAGGTCGCCACCGGAGAACGTCGACGCCATCGACATCGCGGCCAGCGCACAGTTGCGGTCGTTGAGCCGCCGGCCCGACTCGGCGCCGGTGACGATCTCCATCTCCCGGTCGCCGGGCGAGACGCAGATCAGCACCCCCGCGGGCGCGCTGTCGCCGAGCGCTGCGTGCAGCCTCTCCGCGTAGGTGCGGATCGGTCGGTCGACCGGCCCGACGAAGACCGAGAAGTGCAGCCCGGTGTCGCGGCTGGCCGAACTCAGAGCCTGGCTCATCTCGCGGACCTGCGCGTCGGTGAACCCGTCACCACTCGGCACGTGCGCCACCCTTCGACGTGACACCGGCGCGCGCCCCGCGCAGCGCCTCCTCGGGATCGTCCGGCCCGCCGAACCACAGCGGGTCGTGGTGCCACGGCTTGCCCGGGCGGTAGCGCGGGGCCCGCAGCATGGCCGGCAGCAGCACGAACGTGCAGATGCCGAGGAAGACGAGGAGCGGCACGGCGACGTAGACGCCGACGACGTACCACGGGCCGATGTGCGAGGGGATCTCGCCGTCGTCGCGGGCGAGGGCCGGCGTCGCGAGCAGCAACGGAATCGTCAGGCCCGTGATCACGGCGGTCGCGCGCCGGATGGTGCGGTGGGTCACGGCGGAAACGGTACCCAACCCCTCCTGGCTCGGCGCGCAAGGGCGGCACGTCGACCCCCGCGCGACGCGCCGCCCGGTCGGGTGCTTCGACGCGATCAGAGATGTTCCTGCATCAGCGCGACCACACGTCGTACGCCGGGGTCGGCACGCAGGTCCTCGACGGTGAGCGGCCGGCCCTCGGCGTCGGCAATCGGCAGCCGCCAGTTCGGGTACTCGTCGACGGTGCCGGGCAGGTTCGGCTGGCGCAGGTCGCCCACGGCGTCGCCCGGGGCGACCGCGACCAGGCGGCACGGCGTGCGGGTCAGTGCCGCGTGCATGGCGAGGAGCAGCTCGTCACGGGTGGGGTCCGCCCCGACGAGGCCGTTCGCGCGCAGCAGCTCGCACAGCTCGGCCAGCTCCACCGCCGCCGACTGCCGCTCCTCCTCGACGGGTCGGGCCAGCTGGTGCAGCTCGTCGCGCACCCGCACGTGCTCGCCGACGAGGAAACCGGCGGCGGTCGGCAGGTCGTGGGTGGTGATGCTGGCCAGCGCGAGCTCACGCCACTCCTCGAGCGGCCGCCGGCCCCCCTCCTCGCCGGTGTCGGGGTCGACCGAGCGCTCGAACCACAGCACCGCGCTGCCGAGGATGCCGCGGTCGGCGAGCTCCCGCTGGACCCGCCGCTCGACCGTGCCGAGGTCCTCGCCGATGACCAGGGCACCCGCCCGATGGGCCTCGAGGGTGAGGACGCCGAGCAGCGCGTCGGCGTCGTAACGCACGTAGGTGCCCTCCGCCGGACTCCTCCCGGCCGGCACCCACCACAGCCGGAACAGGCCCAGGATGTGGTCGACCCGCAGCCCACCGGCGTGCCGGAGGACGGCGCGCAGCAGGTCGCGGTAGGGCCGGTAGCCGACATCGGCGAGCCGGTCGGGCCGCCAGGGCGGCAGGCCCCAGCCCTGCCCTTGCTGGTTGAACGCGTCGGGTGGCGCGCCCACTGTCGTGGTCACCGCCAGCAGGTCCTGCAGCGCCCAGGCGTCCGCCCCGCCGGGGTCGACCCCGACCGGCAGGTCGTGGACGACGCCGACCGGCATGCCGCTGCGCTCGGCCGCATCTTCGGCCGCGGTGAGCTGCTGCTCGCACAGCAGCTGCAGCCAGGCGTGGAAGTCGATGCGGTCACGCAGCCGCCCTCGGGCCAGGATGACGGCCGGAGCGTCGGGGTGCCGCAGCTCCTCGGGCCACTGCTGCCACTGGCTGCCGTGCTGCTCGGCGAGCGCGCACCAGGTGGCGAAGGCCTCGAGGTCCGAGCCCTCCCGCTGCCGGAACTCCTCCAGCGCGCCGGGCGGCTCGGGCGCTTGGTCCCACAGCAGCTGGAGAGCTTCACGCTTCGCCGCCCAGCAGGTGTCCCGGTCGAGCCGGTCGCCCTGGTTACGGGCCTGCTGCCGCGCGGCCAGGACGTCGATGCGCCGGCGTACGCCGGCGGGTGCGGCGGCATAGCGGGCGGTGTCTTCCACCCGCAGGTAGAGGGGATTGGCGAACCGCCGGCTCGCCGGGTAGTACGGCGATGGCTGCAGCGGCGGCACCGGCGAGACGGCGTGCAGCGGGTTGCACAGCAAGAAGCCGGCGCCGTCGGCCGCGCTCCAGCGCACGAGATCCGCCAGGTCGGCGAAGTCGCCGATCCCCCAGGACCGCGCGGACCGCACGGCGTAGAGCTGCAGCATCCAGCCCCACGCCCGGGTCAGCCGCGGGGGCAGCTGCAGCCGGTCAGGGGCGACGATGACGGTCGCCGTCGCGGTCTGGTCCCCCGCCGAGGCCTCCAGCCGGTGGTAACCCAGCGGCAGGTCGGGCGGCAGCACGAGCGTGCGGGTGCCGACCGCGCGGCCATCGACCTCGACCGGTGCGACGTAGGCCGTGCGCCACGTCAGGCCGGCACCTTCGTCGCCGCTCTCCAGCACGAGCCGCACCCGGGGGGCGCGGTCGTCGACGGGGTGCAGCTCGACAGCGGCGCCGACGCCTTGGCGGACGACGACGGTCGGCGGCAGCAGCCGGCGGTATGGCGCCAGCCGCGCATCCTCGAGCGCGGCGGCCAATGCCGCCGGCGTCGACGCGTCGACGCCGAGCGCGGCCAGGGTCGCGACGACGCTGTCGCGGCCGACCCGGACCAGCCGGTGCTGCTGGTCCTCGTAGTCCGTCGCCACACCGTGCAGCCCGGCCAGCCGCGCGAGGTCCGGTTCGACCGGCCCGCTCACCAGATGTCCGGGCGGCGGTCGCGCCAAGGCCGGGCCGCCTCGAGCTGCGCGGCCAACGACAGCAACAGCCCCTCACCGGCCGGGCGCCCGACGAGCTGCACGCCGACCGGCAGCGCCTCGTCGGTCCAGTGCAGCGGCAGCGAGATCGCCGGCTGCCCGGTGATGTTGAACGGCGCGCAGTACGGCGAAAAGGCCTTCTGCGCTTCGAAATCCGCTGCCGGGTCGTCGTCGTTGCGAATGCCTCCGACCGGTTGCGGGAGGTCGGCGAGTGTCGGCACGAGCACGGCGTCGTAGCCGCTCATCGCCACGAGCGCGTCGTGCGCGGCGAGCCGGGCGGCCATCAGCGCGGCCATCAGCTGCCGCCCGCTGAGCACCTGACCCTGAGCGCGGGTCCATCGGGTCAGCGGCCGCAACCGCAGCTCGGCCTCGGACGTGATCGGCATCGCGGCCGCGCCCGCAGCCCACATCGCCTCGAAGTGCGGGACGACACCGGGGTCGAAGGGGCAGGGCACGTCTTCCACGTGGTGACCCAGTGCCTCGAGAAGCTCGCCGGTGCCCTCGAAAGCGGCGACGACGGCCGGGTGCGGCACGACGTCGGCCAGCACGGGGGTCATGAAGCGACCGATGCGTAACGGCACCGGCGCGCGACGGGCGTGCTCGAGGAACGTCTCACCGGGCGGCAGCGGCGGTGCCCACCAGGGGTCGCCGACCGCTGGCCCGGCCGTGACGTCGAGGAAGGCCGCCGCGTCGGCGACGGTTCGGGCCAGCACGCCATGGCAGGCAAGCATCGCGACGTCGGCGCTGCGCGGCCCGTTGGAGACCCGGCCCCGCGACGGCTTGAACCCGACCAGCCCGCAGACGCTCGCCGGGGTGCGCACCGAGCCGCCACCGTCGTTGCCGTGGGCGAGCGGCACCAGCCCGGCGGCGACCGCGGCGGCCGCTCCCCCGCTGGACCCGCTCGCCGACAGCGACAGGTCCCAAGGCGTGCGGGCGGGTGGCGCGACGTCGGGCTCGGTGTAGCAAGGCAGGCCGAACTCCGGCGTGCTGGTCTTGCCGAGCATCGCCGTGCCGCCCGCGCGCAGGCGGGTGACGACGTGGTCGTCGATGTCGGCCACGGCGTCGGTGAAGGCGGCGCTGCCGAACGTCGTGCGCACACCCGCGGTGCGGGTCAGGTCCTTGATCGCGACGGGTACGCCGTGCAGCGGCGACAGGTCATCGGCAGTGCCGAGGGCCGCTTCCGCCGCCCGCGCCTGGGCGCGCGCCACGTCGGGAGTGACCGTGACGAACGCACCGACCTCGGCGGAGCGCTGCTCGATCCGGGCGAGGTAGTGCTCCACCAACTCGACCGGGGACACCTCGCGGCGGCGTACCAGCGTCGCCTGCTCCACCGCGCCCAGCTCGTGCAGATCCGCCACCCGGCAGACGCTAGTGGCCGGCGACGGCGTCGGTGTAGGCCGCGGCCGCCGTGACGAG
>Ga0206353_11332721_pt1 | contig 25206 bp, 17 predicted proteins | sample DielMetaTC5am4_FD_146436 | JGI IMG/M metagenome (GOLD analysis project Ga0206353, IMG submission 146436) | Corn rhizosphere microbial communities from Kellogg Biological Station, Michigan, USA - Diel MetaT C5am-4 (Metagenome Metatranscriptome)... | ecosystem: Host-associated > Plants > Roots >...
AGAAGGCCCGGACTCGGTGGAGAAATCCCCGGTCCGGGCCTGTTTTGTCTCTCCGGATTGACTAGTGTCGAAGGCGCAGGGTCAGGTCCCAGGGAGCAGCACAGTGGCAGACGAGCACGGCAAGGCGACGCAGGCCGCCGTCCGCGAGCGGAATCTGACCACGGCGCTGCAACTCGTGCTGTCGGGCAAGGGGACGGCGACCCGGGCCGGGATCGCCCGCCGGACCGGCCTCACGAGCGCGACCGTCTCCTCCTTGCTCGCCGGGCTCATCGCGGACGGACTGGTCATCGAAGGCGAGCGTGCGGAGAGCACGGGCGGCAAACGAGCCACGACCCTGCGCGTCGCCAGCGAGAGTCATGTCCTCCTGTCGCTGATCGTCCAGCCGGGCCTCGTGCGCGGAGCGGTCCTCGACCTCCTCGGGGAGGAGCTGACGGTGACCCGACGACCGGCGGCAGCCGGCTCCCTGGACGAGATCCGGCGTGTGACCCAGTCGCTCGTGGCCGCCACGACCGCCCACATCGTCGCCGTGGGCATCCAGGTGCCCGGCATCGTCGACGGCACGGTGGTCCGGGAGTCGGTGCAGCTGGGATGGAGGGATGTGGACCTCGCGCGGGAGCTGGCCGGGATCGTGGAGGCGCCCATCCACCCGATCAACGACGCCGACGCCGAGGCGATCGCCGACTCCGGCGCCTCCGCCGGCCTCGGTGCGAACCAGCTCTTCGTCTCGCTGAGCACCGGGGTCGGAGCAGCCGTCGTGGTGGACGGTGCCGTCGTGAGCGGCGCCGCGCATCGCGCCGGCGAGATCGGGCACGTTCCCGTGCTGTTCGGGCCGGACGCTCCGCTCTGCCCGTGCGGCAACCGGGGCTGCCTGGAGGCCGTGGTCTCTGTCACCAGCATGCTCGGACTCCCGCATGGCGCCGACCTGGAGGCGTTCGACCTCGCGGCCCTCGCCGACGCGCCGGAGTCACGCGAACGGATCGCGGAGGGAGCACGCGTCCTCGCGCGCGCACTCCTGCTGGTCGGAGCCGCGCTCGACGTGCCCACCATCGCTCTCGGCGGTGCGGCGCCACGCCTGGGGCCCGCGTTCATCGACGGGCTGCGGAAGGAGGCTGCGCGGCGTCCGGTTCGCGCCGCGATGCCGCTCAGCTTCCGCTACGCCCGGGTGTCCCAGGACCATCCGTTCCGCGGTGCCGCGCAGCACGCGCTCGCCTCGGCCCTCGGTGTCACCTGGACACCGTGAGCGCGATCGCTTCCCGCTGAGGCTCAGGAGACGCCGAGCTGCGCCGACAGGACCATGACGACGCAGCCGCGCAGGACGATGTCCCGGCCCTGGCTGGTCATGCGCACGGTCACGCCGGAGTGGAATCCCGCCATCGTGCGGTTGCGAAGCGTCTCGCGGAACGCCTCCAGGACGATGCCGTCGAGGAGGTCCTCCGGCCCGGCGAGCACCAGCTCGGAGAGGTTGAGCGCACCCACGACCGGAGCAAGCGCCACGCCGAGACGCTGACCCGCCTCACGCAGCACCTGTTCGGTGGGGCGTCCGGCGGCCGCAGCGGCGGCCAGGCGCCGCTCCAGGCGGGGGACGGCCAGCCAGGCCTCCAAGCTGTGCTCGCGATCGTACGGCGCATCCGGTCCCTCATCGGTGCCGACGATGACCTGGCCGATCTCGCCGGCGGCGAACCGGCTGCCGAAGACGAGGGCCCCGGCGACCAGCAGGCCGGAGCCGACGCCGTGCCCGACCTTGACCAGCATCATGTCGCCCTGGGCGTCCGCGAAGCCGTGCTCGGCGAGGACTGCCACGTTCGCGTCGTTCGCCACGAACACCGGCAGGCCGGTCCGCCGCGCGAGGAGCCGTTGCAGCGGCTCGTCCGCCCAGCCGAGGTTGGGCGCGGCCGCGACGGTGCCCTCCGCATCCACGATTCCCGGCGATCCGATGCCGATGCCGAGGACCGGGGCCGTGGCGAGCGCGACGAGGCGATCGACCAGCGTCAGCACCTTCTCCGTGGCGTCCTGTCCGCGACTGCCCCCGAGCTCGATCTCCACCGCATCCAGGATGCGACCATCGATGTCCAGGACCGCTCCGCGGAAGACGGCATGCTCGCTGAGGTCGACGCCGATGATCTGGGTCGCGGACCGGTCCACGTCGAGCAGAACCGCCGGCTTGCCGGGCCGGGCGTCGTCGCGCTGCCCCAGTTCGACGACGAGACCCTCGGCGATGAGCTCGGCCACGAGGTCGGAGATGGTCACCCGCGTGAGCCCGGTGCTGCGTGCGAGGTCCGCCCGGCTCACACGCCCCGAGCGATACAGGGACTGCAGCACGAGGGAGCGGTTGTGCCCCCGGGCGTGCTCGGGCAGCACCTTGGTGCGCGGGCGGAGTGCGCGTCCGGGCACCAGTCCCCCGTCGAGTTGCGCTCCCCGGTCGGCGGCATCACGCCTGCCCTGCTCGATCACCATGTTTGTTAGTAAAGCTGACAATCAAAGTTCGAGCAAGCTTTTCGCCCGTGGGGTCGGCGAGAATTTCCGGGCGGAGAACCCGCTGGCGAGCGTCAGACCGTCGCAGGGACGTTCGGACTGTACGGGACGCGCATCGTGTCGGCGAAGCGCTGGAAGAGGGATGCGTCACCCTCGAGCTGGACGACGCCGGTCTCCACGGCCGTCTGAGCATCCACCTCCCCCGCGAGCACATCGCGGATCTGCGGTCCGGCCGCGATGACGAGGTCGGGCTTCTCGGCGGGACCGGGCGCGACCGTGATCGCGCCGTCCCGCATCGCCACCTGGGTCTCGACCTCCCCCACGCGCACGGTGAAGCTGAGGTTCCAGTCCTTCGGCACGACGCCGTCGCCGGCCGCCACCTGGAGCGCTGATGCGATGGATGCGGTGGTGACGATCTCGCCGTCCCGCGGCGTCCGCATCCCGCCCGCACCCCAGCGAGAGAGCGCGTCCAGCGCTGGGCCGAGTTCCTCGCCGCGGGGCGTGAGCCGGTAGGTGACCGAACGCTCCGCGCCGGAGGGCGCCACCCGCTCCACGAGCCCCTCCTCCTCCAGGTCCTTCAACCGGGAGGCCAGGGTGTTCGTGGGGATGCCCGGGAGGCCGGCCACGAGGTCCGAGTAGCGCTGCGGTGCCACGGTGAGGTCGCGCAGGATCAGGAGCGTCCAGCGCTGCCCGACGATCTCCGCGGCGCGCGCCAACCCGCAGAACTGCCCGTAGTGCTGGTTCGTCATGAATCTCACTTTAGCACTTGACTTGATTAATTGCAGTGTGCTTTATTTTCTGTAGCACTTCATTTTTTGCAGCAGTTCCCACACCGTGAAGCAGTCGCCAGAAAAAGGAGAGAGACATGACCGACACCATCGCGCCGTCCGAGGCCCAGCCCGCACCGGCACCGGCACCGGCCTCCGCCGGCGTCGAAGCAGCCGCCTCCGGCCTCGCCGCCCGCAACCGCACCGCCCTGGGGCTGCTGCTCGCCGCCGTCTTCGTCGTGTTCCTCAACGAGACGATGATGGCCGTCGCGCTCCCGCGCATCCAGGAGGCCCTGCACATCGACGCCACCAAGGGCCAGTGGCTGACGACGGCTTTCGCCCTCACGATGGCGGTCGTCATCCCGATCACCGGCTGGCTGATGCAGCGCCTCCGGACCCGCACGGTGTTCACCCTCGCCATGTCGAGCTTCGCGGTGGGCACTCTGATCGCAGCGCTGTCGCCGGTGTTCGAGCTGCTGGTGGCGGCGCGCGTGATCCAGGCGGTGGGAACCGCGATCATGATGCCGCTGATGATGACGACAGTGATGACGATCGTTCCGCCGGAGCAGCGCGGCCGGGTCATGGGGCGCGTCTCGATCGTCATGTCGGTCGCGCCCGCCGTCGGTCCCATCGTGTCGGGCGCCCTCATCCAGGTGCTGCCGTGGCAGGGACTGTTCTGGGTGATGCTGCCGATCGCTCTCGTCATGCTCGCCATCGGGGTCCGCCGCGTTCCCAACGTCTCGGAGACGCGGAACGTTCCGCTGGACACGAGGTCGGTGATCCTGGCCGCGTTCGCTTTCTCTGCCCTGGTCTTCGGTCTCAGCCAGATCGGCGCCGCGGCCGTGGGCGGGGCCGCACTCCAGCCGTGGATCCCGATCGTCGTCGGCCTGGTGACCCTCGGTTTCTTCGGCTGGCGGCAGATCGTGCTTCAACGCACCGACTCGGCGCTGCTCGACCTGCGGACGTTCCGCTCGCGGGACTTCGCCGTCTCCGTCGCCATGATGACGGCCGCCATGGTGTCGCTCTTCGGCGCCTTCATCGTGCTGCCCCAGTTCGCGCGGTACACGCTGGGACTCGACCCGCTCTGGGTGGGCGCGATCCTGCTGCCGGGCGGGCTGCTGATGGGACTCGCCGGCCCGACTGTCGGACGGCTCTACGACCGTTTCGGCCCGCGGCCGCTCGTCATACCGGGATCCATCGGCCTCGCCGCCTCCCTGTGGACTCTTGCGTTCGCACTCGGCGAGGGGTCGTCGTGGCTGGTGCTGCTGGGTGCGCACATCGTCCTGATGCTGTCCCTGGCCTTCCTGTTCACCCCCGCCTTCACCTCGTCGCTCGGGTCGCTCCCGCCGCAGCTGTACTCGCACGGCAGCGCGACCATCGCCACGCTGCAGCAGGTCGCCGGAGCCGCAGGGACCGCGATCTTCGTGGCGCTCTACGCGACAGGCGTCGCTGCCTCCGGCAACGCGAACCCCGACCTGCCATCCGCGGCAGCGGCGGCCCAGGGATCGCACCTCGCCTTCCTGGCCGGGGGCATCCTGTCCCTCGTCGTCATCGTGCTCGCGCTGTTCGTCCGCAAGCCTGCCGCGGCCGAGCAGCCGGTCCAGCAGCCGGTCCACTGATCCCACCGGGATCCCGACTCCGACCCGGATCACCGGGGGATGCGTCCCTCGGCGATCCGGGTTATCGTCGGCGCATGTGCCGCAACATCCGCTGCCTTCACAACTTCGAACCGCCCACCACCGACGACGAGGTTCGGGAGGCCGCTCTTCAGTTCGTCCGCAAGGTCAGCGGATCGACCCGTCCGTCCCGCGCGAACACGCCGGCGTTCGAGCAGGCGATCGACGAGATCGCCGAGGCCACCCGTCGGATGCTCGATCAGCTGGTGACCACCGCGCCGCCGAAGAGCCGCGAGCTCGAAGCGGTCAAAGGCCGGCAGCGGCACGAGAAGCGCATGGAGCGCGAGGTCAGGATCCGCACGGCCTCCGCGTGAGAGACGGGTGACGTCGTCACCGACGCGTCACCCGCCTTCCCTGCTACTCGGCTGCTACTCGGCTGCTACTTGGCTGCCGGCTGGCCCTCCGCCGCGAGGGCGTCGGCGATCGCCTGCTGGAGGCGCTTCTGCGCTTCGCCGTAGGCCGCGAAGTCGCCGCTCTTCAGAGCCGCCTGGCTGTCCGAGAGCGCCTGGTTGGCCCGCTGCAGCGCCTGCTGCAGGGCGGCGTTGTTCCCGGTAGACGGCGTGCCGGTCGTGGAGCCTCCCCCGGTCTGCTTGCCGCCGCCCGGCTGCGTCGTGCCGGTGCCGGTCGAGGGGACATTGTTGTCGCCGGCCGAAGCGCCCGAGTCTCCGCCGAAGAGCGCATCCAGGGCCTGATCCAGGGTGTCCTCGAACTCGATCTTGTCGCCGAACGCGACCAGCACCTTCTGCAGCAGCGGGTAGCTCGTCTCGCCCGAGGACCGGACGTACACGGGCTGCACGTAGAGCAGGCCTCCGCCGACGGGCAGGGTGAGCAGGTTGCCGTTGATCACCTCGGACTTGCCCTGCCGCAGCAGGTTCAGGTCTTGCGACACGGTCGGATCGGAGTCGAAGGCGTTCTGCATCTGCCCGGGACCGGGGATGGTGTCGCTCGACGGCAGCTGCAGGAGCCTGAGCTTGCCGTAGCCGGACGATATCTTGCCCTTCGTCGAGCCGGCGTCGGCATCCACGGCCAGGTAGCCCTTGAGCACCGAACGACTGGATTCGCTGGTCCCCTGGGGGATGAACGTCGAGTACAGCGAGAACGCGGGGGCATCCTGCCCGGGCATCTTCATCGTCAGGTAGTACGGCGGCTGCAGGGCCGGGTTGCTCGAGGGCGACGTCGGGTCGTTGGGCGTCGTCCAGGCGTCCTCGCGGGAGTAGAACGAGCCGGCGTCGGTGACGTGGTACTGCCCGAGCACCGCACGCTGCACCTTGAACAGGTCGGAGGGGTAGCGCACGTGGCTCATCAGCTGCGCGCTCATGTCGCTCACCGGCTTGACGGTCGCGGGGAACACCTTCTCCCAGGTCTTGAGCACCGGATCGCCGGCATCCCAGGCGTAGAGCGTGACCGAGCCGTCGTAGGCGTCGACCGTGGCCTTCACCGAGTTGCGGATGTAGTTGATGTCGTCGAAAGCGTAGGCCGGCTTCGGGGTGTCCTTGTCCGCCGTCGCATCGCTCAGGCTTCCGACATGCGAGTACGGGAACTGGTCGCTCGTGGTGTAGCCGTCGACGATCCACTTGACGCGTCCATCCACCACGGCGGGATACGCCTGCGAGTCGAGGGTGAGGTAGGGAGCGACCTTCTGCACGCGCTTGATGGGGTCGCGATCGTAGAGGATCTGCGAGTCGTTGTTGACGGCGTCGGAGAGCACGATCTGCTCGTCCTGGAACTTCAGCGCGTAGACCAGCCGCTTGAAGACGTTGTCCAGCTTGGGGCCGCCGTTGCCGCTGAAGGTCGTGTACGTCTGCTGGGCGCCGTTCGCTCCGCCCGGGTAGTCGAGCTCGACCGACTTGGTGCCCTCGGGTGCTCCGACGATCGAGTAGGTGGGCGACTGCTCGCCGAAGTAGATGCGCGGCTGATAGGTGCCGAGGGTCCCGCTGGTCGGGATGCCGGACTCCATGAAGACCGGCTGGCCGTCGGGCGAGCGCTGGTTGCCGTAGGCGGCGACCAGTCCGTAGCCGTGCGTGTACACCACGGTGTCGTTGAACCAGTTGCGCGCGGTGCCGAGGCCGGACTGCTGCAGCTCGCGGACCGCCACCACGGCATCCTGCTGGGTACCGTTCTTCTCGTAGCGGTCGACGTTGAGCTTGTCCGGGTAGGCGTAGTACTGCCGGAACTGCTGCAGCTGGCGGAACGACGGACTGATCACCGCCGGGTCGATGATGCGGATCTGCGCGGTCGTCTGGGCATCCTGTCGCAGGGCGCCCTGCTCCGCCGTCGTCTTCGCGTTGTACGGGATGGTGTCGATGTCGCTCAGCCCGTAGGCCTCACGCGTGAAGTCGATCCCCTTCTGCACATAGGGCGTCTCGAGCGTCTTCTGGCTGGGGTCGACCTGGAAGCGCTGAACCACCCACGGGAGGATGGCGCCGACGACGAGCGCGGCGACGATGAGCATCGCCGTTCCGACGACCGGGAAGCGCCAGCGGCCGACGAACGCCGTCACGACGAACAGCAGCGCGACGATGACGGCAGCGCCGGCGAGCACCGCCCGTCCCGGAATGGTCGCATTGACGTCGGTGTATGCGGCGCCGTTCATCATGTCGTTGACGTTGGAGTCCGTCACGGTCGCATAGCGGTCGAGCCAGATGCTCACGCCCTGCAGCAGCAGGTAGAGGGCCGCGACGATCGAGACCTGGACGCGCGCCGAGCGCGAGATGCGCACCTCACGCCCGGTCACCCGGATCGAGCCGTAGAGATAGCAGGTGGCGAGGGTCGCGAGCAGCGCGATGAGGACCACGGCGGACGCGAAGCCGACCGCGCTGCGGTAGAACGGCAGCGCGAACAGGTAGAAGCCGATGTCGAGGTGGAAGAGCGGATCGGTCTTGCCGTAGGACGTGCCGTTCAGCCACAGCGCCGCCGTCTGCCACCGGCTCGCGGTCGAGACGCCGGCGAAGATGCCGAACACGATCGGGATGCCGTACATCGACAGGCGGCGCAGCGGTTCGATGACCTGCTGATAGCGGTCGAGCTGAGCGTTGAGCTTGGCGTACACCGGCCGCAGGCGGTACGCGAGCAGGATGGCCAGCCACACCGGCACGGCCATCCCGAAGAACCCGATGAAGAACATCGCGATCCCGGCGAACCACTGAGTCGTCAGCACCTCGAGGAAGCCGACCTGGTCGTACCAGAGGACGTCGGCGTAGAGCCCGGCGAACACGAAGAACAGGATGACCACCGCGACGATCACCCCGAGAGTGATCCAGATGGCCGCGCGACGGCGGCCTGCGGGTCGGACTGCAGCTGGTGAACTCACGTATGGCCCTCTTGGTCTCGCCTGGCGGGAATGGGTCCATCCTAGGCAGCAGACCCTTGGAGTGCGCTGCGGCCCGGCGGAAGTCAGCCAGCGTGGCAGGTGGGCAGGCCGGACGTGCTCGACCCGTCGCGCACCGCCTGGAGGACCTTCAGCGAGTCGGCCAGCGTCTTCACCGCGAACACCTGCAATCCGGACGGAATGTGGCCGGCGACCTCGTCGCAGTTGGAGGCCGGCGCGAGGAAGTAGGTCGCGTTCCCGCTGTCACGCGCGGCGTACATCTTCTGCCGGATGCCGCCGATGGGCCCGATCGCGCCGGTGTTGTCGATCGTCCCGGTCCCGGCGATCCGCTTGCCTCCGGTGAGCGAGCCGGGCGTCAGCTTGTCCATGATGCCGAGGGCGAACATCTGGCCGGCGCTGGGGCCGCCGACGTTGTTCAGCTGGATCTTCACGTCGAACGGGAAGGTGTAGTCCATCCCGGCTCCGATGCCGATGACGACCTGTCCCTGCGACTCGGTCGGGGTGATGGCGACCATGGACGCAGCGCCGTCGCGGACGATGCCGAGCTCGGCGGGCTTTCCCGCGCCGTTCTTCTTGACGGCATCCCGCAGCGCTTGGATGCTGCGGACCTTCACGCCGTTCACGGACGTGATCTCGTCACCCACTTTCAGCACCCGCGACGCGGGGCTGCCGGTCAGCAGCTGCTTCACGGCGACGTTCTCGGGGAAGTCGTAGCCCAGCCGGCTGAGAGCCGCAGCGATCGCATCCTGTTGCGAGTCCACCATGGCCGCGGCGTTCTGGGCATTGGACTGCTCGGTGGTCGTGCCAGGAGGGAAGACGTCGTCGAGCGGCAGAACGGCCTTGCTCGGCTGGAACCAGGCGTCGGCGATCTCGAGCCACGACGGGCTCTGGTCCGGGTTCCCGACCACGGAGACGGTGAGGAGATCGAGCGACCCGGACGTGGGGTACGTCTTCCGGCCCGGGATGCTGATCAGGTCCTTCGCTTCTCCGCCCGACGGCGATCCGACCTGCTGGTCCGTGCCGAGAGTGTTGAACACCGGCCCCGGCTGCTCGATGACGAAGGGAGCGGGGACGAGCGCGAGCACCAGGGCGAGCACCACCGCGACCCCGATCGCGACCCAGCCGATGATGACCCGGCGCGGTGGAGCGATCCGCTCCGCCGCGTGCGCCTGCAGGGCACGATCTTCCTCGCCGAACAGGGTCACAGGGCCGTCCTCTCGCTGGGGTGCTGGTGCGCTGGGGTGCTGGTGGCTCTCCGCCATCAGCGGGTGTTCGCCACAGGCGCACGGCCCGGATGCGAGCATAGGCCAATTCTCACCCGCCGCCCCGGCACCACCGGCTAGCGTAGATGGCAAGCCTGAAGCCGAGCCCGGCGGCTGCTCGATCCGTGGCCGGCCCAGTTCGAGAAGAGGACGCTCACGATGGCCGACGACCAGAACGAGGAGCGGGACGACGACGAGTTCCGCGAACTGCTGAACCAGTTCCTGTCGGGAAACGGCGCGTCGATCGACCCGAGCCGTCTCGCCGGCGCCGCAGGCCTGCCCAACGATCCGGCCAGCATCCAGGCCCTTCTCGGCCAACTGCAGAACGCTCTGATGAACCCGGGCGGCGGCATCAATTGGGACATCGCGCAGCAGCAGGCGCGCCAGCTCGCCGCCGATGGCGCACATCCCGTCACCCCGGCGGAGCGAGCCGCGCTCGACCAGGCCTTCCACGTCGCCTCGCTCTGGCTCGACCAGGCGACCGGTGTCGCCGGTCTCAGCAGCACGCCCGAGCTCATCGGCCGGGCGGAGTGGGCGCGTCAGACCATGCCGCTGTGGACACAGCTCGCCGAGCCGGTCGCCCTCAGCATCTCCGACGCCCTGACCCGGGTCCTGTCCGAGCAGGCGCCGGAGGAGATGCAGGCGATGCTGCAGAACGCCGGGCAGGTGATGCGCTCGATCGGCGGCGCGCTGTTCGCCATGCAGCTGGGGCAGGTCGTGGGGCAGCTCTCGAAGGAGGTCGTGTCCGGAGGCGACATCGGCATCCCGCTGCTGCCCGACGGCACGGCGGCGCTGTTGCCGCAGAACGTGGCCGACTTCGGCGACGGGCTCGACATCCCCGCCGACCAGATCCAGCTCTACCTCGCGGTGCGCGAGCTCGCTCACGCTCGGCTGTTCCGGCACGCGAAGTGGCTGCGGCTGCAGCTCATCACCCAGATCACAGCCTTCGCCAAGGGCATCACCATCGACACGGACGCGCTCGAGTCGCTCGCCGAGAACTTCGACCCCTCGAACCCCGAGGAGCTGCGCGAGGCGATGGTCAGCGGCCGGCTCATCCCGCCGCGGACCGAGGACCAGCAGGAGGCGCTCGCCCGACTCGAGACCGTGCTCGCGCTCGTCGAGGGCTGGGTCGATGTGGTGACGGCGAACGCGACGCACCTCCTCCCCCGTGCCGACGCGATCGCCGAGACGGTGCGCCGTCGCCGGGCGTCCGGCGGACCGGCCGAGTCGGCGTTCTCGACCCTCGTGGGCCTGGAGCTGCGGCCGCGACGGCTGCGGGACGCCGCCGCGATGTGGCAGGCGGTCACGGATGCCGTCGGCATGGATGCGCGGGACGCCCTGTGGTCTCATCCCGACCTGCTCCCCCAGTCGTCGGATCTCGACGACCCGTCCGTCCTGGTGGCCCGCCTGACCGCGGCGGCCAGCGGTCAGGAGCCGGAGCAGGACGCGCTCGACCAGGCGATCGAAGACCTCCTGCGCGATGACAGGGATCGCCCGACCGAGGGGTGAGGCACGACTCGGCGAGTGGAGTCTGGGGATAGTCCGTCCTCGGAAAGTCGGTCTGTGGACAACCGCTGAGCGGGCACCTGCGTCCGAGAGGATGCGGGAATGGTCCTCGCACTCGACTCCCGAATCCAGCACGTGTGGCGCACGCCCGACAGCCTCCAGTTCGGCGTCGAACGACCCCTGCTCGTTCTCGAACGCGTGAGCGGTGCGGACGAGCGGATGCTGGCCGCGCTCGGCGGGGGCGTGTCCGCAGAGGGGCTCCACGTGGTGGCCAAGCGCGCGGGCGCACCGCCGGCGGCGGTGGCTGAGCTGCTGGAGCAGCTGACCCCGGTGCTGGCACCTGCGCGCGCCGAAAGGACGGAACCGCCTCTGGTCGTGCTCGACGGCGCGGGGCCGACGGCAGCGACCCTCGAACGGATGCTGTCCGAAGCGGGAGCCGACGTCCGCAGTGGGCTGTCGTGGTCGGACCCGGTGGTCGCGCAAGCAGAAGCGGCCGTCGTCGTCGCCGCCTACGCGGTCGAGCCCCAGCGCCACGCACGGTGGCTGCGCCGGGACGTGCCGCACCTCCCCGTCGTGTTCGGCGACGCCGGTGTCTCCGTCGGGCCCTTCGTGCGGCCGGGCGAGGGCGCCTGCCTGCGGTGCGTCGACCTGCATCGCACGGATGCGGACCCCGCCTGGCCGGCCATGGCCACGCAGCTGCACACCCGGCCGGCCCCGGGCGAGACGGCGATCAGCTCGGCTGCGGCCGCCGCCCGAGGGGCCGCGATCGTGCTGGCGGGTATCGCCGGCTCGGGCGCGACGGAGGGTGCCGGAGTGCGTGCGGGGGTGCCGGAGGTGCGCCCGGTGGCGCCGGAGGTGCGTCCCGGGGTGGTCTGGCGGCTGGAGACCGGAGCCGTCGAGTGGGTCAGCCGCGCGTGGGAGCCGCACCCGGAGTGCGGCTGCCTCGGTCTTCCGGCGTGACCGTGGGCCGGAGCTCGGAGAGGAACCGCGATGGCTGACGCGAGGAAGGACGACCGGGCTGGTTGCCGCGCGCCGCCCAGCTGAGGTGCAGGCGCTCCCGGGCGCGCGTGATGCCGACGTACAGGAGGCGACGCTCCTCATCCACCTGCTCGAACGTGGTGGCATAGCTGATCGGGACGAGACCTTCGCTCAAACCCACCAGATAGACGGACGGCCACTCGAGGCCCTTCGCGGCGTGCAGTGTGGCGAGGGTCACGGCGGACATCGTCGGCTCGTGCTGCCCTGCCTGACGGGCGAGCAGCTCGTCGGTGAAGGCGCGCAGTGTGCGGCCGGGCGGCTGCTCGTCGGCGAGACCCATGATGGCGTTGAGCGACTCCCAGCGCTCACGGACGGCTCCGCGTGCCTCCGGCGGCTGGACGGACCAGCCGAGGGACCGGAGCACGTCGCTGACCGACTTGAACAGCGGGTCGTCCGTCGCCGCCAGGCTGGCCGCGCGCAACGACATGACGGCCTGTCGCACCTCCGGGAGGTCGAAGAAGCGCTTCGCGCCACGGATCTGGTAGCTGATGCCGAGATCACCGAGCGCCTGCTCGAGCGCGGCCGACTGCACGTTGACGCGGTACAGCACCGCGATGTGCTCGGGTCGTGAACCGGCAGCGAGCTCGGCGGCGATCCGCTGGGCGACGGCGCGCGCCTCGGCGCGGTCATCCTCGTACGCGGTGGGCTCGGGCACCGGATCCACGTCGCGCGCCCCGCCGGGGAGCTCAGCAGTCCGCAGGGTCAGTGCGCCGGAACGACCGCGCATGAGCCGGTTCGCGACGTCGATCACCGAGGGCGTGGAGCGGTAGTTCTGCTCGAGGCGCACGACCGTCGCTCCGGGATGCTCCCGCTCGAACCCGAGCAGATAGTCGCTGCGGGCACCGGCGAAGGAGTAGATGGTCTGGCTGGCGTCCCCGACGACGCACAGATCGGTCCGCGTGCCGAGCCACAGGGAGAGGAGCTGATGCTGCAGCGGCGACACGTCCTGGTACTCGTCGACGACGAAGAACCGGTACTGCTCGCGCACCTGCAGGGCGACGGCGGGCTCGGACTCGATCATGCCGGCGCAGGCGAGCAGCACATCCTCGAAGTCGATCTGCTTGCGCTCGTCCTTGAGGTCCTCGTACTTCTGCAGAAGGGCCGCCACCTGATCCGTCGTCAGCGAGCCCGGCGTCGGGCGGCCCGCCGCCGAGTACTGCTCGATCCCGAGACCCGAGAGCTTCCGCCATTCCACCTCGGCGGCCACATCCCGCAGCGTCGCCGTGTCCACACGCAGTTTGAGGGATTCCGCTGCCTGCCCGAGCACCCGACCCTTCCCATCGAGCACGGACGGCAGCTGGCCGCCGACCACCTGCGGCCAGAAGTAGTTGAGCTGCGACAGTGCCGCCGAGTGGAAGGTGCGGGCGGAGACACCGCCGGCACCGAGCTGACGCAGGCGTCCCCGCAACTCGGCTGCGGCGCGGCTGGTGAAGGTCAGGGCCATCACACGATTCGGCGCATAGGCGCCGGAAGCGACGCCGTAGGCGATCCGGTGCGTGATCGCGCGCGTCTTGCCGGTTCCGGCACCGGCCAGGATGCAGACCGGACCGAACAGCGCTTCGGCTGCGACCCGCTGCTGCGCGTCCAGACCGGCGAGCAGGGCATCCGGCCCGGAGAGCGCGGTGCTCACGGCGCGGGCGGCTCGTCCAGCGGGCCGCCGTACCAGTCCTCGATGAGGGCGCGCGCGATCGACGACCGCCCGGGCAGGATGATCTGCTCCCGCGCCTCCCACAGCTCGTCGCGGCTGAACCAGCGGAGGTCGAGGATCTCCTCGCCGTCCGGGTCGAGCGCAGCCGGCTCCTGATCGTCGGCCAGCCGCGCGGTCATCCCGATCATCACGGACGCGGGGAACGGCCACGGCTGGGACCCCTTGTAGCGCGCATCCACGACGCGGATCCCCGCCTCCTCGAAGATCTCGCGCTCCACCGCCGACTCGAACGACTCCCCCGGCTCCACGAATCCGGCGAGCAGCGAGTACCGGGAATGCTCCCACATGGCATTGGACCCGAGCAGCAGGCGGTCGTCGGCATCCAGAATGGTGACGATCACTGCCGGGTCGGTGCGCGGGAAGACCTCGGAGCCGTCCTCGAAGCAGCGCCGGACCCAGCCCGCCTGCTCCACGACGGTCGGCATCCCGCAGCGCGGGCAGTGCGTGTTGGCAGCATGCCAGTTGGCCATGGCCAGCGCTTCGGTGAAGAGTCCGGCATCCCGGTCGCTCAGCGCGGTGGCCACCGTGCGGAGGTTGCCCCAGCGCGCCTCGTCGGGCTCGAGCTCCTGAGCAGCGGCGTCCGTCAGCACCTCGAGCACCACTGCGCTGCCGGACGGTTCCGTGGCGGTGGCGACCGTGGTGCGGCCGAGGTATACGCGCAGGAGGGCGGAGGTCACCCGGTCGACGGGGAGCAGCTCGAGTTCGGCGGGACCGGCGTCGGGAGCGGACCAACCGTCGGCGGCCGGGGTCGCGGCTGCGACGCTCTCGGCGGTGAGGAGGGCGCGGCCCTTCCAGAGGGCGAGCACCCGCGTGCCCGGCTCCTCCCACAGCTCGTCGAACAGGGCCGGACGCGAGCGCGCCGCATGGTCGCGGTCGGTCGCATGACGCGAGAGCGCCAGAGCCGCGAGCGGCGGAGCAGGGGTCGGGGCGGACGACATCGAGGTCCTTTCGGGGCGTGGCGGACGGCTGTCGCAGGCAGGTCCACTTAGCCTAGGTGCATGGCCAGATCCCATCTCACTCTAGCCGCGCTGGCCACCTCGGCCGTTCCCGGCCTCGACGTCACGGGCGCCCGCAGCTACAGCCTCGGCGGCGCAGGCGACTTCGACTCGGCACTGCTGACGACGGCGGATGGGAGCGCCGTCATCGTCCGCGTTCCGACCTCGCAGGCGGCGGAGACCGAGCAGAGTGCCGACCTCGTCGCACTGCGCGCGCTCACGACGGGCATCCGCAGCCGGCTGCCGTTCGACGTCCCGCAGTTCCTCGGCCAGGCGCCGGTGGCCGGGACTCGTGCCCTCGTCTACGACTACCTCCCCGGCCGTCACATCGCCGTCGAAGAGGTTCCCCCGGGCGACGGGCTCGCCGGTTCGATCGGGCACGCCATCGCCGCGATCCACGCTCTGCCGACCGCGTTCGTCGGCGAGGCGGGCCTTCCGGTGATGTCCGCGACGGAGTGCCTCGCTGCTGCGAACTCGGTGATCGAGTCGGCCGCATCCACGGGACTCCTGCCGACCGCGCTGCGGGACCGCTGGCGCGACGCGGCCGCCGACCACTCCATCTGGCAGTTCCAGCCGACCGTCATCAACGGCGCGCTGACCGCCGACTCCTTCCTGGTGGAGGACGACGGGGTCACGGCGGTGCTCGGCTGGTCGGCCCTCCGCGTCGGCGACCCGGCCCGCGATCTGCACTGGCTGCTCGCCATGAACCCGGACGCGACCGACGGTGCACTCGGCGCCTACGCCTCCACCCGTCAGGTCGCCGCCGACCGCCAGTTCACACAGCGCGCGATGCTGTACGCCGAGCTCGAGGTGGCTCGCTGGCTGCTGCACGGCCGCGAGGTGCGGGACCAGTCGATCATGGACGACGCGGTCGCGATGCTCGACGGACTCGTGGATCGGGTGCACAGCAACGCGATGAACCCGCTGTCGACCGCCACCGGACCGATCCTGGCGGTCGGCGACGTCGAAGCCATGCTCGACCGGACCCCGGGCGACCATCCAGCCGCCGACGGCAGCGGTGGTTACCGCCGCTCGGGCGGGATGAAGCCGGTGGCCGACGACCAGAGCGACGTCAGCTCCTCCTCCGCGTAGAGCCGCTCCGGTCGGATGACGCGGTCGTCGGCGACGAAGTAGAAGACCGCGTCGATGCGCTCCGGGTCGACGCCTGCGTAGCGCGCGAACGCGAGTCGGTAGAGGGCAAGCTGCAGCTGCTTGCGCTCCAGGTCGTCGGCGTCGCGTGGCGCCTTCCCGGTCTTCCAGTCGACGATCTGGTAGTCGTGCCGGCCGTCCTCCGCACGGTAGACGGCATCCAGCTTGCAGACGATGACCTGCCCGGCGAGCGTGATGTGGATCTCCAGCTCCACCTCCTCGGGGCGGCGGCCCGACCACGGGCTGCGCTCGAAGGTCGCCTTCAGCTCTTCGAAACGCTCCGCCTCGAGCAGGTCGCCCGCCGGGTCGTCCAGCTCGGCCGCGTTCGCGTCGAGGACGTCGGTGGCGCCCGCGACGGAGCCGAACCGATCCTCCACCCACTGGTGGAAGAGGGTGCCGAGCCTCGTCTGCCGGTAGGGGCGTTCGGGCATCGGGCGGCGGAGCGACGCGGCGACGCCCGCCGGGTCAGTCACGTAGTCCTTGAACCGGGACGCCGGGATGCGCGCGGGCCGCTCGACGAGGCCCGCCTCCTGTTCCCGTCTGGCACGTTCGGCAAGCAGCAGGTCGAGGTCCCGCGCGTAGACGCCTCCGTCACCCGCGCCGCTCTCGCGCGCCCGGCGTACCGCTTCCGCTGCGGCTTCCACGCGCCCCCGGCGCGCGCCGAGTGGCTCCAGCGGCCAGTTCACGGTCGCCGCGCCCAGCGTGAGCGGATTCTCGTCGGGCTCGTCGCAGTCCGGGAACGCGTCCTCGGGCAGGAGGCCCGCCTCCTGAAGCTCCAGCAGGTACGAGCCCGGACCGCGGGGACGGGTCTGCGTCGACCAGTACGACCCGCTGAGCAGCAGCCGCTCCTTCGCGCGGGTGACGGCGACATAGATCAGCCGGCGCTGCTCCTCCAGGTGGCGGGCCACGTTCTCCTCCTCGAACGCGGCGATGGACTCGTGGACGTCCTTCTGGGTCTCTGCGGTGCGCCAGGCGATGACCGGCAGCTCGGCGGAGTCGCCACGGAACTCGTTCGGGAGCTGCCCGAACGAGAGCCAGCCCTTGCGGCTCTGCGGCGGACCGGGGAGCTCGCCGTCGACGAGCCGGGGGACGGCCACCACATCCCACTCCAGCCCCTTGGCGCCGTGGATGGTGAGGATCTGGACGGTGCCCGGCTCCGGGTCCTCGCTCCGCGGCGCCAGGTTGTCGCGCTGCTCCGCCTCCGCGAGCCAGGACAGGAACGAGCCGAGGGTCGCCTGATCGTCGACCGCGAGGTACGAGGCCACCTGCTCGGCGAACGCGTCGAGGCTCGCGTGGCCGAGCTGCGCGGTCTCGTTCGCGGCCACCTCGATGTCCAGGAGCAGCTCCTGCTGCACGAGCGTGACGAGATCGAGCAGGTCCAGGCCCACACGCGAACGCAGGTGGTCGAGCCGGCGACCGGCGTCGCGCATCCGCTCGAGTCCCTCCGGGCTGAAGCCGTCCAGACGGCTGTGGCCCGAGGGCGCCTCGACGACGAAGTCGAGCGCATCCACGAGGGACGCGGATTCCTCGCCGGCGACCGAGCGCCGCAACCGGTCGCGGAGCTCCGGGTCGAGCTTCTGGTGCCGGTGGTCGCGTTCGGCCAGCCAGGAGGCGACGTCGCGGAGCGCCGCGATGTCCTTCGGGCCCACTCGCCACTTGGCGCCGGTCAGCAGGCGGATCAGCTCGGAGCCGGCCGTCGGGTCGTGCATGACCCGCAGTGCGCTGAGAAGGTCGGCGATCACGGGCTGCTCGAGAAGCCCTCCGAGACCGAGGACGTGATACGGGATGCCGTGGCGGTCGAGCGCGCCGGTGAACACGTCGATCTTCTTCAGGGACCGGCAGAGCGTGGCGGCGCTGGGAGGCGAACCGTCGGGTCCGAGCCGGCGCACCCGGTCCCCCAGCCAGCGGGCGACGAGGTCCGCCTCATCTGCGACCGTCTGCTCGAAGACCGCCGTCAGTTCCCCGGCGGAGGCACCGGGCCGCGGCTGCAGCTGCTCGACGTGCACCGGGGAGGCGGCCGTGAGCGGGTCCACGAGAACGTTGGCTGCATCGAGCACGCGCGTCGGGTTTCGCCAGCTGGTACTCAGCGCGTACTCGTCCGCGGCGCCGTGGTCGCCTCGGCGCTCCCCCGTGAAGTCGCTGGAGAACCGGCCCAGGTTCGCGGCGCTCGCACCACGCCAGCCGTAGATCGACTGGTGCGGGTCCCCCACGGCCATCACGGGGCGGCCGGCGAAGAGGGTGGAGAGCAGTCGCGTCTGGACCACCGAGGTGTCCTGGTACTCGTCGAGCAGCACCACGCGGAATCGGCGGCGGTAGTCGGCGACGACGTCGGGCATCCGCTCGCACACCGCCAGCGCGAACGCCACCTGGTCCGAGTACTCGACGAACCCCCGGCGGCGCTTCTCGTCGGCGAACGCGCGTGCGAGGTCGAGGAGCGGTGGCAGCGAACCGATGGCCTCCACAGCCGAGCGGACCGAAGCGTACAGCTCCTTGACGCGGCCGTTGCCCGTCGGCAGTTCAGCGATTCGCGCGAAGCCCTCCACCATCCGCTCGACCTCGGACGGGTCGGCGACGTTCTCGCTGAGCGCGCGGCTCACGGCGACGACCGCCGAGGTCACCGCATCCACGCCCTTGTCCAGTTCGACCAGGCGCTCGTCGGTGCTGGTGACGACGAGCCGCCGGGCGAGCTGCCAGGCGGAGGCCTCGCTCAGCACGGCCGACTCGGGCTCCCGCCCGATCAGCAGCGCGTTCTCACGGAAGATCGCGTTGGCGAACGCGTTGTAGGTCGCGACCTCCGGCGCCTCGAACGGGTCGAACTCGACATCGGTCACGCCCGAGGCGACCAGCTGCTCGATGCGGGTGCGGATGCGGCCGGCCAACTCGCTCGCGGCCTTGCGCGTGAAGGTCAGGCCGAGGATCTCGGGGACCCGGACGTGACCGTTCGCGAGCAGCCACACCACCCGGTTGGCCATGGTCTCGGTCTTGCCGCTGCCCGCGCCGGCGACGACGATCGCCGGACGGAGCGGTGCCTCGATGACCGCCTGCTGCTGCGCCGTCGGCATCGGGAGGCCGAGCGCCTCAGCGATCTCGGCGGCACTCAGGGCGCGCGCCGGCCGCCGGCGGGTCTCGTCGCCGTGGTCGTCCCCGGCGAGCGAGAACGCCTGCTCGACCAGGTCGAGTGCAGCCTCGTCGTTCGCCCACTCCAGAAGGCCCTCGTCGTCGACGTGCGTCGCTTCGTCCGTCATGACCCACCTCCCGCACTGACCGCGGGGACCAGGTGGATGCGGTACTCGTACTTCCCGTGCGGGTCGCGTTCCCCGAGGTCCACCACACCGGCGAAGCTCGCTGCGGCCATGCCGTCGGCCGCCCGGGCGACCCGCTCGCGGAGCCGGTCGAGGCCCTCGTCGTCGACGCGGTCCTGCCCGAACTCGCGGTAGCCCTTGCCGCGAACCCCTTTCGCCACGAAGAGCAGCTTCGCGCCCCCGGACGGCAGGCTCTCGGCCTCCTCGATGACGCCGTGCTCCAGCGCGAGCTGGTAGGCGCCGAGCTGCGCGTGCTCGGCGGCCTCCGCCGCGCTCGGCGTCCGATTGCCCGTCTTCAGGTCCACGATCACGACCGTTCCGTCCGGCGTGCGCTCGACCCGGTCGATCGTCCCGCGCACGAGCGCCCGGCCGATCCGGAGCTCGAACGCGCCTTCCGACCCGAGCAGGGTGCCGCCAGCGCGCTCGAAGTCGCGGAGGTACTCCGACAGGCCGGCCGTGAGCGTCCGGGTGCGACGGCGCTCCTTCTCCTCCAGCCACGGGGACTCGAACGCCAGCTCGCCCCAGCGGCGCTCGACGCCCTGCCAGAGGCGCTCCACGCTGAGGTCGCGGTCCTCACTGGTGCTCGCCTCCTCCATGACCGCGTGCACGACCGTGCCGATGCCGGCGGCGAGACCGCTGGGCGAGGCGGCCATCGTGTCCACGAACCAGGCGAGAGGCGACTTCTCGAAGGTCTCCAGCCGCGACGGCGACACCCGCACCACCGCCTCCGCGTCCTCGAGGTCCACCAACGGCTCGGTCGTCGACGGCTCGAGCAGCCCGTACCAGGAGGACGGATCGGCACCCTCCACCTCCGCATCGGCCAGCCGGGCGAGCGCCGCAGCCGCGTCGGGCGAGCCGTTGGTGACCAGCCGACGGCGCAGCCGGCCGACCATGCCGCGCAGGGAGAGCGGATGAGCGCCGTCGTCCACGTCGTCCGTGCCGAGGTCGCCAGCGAGGCGCAGGAAGGGCGAGGGCTGCTCGTCGTCGTTGGCCGTCGCCGTGAGGATGACCTGGCCGCGCGCACGGGACACGGCCAGGGCGAACATCCTCAGCTCGTCGCCGAGCACTTCCGCACGTTCGTCCTCCGTGCCCGTGGACCGCCCTTCGACGGCGTCCGCGAGCTCCTGGGGATGCAGCAGCGAGCCCCGGAGCCGCAGGTTGGGCCAGACGCTCTCCTGCAGTCCGGCGACGGCGACCACCTCGAACTCGCGGCCGATCGCCGCGCTCGGTGTGCACACGAGAACGGCGTCGCCGGCGGTGCGGGCGGCGAGCGTGTCCTCCGGCACTTCGGCGCCGAGCAGTTCGACGACGAAGTCGGAGGCGGGACGCTCGGGGTAGCGCTCGACGAACCGGCGTGCCGCGGTGAAGAGGGCGACGACGCCGTCGAGGTGCCGGTTCGCCTCGTCGGCGACGATCCCGGTGCGCTCCGAGTGCTCCATCCAGCGCGCGGCCAGCCCGCTGCGCTCCCAGATGTGCCACAGCAGCTCTTCGATGGAGCCTCCGCCCGCGGCCTTCTCGCGGCCCGAGCGGAGGGTCTCGGCCAACCGCCCCGCGCGCCGGGCGGGCGCCGCGTCGATCGTGGCGAGGTGCGCAGGATGCTGCAGCGCCTCCACGAGCAGCTCGTCGCCGGGCCGGTTGCCGTCGCCGGAGAGCTCCTCCTGCCGGAGGGCCAGCCGCAGCCGGCGCAGGCTCACGCTGTCGAGGCCGCCGAACGGGCCCAGCAGCACCTCGGTCGCGACGGCGGGCGTGAGCTCGATGGCCCCCAGTTGCACGCCGGCGATCGTGACGAGCTGTCGTGCGGCGAAGTCGTCGCGCAGCGGCCGCCCGGCGATGCTCGTCGTCGTCGGGACCTCGGCCACCGCGAGCGCGCGCGCCAACGCAGGCACGTGCGCTCCGGAGCGCACGATGACCGCCATGTCCCTCCAGGGGACGCCGTCGAGCAGGTGCCTTTCGCGCAGCTTCCGGGCGAGGCGCGACGCCTCGGACGGGGCGGAGACGGCCACCAGGCGCACGACCTCCGGACGGGGCGACACGGCGTCGGGCTCTGCCTCCCCGGCACGCGGGCTCTCGGGAGACGGACGTCCGGCCGCGGCGATCCGCTGCACTCCGGCCGCCGCTGTCCCGATCCGCTCGGTCACGCGCGCCGTCAGTTCGCGGAGGACGGGCGTCTGGCGGTGCGCCGTCGTCAGGACGAACCGTGTCACCGGCACCCCGAGCCGGCCTTCGAGCTGGCCGAGAGCGGTCGCCTCCGCGCCGCGGAACGTCGTGGAGGCGACGTCCGGGTCGCCGAAGGCGATCACCCCGATGCCGCGCTGGGCGAGCGCGCGCAGAAGGGCCAGGGTCGCGACCGTCGCCTCCTGGAGATCGTCCACGAACACCGCGCGGAGGCGGTCGAGGGAACTCCCGTCGCGCACGACCGTGACGGCGGAGGCGATCAGCTCGGCCGCATCCACGAAGCCCCCGCGGTAGCTGTCGACCACCAGCTGGTACTCCGTCATGAACCGGGCAGCGGCGCGCCACTCGTCGTGGCCGGTCATCGCGCCCAGCTCCGACAGCCGGGAGGGCGTCACGCCGCGTTCTGCGCACCGTGCCATCAGCTCGCGCAGCTCGGTGCGGAAGCCGCGCAGCATCCGCACCTCTGCGACCAGCGGCTCCGGCCAGACGGGACCGGTTCCGTCCTCCATGTGGCCGCTGAGCAGTTCGGCGATGATCTGGTCCTGCTCGCCGCCGGTCAGGAGGCGCGGCGGCTCGAGCCCGTCGCGCCGCGCGCTCTCCCCCACCAGCTGGAAGGCGAGGGAGGTGGCCGTGCGAGCCAGCGGACCCTGCGTCGGCACGCCCAGACGGAGCGCGAGGCGGTCGCGGAGAGCGGTCGCGGCGGTGCGCGAGGCGCTGAGAGCCAGCACCTCATCGGGAGCATGGCCGCGGACCAGGACGCGCTCGGCGAGGGCCTCCACCAGGGTGGTGGTCTTGCCCGTCCCGGGAGCTCCGAGCACGGCGGCGGAGGCGGAGTGCGGCAGCGCGAGGACCTCCGCCTGGGCGCCGTCGAGCAGGACGGCGGCGGATGCGGCGTCTCCGTCGGCAGCCGCGTCCGGGCGCGCCGGAGGCCGCATCAGGAAGCCGCGAGCGATCATGCCATTCACGGTATCGGCGTCCGCCGACAGAGAACGCGACCGGGCGCCGCGAGCCGTGTGCCGTAGTCTGAACTCACACCCGCCGGTCAGATTCGAAAGGCACCCACGTGGAGATCCGCATCGGAATCGTCAACGCCCCCCGCGAGCTCAGCTTCGAGTCCTCGCAGTCGGCCGAAGAACTGGCGGGGCAGGTGCAGACGGCGCTCAGCAGCGGTTCCGGGGTCCTGAAGCTGGCCGACGACAAGGGTCGCCTCTACCTGGTCCCGACCGCCGGCATCGGCTACGTCGAGATCGGCACAGAGGAATCGCGCCGCATCGGCTTCGTCGGCTAACCTCCAACTCGTGGAACTGCTCTTCGTCGTCCTCGGCGGCGCCATCATCGGCCTCGCCGGACGCTACTTCCTGCCGAACCGTCACACGCACGGCTCCGTCCTCGTCCCGGCGGTCGGCGTGATCGCCGCGTCCATCCTCTGGGTCGCGCTCACCTGGGCGGGCCTGAAGTGGAACGGCGGGTGGATCTGGTGGATCACCCTCCTCGGCACGGCGCTCGTCGTCGCGGTCTCGGACCTGGTGGTGGGTCGCCTACGCGCCGCACACGACGACCGGATGCTGCACTCGCTCGCCAAGGGCGCCGTCGCGCGCTGACGCCTGCCGTTTCTCAGGCGGTCAGCCCGAGGGCATCCATCCGTCGGGTGTGCGCCGCGATGAGCTCCGTGAAGATGGGCTCGATGCGTTCCTCATCGGTGGCACGGTTCCCCGACAGGTGCAGGGCCGACCGTGCGACCAGCAGCGTGTCGCCGACGAGCCGCCGGCCCCACATCGCGAGCCGTGAGGCCAGGCGCGGGTCCGCGGCGATCTGCTCGCGCAGGACCTCCAGCACGCCCTCCTGACCGGAGTCGGAGCCGAGCAGGTGCGCGAGCCGCGGACCGACATCGCCGGGGAGCCCGGCGGCCAGCCGGATGAAGAAGTCGTCGAGCAGCCCGCCGGTCACCAGCGCCGACAGCAGCGTCTCGCGCCAGTCCGCGCCGACGATCAGCGCGCCGAAACCCTCGATCGCATCGGCGAACGGTTTCATCGCCTCTGCGGGGTCGTCGCCCCTCCGGCGGATCTCCGCCACGATCCCCTGATGCTTCGAGAGCGCGTCACCGGCGGCGGCGGAGATCCGTCCCTTCGCCCGCAGGTCCTCCGTCTCGGCGGCCACCAGGGACAACGTCTCGAACTGCTCCAGCTGCAGGTAGGCCGCCTGGCCGAGATACGGCAGGAGGTCGGGCATCACCTCGTGCAGATCGACCCGCACCGTGGGCACCGGGCGCGCCCGTTGCGTCAAGCGCGGGAGCTCGACGGAAGGCCGTCGCCGGGTGAACCATGTTGACACGCACAGCAGTGTATCGGGCCGGTCCAGTAGGCTGTTGACCGCCGTCGGCGCAGGATCGACGGCCCTGCGCCTGCGACAGAGAACATGGCGTGGACCCTCCCATCGAATCGACAGGCATTTCGCACGTGACTTTCTCAGAACTCAACATCGACCAGGACATGGTGGATCAGCTCGCCGCCAAGGGCATCATCGAGCCGTTCCCCATCCAGACCCAGACCATCCCGCTCGCGCTCACCGGGCAGGACATCATCGGCCAGGCCAAGACGGGAACGGGCAAGACGCTCGGCTTCGGCCTCCCCCTCATCCAGCGCCTCGGCCTCAACCCCGAGCCGGGCGTGAAAGCACTCGTCGTCGTCCCGACGCGCGAGCTGGCCATCCAGGTCTACGAAGACCTCGAGACCGCCGCAGCCGGCCGTCCGACCTCCATCGCCAGCATCTACGGCGGCAAGGCCTACGAGGGCCAGATCGCGCAGCTCAAGGGCGGCGCTCAGATCGTCGTCGGCACGCCGGGCCGTCTGCTCGACCTGGCCGGCCAGCGCCTCCTCAACCTCGGCAATGTGCAGGAGATGGTGCTGGACGAGGCCGACAAGATGCTCGACCTCGGCTTCCTCGCCGACATCGAGAAGCTGTTCGCGCAGACGCCGGCCACCCGCCACACCATGCTGTTCTCGGCCACCATGCCCGGCCCGATCGTCGCGCTCGCGCGCCGCTTCATGGCCCGCCCCGTGCACATCCGCGCCAGCGACCCGGACGAGGGCCAGATCCAGGCGAACATCAAGCACCTGATCTACCGCGCCCACTCGCTCGACAAGGACGAGGTCATCGCGCGCATCCTGCAGGCCGAGGGCCGCGGCAAGACCGTGATCTTCACCCGCACCAAGCGCGCCGCCGCGAAGCTGGTCGAGGAGCTCAACGACCGCGGCTTCAACGCCGCCGCCGTCCACGGCGACCTCAACCAGGAGCAGCGCGAGCGCGCCATGGCCGCGTTCAAGGCCGGGAAGAAGGACATCCTGATCGCCACCGACGTCGCCGCACGCGGTATCGACGTGGACGATGTGACGCACGTCATCAACCACACCATCCCGGACGACGACAAGACGTACCTGCACCGCGCGGGCCGCACCGGCCGCGCCGGCAAGACCGGGATCGCGGTCACGTTCGTCGACTGGGAGGACCTCCACAAGTGGGCCCTCATCAACAAGGCGCTCGAGTTCGGTCAGCCCGATCCGACCGAGACGTACTCGTCGTCGCCGCACCTGTTCAGCGACCTCGACATCCCGCAGGGCGTCAAGGGCCGGCTGAAGCCGACTCCGGCCGTCAAGGTCGCCGAGACGCCGCGAGGCGGCCGCACGGACTCCACCGGCCCCGAGGGCGGTGACCGCTCCGGCGGCCGCGACCGTCGTCGTACCCGCGGATCCGGCCAGGGCGCCGGCCAGCATGCCGGCGGTCAGAGCGGCGCCGGCCAGCACGCCGGCGGCCAGGACGCCGCGTCGGCCG
>Ga0206353_11261817_pt1 | contig 25116 bp, 27 predicted proteins | sample DielMetaTC5am4_FD_146436 | JGI IMG/M metagenome (GOLD analysis project Ga0206353, IMG submission 146436) | Corn rhizosphere microbial communities from Kellogg Biological Station, Michigan, USA - Diel MetaT C5am-4 (Metagenome Metatranscriptome)... | ecosystem: Host-associated > Plants > Roots >...
CGGGGCGGCGACCAGGCCGCCGATCAGGAGACCGACCGTCTGCACGGTGAAGGCGCGCAGGCCGTGCGTGGCGATGAAGGTCGCCGAGATCGTCACCGTGACGAAGAATTCGGCGGTGTTCACCGTTCCGATCACCTTGCGCGGGCTGCCGCCCTGGACGAGCAGGTTCGAGGTCACGACCGGGCCCCAGCCGCCGCCGCCCGCCGCGTCGAGGAAGCCGCCGATCAGGCCAAGCGGAGCGACGATCTTCGGCTCCCTTTCGGCATGGCGGTGCATGATTCCGCGCCACAGCAGCCACAGCCCGATCGCGGTCAGATAGGCGAGGACGAAGGGGCGGGCCGTAGCCGCCGGGATCATCGTCAGGACGTAGGCGCCGAGCACGCCGCCGACGACTCCGGGGATCACCAGCCGAGTGAAGAGGCGCCAGTCGACGTTACGGTGAGCGGTATGGCTGATTCCGGAAACGCCCGTCGTGAACGTCTCGACGGTATGGACGGCCGCCGACGCCGCGGCCGGATGCATGGGCGGGCTGCCCATGGTGATCAGCAGGGTCGTCGATATGACTCCGAAGGCCATCCCGAGGGCGCCGTCGACGAGCTGCGCGGTGAAACCGATCGCGATGAAAACGAGAAAGTCGCCGAGCGCAAAGTGCGAAAGGTCGAACATCGAGCCCCCTGTCGTCCGCCCACGATCTGCGGGCGCCGAGCGGCGACACGCAAGCGAAAAGCGCCGAAGCGCGAATGTTCGGCGCCTTGCTGGAATTTTTACCTCAAGGCCCTTATCTTGCCGGCCGAGAGCGGGAGTAAGAAATTTTCATGCTGAGCGGGCTGGTGGCCTATCTCGAATCGATCAAGGCGCGCGACCCCGCCCCTCGGTCCCGGTGGGAGGTCCTGCTTTATCCGGGCGTGCTCGCGGTCGGCCTTCACCGAATCGCCCACTGGCTCTACCGGGGCGAGCTGTTCTTCCTCGCCCGGATGGTCAACCACCTCTCGCGCTTCTTCACGGCGATCGACATCCATCCGGGGGCGGTGATCGGCCGCGACTTCTTCATCGACCACGGTTTCGTCGTGATCGGCGAGACGGTCGAGATCGGCGACGGGGTCACCATCTACCAGCATGTCACTCTCGGCGGCACCAACCCGGCCGACGGAGTCCCCGGCAAGCGCCACCCGACGATCCGCGACGGGGTCATCATCGGCTCTGGCGCGGCGGTGCTGGGGCCGATCGAGGTCGGCGCCCGGGCCCGGATCGGCGCCAATTCGGTGGTCACACGCGACGTGCCCGAAGGGGCGACGATGGTCGGCATTCCGGCGCGCTCCACCCTGGTCAGCGCCGAGCAGAGTTCGGGCCGCTTCCTGCCCTATGGAACGCCCTGCTCGGAGACGCTCGATCCGGCGACCCAGAAGCTGGAGATCCTCCAGTGCGAGCTCGAGCAGCTCCGCGCGCGGCTCGCGGAGCTGATCGAGGAGCGCCAGTCGAGCGCCGAACCCGCCGACGAGGCGCAGCCCAAGAAAGCGAGAAAGGAGCGCGGCCGCGCCTGATGGGTAACGTCCTCCCTTTTCCGGGAGCCTCCAGCCCTCAGATCGGCTTCTCCCGGTCTGAGCTGCAGCGGATCATCGATCTTTACGGCCGGATGGTCGCGGCCGGTCAGTGGAAGGACTACGCGCTGGAATTCGGGCGCGACCACGCCGCCTTCTGGGCGTTCCGCCGGACCGCCGAGCATCCCGAATACAAGATCGAGAAGCGCCCCTCGCACCGCCACAAGCAGGGCATGTGGTCGCTCATCTCGGAGGGCGGAATGATCCTCCGGCGGGGCCACGAGCTCGGCCCCGTCCTCGCCCCGATCGAGCGCCGCCTGCTCAAGGTGGTGGGGGAATGAGGGTGAAATAGTCATTCCGGCGAACGCCGGAACCTATGAACATGGAATACGAGATTTGCACGCGCAGTGTTCATGGGTCCCGGCGTTCGCCGGGATGACTCATTAGGAGTCACGACGCCCAGGGATAGGGGCGCTCCGGCGCCTCCTCACGGGCGAGTCGGGTCAGCCGGTCGGCGAGGAAGTCCATCACCGCCCGCACCCGTGGCGTGTGCCGCACCCGTTCGTGGGTGAGGAGCCACAGGCTGGTCTCGTCGCCGTGAGTCGGCTCGACGCAGCGGACGAGGTCGGGGTCGCGCTCGGCGAAGAAGCTGGGGAGGACGGTGATTCCGAAGCCGGCGCGGACCGAGGCGAGCAGGCCGACCGCGGTGTCGTGGTGCATCGCCACCGCTTCCTCCAGCTCCAGCCGCTGAAGCCACGCCCGATAGCGGCGCCACAGGCCCGGGCCGCCGCCGCCGATGAACGGGTGGGCGGCAAGGTCCTCGCGGGTGTGCGGCCGCGGGTGGAGGGCGGCGTAGGCGCGGCTGCAATAGAGGGTCCACGGATCGTAGGCGATTCGCCGACCGACCAAGCCGCCGCCGGTGGGGGCCGCGCTGGTCCTGAGCGCGATGTCGGCGGCGCCTGACGCGAGGTCGCGCTGCTCCTCCGACGTGTCGAGCTCGATCAGGATCTTGGGATGGGCCTCGTGAAGGTCGCGAAGGATCGGCGGAAGGATCGTCGCGGCGTAGATTTCGAGAGTCGTCAGCCGAACCGTTCCGGCAAGGTCGCGCGATTGCGATGCGGCGGCTTCGGCGAAAGCGCCCGCGGCGGCGGCGACGGTCCGCGCCTGCCCGAGCAAGGCTTCGCCCGCCGGAGTCAGCGCGTAGCCCGCTTGCCGCCGCTCGAACAGGACGAGGCCCAGCGCCTGCTCGAGCGCGGCGACCCGGCGGGCGGCGGTGGTCTGGCTCACGCGTAGCGCCTTGCCGGCGGCGAGCGTGCTCCCCGTCTCCGCCACGGCGAGGAAGGCGCGCAGGTCGTTCCAGTCGAACATGGCCGCCATTCTGCACTTTTGCAGAATGGAAGCGCAACATCGTTGTTACATGTCGGGGGCGGAACGAGCGTATCGGGGACTCAAGCCGGCCGGCGACCTTCAAATCTTTCGCGGAGACAAGTCATGAAGATCCTTCTCCCCCTCGCCACCTTCGCCGCCGCGCTCACCGCCGGCCCCGCTCTCGCCCAGCCGGCCGCGCCGGCGACCCAGGTCGTCCATTATGCCGATCTCGACCTCTCCAGCACGGCCGGCCGGCGCGAGCTCGACCGCCGCATCGGAATCGCCGTCCGCGAGGCCTGCGGAACCGCCTCCGACGCCGACCTGCACGGCCGCAACCTGGTCCAGCGCTGCCGGGTCGAGACTCGGCAGGCGGTGGCGGCCCGCAGGACCGCCGCCGTGGCGGGGAACATCTTCGCCTCCGGCCAGTGAGGCCCGGACACGAAAAAGGGCGGCGCCCTCGCGGGTGCCGCCCTTTCTCTTTGCCTCGAGCGGCTAGGCCGCGGCGGCGGCGGCCGAGGGCCGGTCGAGCAGCGGCAGCTTCGAGCGCAGGCCCGCCGGCAGCGGCTGGACCACCGCCCGCCTGGCGCTGTGCCAGAAGGCCGAGAGCAGAAGCAGCGCGGAGCCGATCACCAAGGCGGTGAGCGCGAGGTTGAGCTCGACCGCTCCGGCCTGCTCGAACAGCCGGCTCAGCGCCCACAGCACGTAGACGAGCGCCGAGACGAGCAGAGCCCGCCGGTCGACCGCCAGAGCCGTGAGGCCGAACAGGATGTAGACTCCGAGCACGATCACCGCGCCGCCGATCGACCCGCCGCCGTCGGAAAGGCCGAGCAGCTTGAACACCGGATGGACGATCATCGGCGCCGCCAGCAGGTGAAGCCAGAAGGCGACGTCGGAACGCCTCGTCTCGCGCGCCGGGTCGGAGGCGTCCCACCACATGGCGAACAGGAACACGCCGATGCCGAGCAGAAGCATGAAGGCGAGCAGGACGGTCTCCTGGCTTTCCATGTCGCCGATCGCGGTCTTGATCAGGGCCATGACGACCGCCGCCACGGCGCCGGCGCCGGCGGCGATGGTGATCGGCACCTTGAACCGCCGCCAGTGAAGCCAGGCCGCGCCCGCGGCGACCGCGGCGGCGGCCGCGGTGAGCCCGCCGGCGAGCTGGTCGTTGCCGTTCAGATTCTCGAGCCCGACCATCAGCACCAGCGACATGCCCACGGTCGCTCCGACCCCGCCGACGAAGGCGAGCAGCATCAGGATGCTGGGAAGCGCCATGCGCCGCTTGCGGGTGAAGAATTCGGCCAGACCCCAGGCGGCCACCGCGACCAGGGCCGGACCGATCGGTCCCGGTCCGTCGAAGTCGATGCGCGGGCCGATCGACGAGCCGATCCAGGCCAGAGCGAAGAACAGGATCGCCGCCGCGACGGAGACGAAGATGTCGTTGAAGCCGGTGATGAGCCTGAAATGCTCCTCGTCGACCGCCGGGCTGGCGGCGCGTCCGGCGACGTAGTTGCGAAGCGCCGCCGCGGCCTCGGGGCTCAACGCCCCCGCCGCCACCGCCGCTTCCAGATCGCTGTCACTGTACATGGCTTTTCCTCCCTGGACGGGGGGCGTAGCACAGGTGTATTAGTCATGCAATACGGCGGTTTCCTCCCCGGAACGGGGAGGGGGACCGCACGAAGTGCGGTGGAGGGGGGCGAGCGCAGCGAGCATGGAGGCGCGGGCCCCTCCACCATGCTTCGCATGGTCCCCCTCCCCGTTCCGGGGAGGAGCTACGACCGCTGCAGGCGCTTCAGGATGAGCATCGCCTGCTCGGCGCCGGATTGCGGGACGATCTCGCCGTCGCGGCTGACGATCTCGTCCCAATGGGCGGCGACCTCCTCCACGGTCCGCCGGCCTTCGGGCAGGGCGTAGCCGGGGGTCAGGGTCACGTAGGCGGCCTGGACCACCCCCGCGCCGGCGCCGACGATCATGTTCGAGGGCGCGTCTTCGGAAACGAGGTACAAGGCGGCCGGAACGACGTTCTCCGGCTCGAACAGCTTCAAAAGGTCGGGCGGGAAGATGTCCTCGGTCATCCGGGTCGCGGCGGTGGGCGCGATCGTGTTCACCCGGATGCCGTGCTTGGCGCCCTCGAGGTGAAGGGTCTTCGCGAAGCCGGCGAGGCCGAGCTTGGCCGCGCCGTAATTGGCCTGGCCGAAATTGCCGTAGAGGCCGGTCGAGCTCGCGGTCATCAGGATCCGGCCATAATTCTGGCCGCGCATCGTCTCCCACACCGCCTTGGTGCAATTGGCCGAGCCGATCAGGTGGACGTCCACGACCGCGCGGAAATCGGCCATCTCCATCTTGGCGAAGCTCTTGTCGCGAAGGATGCCGGCATTGTTGATGAGGATGTGGACCCCGCCCCACGCGTCCTTCGCCTTCGCCACCATCGCCTCGACCTGGCCGAGATCGGTGACCGAGGCGCCGTTCGCCATGGCGGTGCCGCCCTCCGCCTCGATCTCGGCGACCACCCCGGCGGCCGAATCGGAATGGCCGGTGCCGTCGCGCGCACCGCCGAGGTCGTTGACCACCACTTTGGCGCCGCGCCGCGCCAGCTCCAGCGCATAGGCGCGCCCGAGCCCGCCGCCCGCGCCCGTGACGATGGCCACGCGCCCCTCGAAACTGATGGTCATGATCTATCCTGCCCCGCCGATCGTGGATGTCGGCGGGGTGATGGCAGAGTGGAAGCGATTAGCAAACGGGCGAGGGGGGGCACGTAAGGCTACGCGCCCCCTTCATCCGTTCAGGACGAGGGCGCCCGGTGACGCTCGTAGGTCTGAGTGCAATGGTCGGTGACCTTGCGGGTGCAGGGCGGAAGGTCGCCGGCCGGCGGCATGGCGGCGGGCGCCGGCGGCGGAGCGAGGGTGCCGGCCGGGCCGACCTGCGCGGGCTGGTTGTAGCCGGTGGGGGCGACGGCCTCGGCCGAGACGACCGGAATGCCGCGCGCGTCGCGCTCGGGCGCGGCGTTGCTGGGCGCGACCGGCGTGCCGCCGGCGGGAGACGTGGTGTCTTGCGCCATCGCGGCGCCGCCGAGCATCAGCGCGGCCGCAAAGATAAAGGTCTTCATGCGATCCTCCTTGGGATGAAAGCCGCTATGTGCACAGGCGGCCCGGCACCTAAACGAGGCCGAAACGATTTTTCTCCCGTTTCGCCGCGGCGCTGAACTTTTTGTCATGTGCGGGGCACGGCCCGCCGCGCCGTCCCCCGGCGGGACGGCCGCCACCTTGGGCGCGCTCGCCACGAGCGGGCTTTACGCTTATGAAACAGCATGGGAATAGTGAGCCCGAAATGAGCGCAAGCGACGACAGCAGCCCCGCCAAGGAGGGCTTCGCGCCGAGCCGGCGGACCATGCTCGCCCTCGGCGCCGCGGCGGCCTCGACGGTGGTGACCATCCGTCCGGCCTTCGCCAACACCGCGGTTTCGGTGCTCAACTGCCAGATTCCGGTGCCGTCGCCCGATCAGGCCGGCAACTACATCGCCGCCGACGGAAGCGTCGTCCCGCCCGGCACGCCCGGCGCCTTCCCGCCCGCGCCGCGTCCGCTTACCGGGGAGGAGGTCAAGGCCCTGCTCCACAACGGTCCGACCCCGGCCGGCCTCGATGCCGACGCCGCCCAGGCCTATGTCAAATATATCGGCCGCCTGCATGCGGGGACGAGCGGCTTCACCTGCTTCGCCTCGCTGCAGATGCCGCGCTGATCCCGCGCCCGCCATGGCGGGACCCCGGTTCGTCGCCGACCCGCCCGAAGCGGTCCGAACGGTCGCGATCGAGACCCTGACCGCGCTCTACCACCGGCCTTCGGGCACCACCCATATCCTCGCGCCGCCGGCGCCGCAGATCCTCGAGGCGCTCGCCGGCCGACCCGGAGACGCCGACGCGCTGCTGCGGCGGATGGAGGAAAGGTTCGACCTCGCCTCCGACGACGCCCCGAACGCGGTCGCCGCCCGGCTGGCGGAGCTGGAGGCGGCCGGGCTGGTCCGCCGCGCCTGATGCACCGGCTGGAGCTTCGAATCGGGCCGGTGTCGTTCCGCATCGGCTCGGCCTGGCAACGGCCGCTCGACCAGCTCCGCCGACTCTATGCCGGCTATCCGCCCGCGGAGACGCCGTGCGACTTCACCGTCCGCCTCGAGCCCGCCAGGCCGTGGCGCCGGTTCGTTCGGCCGTCGCTGACCATCACGGGCGATTACTGGCTTCCCGACACCGCGCCGCTTCCGCTCTCGCTCGGTCTGCTCGCCGCCGAGATGGGAATGAACCTGCAGATGGCGCTCGGCCAGCGCCGCTACCTCCTGCTCCACGCCGCCGCGGTCGAGCGGGAGGGAAGGGCCGTGCTGATGACCGGCCTGTCGGGCGCCGGCAAGTCGACCCTCGCCGCTTTGCTCGGCGAGCGCGGCTGGCGATTCATGGGCGACGAATTCGCCCTGCTCGGCCTCGACGATGGGCTTCTCCACGCCTTTCCCCGGGCGGTCAGCCTCAAGAACGAGGCACTGCCGCTGTTCGCCGGAGTCGTGGCCGAGCGCCTCGGCCCGCTACTCGAAGGAACGCCCAAGGGAACGATCCGCCATCTCCGTCCCGACCGGGAGGCGATAATGCGGATGGACGAGCCGGCTCGGCCCGTCCTGATCCTCTTTCCGCGCTTCGGAGCCGATCTCGCGTCCGCCGTTCGGCCGGTCGGCGCCGCCGAGGTGTTCGTCCGCCTCACCCAGGCCTCGACCAATTACGTCGCTCTGGCCGAGCGAGGCTTCGCGGCGCTGACCGGCCTCGTGACCGCGGTTCCCGGGCGCGCCATCGATTATGCCAATGGGGGGGAAGCGGTCGCCCTCGTCGAGACGCTGTGGGAGGAGACCCGGTGAGCGCGGCGGCCGTCGCCCGATTGTTGGCGGATCCCGGATCCGCGGCCGAGGTGAAGGACTGGACCTCCATCCTCGCCGCCGCCCGAGCCGAATCGCTGGCCGGAAGCCTCGCCTTCCGCCTCAAGGGCATGACCCTCCCCGAGAAGGTCGAGCTCCTGCTCGAAGATGCTCGGACCGGCGCCGAAGCCGGTCGGACCCAGGCCTTGTGGGAAGCCGAGATGGCGCGCCGCGCCCTGGCCCCGCTCGGAGTCCCGGTAATCCTGTTGAAGGGCACCGCCTACGCCGCCGCCGGACTGGAGGCCGCCACAGGCCGCTCGATCGGCGATCTCGACATCCTGGTGCCCCGCGAGGCTTTGCCCGACGTCGAGCGCGCGCTGCTCGCCGACGGCTGGGAATGGGTCAAGGAGGATCCCTACGACGACCTCTATTACCGCCAATGGATGCACGAGCTGCCGCCGCTCATCCATTCGACCCGGGACCGGATGATCGACGTCCACCACACGATCCTGCCCCTCACCGCGCGGCCGAAGCCGGATGCGGAGGCCCTGCTCCTGGCCAGCATTCCGCTCGGCGACGGCCTTCAAATATTGCACCCCGCGGACATGGTCGTTCACGCGGCCGCCCACCTCTTTGCCGATGGCGACCTTGCCGGAGGGCTGCGCAACCTGTGGGACATCGACCGGCTGCTCAGGGAATTTTCCTCGCGCGGTTATGAATTCACCGTCGAGCTGCGCGAACGCGCCTGGGAGCACCAGCTGGAGCCGGCGGTGGCGCGGGCCTTGCGGCTGGCCCGTGCCTTGTACGGCACGCCGGTGGACCACGCGCTTGCCGGCCGCCGGCAAGCCACCGACTCCCTGTTTCTCCGGCGCCTCGTCGCCCGCGACGGCTGGGGGCGGCCGACCCGCCGCGGCCTGCGCTTCGCTTTCTACCTGCGCTCCCACTGGCTGAGGATGCCGCCGCTGATGCTGGCGCGGCATTTATGGCGCAAGGCGCGGCGCTAGGGCTTGAGCGGCGGCACCCGCGCCACGCAGCCCTGGAGCTCGGCGGCGGCCCTGGAGTCGTTCCCGGCGAGCTCGGCGGCCGCGAGGGCTCCGGCGTCGATCTGGTCCTGCTTGAACTTCGCCGCCGTGAGACGCGCATGGCGCGCCGATTCCGAAGCGGCCAGACCCCAGAAGAGCGCCGCGTCGAACCTCTTGCGGCCTTCGGCCGTCGTGACCTCGACCTGCTTCGTCCAGGCCTCTGTAAGAGCCGCGCAGCGCAGCGCCTCCGGGTAAGGCGGCCGCTTCGTCTTCGCGGCGGCGGTCGATGCGACGACGAGCGCCCCGAGCAGCACGATTTTCCTGAATTCGCCCATGGCGGCATCCTCAGGCGCGTCAGGCGGCTTGTCCAGTGGCGAGGCGGCCGAGGGCCGGAAGCAGGTCCTCGTAACGGTCGATCACCGCGTCGGCGCCCAGCGCCTCGACCGGACGGTCGGAGAAGCCGAAGCTCACCGCCACGAATGGAATAGCGGCCCCCCGGGCGGTGTCCGCGTCGGTGATCGAATCGCCGACGAAGGCCGCCCGGCCTCCGCCGGCCCTCGCGACGGCTTCGTGCAAAGGCGCCGCATCGGGTTTCTGCACCGCCAGCGTGTCGCCGCCGACCACGGCGTCGAAGCGGTCCTGCCAGCCGAGCGCGTCGAGGAGCAGATGGGTCAGGCGTTCTACCTTGTTGGTGCAGACGGCGAGCCTCGCGCCGGTCCGGCGAAGCCCCTCGAGCGCGGATTGGGCGCCCGGATAGGGCCGGGTGAAGCGGCAGATGTTGGCGGCATAATGGTCGATGAACAGCGGAAAGCCCGCCTCGACCAGCGCTTCCGAGGCGTCGCCGCTCACCGCAAGCCCGCGCCGCAGCAGTGCCCGTGCGCCGTGGCCGACGAGGTGGCGCACCTCTTCGGCCGGCACTTCCGGCCGCCCCAGACGGACCAGGGCGTGGTTCAATGCGGCGGCGAGATCGGCGGCGGTGTCGGCCAAAGTGCCGTCGAGATCGAAGGCGACGACGTCGAAGGGGAAAGCGGGCATCGCCGTCGCCCCTGCGCCACGATGAGTGGAAGTTTCAACCCGATCGTGCGATTGCCGCGCCATGAGCAATGAACGGCCCGTCGCCGCCATCATCCTCGCCGCCGGCAAGGGGACCCGGATGAAATCGGACCTTCACAAGGTTCTTCATCCGCTCGCCGGGCGGCCGATGCTCGAGCATCTGCTGGCGAGCGTCGACGCGCTGACGCTGGCGCGGACGGTGGTGGTGATCGGCAGCGGCCGCGAGCAGGTCGAGCCCCTCGTCCAGCGCCACGGCGGGGTCGTGGCGGTGCAGGAGCCCCAGCAGGGTACCGCCCACGCCGTGCTTCAGGCGGAGAGCGCGCTGCGGGGCTTCGAGGGCGATGTCCTCATCCTCTACGGCGATACGCCTCTGGTCGACACGGCGACGATGATTCGGATGCTGGAACGGCTTCGCGAGCCCGACGCCCCGGCCGCGGTGGTGGTCGGCTTCCGGCCGGCCGACACCGCCGCCTACGGCCGAATCCTCGCCGGCGCCGACGGTAATATCGAGAAGATGGTCGAGCATAAGGACGCCAGCGCGGCGGAGCGCGGCGTCGACCTGTGCAATTCGGGCCTGATGGCGGTGGGCTCCGGCGATTTGTGGCCCCTGCTCCACCGGGTCGGCAACGGAAATGCGGCCGGCGAATATTACCTCCCCGACATCGTCATGCTCGCGGCGGCGGACGGAAGGCGCTCAGCGGTCATCGAGACCGGCGCGGACGAGGTGGCGGGCGTGAACAGTCGCGGCGAGCTGGCCGAGGTCGAGGCGATCTGGCAGCGCCGCCGCCGGGCCCGGGCGATGGCCGACGGGGTGACCCTGGTCGCCCCGGAGACGGTGTGGTTCAGCCATGACACCGAGATCGGCCGCGACACGATCGTCGAGGCCAACGTCGTCTTCGGTCCCGGAGTGCGGATCGCCGAGGGCGTCCGAATCCGCGCTTTCTGCCATATCGAAGGCGCGGCGATCGCTTCGGGAGCCGAGATCGGCCCCTATGCCCGCCTTCGCCCTGGCAGCGAGATCGGGGAGGGCGCCCGGGTCGGCAATTTCGTCGAGACCAAGAAGGCGAGGCTCGGCCGGGGCGCCAAGGCCAATCACCTTTCCTATCTCGGCGACGCGGACGTGGGCGCCGGCGCGAATGTCGGCGCGGGCACGATCACGTGCAATTATGACGGCTTCTTGAAGCACGGCACGTCGATCGGCGAGGGGGCGTTCATCGGCTCCAATTCGGCGCTGGTCGCGCCCGTGACGATCGGCCCTGGAGCGATCGTCGGCGCCGGTTCGGTGATCACGAGCGACGTCGAGCCCGACGCGCTGGCGGTCGCTCGCGGCAAGCAGGAGGCACGTCCGGGCTGGGCCGCCCGCTTCCGCTCGGCGATGTCGGCGCGGAAGAAGAAGGCCTAGATCCTCTTGCGGCGCTGATCGGCGATATACTCGAGCTCGGTCTTGGCGTGGCTGTCGTCGGGGTTGAGCTCGAGGCACTGGCGGTAGAGCCGCTCCGCCTCGTCGAGCTTGCCGCGCTCGATCAGGACCCAGCCCATGCCCCTCAGCGCCCGCGTCCTGTCGAACGTCTTGCGATCCGGCGGCGAGATGTCGGCGGCGTCGGACGCGCGCTTGAAATAGGTCCAGGCCTGATCGAGGTCGTGCCGGGTCTTGTACCACTCGCCCAGCTCGCCGAGGAAATGCGAGTTGGACGGACCCATCGCCACCGCACGCTCCAGCCAGGCTTTCGCCTCGTCGGGCCGATTGAGGTCGATCAGAGCGAAGCCTTTGAGGAAGAGCGAGTAACAGGAGGATTGCGGAAGGACGACCGCCCCGTTTTTCTCCTTGGTCGCGCCGACGAGGTAGAAAAGCGACTCCGGAGAGCTGCGCGCGCAATAGACCCGCCTTTTGTCGCTTGCCCGTCGCCGCTCCTGAGCCGCGATCAGCGGATCGAGCAGCGCGATCGCCTCGGCGGGCTTGCTGGCGTGGATGAGGTCGGCGGCTCGATCGACCTGGACCATGTCCGGGTCCGCCGCCTCCGCGGGCGGCGCCGGCGCCGCGATCAGAAAGGCGAGTGCGATCAGGGCGTTCATGAGCGTCCCTCCCTCCCTCGACCTGGTAGCATGGCGCCGCGGCGCTGTCTCGACCCGCCTTCCGCGTGGGGGCGGATGAATTCGGCGTCATTTTCCGTGACAAGCGGGCGCGGCTTGCCCATTTGCGCGAAACGGGTGGTGGCAGACGGGTGAGGAACGGCAAGGCCTATGTGCGGAATCATCGGCATCGTCGGGCGCGAGGAAGTGACTCCGCGGCTCATGGACGGCCTCCGCCGCCTCGAATATCGCGGCTATGATTCGGCGGGCCTGTGCACGATCGTCGACGGCCGGCTCGAACGGCGCCGGGCCGAGGGCAAGCTCGACAATCTCGCCCGCGTGCTCGTCGAGGATCCGCTGCCCGGCACCACCGGAATCGCCCACACGCGCTGGGCGACCCACGGCGCGCCCACGACCGGCAACGCGCATCCCCACGCCACCGAGGAAGTGGCGCTGGTCCACAACGGCATCATCGAGAATTTCCGGCCGCTGCGCGAGGAATTGCTGGCCGAGGGGCGCCGGTTCGAATCCGAGACCGACACGGAGGTCGTCGCCCATCTCGTCACCCGCGAGCTGGAGCGGGGCGCAACTCCCGAAGAGGCCGTGTCGCGCACCCTGAAGCGCATCCACGGCGCGTTCAGTCTGGCCATCCTGTTCCGCCGCTTTCCCGACAAGCTGATCGGCGCCCGCCTGGGCTCGCCTTTGGTGGTCGGCTACGGCGAGGGCGAGATGTATCTCGGCTCCGACGCTCTGGCGCTGGCGCCGCTGACCCAGCGTATCTCCTATCTCGACGAGGGCGACTGGGTGGTGATCGGCCACGACAAGGTCCAGGTCTACGACCGCGACGACCGGCCGGTGACCCGCGAGAAGGTCAATTCCGGCGCCTCGGCCGCTCGGATCGAGAAAGGCAATCACCGCCACTTCATGCAGAAGGAGATATTCGAGCAGCCGATCGTCGTCGCCCAGACGCTCGGCTCCTATCTGCGCCCGTTCGAGCAGAAGGTCGCGCTTCCCGACATCGACTGGTCGTTCGCCGAGGTGCCGCGGATCACCATCGTCGCCTGCGGCACCAGCTTCTACGCCGGGATGGTCGCCAAATATTGGTTCGAGCAATTCGCCCGGGTCCCGGTCGAGCTCGATATCGCCTCCGAGTTCCGCTACCGGGCGCCGGTGCTCGAGCCGGGCGGGCTGGCCCTCTTCATTTCGCAATCGGGGGAGACGGCCGACACCCTGGCGGCGCTCCGCCACGCCCGCGCCGAGGGGCAGCGGATTGCGGTCGTGGTCAACGTCCCGACCAGCTCGATGGCGCGCGAGGCGGACCTTCTGCTCCCCACCCACGCCGGGCCGGAAGTGGGGGTCGCATCGACGAAAGCCTTCACCTGCCAGCTCGCCGTCCTCGCCGCTCTCGCCGCCAAGGTCGCGCGCGACAAGGGCCGGATGAGCGAGGAGGAGGAGCGCGAGATCGTCGAGCACCTCTCCGAAGCGCCGGCGGCGATGAACGCGGCGCTCGCTCATGACGAGGACATCGAGCGGCTCGCCCCGTTCGTCGCGGCGGCGCGCGACGTCCTCTATCTCGGCCGCGGCCCGGAATATCCGATGGCGATGGAAGGCGCGCTGAAGCTCAAGGAGATCAGCTACATCCACGCCGAAGGCTATGCCGCCGGAGAGATGAAGCACGGCCCGATCGCGCTGATCGACGATTCCGTCCCGGTCATCGTCCTCGCCCCCTCCGGCCCGCTCTTCGAGAAGACCGTCTCCAACATGCAGGAGGTCCAGGCGCGCGGCGGCAAGGTCATCCTCATCTCCGACGCCGAAGGCCTCGCCGCCGCCGGCGACGACCGCCTCGTCGCCACCCTCGAAATGCCAAAGGTCCACCCCCTGATCGCGCCCCTCGTCTACGCCATCCCCGTCCAGCTCCTCGCCTATCATGTGGCGGTCGCGAAGGGCACGGACGTCGACCAGCCACGGAACCTGGCGAAGAGCGTTACGGTCGAGTAGGCAAAGGTGCAGCGGTACGGCCGGGACCAGATCGATCAACTCGTCTCCTTTCTGGATAGGGCGGGGGATGACTGCCGGGTTTGGCAGGGCGTGCGCTTCATGGAGCGCCACGGGATCGACCTGTCACTCCGCTACCTCGAGCTGAGCGCATATATTCGTGCTGCCCTCCGCGCCGTCACCGGAACGGAGGATGTGACGGCCGACGACGAGCGGCAGTCCCTGCTTGAGCTTCGGGCGCGGGCCCGCGAGGACGAGGGCCTGCCACCGCTGGCGGTCGAGGAGCAGGAGCAATGGCGTTTTGAGCCGGTCCAGGTGAAAGCCACTCCGAGCGACGACCTGCGCGGCGACGGCCATCAACTGACGATCGAGGAAGCCGTGGAGGCGATCGCCAGGCGGTCGCCCGGCCTCGCTCGGGCGCTTGTCCTGGTGGGAGCCCACAACGCCGCGGCCGAGGGCGATTGGGAGCGTGAAGTCTCGACTCGGTGGCTTTTCTACGAAATCGAGAACCTGATCCCCGACCTTCTCGAGCCGCTGCCGGTCGGAAAGAGAATATTTCTGACGTCCGATGTCGTCTGGTCTTTTGCGCGACCGTCGGAAGCGTAACCCCGTTCAGTCCGCCGCGGCGAAGTGGGCCATCTGGTCGGCGTGGGCCTTCTTGAAGGCGGGGCGGGCGGTGGCGCGGGTGAGGTAGGCCTGGCAGGCGGGGTGGTCGGCGAGGCCATCGAAGCGGGAGACGAGGCGGAGGGTGTCGCCGAGGGCTATGTCGGCGATCGAGAAGGGGCCGGCGAGCCATTCGCGCTCTGCGAGGATGGGCTCGAGGTGGCCGAGGCGCGCTTTGGTCCAGGAGTCGAAGAAGGTCCAGGCGGGGGTGTCGTGCGGCTCGGCGGAGAAGTTGAGGAGGGCCCAGGGGAGGCTCGCCATCTCGACCGAGTTCAGGGCGGCGAACAGCCATTGGATCGCTTCGGCGCGGGCTTCCGGGTCGGCGGGCAGCAGGGCTTCGCTTCGCTCGCCGAGGTGGAGGAGGATGGCGCCGGTTTCGAAGATCGAGCGGTCGCCGTCGGTGAGCCAGGGGACCTGGCCGAAGGGCTGATGGGCGAAATGCTCGGGGCCTCGGCCCTCGAAGGGCACGCTCTCGACCCGGTAGGGGAGGCCCGCTTCCTCGAGCGCCCAGCGCACCCGCACGTCGCGGACGAAGCCGCGCGGAAGGTCGGGGACCCAGTCGAAGGTGGTGAGGACGAGCTCGCCCATTCGGCGGTCAGTCGATCCACATGCCGATCAAGGCGGCGGCGCAGACCAGCAGAAGGAAGCCGTTGAAGAAGAGGAGGAGGCCGCGCGGCACCGGCTTCAGATCGGGATGCGGGGGCGGGACCGCGCGCCGCCACTGGCGCCACACCGCCGCCACCAGGCAGAAAGCGGCGAACAGGATGAGGACGCTCCCCGTCGTCCGGCCGATCCAATCGGGCACGGCTTTCTCGAGCAGAGCCCGCCCGCCGACTCCGCTCGCCAGGGCGGCGAGGGCGGTTCGCACCCAGGCGGCATAGGTCCGCTCGGCGGCGAGCAGGGTTCGATCGGCGGCGAGCAGGGTGCGTCGGTCGGCGCTGTCGCTGAGGTCGCTGGTCGCGCTCGCCACGGCATCGGCGCTGCGCTCGAGATGTTTGGCGGCGGCCTTGTCCTCGGCCATGGCGCTCAGCTGCACAGCCCCCGATAGGCCACTTCCATCACCGTCCCGGCCTCGACCGGAAGCGGGCCCTGGGGCGTCGGATAATCCTTCTGCTCGACGATCTCGCCGCCAGGGCCGTATTTGCGGCCGCCGGTGGCGGTGATCGCATGGGCCGCGCAGTCGATCTTCAGATGGTAGGAGAGGGCGCCGGGGCCGGCCTCGCCGGGATTGGCGAGACGGAACCAGCCCTGGCGCCAGCCGGGCGCGTTCTCAAGGCTGGCGGCGTCGACGGAGATGGCCTGGCCGCTCGCCGCGGTGCCGAGATTGACCCAGAGCGGCGCGGCGGCCGGCGGAGCCGCCGGTGTCTGCACCGCCGCCGGAGGGGGCGCGGTGTCGGCGGCGGTTCGGACGGGCGGGCCGCCCGTGGCGCCGCACGCATCGAGCGCTCGGCCGGCCTCGACCCCGACCTTGGGATCCTTGACCAGCCCGGCGACGTAGAGGAAGTCGCGCGGGCCGAGCGCGGTCGGATTCTGGCCGCCCGACTGGAGCCGGCCGGCGAGGTCGCCGAGCTGGCGAAGCTGCCAGACGCTGAGATTTTCCTTGAGCTTTCCGGTGACGCACTGCGCCTGGCTGCCGGTGAGGCCGTAGCGGGCGAGCTGAGGCCCGACGAGCTTGTCCTTCGACTTCCAATAATCGGCCGCGTAGCCGGCGCAGCCGCCGAGCATCGCCAGGAGCGGCAGCATTGCGAACGGCTTGAGCACTTGGGCGATTCTCCGGCGGGGACGAGGCGGCATAGCGCAGGCCCCGCGCCGGGTGAAGGGAGCCGCTTGCCAAAACGCTCGCGCGCCTGCCACGGTCGCTTCATGGCCGAAACCGTCCAGATTTCCGATTCCCTCGCCGCCCCGCACCTCGCCCTCGAGGTGCGCGGCCTTGCCAAGGCGTTCGACAAGCCGGTGATCGTCGACATGGACCTCGCCGTCCAGGCCGGCGAGCTCTACGCTTTGCTGGGCCCGAACGGCGCCGGCAAGACGACGACCCTGCGCATGGTCGCCGGGCTGACGGCGCCGGACGCCGGCTCGATCCGGATCTTCGGGATCGACGCCCTCAGGCGGCCGCTCAAGGCCAAGGCGATCACTGCCTGGCTGCCCGACGAGCCGATGCTTTACGACAAGCTGACGCCGCTCGAATATCTCGCCTTCGTCGCCGGCCTGTGGTCGATCCCGCGCGCCGAGGCCGCGGAGGAAGCGGAACGGCTGTTGACCTGGCTCGGCCTGTGGGACGAGCGGAGCACGCGCTGCGAGGGCTTCTCGCGCGGAATGAAGCAGAAGGTCGCCCTCGCCGGGGCCCTGATCCACAAGCCGCGCCTTCTCATCCTCGACGAGCCTCTGACCGGGCTCGACGCGGCGATGGCGCGGTCGGTCAAGGACATGCTGCAGGCCCAGGTGAAGGCGGGGGCGACGGTGATCGTGACGACCCACATCCTCGAGGTGGCGGAGCGGCTCGCCGACCGGATCGGGATCATCCAGGGCGGCCGCCTGCTCGCGGAAGGGACGCTCGCCGAGCTTCGCCAGCGGGCCGGCTCGTCCGAGCTGACGCTCGAGGAATTGTTCCTCGACCTCACCGGCGGGCATCATGCGGTGGCTTGAGCCGGGGTCGCTTCCCTGGCTGGCGCTTCACGAGATCCGCCTCGCCTTCCGCCAGGCTGCGGCGAGTCGCCGGCGGACGATCCTGCGCCTCGTCCTCCTCGTCGGCTATGTCGGCTTCGGCATATTCGCCGCCTATGGCCTCGCCGACCTGCCCCTGACGCCGTCGCCGCGCTTTCTCGTGTTCGGAAGCGCGGCGCTCGTCCTGCTCTTCACCTTCATGCTGACCCAGGGCCTGCTCGGCGGCCAGCGGACCCTCTACACCGCCGGCGACCTCGATCTGCTCCTCTCCTCGCCCCTCCCCGAGGGACGGGTGCTGTCCGCCAAATTGCTCGGCCTCGCCGGATCGGCGGCGGCGACCTTCTCGATCCTGCTGCTCCCGATCGCCCTGCCGACCGCGCTCTGGGGCCATCCGCGCCTGCTCGCCGTGGTGCCGATGATCGCCGCTCTCGCGGTGATCGCCGCGGCGATCGGAATCGGCCTCGCCATCCTCCTGGTGAGGAGCCTTGGAGCGCGAGGCGCCAAGTCGGTCGGGCAGATCGTCGCGGCGCTGCTCGGCGGACTCATCTTCCTCCTCTCGCAACTGAGCTCGAACGGCGCGATCCGGGGCAGCCGGTTCAGCGCCGTCGCGGCCTGGATGCGGCGCACCGGCTGGGGAGTCGAGGGCTGGTCGGCCTGGCCCGCCCGCGCGCTGTTCGGCGAGATCGTGCCGCTGCTCGCCTGCGTCGCGGTCGCCGCTATCGTCTTCTGGATCGCCTCGACGCTTCTGCGCACCCATTTCCTCCGAAGCTGGCAGAGCGCCGGCGAGCGAAGCACCCCGCGCAGCCGAAGGGCGGAACGCCGCGGCGGCGCCGTCTTCGCCTCGGGCCTCACCGCGGCGGTGGTGGCGAAGGAGCTGAGGCTGCTCCGCCGCGAGCCCGAGATCCTGTTCACCATGCTGCTTCGGCTCATCTATCTGCTTCCGCTCGTCTTCCTGGGCTTCAAGGGAACCGGCGGAGTCGAGCAGTTCCGGGTGCCGGTGCTCGCCGCGATCGGCGCCATCGCCGCCGGGCAATTGTGCGGAAGCCTCGCCTGGCTCACCCTCTCGGCCGAGGAGGCGCCGGACCTGCTCGCCGTCTCGCCGGTGCCGCGCGGCACCCTCCGCCGCGACAAATTGCTGGCCGCCATGGCGATGATGGCGCCGTTCGCGCTGATCCTTCCGCTCGTCCTGGCGCCCCGCCACCCGGGCGCGGCGATCGTCACCTTCCTGGGCTCGCTCGCGGCCGGCTGGGCGGCCGGCCTCATCGAATTGCTGTTCGGCAAGCCGGGCAAGCGAAGCGCCTTCCAGCGCCGCCAGCAGGGATCGTTCATCACCTCCCTGCTCGGCCTGTTCTGCGCCCTCATGATCGGCGGAGCGACGGCGGCGGCGGCCTATTTCGTCTAGGGCAGGCTGAACAACCCGCGTTCAGCCTCGACGGCCTCGCGAAGGAAGCGGGTGACGGATCGGATCCGGGCGAGCTCGGCCTGGTCCTGGTGGACGATGGTCCAGAGGCTCCTCGTGAGCTTCACTTCGCCCGGCAGCACCCTGATCAGCCCGGGCTCGGCGCCGGCGAGGAAGCCGGGAAGGACGCAGAGGCCGCCACCGGCGCGGGTCGCGAAGAACTGGCCGAAGATGTTGCTGGTCTCGAGCGCCGCCGCCCCTTTCGGAGCGACGTGGCGGAGGAAGTCGAGCTCGGAGAAATGGAGCAGGTCCTCGATGTAGGAGACGAAGCGGTGTCCGGCGAGGTCGGCGGTCCGGGCGATCGGCGGGTGGGCCTCGAGATAGGGCGGCGCGGCGTAGAGGCCGAGATCGTAATCGACCAGGCGGCTCACGGTCAGCCGCCCGGCCGGTGGACGGCTCACCGAGATGACGATGTCGGCGTCGCGGTTGGCCAGGCTGAATTGCGACGAGGCCGCGACCAGCTGGATTCGAAGCTGCGGATAGCTGTCCGCCAGCCGCGCGGCGCGGGGCGCCAGGAACCAGCTTCCGAAGCCGCCCGGAGCGCCGATCCGGACCACGCCCTCGACGCTCGCCGCCGTCCCGCCGACGCTCTCGCCGGCGCCGAGCGCCAGCCGCTCCATCTGCTCGGCCATCGGCAGCAGCCGGGTGCCGGCCTCGGTGAGGCCGTAGCCGGCCGGGCTCCGGTCGAACAATTTGGCCTTGAGGCCGTGCTCCAGTCCCGCCAGCCGCCGGGACAGGGTCGAATGGTCGATCCCGAGCCGCGCCGCCGCGGCGGTCAGCCGGCCGGTGCGGGCGACGGCGAGGAAGCTTCGAAGGTCGTTCCAGTCGAACTCGGCCATATGCGAATTTCCGCACAACGGTTCCGGGACATTCCCGATGGTTTCCGGACCGCCCTTATGAGAGAGAGGCTCACCCCCTTCAAGAGGAAGTGACGATGTTCGACGCCCCGTCGGCCGCGACCGAATTCGAACCCGGTGTTGCGGATTTCCGCACGCCCGCCGACCCGGAAGCCGGCTGGGCCGTTCGGAACCCCGACCGAGCCCTCGTCTTTCTCTACGTGAGCCCCCGTGATTGCGGCGCGCTCGAGGAGCTGATGGCGCTCTGAGCGTTCGGCTTCTAAGGAAGGAGCCGATGGCGGATAACAAGGTCTTCAAGCTCCCCGAGAGCCTCCCGAGCCCTTCCGAGCTGGCCGACGCGTGGAGCGGAGTGGTCGCCAACGCGATCAGGCTCGCCGGCGCCACCGCCGAGCGCTCCGCCGATCCTCACGTCCACCAGCCCTTCGATCCGGCCGCCCCCGCGCGCGCCTTCGGCGCCTTCGCCGCGCATCTCGCCACCCATCCCAGCGAGCTGATCCGGGCTCAGCAGAAGGCGGCGGGCGACTGGATGAAGCTCTGGGGCTCGGCCGTCGCCCGGACGATGGGCCGCGAGCCGGCGCCCCTCGCCGAGCCGCAGCGGGGCGACCGCCGCTTCTCCGATCCGGCCTGGTCCGAGGAGCCGCTCTTCGATTATTTGAAGCAGGCCTATCTGCTCACCGCCCGTAGGGCGATGGAGCTGGTCGAGGGTTCGGCGCTGGACGAGGCGACCCGCACGAAGGTCGAATTCTTCACCCGCCAATATGTCGACGCTCTGTCGCCGGCCAATTTCCCGCTGACCAACCCCGAAGCCCTTCGCCGAGCGATCGACACCGGCTCGATCAGCCTTCTTTCCGGCCTCGCCAATCTGCTCGCCGACGCGGCCGAGGACGGCGGGCTGGTGCGGCGCCGCACGGCCGAGGATTTCGAGCTCGGAGTCACTCTCGCGGCAACTCCGGGCAGCGTCGTCTACCAGAACGAATTGATGCAGCTCATCCAGTACGCGCCGGCGACCGCCGAGGTGTACCGGCGGCCGCTCCTCTACGTGCCGCCTTTGGTCAACAAATATTACCTGCTCGACCTCCAGCCCAAATCGAGCCTGATCCGCTGGCTGATCGGTGAGGGGCACACGGTGTTCGTCATCTCCTGGGTCAATCCGGGGCCCGAGCTCGCCGACAAGGGCATCGCCGATTACATAAAGCTCGGCCCCGTCGCCGCGCTCGAGGCGATCGAGCGGGCGACCGGCGAGCGCCAGGCCGACCTGTTCGGCTTCTGCATGGGCGGCACCCTGGTCGGGATCGCGCTCGCTTACCTCGCGGCGAAGGGGGAAGGCGACCGTGTCGCCTCCGCGACCGCGATCGGCAGCCTGTTCGATTTCTCGGAGCTCGGCACCTGGGCGACCTTCACCGAGCCGGAGCAGCTCCGGGCGATGGAGCGTCACCTCCTCCACAAGGGCTTCATGGCCGCTCAGGACCTCCAGGCCCTGTTCTCGGCGGTGCGGGCGAACGACCTCATCTGGTCGTCGGTGGTCAATCACTACCTCCTCGACCGCGAGGCGCCGCCCAGCGACATCCTCTACTGGTTCGCCGACGGCGCCCACATCCCGCGCGCCTTCCTCCTCGAATGGGCGCACGGCGTGCTCCGCGACAACCAGCTGACGAAGCCGGGCGCGCTGGTGCTGGACGGCCTTCCGATCGACCTCTCGGCGGTGAAGACTCCGCTGACCGCGATCAGCCTCAAGGACGATCACGTCTCCGCCTGGGCGGCGACCTATCGCGGCGCGCGCCTGTTCGGCGGCCCGGTCCGCTTCCTGCTCGGCGGCAGCGGCCACAATGCCGGGGTGATCAACCCGCCCAGCGCCAACAAGCACGGCTACTGGGTCAACGACGCCCTTCCCGAAACGGCCGAGCAATGGCTCGAAGGCGCCGGGAAGCGCGACGGCAGCTGGTGGCCCTGGTGGCAAGGCCTCCTGTCCGACCGCGGCAAGGCCGAGAAGGTCCCCGCGCGCCAGCCGGGGAGCGGTGGGCTCGATGCGATCGAGCCGGCGCCCGGAAGCTACGTCCGCAACCGCGGCTAGGCCGTATCGACATTCAGAGGCAGGGGGAGCTCAGGACCCTCCCTGGCCTGCGCCGCCCGATTGCGCGGCATCTTTCTGCTGCTGGCCGTCGGATTTCTGCTGCTGGCCGTCGGAATCGCTTCCTCCACCCGTGCCGCCCGACCCGGTTCCGGTCGTGACCGGTTTTGCGGCGGTGTCTCGAAGGGCGCCGACCTGCTTCTGCACGAACGAACCGATGAAGGCGCCGAGCGTGAGCTGGGTCAGCTCGTAGAAGTGGAGATCGCGAGGCGCGATCATCGAGATGATCGCGAAGAACATGGTGAGGCCGATGGTCGCCAGCGGCAGTCCGGAAAGGCCGAGCTTGGTGAACAGGCCGGTCGCGCCGGTGAGGCTGCTGAGGCGGATATACTGGCCGATCGGGTCGTCCTTGTTGTCGGTGATGGCGGCGGCGAGAATCCGCCATTCGACCGGATTGACGACGGGCAACGGATCGGAAGGGCTGAGGCCTCCCGCCCGCACCAGCTTGACCCCGAGCAAGGCGGTGAAGACGCCGATACCGGAGAGGATGAATTCGGGAGCGTAGATCGACAGGATGTCGGCGGCGTGCAAGGCGCCGCGCGCCAGACCGCCGCTGCTCGTCACCTGGCTGGTGGCCTTGTAAAGAAGATAGCCGGTCGCAAAGAAAGAGGCGACCGAAACGTACATGATGATCAGGCCGGCCCAAGTGATGCTCGCCGTTCCCCGGCTGTCGGATGCCATGACCAACTGACCAACCTGTTCGAGGCCGTCCTGGCGCGGCGGTTCGTTTTCCATGAGCCCCCCTCCTTCGTGGCCGCAGCTCTCACCGGCTGCGAGTCGAAGCGCAACTATTCTTACCCCCCGAGAAGGGAACGGCAAGAGTATGCCGTGGAGGGGAAAGTCGAGGCGTCGCACAGCGCCGGGCCGACCCGCTTATTCCGGTCCCGCTGTTTTCAGCGCGGCTTGCGGAAGCGCAGCACGAACTGGTCGGTCTTGCCGCGAATTCCGGTTTCCTGGACCTTCTGGCTGTGGTCGTCGGCGGGGTGGCGCAGCACGGGGCTTTCCGCTTCGAGGCGGAAGCCGGCAGCCTCGACCTCGCGGATGACGAGGCCGCTCTCGATCCGGTGGAGGGTCGAGGTGACGGAGGCGCCGACGCCCTTGCCGGCCTCATGGTCGACGATGAAGTAGATCCCGCCCGGCTTCAGCGCCTTGAAGGCGGCGGCGTCGACCGCCAGTGCCGCGTCGCCGCCGCCTTCCATCTTCACGTTCTTGAAGTCGTGATAGTTGAGGGTCGTCCAGACGACGTCGACCGGCTCGGGGACGGCGATCGTGCCGGCCGGGCCGATGGCGAGCTTCACATTGGGGCGGACGTCGGCGATCGCCTGGAGCGTCGGAGTCGCCTGGCGAGCCACCGCGTAGACAAGGCCGGCGGGACCGACGACGCCCGAGAGGATTCGGGTGAAATAGCCGCCGCCGGGCGCCAGCTCGGCCACCTTGTCGCCGGGCCTGACTCCGGCGAAGGCGACGACTTCCGCAGGCTTGCGGTCGGAGTCGCGGACCCGGTCGGCCTCGGGCCGGATCGGATCGGCGAGGATCGCGGCATAATCGACCGGCGGCGCGGGCGGAATCGTCGCGCAGGCGGCGACGACGAGGGCGAGGGCGGCGCCGAGGCGGGTGCGTTTCACGATGTCTCCGGTCGCTGAGGGCGCGCCGGTCGTAGCAGCCGCGCGGCCGCCGGCAAACGTCCTCCCGATCGCCCCCCGCCTCAGAAGAGCGGCTTCATCTCCCGGTATATGTGGCTGACCGCCACGGTGGCGGTCCCGCCCGGATTCGGCGTGCCGTGGCACGAGAAGCAGTTGAGGCCGGTGGTCGGCGGGCTCTGGGTGAGGTCGGCCTGGACGAACGTCTCGATGGTCGCGTTGGCGAGGAACTTGGTGCCGACCTCGTTGGCGCCGTTCGGGGACTTGCCGCCGGCCGTCCAGGTGCTGCCGAGCTGGAAGTAATTGCGCCTGACGTCCGGGGCGATCAGCTGCGACAGGATGCTGGCGTTGCTGCTGATCACTTCGGTGTTGGTGAAGGCGCTGTTGCCCGCCATGCCCCAGGGATGGGTGCGAAGCACCGCCGTCGGGGTGACCGGGCTCGGCTGGGGATTGCCGACGATGTTGCCGGTCGCCGAATCCCACGACGGGTGAGTCGTCGTGCCGCCGAGATGGCCGTTGAACGGGCCGTTCGAGCCGCTCGGCGTGAACAGCCAGCTGCCCACGGTGTTCTGGGCGACATGCTTGGGCCCGGTGGTCGAGTTATAGTCGTAGTCGGCGTTCGGAGCGTTGCCGAAATGCTCGAAGCTGCCCCAGACCATCTCGCCATGGCCCTTGGTGCTGCCGACGACGTGGGCGCCGATCATGGCGAGCTTCACCGATTTCTGGCCGTTGGGGACCCAGACGTTGGGGTTCGACTTGTCGAAGGTGGGGATCACCGCCTCGACGGTGACGTAGTCGCCGGGATTGGCGAGGGTGCTCGCGTCCACCCAGCTGCTCTTCGATTCGATCGCCAGCGCCTCGGGATCGACGATGGTGAAATTGTGGCTCGCCGCGAAGGCGGCGACGGCGGCACCGTCGGCGGCGGTCAGCGGGAAGACGATCGGGGTGCCGGACGGCAGCAGCCCGGCGGGCTGCATGGTGCGGTGGTAGGCGAACACGTCGTTGACGACGGTGATGTAGTAGATGAGCGAGCCGCCCTGCGAGATCAGCACGCCGCTGTCGGCCTGCCCGGTCTCGACGTCGATGACGTTGCCGTTGAGGTCGAGGAAGATCGGGATGCCGCGGAAGACGAACTTGCGCGCCTGGATCGCGTTCTGGAAAGCGCCGGCGGAGACGAGGACGGGCCTTTTTCCGTCGGCCATTTGGACGGTGACGCGCCGCTGGACGGGGGCGGCGAGCTTCCTGACCTGGAGGGCGCGGCCGCCCTGGTCGAGGAATTGCAGGCCGCCGGTCGGCGAGGTGCGGATGTCATTGAGCCGCACCGTCTTGCCCGATTGCAGGCGGATCATCGGCCGCTCGTTCGAGCGCGAAAGGTCCTGCGCGACCTCGACCACCTGGCCCGTGCGCGCCACGAGCACCGGGAGATGATGCGGGCCGAGCTCGGTGGCGCGCAGGAACATGCGGATCGGCAGCCGCGGATTGTTGCGGATGAAGGTGCGCCGCCCCGCGTCCGGACCGCTGCTGATCGGCGGCGACACCGTGAAGAAGGTGGGCGAGAACATGATGCGCGAGCCGCCGCCGTAGCGGCTGGGCGCCGGCGAGGTCAGCCACAGGAACATCTGGTGGGACCAGGTGAAGAAGCCGCAATCGGGGATGAGGAATTGGGTGCTGTCGGCCGGCTTGGCGACTCCGTTCAAGGTGACGGTGCCGGATTCGAACATCGCCGCGACTCCGGGCGGGGTCACCTGGCAATTGTTGAGCGCCGCGTCGGTCGGCAC
>Ga0206353_11560231_pt1 | contig 22870 bp, 21 predicted proteins | sample DielMetaTC5am4_FD_146436 | JGI IMG/M metagenome (GOLD analysis project Ga0206353, IMG submission 146436) | Corn rhizosphere microbial communities from Kellogg Biological Station, Michigan, USA - Diel MetaT C5am-4 (Metagenome Metatranscriptome)... | ecosystem: Host-associated > Plants > Roots >...
CCGGCGATCTTCGGCATCACCCAGAGCCCGTTCATCGTGTTCACGGCCAACGTCTTCGCGCTGATGGGCTTGCGCCAGCTGTACTTCCTCCTCGGCCACCTCCTCGACAAGCTCGTGTACCTCAAGTACGGGATCGCGTTCATCCTCGCGTTCATCGGCGTGAAGCTCGTGTTCCACGCGATGCACGAGAACCAGCTGCCGTTCCTCAACGGCGGGAACCACATCGAGTGGGCGCCGGACATCAGCACGTGGACATCCCTGATCGTCATCGTCGGCTCGATGTTCGTCGCCACCGTCGCAAGTCTGGTGAAGCTGAGGATGAGCGGCTCCAGCGTCGCCGAGGCCATCGGCGCGGACGATGCGGAAACGGCCCCGGCCGAGGAGCCCACCGAGAACCGTGCGCCATAGGATGGTCCGACACAGGCGCTGAGCTGCGCCGCCGGAGCAGGAGGATCGCCGCACATGAGTTCTCGCGTCGGGGTGACCGTCTGCAGCGACACGGGTGCGGTACGCCATGTGAACGAGGACAGCGCCCTCGCCGAGGACCCGGTCTTCGTCGTGGCCGACGGCATGGGCGGCCATGCGCGCGGCGACGTCGCCAGCAGGACCGCCGTGGAGAGCCTCGCCCGGACGCTGCAACCGGGCAGCCGTCCGACTCCCGACGAGGTGATCCGTGCGATCGACGAGGCCAACGCGGCGGTGCGCGCGCTGTCCGGGGCCGACGAGTCCGGCCCGGCCGTCGCCGGTACGACCCTGACCGGAATCGTCCGCGTCCGGGTTCCCGAACTGGCGGCGGAGCAGTGGATGGTCGTCAACGTCGGCGACTCGCGGGTCTACTCCTGGGACGGCGAGCGCCTGCGTCAGCTGACGGTCGATCACTCGGCGGTCCAGGAGCTGGTCGACGCCGGGCTCATCACCGAGGTGCAGGCCGCCATCCATCCGGAGCGGAACGTCATCACGCGCGCACTCGGCGCCGAGGACTTCGTGGATGCGGACTTCGAGCTGATCGCCGAGGAGGGCAGGCAGCTCTTCCTGATCTGCTCCGACGGGCTCACGCGCGAACTGAGCGATCGCCGGATCGCGGAGGTCCTCGCGGCGGGCCACCCGGACCCGGCGGCGGCCCTCGTGGACGCGGCGAACGAGGCGGGCGGACATGACAACATCACCGTGATCCTGGTCGAATCCGTCATCGAGGAGACGCCGAGGGCGTGAGCCGGTCCCTGCCGCGCCGGCCGCGCAACCGGAGGGACCCTCAGCGCCGGATGGTACTCTGGGTGTGTGTACGCGGGTCTTCTCCTCCTTAGCCGCCGCGGCGAGTCCTAGTCATCAGGCCACCCTCGCCGCGGAGTCCGTCGACGGCTGATCCGTTCACACGCTAAGGAGTTCGTAAGAGAATGAGCACCCCCACCGGGCCGCTGACGCTGGCCGAGAAAGTCTGGAACGACCATCTGGTCGCCAAGGGCGAAGATGGTTCGCCCGACCTCATCTACATCGATCTGCACCTCGTCCATGAGGTGACGAGTCCGCAGGCCTTCGATGGCCTGCGAATGGCAGGTCGCCCGGTTCGCCGTCCCGATCTCACGATCGCGACCGAGGACCACAACACGCCGACGATCGGCATCGACCGGCCGATCGCCGACCTGACCAGTCGCACGCAGATCGAGACGCTGCGCCGGAACGCCGAGGAGTTCGGCATCCGCCTGCACTCGCTCGGAGACATCGAGCAGGGCATCGTGCACGTCGTGGGCCCGCAGCTCGGCCTGACGATGCCGGGCATCACCGTGGTCTGCGGCGACTCGCACACGTCGACGCACGGCGCGTTCGGCGCGATGGCCTTCGGGATCGGCACGAGCGAGGTGGAGCACGTGCTCGCCACGCAGACACTCCCGCTGAAGCCGTTCAAGACCATGGCGATCACCGTCGAGGGCGAACTGCGCCCAGGTGTCACGGCCAAGGACATCATCCTCGCCGTCATCGCCAAGATCGGCACGGGCGGTGGGCAGGGCTACGTCCTGGAGTACCGCGGCAGCGCCATCCGCGCGCTCTCCATGGAGGGCCGCATGACGATCTGCAACATGTCGATCGAGGCCGGCGCTCGCGCCGGCATGGTCGCGCCCGACGAGACGACGTTCGCCTACCTGAAGGGCCGCCCGCACGCGCCGCACGGCGACGACTGGGATGAGGCGGTCGCCTACTGGAAGACCCTGCAGACCGATGACGACGCCGTCTTCGACGCGGAGGTGTACCTCGACGCCGCCGAGATCGAGCCGTTCGTCACCTGGGGGACCAATCCCGGTCAGGGCGTCTCCCTCAGCCAGGCGGTGCCCGACCCGGCGACGATCGCCGACCCGAACGCCCGCGCCGCCGCCGAGCGAGCGCTGGAGTACATGGACCTCGAGCCGGGCACGCCGATGAAGAGCATCCCGGTGGATGCGGTCTTCATGGGCTCCTGCACCAACAGCCGCATCGAAGACCTGCGGGCGTTCGCCTCCATCATCAAGGGGCACAAGAAGGCCGACGGCGTGCGCGTCATGGTCGTCCCTGGCTCCGCCCGCGTGCGCATCGAGGCCGAGGCCGAGGGGATCGACAAGATCGTCGAAGAGTTCGGTGCGGAGTGGCGGTTCGCCGGCTGCTCGATGTGCCTCGGCATGAACCCCGACCAGCTCGCTCCGGGGGAGCGCTGCGCCTCCACCTCCAACCGCAACTTCGAGGGCCGCCAGGGCAAGGGCGGCCGCACCCACCTGGTGTCGCCCCTGGTCGCTGCGGCGACGGCGATCCGCGGGACGCTGTCGAGCCCGTGGGACCTCGAGCACGAAGGCGACGACACGCCGCAGGATGGCGGCACGCTGAACGCCATCGGAGAGAAGGTGGGCGCCTGATGGAGAAGTTCGAGACAGTCACCGGCACGGCGGTCCCGTTCCGCCGTTCCAACGTGGACACCGACCAGATCATCCCTGCGGTGTTCCTCAAGCGCGTCACGAAGACGGGCTTCGAGGATGCGCTGTTCCACGCCTGGCGCCAGGACCCCGATTTCATCCTCAACCGCCCGGAGTACCAGGGCGCGACGGTGCTCGTGGCCGGCTCCGATTTCGGGACGGGTTCGTCTCGCGAACACGCTGTCTGGGCGCTCCGGGACTTCGGATTCCGGGTGGTGCTGAGCCCGCGATTCGCCGACATCTTCCGCGGGAATGCGGGGAAGCAGGGCCTTCTCACCGGGATCATCTCGGAGGAGGACGCCGAGCGCCTCTGGGAGGCGATCGAGGCGCAGCCGGGAATATCCGCCACCGTGGATCTGGTTGCCAAGACTGCGAGCGTGGGTGCAGTGACGGTGTCTTTCGAGATCGACGACTACACTCGCTGGCGTTTGCTCGAAGGGTTGGATGACATCGCTCTGACCCTGCGCGACGAGGCGCGCATCTCCGAATACGAATCGGGCCGCGCGAGCTGGCGGCCCACGACCCTCCCGGTGAAACTTTGAACTCTCTTCTTCAGGACGCTCAGGCGGCAGGAGCCCACGTCGGCCTCAAAGGCGATCGCATCACGATCAACGGCGGGATCCCGCTCCAGGGCCGCATCGAGATCCGCGGCGCCAAGAACTTCGTCACCAAGGCGATGGTCGCCGCGATCCTCGGCGAAGGCCCGAGCGTCCTGCGGAACGTGCCCGACATCTCGGACGTCCGCGTAGTCCGCGGGCTGCTCGACGTGCACGGCGTCAAGGTGACGGACGGCGCGGAGGAGGGTGAGCTCCTGCTCGACCCGAGCGCGGTGGAGTCGGCGCACATGGCGGACATCGACGCGCACGCCGGATCCAGCCGTATCCCGATCCTGTTCTGCGGGCCGCTGCTGCACCGTCTCGGCGAGGCGTTCATCCCCGACCTGGGCGGCTGCCGGATCGGCGACCGGCCGATCGACTACCACCTCGAGGTGCTGCGCAAGTTCGGCGCAGTGGTCGACAAGCTGCCCAGCGGCATCCGGATGACGGCCCCCAACGGCCTCCACGGCGCCAAGCTGGAGCTCCCGTACCCGAGCGTGGGCGCCACGGAGCAGGTGCTGCTCACAGCGGTCCGCGCCGACGGCATCACCGAGCTCAAGGGCGCGGCCATCGAGCCCGAGATCATGGATCTCATCAACGTCCTGCAGAAGATGGGGGCCATCATCTCGGTCGACACCGACCGGGTGATCCGCATCGAGGGCGTCGATTCGCTCGTCGGTTACAGCCACACCGCACTGTTCGACCGGAACGAGGCCGCCAGCTGGGCGGCCGCCGCTCTGGCGACCGGTGGTGACGTCTTCGTCGGCGGAGCACGCCAGCCCGAGATGCTCACCTTCCTCAACGTCTTCCGCAAGGTGGGCGGCGCCTTCGAGATCAACGACGACGGCATCCGCTTCTACCACCCGGGCGGCGAGCTCAAGCCGGTCGTGATCGAGACGGATGTGCACCCCGGCTTCATGACGGACTGGCAGCAGCCGCTCGTCGTGGCACTGACCAAGGCGTCGGGCGTGTCGATCGTGCACGAGACCGTGTACGAGCAGCGCTTCGGCTTCGTGGATGCCCTCATCGACATGGGCGCGAAGATCCAGGTGCACAAGGAGTGCCTCGGCGGCCATCCGTGCCGTTTCGGCCAGCGCAACTTCAACCACTCCGCGGTCATCATGGGCCCGGTGGAGTTGAAGGGCGCCGACATCGAGGTCCCCGACCTTCGTGGCGGGTTCAGCCACCTGATCGCAGCACTGACGGCCGAGGGCCGGTCCACGGTGAGCAACGTCGGGATCATCAGCCGCGGGTACGAGAACTTCATCACGAAGCTGCAGTTGCTCGGAGCGGATTTCGTCCTCGAAGGCTGAGCCGCTCCGCCTTCATGCGCCGAGCCCGATGCTGTGTCACGGATAATGGGACGATGCCTGAATCCGATTCGCCCGTGAAGAAGCAGCGCTCCGAGAAGAGCCGTCCGTCGGTCTTCTGGGTTCTCGCCGGAATCCTCGTTCCGATCGGGAGCATGCTCGCCCGCTTCCGGATCGTGGACGCCGAAAAGCTGCCGCGCAGCGGCGCGTTCATCCTCGCGCCCAACCATTACAGCGAGATCGACCCGGTGATGATGGGCATGGTCGCCTGGAAGCTGGGGCGCCTGCCGCGCTTCCTGGCGAAGGAGAGCCTGTTCCGCATCCCCGTGGCCGGCTGGTTCCTGCGCCGGTCCGGGCAGGTCCCCGTCTCCCGAGGCGGGAACGCCCGGGGCGCTGCGCCGCTCGAGGTGGCGCAGAAGATCGTCGATGAGGGGCAGATCGTCGTCATCTATCCCGAGGGCTCGCTCACCCGCGATCCGGACATGTGGCCCATGCGCGGCAAGGCCGGCGCCGCCCGCATGGCCCTCGAGCACGACATCCCGGTCATCCCCATGGCGCATTGGGGCACGCAGCAGGTGATGGCGCGCTACGCGAAGAAGATCAGCTGGTTCCCGCGCAAGACGATCGACGTGAAGATCGGCGACCCGGTCGACCTTTCCGCCTTCCGGGGCCGGCCCCTCGACAACGCCACCCTGACCGAGGCGACCGCGGTCATCATGGATGCGATCACCGCGCTCCTGGAAGACCTCCGCGGAGAGAAGGCCCCTGCCCAGCGCTGGGACCCGTCGCAACACAATCAGAAGGAGACCGGCCGCTTCGATGGCTAAAGCAGTGAAGGCTCCCATCGCCCGTCCCCGTCGCGTCGCCGTCCTCGGCGCCGGCAGCTGGGGGACGACGTTCGCGAAGATCCTCGCCGACGGCGGCTCCGAGGTGGTGCTGTGGGCGAGGCGTCCGGAGGTCGCCCGCGAGATCAACGAGGTGAAACGCAACAGCGATTACCTCGAGGGCATCAACCTGCCCCGGAATCTGCGCGCGACTGCCCGTCTCGGCGAGGCGATTCAGGGCGCCGAGCAGGTGTTCGTCTCGATCCCCAGTCAGATGCTCCGCTCGAACCTCGAGGCGATGATCCCGTATCTGGGTCCGGAGACGGTGGTCGTCAGCCTGATGAAGGGCGTGGAGAAGGGCACGGGGCTGCGCATGAGCGAGGTCATCGCTCAGGGTCTCCCCATCGAGCTGGAACGGATCGCCGTCGCCTCCGGCCCGAACCTGGCGCTGGAGATCGCCCGGGAGCAGCCGACAGCCGCCGTGGTCTCGTCGGCGAGCCTGGAAACGGCGCAGGCCGTCGCGATGGCGGCCACGAACCGGTACTTCCGCAGCTTCGTCAACACCGACGTGATCGGCACCGAGTTCGGCGGGGTGCTGAAGAACCTGATCGCCGTCGCGATCGGGATCGTCGACGGCGTCGGCTACGGCGAGAACACCAAGGCGTCGATCATCACCCGGGGCCTGGTCGAGATGACCGACTTCGCGGTGGCGTACGGCGCTCAAGCCGAGACGCTGTCCGGGCTGGCCGGCCTGGGCGACCTCATCGCGACGTGCGAGTCCTCACTGAGCCGCAACAATACGGCGGGCCGGCTGCTCGGCCAGGGCTACGGCTTCCACGACGTGGTCAAGCAGATGAACCAGACGGCGGAGGGTCTCGCCTCCGTCGCGCCCATCCTGAGCCTTGCGGAGGCTCGCGGAGTGGAGATGCCGATCGTGCGTCAGGTGAGCCAGGTCCTCGCCGGTACGCTCGATCCGAGGGACATCGCACCGCATCTCACGACGGATTCGGACGAGCCGCAAGGCGAAAGGACAGTGGATGACGGACAGAGTCGCAGTCGCGCTTCTCTTTGGGGGTCGCTCAAGCGAGCATTCGATCAGTTGCGCGACGGCAGCCGGCGTCCTTGAGGCCATCGATCGCGACCGCTACGACGTCATCCCGATCGGCATCACGCGTGACGGCGCCTTCACCCTGCAGCCGGACGACGCCGCCCGCTTCGCGCTGAACGCCGAGAAGCTTCCCTCCGTCGAGGACAACGGCACGCGCATCCTGTGGCCGGACAGCGTGGCCACACGCGAGCTCACGGTGGTGGATGGGGACGGCACGCGCTCGTCGCTCGGCGCGGTCGACATCGTCTTCCCGATCCTGCACGGTCCGTGGGGGGAGGACGGCACGCTGCAGGGCATGCTCGAGCTCGTCGGGCTGCCGTATGTGGGCAGCGGCGTGCTGGCGAGTGCTCTCGGGATGGACAAGCACTTCACCAAGACCGTGCTGCTCCAGGCGGGGATCCCGGTCGCTCCGTGGCGCACCGTCTCGGCATACGAGTGGCGGACCGCGCCCGAGGCCGTCCGGGCCGATGCCGGTGCGCTGGGGCTCCCGGTGTTCGTGAAGCCGGCGCGCGCGGGCTCGAGCGTCGGCGTCACGAAAGTCTCGGACTGGTCGGACCTCGACGCCGCGATGGAGACCGCTTTCGCGGAAGACCACCGGGTGCTCATCGAGGCGATGGTGAGCGGACGGGAGGTAGAGATCGCGGTGCTCGGGGGACGGCCGGGCGAACCGTCGCGCGCCTCCGTCGCGGGCGAGATCGTCGTCAACGGACGCGACTTCTACGATTTCGCAGCGAAGTACCTGGATGCTCCTGGCGTCGATCTGGTGTGTCCTGCCGACCTGACGGAGGCGCAACTCAGTGAGATGCGCGAACTCGCCGTGCGCGGCTTCGATGCGATCGGCGGCGAGGGCCTGGCCCGCGTCGACTTCTTCCTCACCGAGGTCGGCTTCGTCATCAACGAGATCAACACGATGCCCGGGTTCACTCCGATCTCGATGTTCCCGCGCTGCTGGCAGGAGTCGGGCCTGAGCTACCCGGAACTGATCGACGAACTGATCCAGGTCGGCATCGCCCGCGGCTCCGTCTGACGCGCCGTACGGCGCGGCCTGGCGCTCCGGCGTCGCGTCCCGCCTCGTCGCGTTAAGAGGACGGGGACGGCGTCGGCGTCGCGGAAGGCGTGGCTCCCGGGTCCGTGTCCAGGGTGGAGAGGCACTTCTGCGTCTGCTTCACGGTGGAGATCGCGCTCGCGAATTCGGGGAGCACCGCCGAGTCGGACACCCCGGCGACATGGTCGATGATGACTTCCGTCGCGGGCGTGCGGCCGAACGTCTGGTAGACGATCGTCTTGGCGGCCGGGTCCGTCATGAGCACCCAGTCCACGCCGTTCACGTCGACGCACGGTTTCGTGGTCGGTCCGATGGGCGGGACGCCGCAGCGCAGGATGACCGCGGTCGGGTCGCCCCAGGCGCCCGTCGCCTGGGCGTCGGTCTCCCTCTTGGCCTTGTCCGCGACGGTGTCGGGCAGGCGGACGCTGATCTCTGCGCATCCGCGGGCGTTCGCGTCCGGCGCGGGGTCGAGCGAGACCGTCGGCGCGCACCCCGCGAGGAGGAGCGCCGAGCCGGCCAGGAGCAGGGCCGGGAGGGTGGGGCGACGGGTTCTCATCGGTTTCAGGCTACCGTTTCAGATCATGGGAACTTCTGGGAACGTCGCGGCCGGGATCACGATCGGGGAGGCGTCGGAACGGGAGGCCCTCCGCCGCATCTTTCCGCGGCTCCCGCAGTCGGCGGCGACGCTCGTCGGTCCCGGGGATGACGCTGCAGTGCTGGCGGCACCCGACGGACGGTTCGTCGTCACGACGGACATGATGGTGCACGGGCCCGATTTCCGCCTGGCTTGGTCGGGGCCGGTGGATGTGGGCTGGAAGGCCGCCGTCACCAACCTGTCCGATGTGGCCGCCATGGGCGCCGTGCCCACCGCGCTCGTGGTGGCGATCGCCGCGCCTCCTCAGACTCCGGTCACGTGGCTCGAGGGCGTGGCCGACGGCTTCCGCCTCGCCTGCGAGCAGCTTCAGCCCGGCTGCGGTGTCGTCGGGGGTGACCTCTCCGTCTCGGCGACCCTCACGATCGCGGTGACCGCCTTCGGCGACCTCCAGGGCCGGGCGCCGGTTCTCCGCAGCGGCGCCCGCGCGGGTGACGTCGTCGCCGTCTCCGGTCCGCTGGGTCACGCCGCCGAGGGCTTGCGCCTGCTGTTCGCGGAGGCCGTGGATGCGGACGGCGAGCCGGATTCCGAGTGCTTCGCGGCCGTCACGGCCGCGTATCCCGTGGCCGTCGCCGCCCAGCTCCGGCCGCGACCGCCGCTCGCCGATGGACCGCTCGCGGCGACCGCCGGAGCGACGGCGATGCTCGACCTGAGCGACGGGCTCGCGCTCGACGGGCGCCGTATCGCCGAGGCGAGCGGTGCCGCCCTCGATCTGGACTCCCGGGCCGTGGCGTCGGTCGTCCGCGACTGGGCCACACCGGCGTGGGACGCCCTCGGACCGGACCTGCATACGGCGCTCACCGGCGGCGAGGACCACGGGCTGCTGGCGACCTTCCCGCCCGGCCTGCCGCTTCCCGGTGGCTTCCGCCCGATCGGCGAGGTGCGCCGCGGTTCCGGCCTGCTCGTCGACGGCCGGCTCTTCGATGAGCGCGGCGGATGGGACCCCTATCTGGAGTGGGACGGCGGCCGCGGCTGACGGCTTCGGGGAGCCGGGACGCTGGAGAGCGCCGAAGCACTGGTCACGCAGGGTCCCGCGTCAGCCAGAAGACGGCGGTCTCGCCGTAATTCTTTCGTCGTTCGAGGGTCAGTCCGTCGGGAAGCGCGGGCTCCGCGGTGCGGGCGCTGCGCTCCAGGCACACGACGGCGTCATCCGGGAGGAGCGGCACGAGCGACCTGAGGACGAGGTGCAGCTCCGCATCCCCCAGATCGTAGGGCGGATCGAGGAAGACCACATCGAACGGGCCGGTCGCTCCGTTCAGGTAGGTCTGGACCGGGGTGGCGCGGACCTCGAGGGCCGGCAGGGTCCGACGCGCGGCTGCCGCCGCCGCTGTCAGCGCCGCGGCATTGTGCCGGCACACCTGTGCCGCGGCCGGGCTCTTCTCGACCAGCACGACGGAGGCGGCCCCGCGGCTCGCCGCCTCGAGGCCGAGCCCTCCGGAACCGGCGTACAGGTCGAGCACGCGTGCTCCGTGCACCGCATCCCGGGCATCCAGCGAGGAGAAGATCGCCTCCCGCACGCGGTCGCTCGTGGGACGGGTTCCGCTCTTGGGCACCTGCAGGGTCAGCGAGCCGGCGAAACCGGAGACGATTCGGGTCATGGCTCCAAGAGCCTAGCCGCGACGTGGGATGTGCCGCCAAGATATGCCCATGGAGGAACGCCTGGAGCAGGCCGAGCTGGACACGCTCTGGCTCCCCGGAGACCCGATCGCTTCGGCGGAACGACTGGCCGCTGCCGCGGCCGAACCGGACCGCCCGGAGGTCGTCCGCGCGGAGCTGGAGACGCAGCGCGCGCGTGCGCTCGGAGCACAGGGCCGACGTGCCGAGGCGGAGGCTCTGCTGGAGTCGCTCGAGCCCGCCGCAGGAGTCCTGGAGGTGCGGGTTCTGCTCGAACGCGGGCGTTTGCGGCTTGCAGGCGGACGCCTGATTGAGGCGATTCCCGTCCTGGAGGCGGCTCTGCGCGCAGCACGTCGCGACGCGGACGCCTTCCTCGCGATCGACGCGACGCTGGTGCTCGCCGAGGCCGATCAGGCTCACGCCGACCAGTGGATCGAGGAGGGCCTGTCGGAGCTTTCCGGCACGGACGACCCGCGTACTCGCCGATGGGGCGTCGCACTGCACGAGCGGCGGGGCTGGACACGGCTGGCCGAGGGGGATGCACCGGCCGCCGTGGAGTCGTTCCGGCTGGCCTTCGAATTCGCGCGGGCGTTCGGTACGGACGACCTGCGGTTCGCCGCCGAGTGGGCGCTCGCGCGCTGCCTGCGCGAACTCGGGCGACCGAGTGAGGCCCTGGAGATCCAGCGCAGGCTCGCGGCCGAGCGCCCCGAGGAGCCGGCGGTCGCCGCTGAGCTGGCAGCGCTCACCGCCCAGGACGGCGCGTCCACCGGCGCGGCCGCTGACGAGACGTCGTCGGAGGAGGCGCATACCATCGACTCATGACCTCGATCCCCGCCCCGGCCGGTCCCGGCTCCGCGGCGGCCGGCGCCGTGAGCCTCGACTCGCGGTTGACCGGCGTGCTCGGCGGCCGCACGGCCTCGGCGTTCGAGAAGGCGTTCGGGATGCGCACGGTCGCCGATCTTCTCAGTCACTATCCCCGCCGCTACGCCAAGCGCGGCGAGCTGACGGCGCTCGCGAACCTGCCCCTCGATGAGAACGTCACGATCATCGCGGAGGTCATCCGTGTGCAGGAGCGGCCGATGCGGGCACGGCGCGGCAGCATCCTCGAGGTGAAGATCACGGACGGCGAGGGGATCCTGACACTCACCTTCTTCAACCAGGCCTGGCGCTCGAAGGAGCTCGTCCCCGGCGTCCGCGGGATCTTCGCGGGCAAGGTCTCGGCTTACCGCGGGGCGCTGCAACTCGCGCATCCCGATTACGAGCTGTTCGAGCCGGACTCCGAGAATGCGGTGAGCCCCGGCAGCGCGGCCGCCAAGGAGTGGGCGCAGACGCCCATCCCGATCTATCCGGCGACGGGGACGATCGCCAGCTGGCAGGTGCAGAAGGCGGTCGGTCTGGCGCTCGACGCACTCGGAGTGATCGCCGATCCGGTCCCGGACGAGGTCGTCGTGGAGCGCGGACTGATGCCGTACCGGGAAGCCGTGGAGGGCATCCACCGGCCGCAGAAGGATGCTCAGTGGCAGCGCGCGCGGGACACCCTGCGATTCCAGGAGGCGTTCGTCCTGCAGGCAGCTCTGCTGCAGCAGCGGGCGGCGGCGCGGGCCGTCGCCGCGACGCCCCGGGAGGCGGTCCCGGGAGGACTGCTGGAGCGTTTCGACGCTGCGCTGCCGTTCTCGCTCACCGGCGATCAGGATGCGGTCGGACGCGAGATCGCGCAGGACCTGGCGGGCACCGCCGCCATGCACCGGCTGGTCCAGGGCGAGGTCGGCTCCGGCAAGACACTCGTGGCGTTGCGGGCCATGCTCGCCGTCGCGGACTCGGGTGGCCAGTCGGCCCTGCTGGCGCCGACGGAGGTGCTGGCGGCGCAGCATCTGCGGTCCATCGCGGCGATGCTCGGGCCCGACCTCTCCGCCCAGCTCATGCCTACCCTGCTCACCGGTCAGCTCTCGGCGGGGGAGCGGAAGCGCGCCCTGCTGCGGACCGTCTCGGGGCAGGCCAGGATCGTCGTCGGGACGCACGCGCTGCTCGGCGATGCGGTCACCTTCTTCGACCTGGGGCTCGTGGTCGTCGACGAGCAGCACCGCTTCGGCGTGGAGCAGCGGGAGGCCCTGCGCGCCAAGGGCGGGACGCCGCCGCATGTCCTCGTTTTGACGGCGACCCCCATCCCGCGCACGGTGGCGATGACCGTCTTCGGCGACCTGGACGTGTCCACGATCGCGCAGCTGCCGGCTGGCCGGCAGGGCATCGAGAGCTTCGTCGTCCCGCTGGCCGACCGCCCGGGCTGGGAGCGCCGCATCTGGGAGCGCGCGTCGGAGGAGATCGGCAAGGGACGCCAGGTGTTCGTCGTCTGCCCGGCGATCTCAGGCAAGGATGCGGAGGACGACGGCGAGGAGCCGGAGCCAGACACGCCGACTGCGGGCGAGGAGGGCGCACCCGCCCGGCCGATCGCGAGCGTCGAGGCGGTAGCGGCGCAGGTGCGCGCCGACCCGTTGTTCGCCGAGACCCGGATCGGGGTGCTGCACGGCCGCTTGCCCTCCGACGCCAAGGACGAGGTCATGCGCGCCTTCGCCGCCGGCACCCTCGACCTCCTGATCGCCACGACGGTGATCGAGGTCGGCGTGGATGTCCCCAACGCCTCGGCCATGGTCGTGCTGGATGCTGACCGCTTCGGCGTGTCGCAGCTCCACCAGCTCCGTGGCCGCGTCGGCCGGGGCGGCATCCCCGGGCTCTGCCTCCTCGTGACCGCCGCCGAGCAGGGCAGCCTGGCCCGCGAGCGGGTGGAGGCGGTGGCCGCCACGCTCGACGGCTTCGAGCTGGCGAACATCGACCTCGAACTGCGCCGGGAGGGGAACGTGCTGGGCAGCAGGCAGTCGGGCGGCCGCTCGTCTCTGCGGCTGCTGCGCGTCGCCACGGACGGCGAGCTCATCTCCGAGGCGCGGGTCGCGGCGGAGGAGACGCTGGAGGGCGACCCCGCCCTGTCGCAGCACCCGGCGCTCGGCGCCGCACTCGCCCGTCGGCTGGACGAGAGCGAACGCGCCTTCCTCGGCAAGTCCTAGCCCCTGCCACCCCGCGGAGGCGCTGGGCCGCGTCCCTGGAGTGAAACGGTTTGGTAACGGATTCACAACGAAATGCCGGGATGCCCGGGATAGTCTGGAGGTCTATGAACAGGATCGCCGTTGTCCCTGGATCGTTCGACCCGGTCACCCTCGGGCACCTCGATGTGATCGAGCGCGCCGCCGGCCTGTGGGACGAGGTCCACGTGGTGGTGGTCCACAACCCGGACAAGTCGGCTCTGCTGCCCATCGCACAGCGGGTGGCCCTGCTCGAGCGCTCGATCGAGGACGCGGGAATCGTCGGCAGGATCGTCATCGCCTCCTGGACGATGGGCCTGCTCGTGGACTACTGCACCGACGTGGGGGCCCACGTCCTGGTGAAGGGCATCCGCTCGCAGGTGGACGTCGCCTACGAGACGCCGATGGCGATCGTCAACCGCCACCTGGCGGACGTCGAAACGGTCTTCCTGCTGCCGAACCCGGCGAACGCGCACGTCTCGAGCTCTCTGGTGCGCCAGGTGTCCGCTCTGGGCGGCGACGTGAGCCCGTACGTGCCGCCGGTCGTGCACGAGTACCTCCAAGACACCTAGGACGGCGACCATGAACAGTTACGCGACGCGTCAGCCGACCGAGTCCTCCGTCGCGCCGGTCGAGGAGACGGTCGCAGCGCCCGGCATGGAGCTGGACGAGTTGCGGCGCGCCGCGGACCAGATCACCGCGAACGTCGAGTCCGTCATCGACGGCAAGCACGAGGCCGTTCAGACCGCGCTGGTCGTGCTACTGGCCGAGGGCCACCTGCTCATCGAGGATGTCCCGGGCGTCGGAAAGACCATGCTGGCGAAGTCGCTGGCGAAATCGGTCGACTGCAGCGTCAGCCGCATCCAGTTCACCCCCGACCTGCTGCCCAGCGACGTGACGGGCGTCTCGGTGTACAACCAGGCGGAGCGGCGGTTCGAGTTCAAGCCCGGCGCCATCTTCGCGAACATCGTGATCGGCGACGAGATCAACCGGGCGAGCCCGAAGACCCAGTCCGCCCTGCTGGAGTGCATGGAGGAGCGCCAGGTCACCGTCGACGGCTCGACCTATCCTCTCTCCGCTCCCTTCATCGTCGTCGCGACGCAGAACCCGGTCGAGATGGAGGGCACGTACGCCCTCCCGGAGGCGCAGCGCGACCGCTTCATGGCCCGTATCGCGATGGGGTACCCGGACGAGGACTCGGAGCTCGCCATGCTGACCACCCGGGACACCTCGAGTCCGCTCTCGCGCATCCGTCCTGTCGTCAGCACCGAGGAACTGCGGGCCATGATGGTGACCGCGCGGAACGTCTTCGCATCCACCCCGGTCAAGCAGTACGCGGTCGACCTGGTGCGCGCGACGCGGGAGGACCGCGATCTCCGGCTCGGCGCCAGCCCGCGCGCCACCCTGCAGCTCATCCGCGCCGCGAAGGCGATGGCTGCGCTCGCGGGCCGCGACTTCGTGCTGCCGGACGATGTGGATGCGCTGGCCGTCCCGGTGCTCGGCCATCGCCTGCTCCCGACCAGCCGGGCCCTCGGCCACCACCACGAGAGCGCTCCGGTCATCGCCGACATCGTCCGGCGGATCGTCGCATCCACGCCGGTCCCGCTCGGCTCCGGCGCAGTGAGTCCGACAGGCCGCTAGCATGCCCGCCCGCGGTCGCGCCTCTTCGCCGCTGAAGCGGCCGCGCCCGACCGCGCGCGGCTGGACGCTCGGCGGCATCGGCGTGGCGGCGCTCGTCGCCTCCGTGATCCTGGGCCGCACGGACGTGCTGTTCGTCGGCGTCTTCCTCACGGTGCTCCCGCTCGCGGCGATGATCTCCGTCACCATCGACCGTCCCCGCCTCACCGTGGCCCGCGCATTCCATCCCGACGTGGTCGGGGTGGGGGAGCAGGCCACCATCGTGACGACCGTGCGCAACGAGTCCCCGAGACCCAGCCCGGCGGCCGGCTGGCGGGAGTCGGCGCCGCCGGCGGTCGGAGTGCAGCAGCCTGCGCCGTTCCCGCGACTCGGTGCCCACCAGGTCGACGGTGGTCTCGGTCGCGACACGGTCGTGCTGCGACAGGATGTGGTGCCGGACCGGCGCGGCGCGCATTCCGTCGGCCCGCTCGTGGTGAGCCGTGCCGATCCGTTCGGCATCGCGTACGCGGAGTACGCCGTCGGCCAGCCCCGGCTGCTCCTGGTGACTCCGCAGGTCCGGCCGCTGGCCCGGGGAGTGCTGGATGTGGCGCACAGCGAGGGCACGGAGCACGAGTTGCTGCGGCACAGCATCCCGAGCGCCGACGAGTTGATCGCGCGCGAGTACCGCCCAGGCGACCCGCTTCGGCGCGTCCATTGGCGCGCCACGGCCCGGCACGATCAGCTGATGGTGCGGCAGGAGGAGCAGCGCAGCAATCCCGAGGCGTGGATGCTGATGGACACGCGCCCGGCGCCCGTTCGCGCCCAGGGGCAGGACGACGTCGCCGACGACGAGTTCGAGACGCTCGTCGATCTCGTCGCCTCGATCGGAGTCCACCTGCTCGACGAGGGCTTCGCCGTGAGTGTCGTGGAGACCGGCGATCGCCAGCTGACGGGCCGCAGCGGCGCCGGGCGCACGGGGACGCTGGGCGCGACGACCGCGACCTACGACGTGAGCACCGCCGACCGGATGCTGCTCGCCGACCTCGCCGCGGTCGAGCCGGCAGCCACCCAGCGGGATGACGCGGTGGTGGAGCTCGGCGCCGGCCTCCGCCGTGCGGGGCGGGCGGTCCCGGTGTTCGTCGTGCTCACCGGAGCTCCACCCGCCGAGCTCGGCGCACTGGCCGCGCTGCGGTCGATGGGAGACCCTGCGGTGGCGTTCGTTGCGGCGTCGCAGCCCGCCGAGACGGCGGAGGTCCTCGCCGACGCCGGCTGGCTCTGCGTGACGTACGCCGCGGGCGAGGATCCGGCCGCATGCTGGCAGCGCGCCCTGCAGCGCCACCGGGCGGGGGTGCTGTCCGGTGGCGACTGAGTCTCTCGTGTTCGCGGTGCCGCAGCTCGCGGGGCGACGTAGGTCCGGCTACTGGCGGATCACCGGGGCACTCCTGTTGCAGGTGCTCGCGCTGAGCTATGCGCTGTCGGGGCTCATCCAGGGCTTCGGGTGGTGGTTGGCACTCGTGTCGGCGGCAGGACTGGTGCTCGTCACCGGGGCCGCGCTGCGAAACCTCGGAGTGCCGCGGGGCGTCGTTCCTCTGCTCCTGCTGGTGGAGTCGGCCGCGGTCATGACGGCGACGTTCGGGCACGGCACCGGACTCCTCGGCCTCATCCCGACTCCCGCGACGTTCGTCAGCTGGGGTCAGTACCTGCAGCAGGCGATGCTGTCGATCTATCAGCAGGGGACGCCGGCCGAAGCGCTGCCCGAGTTCCTGTTCCTTGTGGTCGGCGGGGGATGCCTGGTGGCGCTGATCCTCGACACCGTGGCAGTGACATTGCGTGCGCCGGCCTTCACTGCACTCGGGGTCGGCGCCGTGCTCGTGGTGCCTGGGGCGCTCCTCGGCGACGGCCTCGAGCCGATCTCGCTGGCCGCGTCCGCCGCGGCCTATCTGTGGCTGCTGCGCTGCGACGTCCGCACCCGGAGGCCCGGGACACCGCGGTCGGGCGCTGCCCTGTCCGTCGGCGCCGCGGCTGTCGCCATCGCCGTGGTCCTCGGCGGAACGGCACCCGGGTTCGAGGCGGGCGGAGCCACTTCCTTCACCGCGGGCGGCATCTCCATCGGCGGAACCGTCACGCCGCTCGTCGACCTCGGGAAGGACCTGCGCCGGCCTGCAGCCGTCCGTGCCCTGACCTACACGACCTCGGCGGCGAACGGTCAGTACCTCAAGCTGGCCTCCCTCGATCAGTTCACCGGCTCCGTCTGGAAGCACCGCGAGCGCGACACCAACAGGCTCGGCGACGGCGTCAAGATCGGCCCCGTCGCGGGGCTGTCCAAGCAGGTGAAGACGGCGAAGATCACGACGACGGTCGCGATCGAGAACATGACGAGCCGCTGGCTTCCGACGCCCGCGCCCGTCCAGTCGGTGAAGGGCCTGAACGGCACCTGGTCCTGGGATCCGGACGATCTGACGATCGGTGGGATCAACGCGACGACCCAAGGACAGCGTTACACCACGACGAGCCTCATCCTGGAACCGACCGCCGACCAGCTCAAGGCTGCCGGCGGGTTGGTCCCTGCGGGGGTGCTACGCGACCTGTTCCTCCCGTCCGACATGCCCCCGATCATCGAGCAGACGGCCCTCACGGCGACCAAGGACGCGATCACCGAATACGACAAAGCGGTCGCACTGCAGGACTACTTCCGCGACAACAGTTTCGTCTATTCGACCCAGACGCCGCTCAAGCAGGGGTATGACGGCGATGGTGCACGCGTCATCGCCCGGTTCCTTCAGGTGAAGAGCGGATATTGCGTGCATTTCGCCTCGGCGATGGCGCTCATGGCGCGGACGCTGGGAATCCCGTCGCGGGTGGCGGAAGGCTACCTGCCCGGTGCGAACAGCGGAGGCACGGCCACGAACCCCGGCGAGTACACGGTCACCAGCGACGATCTGCACGCCTGGCCGGAGCTGTACTTCGCCGGCGTCGGCTGGGTGCCGTTCGAGCCGACGGTCGGTCGCGGCACCGTTCCGGATTACACCCGCCCCCTGACCGGGCCGGCCGCCCCGGCGCCCGCCGCGGGCGCCACATCGGGAGCAGCGCCACGGGCCCTGACGCCGACGGACCCGGCCAATCTCAGCGGCTCCGCGACGCCGAACGCGACCTCCGCCGCGCAGCCGCTCGCGACCGGGATCGGCACGGCGATCCTCATCATCGCGGCGCTGCTGGTCCCCGCGGTGTGGCGCAGGATCCGGCGACGGAGGCGACTGCGCGAGCTGAGCGACGAATGGGGAGGCGCATCCCTCGTCTGGGACGAACTGCGCGACACGGTCCGCGACCTCGGCTGGACCGCGCCGCCGACGGAGACTCCGCGAGTCTTCGCCGGACGGATCGCTGCTGCTGTCGTCGGGACGCCGGCGGAGGAGGGGGTGATGCGTCTCCTCGCCGAGCTGGAACGGGATGCGTACGGGCCGCCGTCGAGACACTGGGAGGGGGGACTCGCCGACGACCTGGCTCTCGTCCTGTCGGAGCTCGGCGCGCAGGCCGGCCCCGCGCTGCGGCTCAAAGCGGCGCTGCTTCCTGTGTCCTTGCTGCCAGCGGGATGGCCTTCCGCCGCACGTCCCCGGAGTGCCGCGTAAAATAGTTGCTCGTGACCACGAAAAACTCCCCGTACGCCGTCAACGTGTACGACCTCATCCGCCATCCCGGCTCGATGCGCGAGCAGCGCGTCAACATCCCGGTGACGGAGAAGCTGGGCGAGGGGCTGCTCAGCGTGCCGGAGGGTGAGACCATCGATCTCGACCTCCGGTTGGAGTCGATGCACGAGGGGATCCTCGTCACGGCCGACGCCCAGACCACCGCCGTCGGGGTGTGCGGGCGATGCCTCATCGACATCGAGGAGCCCGTCCAAGTCGATTTCCAGGAACTTTTCGCGTATCCTTCTGACGAAGCTTTCGATCATGAGGTTCACGACGACCACGTGGATCTTGAACCTCTGATCAGGGATACGGTGGTGCTGGCACTGCCGTTCCAGCCGGTGTGCCGGCCGGACTGCCCGGGTCTCGACCCCGAGACCGGGGAGAGGCTGGCGGATGTACCGGACCGCGAGTCCTCGCAGATCATCGATTCTCGGTGGTCCGCGCTTGCGGCCTTCCAGGCTTCCGACACCGATGAACCCCGACCGAACACCGCCGGACCGAACACCGCCGGAACGAATACAGAGAAGAGATAGTCATGGCCGTCCCCAAGCGGAAACAGTCGCGCGCCAACACCCACGCCCGTCGTTCGCAGTGGAAGGCCGAGGTCCCCACCCTGGTCAAGACCATCGAGAACGGCAAGGTCACCTACAGCCTCCCGCACCGCGCGAAGGTCGTCGAGGACTCGGCGGGCACGGCCCTCTTCCTCGAGTACAAGGGCCGCAAGGTCGCCGACGTCTGATCGTCGCATGGTCGGAGAGAATCCGGACCGTAGCGCACTCCTCGAGAAGCTCGGGGTCGATATCGACCCCGAGCTTCTCGAGCTTGCGCTGACGCACCGCTCCTACGCGTACGAGCACGGCGGCATCCCGAACAACGAGCGCCTCGAGTTCCTCGGCGACTCGATCCTCGGCCAGGCCGTCACGGTCAAGCTGTTCCGCGAGAACCCGCACCTCGATGAGGGCGAGCTCGCCAAGCGGCGCGCCAGCCTGGTCAGTTCCGTCGCGCTCGCTCAGGTCGCCCGCCGGATCGGTCTGGGGGAGTACCTCAAGCTGGGGCGCGGCGAGAACCAGAGCGGCGGACGCGAGAAGGCGTCCATCCTCGCCGATACCGTCGAGGCGCTCATCGGAGCGACCTACCTCGACGCCGGCGGCGATGCGGCGACGGCACTCGTGCTGCGGCTGATCGAGCCGCTGCTCGACGACCCCGAGCGTTTCGGCGCCGCCATGGATCCGAAGACGAGCCTGCAGGAGATCGCTGCCCACCGAGGCGCCGGACTCCCGGTGTACACGGTCACGAACACGGGCCCGGACCACTCCAAGACCTTCCATGCCACTGTCGAGGTCGGGGGTCTGATCACGGCGACGGGCGACGGCACCAGCAAGAAGCAGGCCGAGATGGCCGCAGCACTGAGCGCCTGGACGGAGCTGACGAGACGACGTGCCCGAGCTTCCCGAGGTTGAGGTCGTCCGGGCCGGCCTCGCTCCGGCCGTCACCGGCGCGACCATCCTCGGCGTGGAGGTCTTCGAGCACCGGTCTCTCCGGCGCCACGACCCGCTCGTGGGCGACTTCGAGGCGCTGCTCGGCGGTCGTGTCATGCAGGGCCCGGTCCGCCGGGGCAAGTTCTTGTGGATCCCGCTCGAGGGTGTGCCGCGGCGCGCGATCGTCGCGCATCTCGGAATGAGCGGGCAGATCCTGCTGCGGGAGCCCGGTACGGGGGAGGCCGGGCTGCTGCGCATCCGCCTTCACATCGCGCATCCGGTGCACGGCGAGCTGTGGGTGCATTTCGTCGACCAGCGCATCTTCGGTTCGATGGCGGTGGATGCTCTGGTCCCGACCCTCGACGGCGCTCCCGGCGGGCTCGGCACGGACGAGCCGCTCGTTCCGACCCAGGTCGGCCACATCGCGCGGGACCCGCTCGACCCGGCGTTCGACGACGCCGGGTTCACTGCAGCGCTCGCCCGCAAGAATACGGACATCAAGCGCGCGCTGCTCGATCAGCGCCTCGTCAGCGGCATCGGCAACATCTACGCCGACGAAGCGCTGTGGGCCGCGCGCATCCACTACGCCCAGCCCGCGAACGCGCTGAGCCGGGCGAAGGTGCGCACCCTGCTCGCCGAGGTGCGCCACGTGCTCGAGAAGGCCCTCGCGGAGGGCGGCACGAGCTTCGACGCCCAGTACGTCAACGTGAACGGCGCCTCCGGCTACTTCTCGCACAGCCTCAACGCCTACGGTCGTCAGGGCGAGCCGTGCCCGCGCTGCGGAACGCCGATCGTCCGGGAGCAGTTCATGAACCGTGGCTCCCACTTCTGTCCCCACTGCCAGCGCCTCCGCCTTCCGCGCTGACCCAGTGGTCAGGACTCCGCCCAGCCGCTACTCCAGGGTCTTCTGCCAGTGGCCGGTGAGGGCGTGCGGACGGAAGCCGAACGCCCGGTTGATCGCCAGCATGGGGTCGTTCTCGTCCGCATTCCAGGTGAGGATGCGGCGGATGTGCGGGGCGCGGCGTCCCAGCTCCTGGATGTTCCGGAGCTTCACCGCCGTGCCGAGGCGGTGACCGCGGTACGCCCGGGCGACGAGCGTGTCGTACTGCTCGGCCTTCGTCCCATCCGCGGGCACGGCGAGCTCCGTGTAGGCAGCGATCTCACCGGTCGCTTCGTGCACGGCCGCGGTGACGAGGAGCGGCTCGCCGCGCGCCACCAGTGTGCGCTCCTGGGAGCGGACGCGTTCGCCGTCCCAGTCCTCCGGATCCACCGCGATCCCGGTCTGCGGGATGTCGGTCGACATCCGGGCCTTCATCGCCGCGAAACGCTCCAGCAACTCGTCCGGCGCCGCGCCCCACCAGGAGACCAGGCGGAACCCGTTCAGCGGCATGGTGAGTCCCGCTTCGCGTTCCGGCGGGAGGGGGAGGTGCAGCTCGCTCGACCGCTCGATCTGCCCCAGGCTGTAGCCGTGACGGCGCACGAACCGTACGGCCGGCGATTCCGCAGGCAGGCCGGCCGACCCCGCCGACGCCCGCACCAGCCGCTCGGCGCCCTCGAGAGTGCGGATGGGATGCTCGGTGTACGCGGAGACCACGCGCCGGCCGCCTTCGGCCGCGAGCTCGTGGCCCTTCGCCAGGAGGGCGGTCCCGATCCCGCGGCCGCGCAGCGCCGGGACCACATCCACGAGCAGTGAGGCCGTCTCCGAGTCCGCGTCGAGCGGGAAGACCGCCTCGACACGCCCGACGATCGCACCCTCTTCGATCGCGACGAACACGATCCGCTCGGTGTAGTCCTGTTCGCGGTGCGCGGCGAGCGCCTGCTCCGCCGTCTCGACGAAATCGTCGTCGCCCCAGAGGTCCACGACGATCCCGTTGAGCACGCCGACGAGCTCCTCGAAGGCCGCTGATTCCGGGGTTCCCAGCGTATCGGGGATGGGGAGCCGCGTCACACGCACCGCAGGACACCTCCTCGAGCCGATTCACGCGGGAATTCAGCCTATGCGAGCTCCCTCACGCTGTGAAGTCACCGGATCACTTTGGTTTCGATCGTGTAAATCTGCGCGCGCATCGTGGGTGCAAAACGTTGCGGGCCATGTATTCTCAGCACACATATTCGTGGCACGAACCGGCTAAAACGGCGAGTTCGTGACGGATTTACGTCGAGAGGCAGAAGATGCTAAGGAAGAAAGTCACCATCGGTGCGGCTGTTGCAGCGTCAGTCGCACTGTTGCTCGCTGGATGTGCGAACCAGCCGTCCACGGGCGGATCCACCAACGGGAACTCCTCCAAGGTGAACATCCCGGCGATCACGTCGGTCGATGTCCCCAAGGACGCCGTGCTCCCCGCCGGCGACGGGAAGGCCACGTGTCCTGCCGGGCTGACCATCGGCTACCTCGGCGCCGAGACCGGCCCGAACGCCCAGCTCGGAATCAACATCTACAACGGCATCCAGCTGGCCATCAACCAGCACAACGAGGCCAACAAGGGATGCCAGGTCGGCTTCAAGAAGTTCGACACCGAGGGTGACCCGAACAAGGCGACCGGTCCGGTGACCCAGGCGGTCAACGAGGCCGACATCATCGGCGTCGTCGGCCTGCCCTTCTCCGGCGAGTCGAAGGCCACCGGCAACATCTTCGAGCAGCAGGGCCTCGTCCACATCACCCCGTCGGCGACCAACCCGGGCCTGACCCAGAACGGCTGGAAGACCTTCTTCCGCGGCCTGGGCAACGACGCGGTGCAGGGCCCCGCGGCGGCGAAGTTCCTGACCGACAAGCTGAAGGCCAAGAAGGTCTACCTGGTCCAGGATGACTCGGACTACGGCATCGGCCTCGGCACCACCACCGCGAAGGCTCTCGGCGACGCGCTCGTCGGCACCGACAAGGTGACCACCGGCCAGAAGGACTTCTCCGCGGTGATCTCCAAGATCCTCAACGC
>Ga0206353_11317353_pt1 | contig 22549 bp, 50 predicted proteins | sample DielMetaTC5am4_FD_146436 | JGI IMG/M metagenome (GOLD analysis project Ga0206353, IMG submission 146436) | Corn rhizosphere microbial communities from Kellogg Biological Station, Michigan, USA - Diel MetaT C5am-4 (Metagenome Metatranscriptome)... | ecosystem: Host-associated > Plants > Roots >...
ATAGTGGTCTCAGCACGCTAGGCGCTAGCCCCACGCGTCGCCATAGCGCGAATCGGCCCCGAACCGGTGATCGCAACACCGGCCGGGGCCTGAATCCACACCCTGCCATAACAGGAGATGGACCTGATGTCGGATCTTACCGACCTGCTCGACCTCACCACACTCGGCGCCCAGGACAACTTCACCCGCTACGCGACCTGCTTCGCTGGCTGCGGCGGACCCGCCGACCCCTCCACCAGGCACTTCCACTCCACGCCCTGGGAATTCTTCGGCGAATTCGGGGTGACCGTCACCAAGTTCGACGGCCAGCCCGCGCAGGTCACCCACATCGACCAGCCCTCCCCCGAGGTCAAGTACACCCCGGACGAGGCGCGGCTGCTCGCCTACCAGTTCCCCCTGGCCGCCGACTTCGCCGACCGCCTCAACACGCCCACGATCACCGCCGAGATCACGCAGCGGCTGGGCGAGAAGCTCGCGGCTGCTGCGGGCTGAGTCCGCGACATACCGGCACGGCACAAGCGCCGGCCCGCGACCCAACCCACCCAAGACCAGCACGGATAGGACAACCCCGTTGGCCATCAGCAAGCGGCTCAGGTTCGAAATCCTGAAGCGCGACGGATTCGCTTGTCGGTACTGCCACCGCGACAAGGTCATCATCACCGTCGACCACGTCATCCCGCGTGTCCTCGGCGGTACCGACGACCCCAGCAACCTCGTCGCGTCCTGCGATGACTGCAACGCGGGGAAGTCATCCACGTTGCCAGGCGGCGCGACGGTCGCTGAACCCGGCGGCGCCGACGACTCGACCTTGGTCGAGCGCATCACCGCAGAGTTCAACCGCGCTTGGGGTGACCCACATTCACGCCCTGACGCTGAGGCCCTACGCATCCTTAAGGCGCACGCGATCGCCGCACACGCCGCCGGGTACGAAGAGATCGCCATTGCTGCGGCGGCCCACGACGGTGGCCGCTCATGCGTGCCCCACCTGGGCGACATCCTGAGCACTGTCGACAGCGTCTTCCTGCTCGAATCCGAGACCAGCCCCGACAACCCCTACGGGCCGAACGGAATCGACCGCGACCTGCTGCCCAGCCAGATCGACCGTGACGCTGAAGCCGTGGCAGACGCTGCCGTCGCCGTCTGGCGCGCGGCCTGGCAGGCAGAGGCGAAGCATTCACCAGGCGCGCCAGTGCCAGGACGGGACAGCGGCGCAAGCCATGCATTCCACGCCTGGGCTGCGGACGCGTACCGCGAAACCGAAGAGGCTGCACCCGTCCTCGACGGCGCACAGTGGGCAGGATCCGAGAGAAGCGACAACCTTGCCGCCGCGATCGAACGCGCCGAGGGTCACCGAGCGACGGAGCCGGCCGTTTCCGCCTGGGGGCTCGCGTGGCGCACAGCTACCGGATCCCTCCCTGCCAGCGACGTTGAGCAGGAGTTCTGGCAGGACTGCTACGCGCTACGTGCGCACGGTGTCTGGGACCACTACATCCTGGCCGCCGCCGTCTTCGCTGGAGCGCACGCCACTGCGCGTATGCACTTCACACTCTCTGACGACGAGGCCCAAGTGATCGGCGTGCACGGGCCGACTCAGCACGCCGAGGACCTGTGGGCGCGCGCGTGGGCGTCGTCAAGTGGATCGTGGCCTACCGAGGAGGACCGGGAGGCGTTTCGAGCGTCGCTCTCGTCCGTCGGCAGGCGGGGAGTCAACATCACCGCAGACGTGGACGCCGCTGCCATCTGCGCGGGGGCGTACCAGAGTCGCGACGTCTTGCCCGGACTCCCCAAGTCGCTGTCTGCGATCGAATTCGCCGCTCCCCCCGTCCGAGTTGGGGGCGAGTGATGGCCCGCATCCGCTCCACCAAACCAGAGTTCTGGCTCGACCGACCGTTCGTCCGCAGGGTCCCGAACCGCGACGCACGGATGCTTTATAAGGCGCTGTGGAACCTCGCCGACGAGCACGCGCGGCTCGGTGGGGACCCGCATTACATCAAGGGCCAGTGCTTCCCGTACGAGGAAGACGCCGACCTGACGCCGGACGTCATCGACAAGTTGATCGACATGCTCGTCTCGGCCGAGAAGGTCGTGCGTTACGAGGTCGACGGCGACGTGTATCTGTTCCTGCCGAACCTCGCCAAGCATCAGCGGCTGGAGCCATCGAAGGTCCCGTCAAGGCTTCCGCCGCCGCCCGATCCAGATGACCCTGCGCCGCGCGCAGATAAGTCTGCGCCAGACCCAGACGGGTCCGCGCCGAATGTCGTTCTGCCGTCCGCGCACGAGAGCGCGCAGGTCAGACCACCTTCGGAAGGCCGCGCAGATAAGTCTGCGCGGGACTCGGACGAGTCTGCGCGGCGCGCAGATAAGTCTGCGCTTTTGCATGGAGCATGTAGCAGGGAGCAGGGAGCAGGCGGCAGGGAAGAAACCCCCGCGCAGCCCGGCACGCTGTTCGATGCGGACCCGGCCGTGCCCGGCACTGCCGACGCGGGCAAGCCGCGCGGCGGCGAAGAGGGCAAGCCCGCCAAGGTCTCCAAGCACCAAGTCGCAGACGACCTCACCGCCGCATTCTGGGAACGCCACAAAGCCAGCCTCACCCAATCGTTCGTCGCCTTGCGCGCCGTCGTCCGGGTCCCCATCGCCAACGGCACCGACCGCGACGAACTCGCCCGCGCACTCGACCTGCTCGCACGGCAGGGCAAGGCCATCTCCGGCGGCACGATCCGTACCGCGCTCACCGAGATCCAGCGCCCGAACCTCCAACTGCTGCCCGGGGGGGCGTCCATCCCGCCGCCGCGCATCTCTGCCACGGCCCGCGCGCTGGCCGAGGCTGACGCGGCGGGCGAGGAAGCTAAGCGCTTGGTCTACGGGAGCGCGGGATGAACGCCGCCGAGACGATCACCATCGACGAGGTCACCGCGCTGTTGAAGGCTGCGGCGTCGCGCGACCAGCGCACGATCGACACTGCGGACACCCTCGCCTGGTGGCAGGACTTGAACACGGCCCGCGTCTCCTATCCGGACGCGTCGGCGGCGCTGTCGCACTACTACGCGAACGTGTGGCCGCGCCAGGACCCGCGCCAGCGTTTCCGCGCGACCGCCCCGGTGCTGATCGAGCTGGTGCTCGCGATCCGCAAGCAGCGGCTCGCCGACTCGGATTTCACCTACGAGCCCAGGCATTGGGAGGAGACCGGGGCGCAGTACGTGGTGCGGCTTCGCGAGCAGATCGCGGCGGTCGCCGACGGCCGGGAGCCCGCGCAGCCCGCCGGGCACGCGATCCTGCGCAAGCGCCCGGTCGCGGAACTCGTCGCGGGGATCGCCGACGCCAAGCACCTGCCGCCCGAGATAGCGGACGTGATCGCCCGCCGGCGCCCGCAGTCGCGCTCGATCGCGTGCCCGTACTGCAACGCCCCGCGCGGCACGAACTGCAAGGGGCCGTCGGGCAGGGACCTGTCCACGGGTGTGCATCCGGGCCGTATCGACGCCTGGGCGGTCGCGGTGGCCGGCTGCCCGGCCTGTTTCGCCGAACCGGGCCATCCCTGCACGGAGACCGATAACGCGGGCCAGAGGCCCTACGCGCACGGCACGCACCGCGCCCGCGCCGCCGCCGCCCAGAACGCCCCAAGCCAGCCCCGGGAGGTCCAGTGACTACCACCGTCGCTCTGCCGCGCCCTGGTTCGTCGCTGCTTTCGGACGCGGACCGGCGCCTGATCGCGCACCTCGCCGCTGGCTTGACCGCGAAGGAGATCGCGCGGCGTACGGGCCGCTCGCGTAACGCCGTGGCGCTGAGCGTGAGTCGGCTGCTGGCGAAGACCGGCACGAGCAACGCCGCGCACCTGGTGGCGACCGCGTTGCGTTGCGGCTGGCTGGACGGCGGCGCGTACGAGGCGGCGGCGTGACCTCTCCCCCGCCCCCGCGCCCCGCCGACCACGCCCCACGGCGCCCGGCGACGGCACTGACCTGCGCGAACGACCAGTTCCAGCCCCACGACCCGAACGGAGAACGGCAGTGATCAAGACAACGACCTGCATCCACGCCGCCTGCGACATCTGCGGCGCGAAGCCCGAGAACGACGCCGACGGCTACGACCACTTCGAGCCCGGCCAGGAGTCCGACGCCTTGAGCGCCGCCGAAGGCCAGGACTGGTGGACCGATCGCGACACCCACCAGGTGCTGTGCGACGAGCGCGACGACGCCCATCTGGCCAAGGCGAGGCAGATCCTCGGCGTGCTCAAGGCGACCGACGACGGCGACCTGATCACGTTCCTGACTTTCTGGCCGGAACTGGACGAGCAGGGCCGCAGCGAGCGGGAGCTGCACGCGGCCTGGTTCGAGACGCTGCCGCCGGCCGAAGCCGAGCAGCCGACTTCACCCCGCTCCTGACCTGCATCGACACCTGGCCGCACGGCCGGAAAGGAACCTCATGAACGACACCAGCGCGACCGCGAGCGGGCCACACGAGCCCGAGATCAAGCCCCCGTACGTCCTGAAGTTCAACCAGCCCGAACCCACCGAACTGCGCCGCAAGCTGCTCGCTCAGTGGGACGACCTGGGCGCCCGCCGCGAGAGGGCGTTCGAGCCCCTGTCCGCCGCCATGGAGGCGAAGACCGAGGCCGCGCCCGCAGACCTGGACCGGTACGCGGGCCTCGTGATCGGCGCGGACCTCTCGTTCCTGCTAGCCGCGATCGTGCGCCGCGCCGAGCAGTACGAGGCCATGGACCACACCGTCGAGGAACCGGAGCCGTTCGTGGACTGGCTGGCCCGCACGGTCGGGCTGGTGCTCGACACCGGGCTGGACTGGCTGGATGGCGCCAACGACGACCTGCTGTCGGACGAGGACCAAGTCGCGCCGCAGCCGCAGATCGAGGGCCAGGGCGTGCTGCCGGTCGAGACCGCCGGGAGCGCCCCCGACCCGCGCGACTTCCGCATCGGCGACCTGGTGCAGATCACCGCCCGCGAAGGCGAGAGCGAGGCGACACCGCCCGGCCTTCGCCTGAACGGCCGCACGGGGCCCGTCATCGAGATCGGCGAAGGCCCGTACCGGGTCGGTGTCGCGGTCGGCGGCTGGGTCGGCCCGGTGTGGTGCAGCCCCGGCGAGGTCCGGCATCTGAGCGCCGGGGAGATCGCCCGGCTGGAGAGCGGGGTCGGCCGATGACCGCCCCGCCCACTGACGCACGCCTCGCCGAAGTCGAGCAGTTCCTCGACGTGTGGGACGCCGCCCCCGTCCACCGCACCCAGTACCGGGACGTGATCAGCAGCCAGAAGTCCGGCGACCCCGATGGCGGCCGGAAGCTGCGGGCCACGGCGCTGCGCGAACTGCTCGCCGAGGTCCGGCGGCTGCGCGGGGAACTCGGCGAGGCGCTCGGCAGGCTCGCCACGCTCAAGGACGCGTTGGACGCGCAGGCCCTGGCCGAACGCCAACGGCTCGCGCGCGCACTGGCGGACCGCAACGACGAGTACGACGCGCTCAAAGCGGAGTTCGATCAGTTCGCTGACGTGTGCTCAAGCCACAGCGCGGACCGGTGCGTCGAGCAGGTGGCGATGGAGGACCTGCAAGCCGCGTACGAGCGGCTCGGCAGCGAGGCGTCGCGGCTCGCCGAGGCGGCCCACCGGTTCCGTGTCGAGCGCGACCGGTTGCACGACGCGCTGAGCGAAGTCCTGGCCACTGGCGGCGCGGACTTTGACGGCGAGGTGCTGCGCGGGCTCAAGCGCACGCTGTGGATCACGCCCGATCGGTTGCAGGGCTGGCGTGACGTGCTCGCGTCCGTGGAGCGCTCCGAGCGGGATGACGTGCGGCCGGAGGCGACACCGTGACGCCCGTCGCCATCCCGCAATCCGGCACGCTGCCCGCAGAACGCCTAGCCGAGTTGGACCGGCTCGCGGCCCTGTTCGCCGCGGAGCACGGCGACACCGAGCAGATCACCGCGATCCGCCGCCGGGTGCTGTTCGTCGAGGTCGCCGCGTACGAGGACGACGCGATGGGCCGGGCGATCCGCGACGGACTCGCGGAACTGGGCGCGGCATGACCGGCCCGGCCGTGCGCCGCTGCGGGATGACCGCCTGCGCCAGCACTGACACGGTGCGCCCTTTTCCCTGTGGATGGCGGTGCCGCGCCTGCACGCCCTCAGTCCTGGCGGGCGTGCCCGAACCCGACGAGCTGTTGCGCCGACACCGCGCAGCGCTCGCGAACACCACCCTGACCGTCACCGAGAGGACCGCGGTATGACCGAGCAGACCACCACCGACGAGCGCGCCGAGCACCTGCTGCACCCGCGCAGCGTGGCCGACCAGCTGCGCGCGATCTTCGCGGGTGGGGAGCGCGCCGACGACGGGCTCATCGCAGCGCTCGCCCGCGAGGTGCTGGCCGAGCGCGACGGCCTGCGCCAGCGGATCGCCAGCGCCCGCAGCGAGATCGTCCGGCAATCCGTCCTAGTCCATGGCGGCCCGACGACGTTCGTGCAGGACGCCCTCGCGGAAGTTGAGTCGCACCTGGTGGACCCCGAGTTCCGACCCGAAGCCGCGAAGGGCGGCGCGTCGTGAGCGGGGCGCGGCACCAGGCGCTCGGGCTCGGCGCGATGGCGGCCCGCAACGGCGCTGCGGCCGGACGTCAGCCCAACGGGCCGCGCGCCGGGTTCACCGACACCGATCGGGGCGGCGCAGGGGGCAACTGGCGCGACCAGGCGGCCTGCAGGCCCGGCAGCGGCATCGATCCGGAGACCTTCCATCCGATCGGGGCCACGGGGCCGGCGCTGCTTCAGATCGAGGATGCCAAGGCCGTGTGCCGGCGCTGCGCCTCGATCGAGGCCTGCTTGAGCTTCGCGATCACGGCCGGGATCGACACGGGCGTGTACGGCGGCATGAGCGAGGACGAGCGCCGCGCACTCAAACGCCGGGCCTCACGCAGCCGCACCCGACAGGGCACCGAGAGCACAGAGACGGCCAGCGCCACGGCTGACGCGAACTGACGGCCCCTACCTAAACCCGCTTAACGGAAACGAGGCAGAAAGACCCATGACCGAGCAAGCCGTACGCGCCGCTGGACCGAAGCCCGTCGTCCTCACCGGACCGATCACGCACTCCTGCGGCGCATGGTGGACCGGCACCCGCGTCTCGCACTGCGGCGGTTGCTGCCTGACTTTCAGCTCGCTGACCGCCTTCGACGCACACCAGCGCGGCGGCACACCCGGGCAGATCTGCCGCAAGCCCGACGAGGTCGGTCTCGTGCCGGTCGAGAAGCCCTACGGGGTGCTGTGGTCGTGGCCGTCGTCGGACGCGAACCCGCACGCGGCAAGGGGCGACGACGATGCCTGACGAGCCCGTCCCCACCCGCCGCGTCTCGTTCACCGTGACCGGCTACCTGCGCCACGGCCATCCCGTCGGCGGCTGGTACGACATGCAGGCCCAGCCGGACGGGGGCCAGGTCTACTCGATCCCCGAGTCCGAGGTCGACGAGGCGTCCGTCACCGACGCGCCACCCGAGACCCTCACCGACGACGACTGGTCCGAGATCGCGGGGCAAGTCCACGCCCGACTCGGCGCGGAAGCCGGATCGGCGCTCGTGGCGCAGTGGCGCCGCATCGCGGAGGCTGCGGAGTGACGCCCGATCAGATCCCCCACCGCCTGGTCGAACTCGGTGCCGAGGCGCTGCGCCGGGCCGCGTACGAGTGCGACGGCGACTGCGGGCTGCCCGAGGACGAATGCTGGACCACGTACCCCGTCGCCTGGTCCGCGATGGTGGCCGGCGAGACGCACGTCCACGGCAGTACCGAGGCACTGGCCCGCACCGTGCTCGCGGGGGCCGCATCGGCAGGCGGTTTCGAGTGGCTGATGCGCACCGCCGAGCAGTACCAGCAACGCGCCCACGCCGCCGAGAAGGCGCTGGCCGAGTCTCGCGCCGTTCGACACGGGGGCGCGCCGCCGAGGCTGGGCTGGCGGGCGAAGGCCGCGCGGCAGTTGGCGATCGCGGGGCGGGCTGCGCTGGAGGCGGTATCAGTGCTCGGCCTCGCGCTCGTGGCCCTGTGGGTGTCGGACTGGGCGCAGCGCGAGGCAGATTCCCGGGCGGTCGGGTGGCTCGCGGGTTTCGGCGTGCTCCTCAGCCCGTTCGCGGCGCTGGGCGCTTGGCGCCACCGGATGCGCGCGAAGGGTCGGCGATGATCGTCTTCTGGCTCGTATTCGGCCTCGTGGCCGGCTATGTCGCCGGTCGCCTGCGTCCCGGTCGCCGCCTGTTCGACTGGACCTACGCCGCCGCGACCGGTGACCGTCGGGGCGGCGCGTGGGTCGCGGGCGTTGCGCTGGCGCTGCTTGGCCTCGCCGTGCACCCGCAGCGCTCGATCCGCTACGCACGCTCCTGGCGCCGCGCCGACGAACGGGCGCCCGCGCCGCAGATGGACCCGGAATGGGGGCGGCGGTGAGCCGCCGCTGCCCGCGCTGTGGCCGTCCGCTCGACGGGCGCGACCCGGGTTCGCTCGAGCACGCCGCCAACGTGCGCGCGCTGGTCGGCTGGTTCGTGGCGTTCCCGTTCACCGCGGGGGTCGCCGTGACGCTGGGGGTTGCCGTCGGGCTCGGAGTGATCCGGTGACCCGCCGCAAGCGCCGTCGCCCGCCGTGGCCGCTCCAGCTGCTCGGCACGACCGGCGCGCTCGTCCTGCTCGGGTTCGCGGCCGACGGCTTCGGGCGCCTGCTGATCGCGGCGGCCGGAATGGCGGGGGTGCGGTGAGCGGGTCAGGACGCCGCGCGCTTGGCCTCGACCTCGTAGCCCACGGTCGGCTCGCGCTTGCGCTCGATGCCGTTCTCGCGGGCCAGTCGGCGGAACACCTCGTCAGTCAGGCTTGTCAGCGCGGCCATGTCGGACACCGTCGCATTCTCATCGCGCATCGCCCGCACGGCGATCTTGCGCACGAGTGGCAGCAGTTGCTTCTCGGTCTCGCGGGCGCGCTTGTAGCGCCGCAGGACTTCCGCGTCTTCGGCGGACGGTTCGTATTCTCCAGCCATAGGCCCAATGGTCGCACAACATGTTGGCCGACGCCACGGCTGCGTCATGCCCGATTTGACGCATTGGCGGACGCACATCGAAAGAATCATGTTGCCCTAGGCGTAGCCCGATTGACAGGCCAACACGTAGGCCACATACTAGAGGTGTCAGGGAGAGACGCCGACAGGGAAGGCCCGAAGATGACCGCCACGACCACCGCCGAAGCAGCGCACCGCGCCGGCGTCACCGTCGCCACGATCCGCGCCTGGGCCCGCTACGGCGCCGTGACCGCGACCAAGGCCGCCGGCCGGTGGAACATCGACGAGGCGTCCCTCACCCACCGCATCGCGCTGAGCCGGCGCACCGCCGCCAAGCAGCTCGCCGCGTTCCGTGACACCGCCGCCGCGCAGTCCAAGGCGGACGAGCTGATCGAGTCCGGCTCCCTGATCCCGATGAACCCCTACACGTTCCTCGCGGTGTCCAGCTCCGGCGGCAGCGGCTACATCGTGAACACCGTCGAGGGCTCCTGCACTTGCAAGGGCCACATCTACACCGGCCACTGCTTCCATCTGCTGGCCGCCGTGGCGTTGGAGACCGCGCCCGCCGCCGCCTGAACCGCTGCCTCCATCCACCCGGCCAACGCCCGAATCGGAGCGAAGATGACCACCGAGACCCTCCCCGCGACCGTGAAGGATGCCGCCGCCGCGATCCGCGCCGACCTGAAGGCCGCGTTCCCCGGCACCAAGTTCTCCGTGCGCAAGGGCACCGGCACCGCGTCCGCGTGGATCGACGTGAAGTGGACCGACGGCCCGAACGACGACATGGTCCGCAAGGTGACCGACCGGTACGAGCGGTTCGGCTCCCCGGTCGAGGGCGTGTGCCGCGACCGGCTCGTGTCAATGCCCGTGCTGCTGGCCGCGCAGGACCGCATCCGCACCGTCCTGCCGGAGTTCACCGCGTACGACGCGGACGGGCGCTACGTCTACGGCGACTGCCCGATCTTCCACCTGGGCGGCTGGCGGTTTGGCGGCGGCGACCGCTACTCGGCGCTGGCCGGTGTCGCGGACCTGCTGATCCTCAACCCGCGCACCGGGCCGGGAGCCTGAGATGCCCACCAAGACCGAGCGCGCGCAGCGGATCGCCCTGAACGCTCGGGTGTTCGTCCGCAAGGCGCGACGCGACGGGCACACCAACCTGATCACCGGGACGCTTCTTGCCGGGTCCGCGCAGGCGCTGAAGCTGCTCGACACAGACGGCTGGACCATCCGCAAGGCTGCACGCCTGACCGTCGCGGAACTGGAGCAGACGAACGAACTGCACCTGATCGACTGGGACGACAAGACGTTCATGAACATCAAACCGAGGTGGATGCGATGACCAAGCCGACCCTGCGCAGAAACGGCGCCCGCTGCGTGACCCTGCGCGTGCGCCAGGATGTCGAACTCCTCGAACTCGCGCACGTGTTCTGGGCTGCGGCGACCAGCGGCTACTACGGCACCGTCGAGACCGACGGCTTCCCCCGTCACCCGGTCGCCCTGGTGCGGTCCGTTGTCGCCGAGTACATGCAGCGCAACGGCGTCTCGACCCACGTCTACGACGATGAGGAGTTCACCGGCAGCGCCGAGGCGCAGCGCTGGGCGTTCGAGCACGTCGCCCGCGCTTACGGGTTCGACCCCGCCGAGATCCCGGAACCCGAGATCGATCAGCTTGCGGCGCAGCGTCTCGCGGCACGCGCCCATGGATACGACGAGGAGGACTGAGGGTGCCTCGCGAGTTGCAGCCTTGCGGCACCCCCGCCGCGTATATGCGCCATATACGCCACAGGCAGGACGCCTGCCAGGTGTGCTTGGACGCGATGAGCGAGCGCAACCGGGCGAGTTACGCGGCCGACCCGGAGCGGGCCCGCGAGTTGGCGCGCGAACGCATGCGCCGCTACTCCGCGCGCAAGAAGCGACAGGCGGTTGCCGACGCGCTGAGCCTCAAGCCCGAACCGGAAGGGGCCTGACATGGCCGCCCTCTCCCCCGCCCAGCTCGCGGTCCTGCACGCCGCCGCAGACGGCCGCGTCTTCCGGGGCCATTCCAGCGACGGCCACCGCATCGCCTGGTGGATCGACCGCTCGCCCGAGCCGCGCAACGTGACGGCGAGCGCCGAAGTCGAGGAGTTGCTTGAGGCGGGGCTGCTGGAACTCGGCCCGATCAACGCGGATCTGCGCCGCACCGCTATCCCGGCAGACGCGGGCCGCGCCCTGCTCGAAACCCTCAACGCGGAAGGCCACTGACATGCCCGAGATGACCGCCCCGTCGTTCTGGCCGCCGCAGGTCGGCGACGTGTGGCTGGCGTGCCTCGACGCGCAACTCCCGGACCCGTGGGTGTGCCCATCCGAGGGGAAGTTGAGGGCCTGCGGAATCGTCCGGGCGGCCGATCGAGTGTGGAACGAGTTCGGCCCGCTGCGGCTGGTGTGGCGTGACGGCGCGCTCGTCACCGCGATGCACTCCAGCGAACTGCCCGCCGCCAGCTCGCCCATGACGTGCGTCGCCCGCGACGCCAAGAACGGAGCCTGACATGCCCTCGAAGACCGCCACCGAGGCAGCCTCCTGGGTGCGCGTGCGCCTAGCCGCCGACTCTGGCATGACCGAGGGCGAACTCGTCCTGCGCGCCGACCGGGTGTCCGTCGGCGAGGAGCACCTGGAGTTCCTGGTCGGCGGCGAGATCGTGTACCGGCTGGAGCGCCGCTACTTCCGCGCCATGGCCTGGTTCGATGACCGGCCCACGTTCGGCGAGTGGCTGCGGGCGCGCAGCGCGCAGTCCCCGAACGCGCACACCCGCTGGAGCGACGTCGAGCGGCAGCGGCTCGCCGCCGAGGTCGCGCACGGCTGGAACTGGGCGCGTATCGCGAAGGGGCACGGGCGCACCGTGTCCGCCGTCAAGCGGCAGGCCGCGCTGCCGCCGCAGTCCTAGAACTCCCCGCCCGCACCCACGCCGGGCGAGCCACCCGATCCGCTACCAGCGAAGGAACCGGAATGCCGACCTACACCTACGAGCGCGTCACCCGACCCGTCACCAAGACCGTGCCGTGCCGCGGCTGCGGCAAGAAGCTCAAGCGCTCCACGACGCTTGAGCAGACCATCAGCCCGTTCAACCGCGGCGAGGACGGCGCCCCGAAGACCCGCGACCAGATCGTCGCCGAGTTGCGCGAGGAAGCCGCGACGTGGCATCCGCGCAACGACATCTGCGCGACGTGCGACGCCGTGGCCGATGCGGCGGTGAAGCCGTGAGCTACAACACCGCCATCGACGGCGAGATCGAGATCGACCCGCCGCTGCCCTGGAAGCAGATCAAGGACAGTCCCCTGCTCCCCGCGAACAACAAGAACGCCGGCTACTCCGACGCGCTGCTGCGGGTTGTCGAGGAGACGGTGCACACCGACGAGGGCGAGCTGACTCGCCGTAGCGCGAACGCACTCGTACCGAACTACTACACCCAGACCAACGGCCGGACGCTGCTCGCCGAGATCCAGTCAATCGTGGACGCCAACCCCGGCCACACGTTCACGGGCATGTTCGAGTGCTGCGGCGAGCGCCCAGGCGACCTGTGGCGTGCCGGGGTGCGTGGCGGGAGGGCCGTGAAGATCGAGGCGGCCATCGTCTGGCCGGACGGGAGCGAGTGATGGCTGACGACACCGCCCTGCTGTCCGCGCACCCCGGCCACGGCGAGATCCAGGACGGCATCGACCACTTGGACGGCGCGGGCTGCATGCCCGAGTCGGCGTCGGCGATCCGGCTGCTGGACGCGCAGAACGAGGCGCGCAGACGGGAGATCGAACGGCTCAACGCCGACCGCGACCGCTGGCGCGACGCGTTCGAGGCGCTGCACGCCCGGCTGCTGCGCGACCTGCCCGGGGACGCAAGCGAACTGCCGCCGCCCGACGACGAGCACTGGGCGCGGACCCTGGACGAACTGCTGACGTTCGCGGCCGAGACCGCGCTCGCCGCCGAGAAGCAAGGAGACCTGTTCGGGGACGTGCGCGACATCACCGCGTGGCTCGACGCGGACGGCGCGCTCACCGACGAAGACCACGTGTTGAAGATCGGCGCCGAGCTCGGCGAAGCCATCGACGCGCTCGCCGGGATGAAAGGCACGAACCGGCGCAAGGGCGTCACGCACACCATGGAGCAGGTGCTTGAGGAGCTCGCCGACGTGATCCTCGCCGCCGCGTGCACGATCGAGCATCTGCGTCCCGGTGCGGACGCCGTTCGCGGGGCGCTCGCGTCGAAAGTCGCCGGGATCATGGCCCGCTCCGACATCCGGGCCGGCGACGGGAAGCCCGGGCCCGTCAGCCCGTACGCGATCCTCGGCATCGACCCGAACTTCGCTGACGGGAGGTGTGCGTGATGGACAGCGCCAAGGCGATCAACGACCTGCGCGCGGCAGTCGACAGACTCGGCCCCGCCGCGCGCCTGAACACCCCGCTCACGATCGCGCTCGGCGAGGCGCGGGCGATCCTGGGCCGCGAGGCGTGGCTGACCGACGCGGTCGTGACGGGCGCGGCGCTGTGGTTCGAGCAGATCGACCCGCGTGAGCGCGACTACGCCAGCGAGTCCCTGCATGAGACCGCAGTCGATCTCGTGGCGGCGAACCCGCGCCTCAAGGGCGCGTTCAGGGATGGCGCGTGATGTCCACCGTGGTCGTGTTCGTGGTCATCGTCGTGCTGGGCAGCGCCATCGCGGCGCTCTACGGGGCGGACGACATCTGATGGCCGACCTTGACGCCCTGGCCGGCGAACTCGCCGAGGGCCTGATCGAGTGGCGCGCCCGCAGCGTCACGCCGCGCGAAGCCATGAACGCGATCGGCGACGTGTCAGACCTGAGCGACGGCGAGCGGGACGAACTGCTCGCCATGGTGCTCACCAAGATCGAGCACGCCGACATTGAGATCACCATCAACTAAGGGGCAGCGTGAAGACCGAGAGCGAACAGCATGACGACGAACTGTCCACAGGCAATCGCGCGGAACTTGTCCGGCTGCTAGGCAGTGACGACGAGAAGCTGGTGGATGGCCTGCTCGACTGGCGGTACGCCACGGTTGCGCGCGTCCTGGCCGAAGTCGGCGCTATCCACCCGAAGGTGCACACGCCGACGCGGATCGTGAACTACCTCGAACGGCATGGCTGGCAGCGGATCGAATCTCCGCAGAGGCCGCATCATGCAGAGGTGGTGTTCTGGTCCTGGTCGCCGCCGTCACCGAACGAGCTTCGCTGGGTTCACCCGTGCGGCATCGAGCTGGACGCGCCGCTGTGCGATGGCGTGCCGCGCTATGCGGAGGTCGTGCGGGTTGTCGTGAACCGGATCGTGTGGGCAGCGACAGGGACGATCTCGGCCCCGGCTTCGGCCACAACGCAGGTACTGCTGGAGATCGCGCAGCAAGCGAATGAGGTGGCATGGTGACCGGGCGCACTCCCCCCCCGCTGCCGCCGGACCCGTTCGCTGAGATCAAGGCGCAGTTCGGCCCGGAGAACCTGGAGACGGTCCTCGGCACGTACCGCAAGTTCGCCGACAGGGTGGACTATCGGGCGCTGGTGTCGTGGACGATGAAGCAGCCGATCGAGGATCTGCTTCAGCCGCTGTTCCTGGCCGCGCTGGTCGTCATCACGCGGGAGTTGGACCTCGGGCAAATCGCGCAGGAACTCGCGGGCGCCGAGGTGGGCGACCGGCCCGGCTGGTCGTGGCAGTGGGGTGTACGCACCGACGGCCCGGCCCGTACCCGTTGCGGCGCGATGGCCAACGAGGAGTGCGCCCGCGCCTATTGTGAGCCGCCGCAGGAAGGCGACTACACGCACACGCCGGTGCGCCGCGCGATCGGGCCCTGGACTGAGGTGACGAAATGACCACTGCCCAGCAGCTCGGCCCGGACGACGAGCCGCAGCACTCCGGCGCTGTCGTCGCGGTCCACTACGGCGACTACCGGCGGCGGGACCGGCGCGAGAAGAGAGCAGCAGGGCGGCGCGGAGCCCGTTCGGACCGGGCGGAACAGCGGTTTCGTGACTTCCTCCAGGGAGTCGGCGCCGAACTCCTGGCGGACACCTCCGACGGGCTGCTGGCGCGCGAGAAGCTGCCGGACATCGTTGACGCCCTCCTCGGCATGCTCGGCGAGCCGTGGACCGAGTGGGCTGCGCTGACCGACAAGGCCGCCGGGCATCCGGTGACGAAGCCGTGCGACGACGAGCGGGACGCCCGCGAGTTCGTCGCACTCATGCCGCCGGGCGCGTGGGTCGTGGTGCGCCGCACCCGCTACAGCCACGCCGAGCCGTGGGTCGAGGTCCCGACGGGCACAGAGGCCGGCGATGTCTGAGACGACACACGGCACCGCGCGCGCCGAGCAGCGCATCCGCGCCCTGCTGGCCGCACTGCCGCCGGGCACGCGCAACCTCGGCGCCGAGATCGTCTACTCCGACAGGTTCCGCTCGGATGAGTGGCCGCGCGGACAGTACGCGCTGGACCGCGCCGACATGGAAGCCGTGCTCGCGCTGCTCGACGAGACGCGTGCGGCGCTCGCCGAGGCACGCTCGCTGTGCTTGGCGCATCCCGCCGACGCCGTCGACCCCGAGCGGCACACGCCCGAGCGGGTGCGGGCACATCTGCGGCGACTCGGCTGGGTGCGGGAGGGAGGCGGCCGGGTCGCCGAGTTGTGGCATCCGGCCGGTACGCCCGAGCAGCGCGTAACCGTGCCGCTGATCCCGACGGCGCCGGGTTACGCGAAGGTGCTGGGCTTCCTGGTGTCGGATCTCGCCGATCTGTACGGCCCGGGGCAGCTTGTGGTGCTCGCGGCCATCGAGGCGGCCGGCGATGGCTGAGTCCTGGAGTATGCATGCCGTGCGGCTCGGCGACGGGCTGCTGCACTACGTCGGAGACCGGCGGATGATCGAGGTCTGTGACCTGGGTGAGATCATCCTGCCTGTCAATGTTGAGCTGGTCGCGGATGACGACCCGTCCGCGACGCACTGGGCGTGGATCGACACGGGCGAGAGCGACCCGTGCATGATCTACCCGGCTTGGGCGCTGTTCTCGGTCTGCTTCCCGTACGGGCCGAAGGCGGAGGTTGAGAGCGGCAAGGGCCGGATCGTGCGGCTTGCGGTGACGGAGGCGCACGATGGCTGAGCCGGGCCACGAGCCTTTCTGCTGCCGTTCTCCGGAGTCCGAGTGCGCGAGGGCGGGCGGCTGCTCGGGCTCGTGCAACTGCGGCGCGGGCGGGGACGAATGCCGACCCGTGACGCTGCCGTCGGGCGAGACGATCCCGGTTCTCGGCGCGGGCGACCTGTCGCCGGCCGGTGTCGCGGCGCTGGGTGAGCTGGTCGAGGCTGTGCGGCGCAAGGCCGCCGCGGAGAACCCGCCGGACCCGGACGCCGCGGCGCTGTGGGCTCGGATCGACACGGCGCGCCATGCTGCCGGACTGTCGCTACGGGAGGTGTCCGGGCTGTGCGGGGTGAAGTTCTCCGTGCTGTTCCGCACCGCGCAGGGGCGGATGCCGGGCGCGGACGACCTGGCGGCGATCGAAGCGTGGCTAGCCGCGAACGGCGGCTGAGACGCTGCCGCCCCGGCGAGACGGGGGTCGGCCGGGGCGGCAGGCCCGAATGTTCCGGGCATCGGGCGCGCCGATCGCGGGGGGCGTGGTAGGCGCGCGATTCGAGGGTAGCGGCCTGATTCGCGGGATGTGCTGCTTTCGTCGGACCCGTGCGCTTCAATCAGGGCATGGCGATCGCCGAGGACTGGCCGTGGCTGCTGCTCGACGCCCTGGACGCTACGGCGCAGCAGAGCGCGCAGTTGCACCTCGACCTGTGCCCGTTCTGGCAGGGCGATCCGTGCTCGTGCGGGGTGCCCGCGACGATTATCGAGGTGCGCGACCGGGTGTTCGCGCAGGCGGGCGAACGGACTGCGGAAAGGGTCAGCCAGACGCCGGCGGCGTGAACTCCACGGGTGGCGGACCATGCCTAGGGCAGTCGCGGCAGGGCATGTGGATGGAGATCAACGACGGGTCGTGGCCGGCGCGTTTCCCCGCGAGCGCGCGCAAGTGAGCGCCCAGTTCCCGGTCGGTGAGCGCGGGCGGCCACGGGAAGACGACCGGGCCGCCGGGCAGCGCCAACTCGAACAGCCGCCACCCGGGCAGTTGCGGGTGCTCGCAGTAGGCGCCGCGCAGGTTCAGCAGCGGGCCGAAGTCGTCCGGGTGCATCGGGATGCGCGCCTCGGAGTGCGCCATCGTCCACGTGTCGGTCGGCAGGAACACCATGCACGAGCAGTGCGCCTCGAAGTGTTCGGCGAGCTGGTCGAGCGGGTGCGGGACGCGCCGGCCGGTCCACAGTTCCCGCAACGCGTTGTCGAGCATGTCGGGCGTCAGGCGGTCAGTCACGCTCGCCTCCGAGGCTCGGCGGCCCGCCCAGGTCCGCGGCGGCGATGGCCTGCCTTCGCGCGATCTCGTCCGCGTCCAGGGCGTCGCGGATCTGGTGGGGTGTCACGTAGTGCCAGGCGGCTTCGGGGTCGTCGGCCAGCGCGCGGACACGGGTGATCTGAGCGCGCAGCCGCATGATCTCCCGTACCCATTCCTCGAGGCTGTGCGTCGCCAGGTGCTCGCGGACCACGTTCTCCTGGCCGAGGGCGTGCGCGAGCAGCGCCCGGTACGTGGCCTCGGCCATCGCGTCGGCGAACGTGCCTGGCTTCGCGGACAGTTCGACGGCCGGGAGCCGAACGTCGGCCTCGGTGCCCGGACCTGGGTCGTCGTGGGTCCACGGGCAGGTGCTGATCGGGCAGTCGTAGCGGGTCGCCAGGCCGGTCACTCTGCTGCCTCCAGCGCTGTGATGGCCTGGTCGAGTTCGTCGCGGAAACGCAGTGCTGCCTCCAGCACGTCCTCGCGTGTCCCGTCCCAGATGCCCCACTCCCCGCACTGGTGCGGCAGGCTCAGCGCCCACTGCTTCGCCGCGTCCTCGCCGTAGCGCGGGTCGCTGACGGCTCCGGTGTCGTGGCGCAGGTGCCGGGTGGTGAAGTCGGGGGCGAGGTAAATGCCCTCGTACTCGTGCGGGTCCGGCCATTCGGCGTCGGGGTCGGCTACGTCTCCGGGGCGGCGCAGCATCAGGCCGAACGGGCGGGGCGTTTCGTCGGGCATGCGGCCAAGTGTCGCATCGTGCCCGTGGTGGCCCGCCCGGATTTGAACCGGGAACCTCGGATCTCAGGGGACTTGCCCGCTAGCTGGACGCTACCCCGCACCGTGTTCTGTCCGGATTGAACTACGGGCCACACGACACGGGCGATCAAGTGGGGGCCACGCTCTGCCGTCCGGCCCCTGTTGACGCAGGCGCACTGTGGTCGGCAGGCCATTGCGGGCACGGTAGCGACGGACCAGCCCCCTAAGGTGGCTCCGCATTGCCCCGCGGCCCCTCGGGTGTCACGCCTACTCACCGCGGTATGCGGCAAGGGTAGCGCGGAAAGCGGAACGCCCCGGCCTGTTGCGTCCAGGTCGGGACGTCCGCTCGGTCCTGGCTACCATCCGTGGCGCGCGGCCAGGCCCTCATCGTGGGCGGGGCGACAGCGCCGTCTCGCGGTTGACGGAACCGGCCAGTCGTGCGGCCACGGGCCGGGACTGATCTACCCCTCGCTGAGCGTCGCCCCTGGTGGGAGTCCTGCGTGCAGGCTACTACGGCGCCGCAACCGCCCACTCGTCTTTCCGGCCCTTACGGTCGGCGTACGGGGCGGCGACATCGCGCACGTCCGGACACGGCCACGGCTCATGACAGCAGTCGCAGGACGGCGTCCACGCGTAGTCGCCCGGACCGTCGTCGGGGTTGCAGGGGAAGTCGAAGCCGGCGTGGCGTTCGAGGATGCGCCGCTTAGCCGCGACCTCGGCGAGCACGCGAGCCGGATCGTGGCGGGCGATGCGCTCTGCGTACACCCCCGAAGCGGCGTGCCGCCCGGTTTCGCTAATCGTCCATCCCTGCCAGGTGCCAGCCACCTCGGTGCCGACGAGCCAGAATGGGCGCCGGTCGGAGTCGTAATGCCCAGCGGCGTGCGGGTAGGCGGTCCAGTGCCCGTCGTCCGGATCGCCGTCGTAGGTGCGGCCGTCGGGATCGCGTTTCGCGGCTTCCGCCGCAAACTGCTCGGCGTCCAGCTGCGCGGTGATGAACTGCACGATCCCGGCCGGGTCAGGCATCGTCGTTCTCCCAGATCCGCGCCAGGTGGTGGATCACGCCGCGCGCCCACATCCGCGAGTCCGGGTCGGGCGAGCGCTCCGCGATCCGCTCCAAATCCGTCAGGGCGTCGGTCAGCGAACCGCACTGGTCCAGCACCCGGCGCGGATGGTGCCGGGCGATGTGCACGCCGTTGCTTCGGCTCACGTCCCACGCCACGTACTCGCCGATCCGGTCGTCCTCGTTCTCGTCAGCCGTCACCACGTTGACCTGGATTAGCGGGAGGTTGTCGTGCCGGGTCACGTGCCATTCGCCGCCGTCCTCGACGTCGCGGGCGATCGCGGTGTCTTCGGCGAGGTGGGCGCGCATCCGGTTCGCGGCCTGCCGTGCGGCTTCCTGCTGCGGCGCCTCGATCGCGGCGAAGTCGGCCATCACTGCTCCAGATCCTGCGGGCTGCCGTAGTAGACGACGATCGGTTCCGGCTGCCGTGGTGATCGGCTCAGATGGTAGTGGGTGCGCGCGTCGAGGGTGCACGACCGGCCGTCGCCGACGAACGGGCACGGCTCGGTCGGGTCGCCGCCGGCTGCGGCGCGGGCCACGGCCGCCGCGGCCTGGAAGGCCCGGCGCCCGGCGGCGTGCTGCAGGCGGGCGATGCTGTCGCCGTCAGCCGCGACCAGGGCGGCGGCCATCGTGTCGAACCGGTCCGCGAGGTCGTTGAGCGCGGCGGCGGCGTTGCGGGCGCGCAGGTCGGTCACGTCAGCCACGCTCCGCCTCCCACCGCGCGTACTGCGCCTCATCGGCCGACCGCTCCGCCGCCTGCAACTGCGCGGCCTGCTCCGGCGGCAACTCCCGCCCGTTCACGGTGATACGCGTGAATTCGGCCACCTCGTCGCGGCCCTCGGCGCAGTGGTGGAAGTCGGGGCCTCGGGTTTGCAGGGGACTCGCGTCGGCGCGGAACACGAGCCGCCCGTCCTCGACGGACCATTCGCCGGACAGGGTGTTGCTGAACATGCAGTCCCCGCATTGCGCGCCGGGGTTGTCGATCTCCAGCAGGTTGCGGCGCTTGCGGTGCCATTCGTCCAGGCTGTCAGCCACCGGTCGCCTCCACGTTCACACGTCCTTCCCGATGCCGTGCGGGCATAGCCACATTGGTTCGTCGCGCGGGATGAGGCAATCGTCGCCGTGGCCGTCGAGGATGTCGTCGCACCAGCCGCACCAGCGGCTTCCGTCGCGCGGGATACCGTGGTCGCAGCACAGGGGGCAGCGCGGTGCGTCAGGCTCGGCCGCGCTGGTCGCGGGTGTCCTGATCCACACATGGCCTTCGGGGACGTCCGCGCAAGCCTCGATCGGCACGCCGAACCTGCGGGCGTCAGGGTAGGTCGCCGCGTACGCGGGGCCGCTCAACTCGGCGAGCTCGCCGCGAGTGAGGTCGTCAAGGTCGGGGTCGTCGTCATCCACCCGGCCAGTATGACGCGCGCCTCCGACTCGGCCATGGGCAGCCAGATGACCGTACTGCCTGCCGGGTCGCGGACACCGTAGGTCCATTGCGTGTGCGGGCCCGACCACACGGCGTCCGGTTCGGGTTCGTCGCCCGAGTCGTCGCGGTCGGGGCACTGCCAGTGGTTCCCGGTGCCGCAGGCTGCGCACATGGAGCCGCGTTTGCAGCAGCACAGCGGTGCCGTGAGGTCCCCGCCGTACTCGGCGGCCGGGTCGGGGCGCTCGCGCAACTCGTCGTAGGCGTTGAGGATGGCGGCGAGGCACCGTCTGACCGCCCCGGCCGGGGAGTGCGTCTTGCCAGCCTGCTCGTCGAGGATCGCGACCAGTTCCGGCGGCAGCGTCTCGGCGGTCCAGGCGGTCATCGGCCGCCACCGCTGGACCAGATGAGCCGGCGGCGCGTACCCCGTCAAGCCGCGGAAGTCCTCGGCGTCGTAGATGAACTCGTCGGTGATCGAGCGCCAGCCGCCGTGGTCGCGCCGCTGCCACACGTCGCCATCGTTGTCGAGCAGCACCGCCTCGACGGGCAGCGCCCGCAGCCATGCGACCAGTTCGTCCGGGCTGGTGGGTGACAGGCTGGCGTCGGGCACGTCAAACACGTCCGCGCCGGTCAGGTCATCGGGGTGAGTCATCGGCCCGCTCGCTCGCCCCGATGGAGCACAGACGCCTGCACGGCCCCGCCGATCTGCACCGCGGCGTCGCGCCAAAGCCGGTCCAGCACCCGCTGCGGCACCAGGCGCAGCCACCACGGCAGCGTGATGTAGTCCGCGGCGATCAGGGCCGCGCCCGCTGACTCGGTGGCCAGGTCCCGGATCTCGTACGGCAGTCGCAACGGCCCCTGGTCGGCGATCGAGTCGTGTTCGGCGCGTCGGCATGCCCGACGGTGCGCGCAGTACTCGCTGCGGGTGCCGTCGGCGTGCAGGATCGCGGAGCGGGTGTTGCGGGCGACACGCCTGCCGCAGTGCGTGCAGCGGGGGCGCTTGCCGACGAACTCGGCGGCCGGGTCGCGTGCGGTGCGGGTCTCGGGGGTCACTCCACGCCCCATCGGGCCAGCGCGTCCATCGCGGTGAGATCGGGGACGACCTGGTTGCCGTACGGGCCCGTGGTGGCGTTGGCCATCACCCGGATCGCGCACCACATCACTAGGCGCTTGGGCAGTTTCCAGACGAGCCGGAGCATCCACTTCTCGGCTTTTCGCTTGGCCCAGTACTTGAGTTCGGTCATGTCGCTCTCCGGTGGGGCCGTCAAGGTGTGGTGCTGGTGGCGTGCCAATTCTCGCAGGCCGCGCCCACAACGCGGGCGGTCACGCCGCCATCTCCCGTTCGCCGACGGCCGTGCGCGCCATGGCCTTGAGGCAGTCGATCACCGCGAGGCAATCCCCGAGCGCCCGGTGGCCACCGTTCAGCGGCTGCCACCTGTTGTTGCCCCAGTAGTCGGACCACTCCCCCACCCAATCCGAATAGGGGATCATGACGTCCTCGGCGCGCAACTCCGCAGCGAGCCACGCGTCCGGGCCGACATCGATCAGCCACAGTTCGTGGCGCACGCGGCCGACGTCGTAGCCCTCGTTGTAGATCAGTACGCGCCTTCCGTGCACGGCCGCCGTCAACCTCGGCAGTATCTGCGCGAACGTGGGCGCGTCGGCCACCATCTCGTCGGTGATCCCGTGGATCGCGGTGGCTTCGGCCGGGATCGGCTCGCCGGGGTTGATCAGGGTGTCGAGCAGCACCTGCCCGGCGCCGGTGACGACGGCGAGGTCCACGATCCGCGCGGTGCCGTGCAGGCCGGTGGTCTCGGTGTCGAGGATCACCGTGTTCGGGTCGGCGAGCGCCGCGGCGGCCCAGGCGGCGAGTTCTTGGACCTCGCGGCGGCGTGCTTCCCGCGCGGCGCGTTCGGCCGCCTGCGCGGCGGCGCGCTCCTGCG
>Ga0206353_12066863_pt1 | contig 22106 bp, 27 predicted proteins | sample DielMetaTC5am4_FD_146436 | JGI IMG/M metagenome (GOLD analysis project Ga0206353, IMG submission 146436) | Corn rhizosphere microbial communities from Kellogg Biological Station, Michigan, USA - Diel MetaT C5am-4 (Metagenome Metatranscriptome)... | ecosystem: Host-associated > Plants > Roots >...
AAGGAGATCGAGCCGCTGCCGGTCGTCGACACGGTGCCCCGGGTGCTCACCAAGCTGGCGGACGACGATACCGCCGAAGCCGCCGAATAATCAGGCCGGCGCGGCGCCGCAGGGCGTCGGCGTTCGAGCGTCGAACAAATGTTCCTTGTCGGGCGTCTGGAGGCGGATCGTGCCGGCCTTGCCGGTGAGGACGAGATGGTTGCGGTCGGCAAAGGCGATCGCCACCGGCTCGGCGAGGATCTGCCAGAAGCGCGCGGCGCATTGCGCGGCGATTTTGCCGCAGCCGCCCTCCGTATGGCCGGCGACCGTCATGGTCAGCTTGCCGCCGGCCTGGCGGTAGCCGCCGTCGACCCGGTGACAGCCCTCATAAGCGAGGAAATGGTCGGCGACGAAGTCGATCGCGTAATTGGCGCCGCCGACCTTGCCGCCGGCGATCTCGACGATCTCCCAGCTCGTGCCGAACAGATCCTCCGGCGCCAGCTTCGCGCCGCCGCAGCCCATATAGTCAAGGCGCCCCACCCTGACGGACACGAAATCGGGATAGCGGTCGCCACTCGCCGGCGGCTGGCAGCCGAGCGGCAAGGATTGGACCGTCAGATCGCCGCTTTTCCAGGTCCAGCCTTCGTCGCCGAGCACCGGCTTGCCGGCCTCGGCCGACAACGGCGCCTTTCCCTTGGCGACGAAGACCATATGGCCGTCGGCGATGTCGAGCGTCCACTCGGGATCGGTTCCGAAGACGTGCCAGGGGAGTGCCGGCGGAGTCGGCGGAGGCGCCGCCGCTGCCTGAGTGAGCGCGACCAGCAGGGCCATGATCGGCATCGGCATTCCTCCCGCCGCCAGACTGCCCCGGGCAGCGACCCGGGGTCAACACAGGCTCGATGGCATCGCCGGAGAGAAACTTCGCTCCGATTCGGATTTATTTCCAGACAGGTATCGGCTGGACTTGATGTCGGGGGTGAGGACTATTGGCGCTCCGCGTCGCCGGGGCGGCGGCGCGGTCCTTACCGTGGAGACCAATCATGGGGAAGCGTTTCAGGCTCTATTCTTCGATCGCCGTGGCGTCCGTGTTCCTGAGCCTCAGCCCGGCGAGCGCGCAAAGCTCGAATCCGGCCTATCATACCTACTTGTTCAGCGACGCCTCGCACACGACCCAGGTGGGTGACATTTATTGGGTTGGCTGCGACCGGTGGAACAACCCCCTCTATCGGCTGTCGGGCACCTACACCTATTACACGGAGGACGAGCTCGTCGGTTATTGCGTCGACGGCCAGATGGAGCCGATCTTCTAGTCTAGCTTTCGGCGGCGGGCGGCTTCACATGTCCCGCTGCGGCATGCGCTCGCCGCCGCAGCCTTTCACGGTCTTGCCGTCCGCCGTCACCATGACCCGGTCGGCATAGCCGCGCCCGCTCATCGCATCGTTGCAGGGGCCGAAGGTGACGTCGACGATCAGCCGGCCGGCATAATAACGCCGGCCGTTGATCGAAGGACGCGGCTCGGGCCGGGCGACGCTGATCTTCGTCTCGCCATAATCGCCGACATAATCGATCCGGCCGTCATGGATATTGAGGTGCCAGCCCGGCTCGTTGCCGAGCGCCTCGTAACGCTCCTGCGCCGGGTCGGCGCGCGGGGCCGGCGCGCACGCGGCAAGAGCAAGCGTGAGGAGGGCGATCCGAATCAGGATCATGAGCCCTTGCGCCACTGGTTGATCACCTCATAAGCCATCACCGCCGTCGCCACCGCCGCGTTGAGGCTGTCCGCCTTGCCGAGCATCGGCATCCTGACGAGCAGGTCGCACTCCGCCTCGTAGCCGGCGGGCAGCCCCTGCGCCTCGTTGCCGACGAGGATGAAGGTGGGGGGATGGTAGCTCGGCGCCTGATAGTCGAGCTCGGCCTTGAGGCTGGTGCCGACGAGCTGGCCGGGCCCGCCGCGCAGCCACGCGATGAATTCCGCCCAACCCGCCTGCGCCAGCCGCTGGGTGAACAGCGCGCCCATCGTCGCCCGCACCGCCTCGACCGAGAAGGGATCGACGCATTCGTCGACGAGGATCAGGCCGCCGGCGCCGACCGCGTCGCCGGTCCTCAAGATGGTGCCGAGATTGCCCGGATCGCGGAGGGCCTGGGCGACGATCCAGAGCGGTGCGGAGGTCCGGTCGATCCGCTCGAGCGACGTGTCGAAGACCTCGTAGACTCCGAGCACGGTCTGCGGATTGTCCTTGCCGGAGAGCTTGTGGAGGATGTCCGCGTTGGTCTCGACGACTTCGCCGCCCGAGGCCTCGACCGGGCCGATCAGAGCGTCGAGCAGTTCGTGCCGGGTGCCCGCCGCGAAGAACAGCATCCGCGGCAGCCGCCCCGCCTCGCGCGCCTCGGTGAGGATCCGAAGCCCCTCGGCCATGAACAGCCCGCTCTCCCGCCGGTGCTTCTTGTCGCGAAGCGCGCGGACCTGCTTGACCAGCGGGTTCGAGAAAGCGGTGATCTGCCTCATGTAACCGTCATTGCGAGGAGCGGAGCGACGAAGCAATCCAGATGCTGAGTTCGTGCGGGGTGGATTGCTTCGCTTCGCTCGCAATGACGGGGGCGCAGGTCACTCCTCCCCGAACTTGTCCTCGACCAGCCGCACCAGAGCGTCCACGGCTTCCTCGGCCCCGTCGCCCTCGGCTCGGATGAGGATCGAATCGCCCATCGCCGCGCCCAGCATCATCAGGCCCATGATCGAGGTGCCGGTGACCTTCGAGCCCTCCCGCTCGACTTCGATCTCGACGGGAAGGCCGGCGGCGAGGGTGACGAAGCGCGCGCTCGCCCGCGCGTGGAGGCCGCGCCGGTTGGTGAGGGTCACGGCGCGTTCGGCGCGGCTCAGACCGTCTCTCCGAGGATTTCGGAGGCGACCGAGATATATTTGCGGCCCGCCTCGCGCGCGGCCGCGACCGCGGCCCTGACGTCCATCGTCTTGCGCGCCCCCTCGAGCCGGATCAGCATCGGCAGATTGACCCCGGCGATCACTTCGATCTGCTCGGACTTCATCAGCGAGATGGCGAGGTTCGAAGGCGTGCCGCCGAACAGGTCGGTGAGGATGATGACCCCGTCGCCTTCGCCGACCTTGGCGATCGCCTCGGCGATATCGCGGCGACGTTCCTCCATGTCGTCGTCCGGACCGATGCAGATCGCCTCGATCCGCTCCTGCGGGCCGACGACATGCTCCATCGCGGTCACGAACTCGGCCGCAAGGCCGCCGTGGGTAACCAGCACCAGTCCGATCATTCCAGCATCCTAATCCTGCGATCCGCCGGTGCGGCCGCCCTCGCTTGCGGCGCGGGGGCGCGAGGCGAGGTCACGATGTTCCAGAGTGGGCGAAAATCCCTCCTCGCGCAACCGCGCAGCGACCCGCGCGGCGACGTGCACCGAACGGTGCCGGCCCCCCGTACAGCCGAAGGCGACGGTCACATAGGATTTTCCTTCGGCCCGGTAGCGGGGGAGGAGATCGAGCAGCAAAGCCTCGATCCGCTCGACCGCGGCATAGCCTTCGTCCGCCGCCACGTAGGCGGCGACCGCCTCCGCTTCGCCGGTGAGATCGCGAAGTCCGTCCTCCCAATAGGGATTGCGCAGGAATCGCATGTCGAAGACGATGTCCGCGCTGCGCGGCAGGCCCCGGGCGAAGCCGAACGACATGACCGTCAGCGTGGGCGCGTCCGCCGCCGTTCCGAACCGGTCGCGCAATTGCTGCTGGAGCGCGTTGGGACTCGTGTCGGTCGTGTCGACGACATGGTCGGCCCAGCGCCTGAGCGGCGCCATCAGCTCGCGCTCGGCCGCGATGCCGTCGGTCGCCGGGCGGTCCGGGGCGAGCGGGTGGCGACGCCGGGTCTCCGAGTAACGGCGCAGCAGTTCCGAGCCCGCGCAGTCGAAGAACAAAGTCTCGACCGGGAAATCGCGGTCGTCGGCGAGCGCCTTGATCTGGTCGACGATCCGTTTGGCGTCGAAATCGCGGGTGCGGCTGTCGATCCCGATCGCCAGCGGACGCCGGCGCCTCGGCCCGCCTTTTCCGGGAGGAGTCGAAAGCAGATGCTCGAGCAGCGACAGCGGCAGATTGTCGACCACCTCCCAGCCGAGATCCTCGAGCGTCCTCAGCGCCGTCGACTTGCCGGCGCCGGACAGGCCGGTGACGAGGAGGATGCGTTTGGGAGGAGAAGCGGATTTCATGCGGGGGGAAGCCCGAAGAGAAGGAGCGCCCGCTCTAGCTTGAGCGGCGCCGACGGCTCAAGCGCGGCGAGGGCGATCGCCGGCACCTCCTGTCCCGCGATGCGCCGGGTAGCCGGCTCGGGGAGGCGCTCCGGGATCGAGTCGAGATCGGCGAACAGGCAGACCGGCGCTTCCGGAGCCGCCTCGATCTCGACCAGGCCGACGCCGCGTATCTCCATCCGGCCGGCGATCCTGGCGGGCGCTCTGGCCACCAGTCGCCCGTCGACGAGGTCGAGCTCGGTATAGTCGTCGCTGACCAATGCGGCGCCTCGGTCGATCAGGCGGAGCGCGAGGTCCGACTTGCCGCTGCCCGGGCGCCCGGCGATGAGGACGCCGCGTCCGTCGATGGCGACGCAGGTCGCATGGACGGTCTCCGTCATGGCTTCGCCTGCGGGAAGCGGAGCACGAAGCGCGCGCCCGAGCGGCCGTCGTGCCGGTCCTCGACAAGGATCGACCCGTCATGACCCTCGACCGTCGCTCGGGCGATGGCGAGCCCGAGGCCGGAGTGGCGCCCGAAATCCTCGCCTTCGGGGCGAAGGCTGTGGAAGCGGCGGAATATCTCCTCCCGGGCCTCGGCGGGCACGCCCGGCCCCTCGTCCTCGACGGTGACGATGACCACGCCCTCGACCCGGCTGGCGCCGATCTCGACGAGGCCGCCCGCCGGCGAGAAGGAGATGGCGTTGTCGACCAGATTGTCGAGCGCCCGGGCGAGCCGGGCTTCCTCGCCCAGCACGGCCGTCGTTCCGATGCGGGGGCGGGCGAAGGCGATCCGAACGTCGCGGTCCGCCGCCCTGCGCTCCCAGGGCTCGAGCAGCGATTCGATCAGCGCGCCGAGATCCACGTCTTCGAACCGCGCCCGCGACAATTCCGCGTCGAGGCGCGACACTTCCGCGATGTCGACGATCAGCCGGTCGAGCCTGACGACATCGTGCCGGACCACGTCGAGCAGCCGGTGGCGAAGCGCCGGATCGGTCACCGTCTCGAGGCTGTCCACGGCGGAGCGGAGCGAGGCGAGCGGGTTCTTGAGCTCGTGGGTGACGTCGGCCGCGAAGGCTTCCGTGCCGTCGATCCTCTGCCTCAGCGAGATCGTCATGTCGTGCAGGGCCCGGGCGAGCAGGCCGATCTCGTCGCGGCGGTTGGGGAGCTGGGGAACCGAGACCTCGCGGGCGCGGCCTTGGCGGACCAGCTGCGCCGCCCGCGCCAGGCGCCTCAGCGGCAAGGCGATGGTGCGCGCCAGGAACAACGACAGGAACATCGAGACGATGATCGCGACCAGAAGGATGATCGCCAGCGTGCCGCGCTCCTCGCGCACGGCGCGGCGCACCTGCCGGGCGTTGCGGGTCATCAGCAACACCTCCCGGCCGCCGGCGATCGGCACGGCGGCGGAGACGAACGGCGTGCCTTCCGGCGCGCGCCGAAGCCGGGTCTGCCAATTTTTGTCCTTCAGCGCCGCCACCGCCTCCGGCCAGTCCGCCAGGCGCGTGCTCTCCGGAACGGCGAGAAGCGGCGGTTTGGTGCCGCCGACCATCGCGTTCAGCCAGTTGTCGAGCTTGCGCGAGACGTGTTTCTCCCAATCCTCCTGCTTCGGATCGCGGACGTCGTAGGTGGGCGGCGCGCCGTCCCAGCTGTCGATCAGAAGGCTTCCGTCCCTCCCGAACAGGCGGAGGCGCGTGCGGCTGTGAGCGCCGAGCTTCCTGAACAGCTCGTCCTGCTCGTCGGGCTCCGCCAGAGCGAACGAATCGGCGGCGAGCAGGGCCTGGGTGCGCGTGCTCAACACCGCCTGGTCGGTCAGGCGTCGGCGGTAGCCGTCGAGATAGAAGAGGCTTCCGGCGAGCAGGGCGACGGCGAGGATGTTGATCGCCAGGATTCGGTGAAGGAGGCGCCAGCGCCCCGTCCAGCGAGTCCTCAGCTTGGGGTCCTCACTCCTCTCCAAAGCGGTACCCCACGCCGTAGAGAGTCTCGATCGCCTTGAAATCGGCATCCGCCTCGCGGAACTTGCGCCGAAGCCGCTTGATGTGGCTGTCGATGGTGCGGTCGTCGACATAGATGTCGTCCTGGTAGGCGACGTCCATCAGCTGGTTGCGCGACTTGACCACCCCCGGCCGCTGCGCCAGCGCCTCCAGGATCAGGAATTCGGTGACGGTGAGGGTCACGCTCTTCCCGTCCCACATGACCCGGTGCCGCTCCGGATCCATCGCCAGCCGCCCCCGCTCGAGCCGCGGCGCCTCGGCTTCGGGCAACGCCTCTTCGGGCCGCGCCCGCAGCTCCGCCCGTCGGAGGATCGCGCGGATGCGGGCGATCAGGAGGCGCTGGGAGAAGGGCTTGGTGACGTAGTCGTCGGCGCCCAGGGCGAGGCCGAGGGCTTCGTCCAGCTCCTCGTCCTTGGAGGTGAGGAAGATGACGGGGACGTCGCTTTTCTCACGCAGGCGGCGGAGCAATTCCATGCCGTCCATGCGCGGCATCTTGACGTCGAGGACGGCGAGGTCAGGCCGGTTGTCGACCAGGGCCTTGAGCGCCGTCTCGCCGTCCGAATAGACGCGAGTCGCGAACCCCTCGGCCTGAAGCGCGATCGACACCGAAGTGAGGATGTTGCGGTCGTCGTCGACCAGAGCGATGGTAGCCGCCGCCATTCGCGCCGTTCTAGTGGAGCCGAAATGACCGCGCTAGGGCCGTCCGCTCCGGACAGATAGGGCTTGGGGCCGGCCTCGTTGCTTCGGATCGGACGCCGGGCCTGGCGCGGGCTCGGCGCTTTTGAGGAGCGCCCGGGTTCAGCGCCGATCGGGGATGGTTGGGACGACTTGCTCGTTCGCCGGAATGCTGCCGGGCCGGAGTCGGCCGGCGGCGCGCTCGGCGCCGAGGTGCCGGATGAACGGAGCCATGCTCTCCATCATCAAGGCGGCCGGATGTTTGCCGCACCATGTATCGATCCATCGGTCGATGAGTGGGTCGTTCCCGGCTCCAAGCACGTCGCCCGTCGGGTCGGGTCCCCAGCGATTATAGGCCGTCAGATAGCCTCGCGCCGCGCCGCCGTTCACGAGCCGCAGCAGCCCGTCGTCGCGGATCCTGTTCCACTCCCGGCAGGTCGTTCTCACCGTCATGGCCGGGCGCCTGACGGCGGGAGGCGCCGACGGCGCCCGATGCCGGACCAGCTCGATGACGAGCGGCTCCAGGGCGTCCGCGACCAGGCGCGAGGGGTTGCGGGCGCAATAATCGTCGATGAAGGCGCCGATCCGGACCCACGTCGTGGTCCCGAGAAGGTCGCCCGTGCGATCCGGACCGTGGACGTCGAAGCCGGTGACATAGCCGTGGAACCAGATGTTGTAGGCGGCTTCGAGCAAGGGAGTCGCGCCGCGTCCGCTGCGGGCCGTGCGCCATTCGGCGCAGGAGGGCGCGCGGTGCGCCCGATAGGAGGGCTTGTCCGGGGCCGCCGCCGCCGCCGGGATGGGCAGCGGGTCGGGAGCCGGCTTCGAAGCCGACGCCGTCCGGGCGCCGGCAGCCTGCACGAGAAGCAGCAGGAGAAATGTCATCTCTCGTCCCTCAAATGGCGCGGGCAAGGACCCGGCGGGAAGGCGCGTGCCCTTCGCGCAATGGGCAGGACATGGTCGCGCGTGAACGGCGCCAGCCGCAATCGGCCGGCGGCTTCGATCGAGACCCAGACGGCTTCTTCCAGTTCCGCGCCAGGCGAAAAATCACGGTTCGCGCGAATATGGAAAAGGTGCGCTTCGAGCAGGTGGTCCGGCTCGTTCGCGGCAGGGCAGGAGAAGGTCCCGACAAAGTCGGCCTCGCGTTCGCTGGGCGTGAAACGCAGTTCCTCCCCAAGCTCCCGCGCCAGCGCCTCGAAGGGCGACTCGCCGGGGCCGATCTTGCCACCCGCCTGCATGAACGCGCTTGTGCTTCTCTTCCGGACGAGGAGTACGCGCCCCTCGTCATCGTCGATCAGGGCGGCGGCGATGCGGATGAGCCTGGACACCAAGGCACAATGTCTCGCCCGGCGAATGTCCGCAACGGCGGCCGAGCGGCCGCGTCAGGCCGGCTGACGCATCCCGCCCGGCGGCCCGAAGCGGGCGGCGAGCCACGCCCGCCACTGCCGGTCGAGCTCGGCGACGTTGTCGGCGAGGCCCTTTGCCCTGCCGTTCGCGGCCAGCCACTGCTCCATCGTCTTGCCCTGGCCGAAAGCCTCGCCGATCGACGCGAAGATCGCCGGATCGCCGCTCCGGTCGACCAGGAAATCGGCGAAGACCCGGCCCTGGAGATAGAAGATTGCGGCGTCGCGGCCGCCGAGCGAGAGCGCTTCGGGTCCTCTGAGCACGATGGGCTGGCCGTTGACGGGGCGGCCGAGCCCGCCCTGCGCGATCCTTTCCTGCAGCGCCTTGCCCGGATGGACCCGGTGAAGGAAGGTCGGCAGGTCGATCAGCTCAGCGACCGGATAATCGGCGAGGCGGCTCTTCGAGCGGCCCTGATAGATGGCCTGGAACTGCAGGCGCCGGTTCTCGGCGAGGTCGCCGCCTTCCATCAAGATGGCCGAGACCTCGTCCATCCAGTCCGGCCCGGGGCCGCCATAATGGCTCTGTCCGTCGGCGTGGACTCCGGGCCAATAGGCCTCGATATACCACAGGTGGCCGGTCTCGTGCGGAAGGGCGCCGGATTCGAGATTGTTCATCCCGCCCCGCGACACCTGCGGCGAAAATCTGGCGAGTGCCTGGGCGACGGCCGCTTCGGTCTGTTCGGCGGTGAGACCCTGCGCCCGGGCGCTGGCCTCGACCCCGCGCCGGAGCGATTCGAGGCCGCCTTGGGCGAAGGCCTGGTTGGAGAGCCAGGGTAGAACGCGCGTGAAGCCGGCCTTGATGAGCGCCTGCTCGCGCCCTTCCACCGGCGCGCCGGCTTCGCGCTCGACCACCGCGTAGGGCACTGGATCGCGCGCGAAATAGCGTTTGAACCTTTGCTCTCCCTCACCGACGAGCCGAGCCAGCTCCTGCGCCCGCTCCGGCGTCGGAGCGAGAGCGATTCCGAAGCCCGATTCGGCGCAGGCAAGGCCCTGCGCGGCGGGTTCGGCCCGCGCGCACAAGGGGCCCGCCGCCAGCATCGCCGCCGCCATCGCTATTCCGATCATAATGATCCTCCCACTGACCGGCCCTGCCTAGAGCGCGGCGATGTCCAGACTTTGTCCGCCGGACGAAAGTGGGACATACGGCGGATACAAAGGGGCCCCAGGGGAGAAGGATGGCGCCACCCCGGCTGATCGTCGTCGACGACGATGTGAGCATTAGACAGGCTTTAGCCGATTATCTCGGCCGCCACGGCTTCGAAGTCCGCGCCGTGGGAGGCGGAGCGGCCCTGGACGACGCTCTGGGGCAGGCCGGTGCGGACCTCATCATCCTCGACCTGATGATGCCGGGGGAGGACGGCCTCTCCATCTGTCGGCGCCTGCAGGGGAAGGGCATTCCGATCCTCATGCTGAGCGCGATGGGCGGGACTCCCGACCGGATCGTCGGTCTCGAGATCGGCGCCGCCGATTACCTCTCCAAGCCGTTCGAGCCGCGCGAGCTTCTGGCCCGGGTCCGGGCCGTGCTTCGGACGGCACGGGCGGCGGTGGACGGCTCGCCTGTGGCTCCCGACGAGCTCTTCTTCAACGGATGGCGGCTGAACCGTGCCGAGCGGACCGTGCACGATCCGGCGGGCGAGCGGATGCAACTGACCGGCGGCGAGTTCGCCTTGCTCCAGGCCTTTGCCGAGCGTCCGGGCAGGCTGCTCAGCCGCGATGCTCTGATCGATCTCAGCCGCGGGCCGCGGGCGGAGCCTTTCGACCGTTCGGTGGATCTCGGCGTCAGTCGGCTTCGGCGCAAGCTCGCCGAGCGCGGCGGCGGCCGGCTGATCGAGACGGTGCGCGGCGAAGGCTATCGCTTCACTCCCTCGTCGCGGCCGCGATGAAGGCGGCGCCCACGGCCGCCGAAGGAACGCCTATCGCCTGGCGTATCGGCGCCCTGTTGCTGGCGGCGATCGTCGCCGTGACGGCGATCAGCTTCGGCGCCGCCTTGCTGATCGCCTCGCCCGATCCGCCCCGGATGAGCGCGGCCGCGGCTCGGGACGGGCTGCTCAGCGCGGATGACGCCCGTGCCGCGAGGCTTCGCCGGACCTCATGGACCGCGCCGCCGCTACCGCCCTCCAGTGCCGCCGGCGTGCTGCCGGCGGGCGCGATCGCCGATGCCCTTCATCTGCCCGCCGACGCCGTGCGGGTGCGAATGGGCGAGGGCGGCCGCCGCCAGGCGGAACCGATGCTGTCGGTGACGGGGCCTTCGGGAAGCCGGACTCAGCGCCTGTCCGATCCGGGCGAGGTTTTGGGCCTCATCGGGGAGCCGCGGCTGAAGCGCCCGCTGCTGGGCGCCGCCCTGCGCATGCCCTTGCTGGCCGCGGCGGTGCGGCGGCCGGACGGGCGGTGGCTGATGGTCGAGCCGGCCGAGTCGCCGCCTTCGGTGTGGCGGCTGCGCCTGCTGGCCGCCCTCGCCGCCAGCGCGCTGCTGCTGGCGCCGCTCGCCTGGCTGGCGGCGCGGCGCCTGACCCGCCCGATCCGGGCGCTTGCCGATTATGCCCGGGGCGCGGAGCTCGACGGGGCGGGAGACGATCCTCCCGCCACCGGCCCGCGCGAGGTCCGCGAGGCCGCGGCCGCGATCGCGGACATGCGCGCCCGCCTCGAAGGCCAAGCGGCCGAGCGCTCGCGAATGCTGGCCGCGGTGGCGCACGATCTGCGCACGCCGCTGACCGGGCTTCGCCTCCGCGCCGAGACGGCGCCGCCGGAGGAAAGGCGAAGGATGGCGGCCGATATCGCCCGGATGGAAAAGATGATCGCGCAGGTGCTCGCCTTCGCCTCCGCCGAGCACGGGGAGGAGGCGTTCGAGAGGGTCGACCTCGCCGCATTGATGACGCAGGCGGCGGAAGAGGCGCAGGGCCACGGCCGCCCGGTTCGCTTCCTTCCGCATCCCGAGCTGCCGGCCGCGGCGGCACCGGTGAGCCTTCACCGGGCGCTCGCCAACCTCATCGACAATGCGGTCCGCTACGGCCGCGAAGCCGAGCTGTCGCTGGCGCGGGAGGAGGGCTGGGCCGTGCTTCGGGTCGCCGACCAGGGCCCGGGGCTTCCCGACGAATTGCTCGAGCGAGTCCAGCTGCCTTTCTTCCGGGCCGAAGGTTCGCGCAACGAGGAGACGGGCGGCGTCGGCCTCGGCCTCGCCATCGCATGCGCCGTGGCCGAGCGCCACGAGGGCAGGCTGGTGCTCCGGAACGGCGCGCAAGGAGGGCTGATGGCGGAGCTCAGGCTTCCCCTAACCCTTTGACGGCGGGGCGGCGCTCCGATATGGGCGCCCGCACCTGCCGCGGCGGGTTTCGCCGCCGAAATTGTCGTACAAATAGGAGAGCTTACGTGGCCAATTCCGCGCCCTCACACGGCCTTGCCGAGCAGGGGATCGAGACCCGGGCGGAGCTGAGCTGGAACCTCGGAACGCCGCAGCTGGTCGAGGAAGCCATTCGCCGCGGCGAAGGCCTCCTCGCCAAGGACGGGCCTTTGGTGGTGCGCACCGGCAAGCATACCGGCCGCTCGGCCAACGACAAGTTCATCGTCCGCGACGCCGAGACCGAGAGCACGATCTGGTGGGACAACAACCGCTCGATGACTCCCGACCATTTCGCGGCGCTCAAGGCGGACTTCCTGAAAGCGGTCGGCGAGGCCGGTCATCTCTACGTCGCCGACCTCTACGGCGGTTCCCAGCCCGAGCACCGGGTGCGGGTCCGCGTGATCAACGAGCTCGCCTGGCACAACCTCTTCATCCGCACTTTGCTGGTCCGACCGGACTCGGCCGACCTTCCCGGCTTCGAGCCCGAATTCACCATCATCGACCTGCCGAGCTTCCGCGCCAGCCCGGAACGCCACGGCTGCCGGTCCGAGACGGTGATCGCGGTCAACTTGACCGAGCGGATGATCCTGATCGGCGGCACCGCCTATGCCGGCGAGATGAAGAAGTCGGTGTTCGGGATCCTGAACTATTTGCTCCCGGCCGAGGGCGTCATGCCGATGCACTGCTCGGCGAACATCGGCCCCGAGGGCGACACCGCGATCTTCTTCGGCCTCTCCGGCACCGGCAAGACGACGCTTTCCGCCGACGCCAGTCGAACCCTGATCGGCGACGACGAGCATGGCTGGTCGGATACCGCCGTGTTCAACTTCGAGGGCGGCTGCTACGCCAAGATGATCCGCCTGTCGGCCGAGGCCGAGCCGGAGATTTTCGCGACGACCAAGCGCTTCGGCACCGTGCTCGAGAATGTCGTCATCGATCCCGAGACTCGCGAGCTCGACCTCGACGACTCCACCTACGCGGAGAATACCCGGGGCGCCTACCCGATCGAGTTCATCTCGAACTGCAGCCGCGACAATATGGGCCCGGTGCCGAGGAACATCGTCATGCTGACCGCCGACGCGTTCGGCGTGCTTCCGCCGATCGCGCGCCTCACGCCCGACCAGGCGATGTACCATTTCCTCTCCGGCTACACCGCCAAGGTCGCCGGCACCGAGATCGGCGTGACCGAGCCCGAGGCGACCTTCTCGACCTGCTTCGGCGCCCCGTTCATGCCGCGCCACCCGAGCGTCTACGGCAACCTTTTGAAGGACCGCATCGCCAAGGGCGGGGTCACCTGCTGGCTGGTCAATACCGGCTGGACCGGCGGCAAATACGGGGTGGGAAGCCGGATGCCGATCAAGGCGACCCGCGCCCTTCTCAACGCGGCGCTCGACGGCTCGCTGAACGGCGTCGAATTCCGCACCGACGGGAATTTCGGCTTCGAGGTTCCGGTCAGCGTTCCGGGCGTCGATCCGGCCATCCTCGACCCGCGCTCGACCTGGGCCGACAAGGCCGAGTACGACTCGACGGCGGCGAAGCTGGTCAAGCTCTTCATCGACAATTTCGCCAAGTTCGAAGCCCATGTCGACGCCGGCGTCCGCGACGCCGCGCCGGGCCGGCGCGAGGGCCAACGGCAAGCGGAGGTGAATGCCGTAACCGCCTGAGCCCAGCCAACCAGACCCGAAAGGGGCGCGTCGGCGGCGGCCGGCGCGCCCTTTTTCTATGCAAGGACCGATCATGCACCACCGCAATCACGAACCGCGCCTGTTCCTCGACGACGACGCCATCCGCCGGGTCGGGGAAGGAATGCTCGCCCGCACCCTTCCCAGGCCCGAATGGACCCACGAGGCGCATCTCGCCACCACCCTGTGGCTGATCGTCGAGCGTCCCGACATCCTGCCCGAGCGCGACCTTCCGCGCCTGATCCGCGCCTACAACGAGAGCGTCGGCGGCGTGAACAGCGACACCGAAGGCTATCACGAGACCATCACCCAGTGCTTCATCCGGGCCATCCGCCTCTATCTCGCGCGGACCGACCCGGCCCTGCCGCTGGTCGCCAAGGTCAACGGCCTCCTCCGCTCGGCGGAAGGACGCCGCGACTGGCCCCTGTGCTTCTACGACCCCAGGACCCTGTTCTCGGTCGAGGCTCGGCGGGGCTGGGTCGAGCCGGATTTGGCGGCGCTGCCGGAGCTCTAGCGAGTACGATTTTTCGGTTCGAAGGCTGCGTTTGGTTCGCGCGGAGACGCGGAGGCGCGGAGGGGCTGCGGCCGACCTTTTCCTTGCGGCGAAGCCGGTGCCCTCTCGCGGGGATGAGGTTCCGCTCCGCGGAAGGGAAGGGCGGGCGGCTGAAGACGAGTCTGGACAAGGGCAGGCTCACGGCCGCCGAAAAGGCCGCTTTGGGGCAATGGCTGGCGACGGCCCAGACGCGATTCAGCGCCGCCTTGGCAGCGCGGCGGGCCGAAGGCGCCGGAAGAGAAGGTCCATGAGCCTGACCGCCGCCCGGTCGCGGCGTTTGACGGACCGGCCCGGCATCGGCAGATTCGCGGCGATGCGCCGGTGGCTGCTTCTCCTCGCCGCTCCCTTCGCCGTTTCCGCGGCCGAACCCGCCTACCAGGATCTCCTCCACTCCGACCTGCCGCTTTGGACCGGCGGGCAGGAGGGGAAGTGGCCGCGGCCGTTCGTCGACGGCGATTCGTTCGGATGCGCGACCCGCCTCGAATATGGCGACTGGCGGTATGACGAGCTCCGCTCCGATCTGGATCCGATTTGGTACCGGCTGACGAATTACGGAGTCTTCCACTGCTTCATGATGGTGAGGAGCGGATACCAAAGGTCCGCGCTCGGGGGGCTGGAAGCCGATTTCAGCTTCCTCGTCGCGCTGGGCAAGGCGGACAATGGAGTCGAGCTCTGGGCGTTGCAGCGCCGCGGCCGGCCAGGCGCCGACTATCTGCTGCTGGCCCGGCGGCCGGTAGCCGGCGCGATCAAGGCGTTCGACGTGCTCCAGCGCCAATGCCCGAAGGATTGGGTCCGCGACGCCGGCAATATCGACATATTGGTGACCCGCTATTGCGCGGTCGGCTCCCGAAGCGATCTGATCGAGCTCGCCCGCCGGATGAGCCGCCTGCCGCCGCTCGGGCGCCTGACCTTCGTCGAAGCGGTCGAGGAGGGGAAGTGACCGGGGAAAATCGGCTTGGCGCTCACCAGCGCGCGTAGCGCTCGGCGAATTCGCGCTCGGGCATGACGAGGTAGCGGATCATGTCGATCAGCGCCCAGGGTACCGACACCAGCAGGCCCGCCACGGTCATGCTGAGGACCAGCATGACGATTCCCGAGCCGGTCCGGCCCAGATAGAAACGGTGGAGGCCGAGCGGGCCGAAGAAGAAGGCGAGCAGGGCCGCCACATATTTGTTGCGGCCGTTCGCCTCGGCGGGCGCGCGCGTCGGGGCGGCGGCGGGAAGGGTGCCCGGCACCGGGAACAGGCTGAGCGCCCGGTTCTCGTGGGTCTCGAAATCGACGTACATGCCGACCGCCGGCTCGCCCTTGTGCGCCCAGTCGTCCGGCTTGAAGGCGTAGCGGCGGCCGTCGTCGCCGGCGACGATTCCCTCGCCCCTTCGCATGTCCACGCCAAGCACCTGCCCGCGCATAAGTCCCCGCTTCCATTGACCGGCGCCCATGTGGTCGGCGCCGGCGGATTTTGCAATCGGGGAGCGCCACCGCGTGGGTAGGCTGTCTGGTTCGCGCGGAGGCGCGGAGGCGCGGAGGGGCTGCGGCTTACCTTTGCTTTCCGGCGAAGCCGGCTTCCTTACCGCGGCATGAAGGTTCGCTTCGCGGAAGCGAAGGGCTCGGACCCTCCGCGCCTCCGCGCCTCCGCGCGAACCAACCCTTCTTTCGTAGCTGGACTCCCGTGTATTAGTGTAGTAATACACTGCATCGGAGGTGGAAACGATGTTCGAGAATCCTGTTGCGAAGAGGACGGCGATCGCGGCGGCGGTCGGTGCGGCGATCGCGGTTCCGGTGCCGTTCGTGGGGCCGCTGTCCGGCGCCGTGATCGGGGCGGTGGTGGGGTTCCTGACCGCGAGGCGATAAGCGTCCGAGCCCTCTTCCCGGAGACGCGGATGCGGGGCAGGGTGAGGCGATGCGGATGCTCGCCCTTGTCCTTCTCGCCCTGCTGCTCGGCGCGGCCGCCCCGCCCGGGCGGACGGTCTATCGCCACGCCGCCCTGATCGACGGCACCGGCGCGCCGGTCAGGCGCGACATGGCGGTCGTGATCGAAGGCGAGCGGATCGTTTCGGTTCTGCCCGACCGGCGCCTGACCCGGCGCCGGCTCGCCCGCGCCCGGATCGTCGACCTTGGCGGGCGCTTCCTCCTCCCCGGGCTGATCGACAGCCACGTCCATCTCGCCACTCCGCCCGACCGGGCTCGGGCGCTGGCCGTGCTTCGGCGCGACCTCTACGGGGGCGTGACGGCGGTCCGCGACATGGCCGACGATCTGCGGGAGGTCGGGGCGCTCGCCGGAATGGCGCGCGCCGGCGACGTGCCGGCCCCCGACATCTTCTACGCGGCCCTGGTCGCCGGTCCGACCTTCTTCGACGATCCGAGGACGCAGGCGGCGGCGAAGGGCGCGGTGGCCGGGAAGGTGCCATGGATGCAGTCGGTCGGGCCCGGCGCGGACCTTCGGGCGATCGTCGCCGGGGCGAAGGGGACGGGCGCGACGGCGCTCAAGATCTACGCCAATCTGGACGGCCCGACCGTCGCGGCTCTGGCCCGGGAGGCGCACCGCCAGGGCCTCAAGGTCTGGACCCATTCGATGGTGTTCCCGGCCACTCCGGCCGAGGTGATCGCCGCCGGGCCGGACACCGTCTCGCACGTTTGCTATCTCGCCTACCAGGCGATGGAGCGGCGGCCGGACAGCTACCAGCACCGCTTTCCGGTCGACGCGTCGCTGTTCGAGGGCGGCGACAATGCGGCGATGGCGAGGCTGTTCGCGGCGATGCGCCGGCGCGGCACGATCCTCGACGCCACCCTCTACGTCTATCCGGCGGCGGAGCGCGCCGAACGGCGGCGGGGCAAGCCGCCGCTCTGCCCCCTGGAGCTCGCTCTGAAGCTCGCCGGCCAAGCCTGGCGAAGCGGAGTCGCGATCTCCGCGGGGACCGACGCCGAGGCGCCGCGCGCGTCCGAATGGCCGGCGGTGATCGAGGAGATGGAATTGCTCGGCCGCGCCGGCCTGCCGCCGCTCCAGGCGATCCGGGCGGCGACGCTCACCGGCGCGCGGGCGGCGGGACAGGAGCGCGACATGGGCAGCGTCGCGCCCGGCAAGCTGGCCAATCTCGTCGTCCTCGCCCAGGATCCGACGGCGGGCCTCGCCAATCTTCGAAGCGTGGTCATGACCGTGAAGCGCGGCCGTGAATATCGGCGCTCCGATTACAAGCCGATCGCGCCGGGGGAGATGAAGGATGATTGACCGCCGAAGCTTCCTCGCCGCCGGCTCCGCCGCCGCCGCGGCGGCTTCGGCCGCGAAGCCCCGGCGCGGCCGTCTCGTCGTCAACGCGCTCGGCGGTCTCGAGGACCCCAACGACTGGAGCGAGTCGGACCGAAGCCGGGCGGTGGGGGAGACCGAGCGCAAGCTCGTCTCGCCGCGGATCCTTCGCGACGCCCGGGCCTCCGGCCTCGATGCGATCAACGTCACTTTGGGTTATGTGACGGGCGATGAGGACCCGTTCGAGCAGACGGTGCGCGAGATCGGCGTCTGGGACTGGCGCCTGAAGCGGCAGTCGGCCGAGCTCACCCAGGTCCTGGTGGCGGCCGACATCGAGCGCGCGCGGCGCGAGGGGAAGATCGGGATCGTCTACGGGGTCCAGAACGGGGCGATGGTCGGCGACAAAGCGGAGCGGATCGACGTCTTCGCCGATCTTGGCCTCCGCGTCGTCCAGCTCACCTACAATCCGGCCAACCGGCTGGGCGGCGGAGCGACCGCCTCGCCGCGAATGCCGCTGACCCCGCTCGGGCGGGAGGTCATCGAGCGCTGCAACGCCCGGCGGCTGATGGTCGACCTGTCGCACAGCGGCTTTCGCACCTGTTTCGAGGCGGCGCATTTTTCGTCCCGCCCGATCTCGATCAACCATACCGGCTGCCGCGCCCTGAACGACGTCCCCCGCAACAAGAGCGACGAGGAATTGCGCGCCGTCGCCGAGCGGGGCGGCTTCGTCGGCATCTATTTCATGCCCTTCCTGAACCCCACCAGCAAAGCCACCCCCGCCGACGTCGTCGCGCACATCGACCATGCGGTGAAGGTGTGCGGGGAGGATCATGTCGGCATCGGCACCGACGGCGGCACGACCGGCATCGACGACCTCGCCGCCTATCGCGCCCATGTCGCGAAGCAGATCGAGCAGCGCCGCGCCGCCGGCATCGGCGCTCCGGGCGAGAATGCCGACACCCTGCCCCTCGTCCTCGACCTGACCGGGCCCACCCAGTTCGAGAAGCTCGCGCACCTCCTTGCGGGGCGCGGCTATCCGGAGCGGCGGATCGACAAGATACTCGGCCTCAACTTCTTCGCCTTCGCCCGGGAGATCTGGGGATGAGCCTGCTCGTGATCTCGCGCGAGGAGGTGGCCGAGCACCTGACCTACGAAGCGTGCATCCCGCTGATGCGCGAGGCGATGATCGCGTTGTCCGAGGGGCGGACCCGCCAGCTGCTTCGCCAGATAATCGACCTCGAGAGCGGCCGCGCCTTCGGGGTGATGCCCGGGGCGATGGCCGAGGGGATCGGGGCGAAGCTGATCAGCGTCTTTCCGGGCACGGCGGGCGTCCCCTCGCACCAGGGCGTGGTCGCCCTGTTCGATCCGGAAACCGGGGCTCCGACGGCGATCGTCGACGCGAGCGAGGTGACCGGCATCCGAACCGCCGCCGCCTCGGCCGCGGCGACCGACGCGCTCGCGCGAAAGAACGCCCGGACCCTCGCCATAATCGGCACCGGCGAGCAGGCTCTCCGCCACGCCGAGGCGATCCCCCATGTCCGGTCGATCGAGCGGATTCTCGTCTGGGGTCGTGCTCGCGACACGGCGGAGGCGCTGGCCGACCGGATCGGCGGCGAAGCGGCGGCGAGCGCGGAGGAAGCCGTGCGCGGGGCCGACATCATCTGCACCGTCACCGGCTCGCCGGAGCCGGTGCTGCTCGGCGAATGGGTGAAGGACGGCGCCCACGTCAACGCGGTCGGCTCGAGCCGCCTTGGCCCCTCCGAGATCGACACGCCGCTCGTCGCCCGGGCCCGCTTCTTCGCCGACCACAAGGAAGGCGTTCTGCGTCAGGGCGAGGAATGGCGCCGGGCGCTCGAAGCCCGCGCAATCGGCGAGGATCATCTGCTCGGCGAGATCGGCGAAGTGATGGCCGGAACGCTCGCCGGGCGCACGTCCGAAGCGGACGTCACCCTCTACAAATCGCTCGGCTCGATCGTCCAGGACCTCGCCGCCTGCGCCTGGCTGGTCGAGCAGGCGCGAGCGGCGGGTTTCGGCGTTCGAGCGCCATTCTGATCGTCGCTCCTCCGAGGAGCGTTTCTCAAAAAACCAGCGCCCGATAGATCGTGGCGGCGGCCGCGCGCCATGTGGAGGTATCGAAGAATAGGGCTTCCCAGACGTGCTCGGCGATGAGCGGCAATCCGAAGATCAGGTAAGCGGGGTGAATGCGCCCGAATTTCAGCCGGTCTCGCACCATCGCCACGAGGATCAGCGAATCCGATACGACCACCCCGAGGACAATATCGGGGTGAGGCACGAATGGCAGGAGGTGCCGGAAGCGGAACCAGGCCGGCCACAGCACGGCGATCGTCGCCAGCAGCATCATGCGCTTGTGCCAGTCGGGCTTCTTGCGCGCCGCGATCGCGATCGAAACGTAGAGAATGAAGACGCTCATCGAGGCGACGACGCCGATCAGCTGCGAGTAAGCGAGGTCGCCGACGCCAGCGAGCAGGTCCCTGCTGACGGCGAAGATGCCGACTCCGAGACCGCTGACCGCCATGGCGATCGCCAGGGGTATCGCGATCCATCCCACTTTGCGGTGAAGACCGCTCCTCCGATGCCGGACGAGCATCGGCTGAAGCAGCATCACGGCGATCCAGGTCATGAAGAGCAGGCCGTGAACGTGCGCCACGGGAGGTCCGGCGAAAGTTCCGCTGGCAATCGGGATGAAGTAGGTTGTGCTGAAACCGGTCGCGACGGCCGCGATGGCCACCATGGCCATGGCGACATAGAACCACCCGGCTCTGTCGGCCTTCCAGTGCCGGGCATTCGTCACCCAGCCAGGCTAGCACAGGTCGGCCGGCGAGCGAATGTCCGCGCTCGCCCTTGGCCGGCGTCCAGCCGGATCGGCCGGCGTGTCGCCATGACGGGCGAAATGCGCGCTGCTCCGCGTCCACTGCATCCATCGCATCCACCGACCGTTTGCCTCCCGAACCGTTCACCGCGTGAAGGAGCAAGAAACATGGCGGATATCAGTCAGGTCAGGGAGCATATGGAAGTGATCGGCGCCGACGGCGTCCATGTCGGCACGGTCGACAGCGTCGAGGGCAGCCGGATCAAGCTCATCAAGGCCGACAGCGGCTCGCACAGCGGCCACCATCATTACGTCTCCGAAGGCCTGATCGCGGCGATCGAGGGCGACACGGTCCGGCTCTCGGCGAACGGCGCCAACGCGGCGTTGCTCGAGGAGGAGAGCGACGGCTCGGCGCTCGGCGAGCAGAGCCTGTTCAGCTGGCGCAACATCGGCATCGGCGCGGCCGCCGCCGCGGTGGCGGTCGGAGCCGCGGCCTTCACCTGGGGCCGGCGGGGCGGCGGAGACTGAGTTAGAGCCGAGTCATCCCGGCGGAAGCCGGGACCCAAGAACACGGTTGGGCGAAACCTCGTACCGAGGTGTTGATGGGTCCCGGATCAAGTCCGGGATGACTATTGGATGCGCTCGCCCTCGATCGCCGGCGGCTCCGGCTCGACGAGGAGGCAGGTGCCGTCGGCGCCGGTGACCCGGACCCTTGTGCCTTCGGCGCAGTCCGGGCCGCGCGCGTTCCAGACGCTGTCGCCGACCCTGACCCGGCCCTGGCCGCCCTCGATCGCTCCGGTCACCGTCAGAAGCTTGCCGCGAAGCCGGGCGGCCCGGTCGTTGAGGTGCGGGTCGCTCGAGGTCACCGGGCGGACGGCATAGGCGCGCCGGCCGGCATAGACCGAGCCGATCGAGAAGAGCGCGAACAAGGCGACCTGGAACGGCAGGGCGGCGCCGGTCAGAAGGGTGACGAGCCCGGTCAGAGCGGCGGCGACGGCGATGAAGATCAGGAACACGCCGGGGACGATCAGCTCGGCGATGGCGAGCAGGGCCGCCGCGCCGAGCCACGCCCATTGCGGGTCGATCGAGTTCATTTCTTGCCGGCCTCGATCGCCGACCCCCGGCGCGCGACTGCATCACCCTGCGGGGATTCCGACGAATCGCGGCCCAGGGCTTCCCTGGCGAGCTCGCCGATCCCGCCGAGGGTTCCGATCAGCTGGGTCGCCTCGACCGGGAAGAGGATGGTCTTGGCGTTGGGCGAGCGGGCGAACATGCCGATCGCCTCGACATATTTCTGGGCGATGAAATAGTTGATCGCCTGCCCCGAGCCGGATTCGATCGCGTCGGAGACCACCTTGGTGGCGGTCGCCTCGGCCTGGGCGGCGCGCTCGCGGGCCTCGGCCGAGCGGAAGGCGGCCTCGCGCGTGCCCTCGGCGGAGAGGATGGCCGATTGCTTCTCGCCCTCGGCCTTGAGGATCGCCGAGGCGCGAAGGCCCTCGGCCTCGAGGATCACGGCGCGCTTCTCGCGCTCCGCCTTCATCTGGCGGCCCATCGCGTTGACGATGTCGGCGGGCGGGCGGATGTCGCGCACCTCGACCCGGGTGATCTTGACCCCCCAGGCCTCGGTCGCCTGGTCGACGACCGAGAGGAGGCGAGCGTTGATCTCGTCGCGCTTGGAGAGGGTCTCGTCCAGGTCCATCGAGCCCATCACGGTTCGAAGGTTGGTGGTCGAGAGCTGGAGGATGGCGGTGTAGAGGTCGGAGACCTCGTAGGCCGCCTTGGCGGCGTCGAGCACCTGGAAGAAGACGACTCCGTCGACCGCCACCATCGCATTGTCCTTGGTGATGATCTCCTGCCCCGGGATGTCGAGCACCTGCTCCATCATGTTCACCTTGCGCCCGACCCGGTAGAAGAAGGGCAGGTAATAATTGAAGCCGGGCGGCGCGACGGCGGTGAAGCGACCGAAATGTTCTATCGTATAATGATAGCCTTGGCGGACGATCTTGATGCTCGACATGAGGAACATGAGCACCAGGAACGTGACGATGAGAACCGCGAGCAATGCCATGTGGGTGAGCCCCTCCCCGGGCAGTAAGATGCTTATCTTGTAGACATTGGCCGCGGTCCAAGCAAACTCGGATCATGCCTGCTGTTCCCGATCTACGGCTCTGCCGTTCGCTCCTCTTCC
>Ga0206353_11608620_pt1 | contig 22025 bp, 18 predicted proteins | sample DielMetaTC5am4_FD_146436 | JGI IMG/M metagenome (GOLD analysis project Ga0206353, IMG submission 146436) | Corn rhizosphere microbial communities from Kellogg Biological Station, Michigan, USA - Diel MetaT C5am-4 (Metagenome Metatranscriptome)... | ecosystem: Host-associated > Plants > Roots >...
CATGGCCGAGGAATGGGGCCTGCTCGGCGGGGTGCTGATCATCGGCGCCTACGCCTTGGTCATCAAATGGGGGATCGGGGTGGCGCTGGAAGCCAAGGACCGCTTCTCGCGCCTCACCGCGGCCGGGCTGACGACGACCATCTTCTTCTACGTCGCGATCAATTTGATGATGGTGATGGGCCTGGCGCCGGTGGTCGGGATCCCCCTCCCCCTCGTCTCCTACGGCGGATCGGCGATGCTTACGGTGATGCTCTGCCTCGGCGGGTTGATGGCGATCGAGCGGAGCGCTCGAAGACGCTAGGCGCCCACGGATGGTCGCCCCAGCGGACTGAGGCCATTTCCAGACCTGGGCTCGCGCCGAGCCGGATTGCCAGGCCGCCGGTGTGCTCAAGCAGGCCCGCATCGGCCTTGAGCCAGCGCGGCGCGCAGCGGCGCGGCAGCCGTCGTTCGGCGACCACGATGTCGGCCTCGGCGCAGGCGCGGACCAGAGGGTCGATGTCGAAACGATAGCGGGTGCGCAGCGCCAGGATCCGCCATTCGCGTCCGCCGCGGTGAAGGGCGATGGTGCAGGCATCGTCGGTGCAGGCGGCTCGGCCGGCATCGTCGAGATCGGGCAGGTCCGAATCGAGGCCGGAGGATTCGGCGAGCATCCCGCGAACATAGTCGCCGGCGCGGGTGCGCAGGATGGCGACCTCGCCGCTGTCAGCCAGCACCGCCGCGTGGCGGCCGTCGCCGGTGACGAGCAGGTCCGGGGCCGGGGTCAGCGCCGCCCACAAGGCGCCCGCCGCGATCGGCGCAAGCCCCCAGCGCCGCCACCCGCTCCGCCAAAGGCACAGCCAAAGTCCGCCGCCGATCATCAGGGCGTAGGCGCCGTCGGGTATCTCGGGCAGCATCGCCACCGCGCCCGGCGAGGCGGCGGTGGCTCGGGCGACGACGAGGAGGAAGTGGAGCCCCTGCCCCGTCGCCCACCAGAAGGGTCCGCCGAGGCCGATCGTGTCGAGCAGCAGGGCCAGCGCCTCGCACGGCATGATCACGAAGGTGGTCAAGGGAATGGCGATGATGTTGGCGAAGGCGCCGTAGAGGCCGGTCCTGTGGAAATGATAGAGGCCGATCGGAGCGAGCGCGGCTTCCACGGCGAGTCCGGTGAGGACGAGGCCGAGAAGCGCCCGGCCCGCCTTGAGCGGCACAGTCTCGTCGCGGCGCGCGAGCAAGGCTCGGACCCGGGCGGAATCGTGCAGGGTGACGATCGCGGCGATGGCGGCGAAGCTGAGCTGGAAGCTCGGGCCGACCAGGGATTCCGGCCAGAGCAGGATGACGGCGAGCGCTCCGGCGGCGACCAGCCGCATGGTCAAAGCCTCCCGGCCCAAGGCGATGCCGCCGAGGACGAGCAGGGCGGCGATCAGCGAGCGGACCGTCGGCACCTCGGCGCCGGTGAGGATCGTGTAGGCGATCCCCGCCACCGCCCCGGCGCCGGCCGCGACCAAAGTGAGTCGGTAGCGAAGCGCCAAAGTCGGGCTGAGCGCGAGCAGCTTCATCGTCGCCAGCATCACCGCCCCGACCAGGGCGGTAAGGTGGAGGCCGCTCACCGACAGCAGGTGGGCGAGGCCGGAGCGGCGCATCGCGTCGGCGTCGTCGGCGGGGATTCCGCCCTGGTCGCCATTGGCGAGGGCGGTCGCGATCGCCCCTTCGCCGCCGCCGAGGCGGGAAGCGATATGGTCGCCGAGCCGCTGCCTCACGCCGGCGATCCAGTCGCTCCAGCCGCCCGGCCGAGTACCCGGCACGACCGCCACCTCGAGCGCCCGGCCGGTGCCGCCGATCCGGAGGAACCAGGCGGCGCGGGAGAAATCGTAGGCGCCCGGCAAGGCCGCCGGCGCCGGCGGCATCAGCCAGGCGCGAAGGCGCACCCGCTCGCCCGGCCTCAGCGGCGGGGCCTTGTCGGCCGGAATGTTGACCCGGAGGCGAGGCGGCAGATCGGGCGCGCCGTCGGGAGCCACGACGATTCTCACCGCCGCCTCGACCGCCAGCTTCTGGACCGATTCGACCTTCGCCTCGAACGTCGCCGATCGTTCCTCGGGCAGCCTCGGCGCCGCGACCCGCTCGGCTTTCCACCAGATATTGGCCATGCCGAGCGCCGCGACGAGGCAGAAGATCGCCGCCGCCCGGCCCCAGCGCGTGCCGGGCGCGAGCGCCAGCGGGGCGAGGCCGAAGGCGGCGCAGAGGCAGAGAAAGGCCTCCCAGTCATTCTCGCCGGCGAGGGCGAACCAGAGGGCGGTGCCGAGGCCGAGGCCGACCGGAAGCCAGAGTGGGAGCTGGTCGCGTTCGGCGTCGGCGAGACGCTCCAACCGCTCGGAAAGGGCTCGAAACGCCGCTCCGGCGCGCGTTTGTCGCGGCCGGTCCGCTATGATAGGGGCGCTGGCGTCCACGATCCCCACGGCCGCATCCTTGGAGAATATGCGCTTGAGCGCAACCTCAGAAGCCCCCGCGGTGGTGACCCGCTTTGCGCCCTCGCCGACCGGATTCCTGCATATCGGCGGCGCCCGCACCGCTCTGTTCAACTGGCTCTACGCCCGCCGCCACGGCGGCAAGTTCCTGCTGAGGATCGAGGACACCGACCGCGCCCGCTCGACCCAGGAGGCGATCGACGCGATCCTCGAGGGGATGCGCTGGCTCGGGCTCGATTGGGACGGCCACGAATATTACCAGTCCCAATTCTGGGCCCGTCACGCCGAGGTCGCCCGGGAATTGCTTGAGCGGGGCCACGCCTACCGCTGCTACATGACCGCCGAGGAGCTGAAGGCGGGCCGCGAGAAGGCGCAGGCCGAGCGCCGGCCCTATCGGGTCGAGAGCCCGTGGCGCGAGCGCACCGACTGGCCGGGCGACAGCGGCTACGTCGTCCGCCTCAAGGCGCCGCGCGAGGGCGAGACGGTGATCGAGGATCGGGTGCAGGGCCAGGTCACCGTCCGGAATGCCGAGCTCGACGACATGATCCTGCTCCGCTCGGACGGCACTCCGACCTACATGCTCGCCGTGGTCGTCGACGATCACGACATGGGCGTCACCCACGTCATCCGCGGCGACGATCATTTGAACAACGCCTTCCGCCAGCTCGGAATCATCAGGGCGATGGGCTGGCCGGAGCCCGTCTACGCGCACGTGCCCCTGATCCACGGCGCCGACGGGGCGAAGATGTCGAAGCGCCACGGCGCCACCGGGGTCATGGATTACGACGCGCTCGGCTATCTCCCCGAAGCGCTGGCCAATTATCTGCTCCGCCTGGGCTGGGGCCATGGCGACGATGAGATCATCGGCCGGGACGACGCCGTCCGCTGGTTCGACCTCGACTCGGTGGGCCGCTCGCCGTCGCGGTTCGACCTGAAGAAGCTCGACAATTTGAACGGCCATTACATCCGCGAGGCGGACGACGGGCGGCTGGCCGGGCTCGCCGCCGGGCGGATCGCGGCCCTCATCGGCCGCGACCTGACGAGCGACGAGATCGCCCTTCTCGCCCGGGCCATGCCCGAACTGAAACCCCGCGCGAAGAACCTCAACGAACTGGCGGAAGGCGCGACCTTTCTCTTTCGCGGCCGTCCCCTCGATATGGACGAGAAGGCGGCACAATTGATCATCGGCGACGCCCCTCGCCTGCTCGCCCGTATCTATGCCGCCCTCTCGGCGCTTGACGAATGGACGGCGCTCGCCACAGAGGCGGCGGTGCGCAAGGTCGCGGATACCGCCGGCGTGAAGCTCGGCCAGGTGGCTCAGCCGCTTCGGGCGGCGCTCACCGGCCGGGCGACCTCGCCGGGGATTTTCGATGTGCTGGTTCTGCTCGGGCGCGAGGAAAGCCTCGCCCGGATCGCGGACCGGATGGAAGGATAGAATGATGGCGGACGACCAGGCCACCCTGAACCTCGGCGGGGACAGCCACGCCTTCCCTGTGCGCAAGGGCTCCGTCGGCCCCGACGTCATCGACATCCGCAAGCTCTACGCCGAGACCGGCGCCTTCACCTACGATCCCGGCTTCACCTCGACCGCGGCGTGCGAGAGCGCGATCACCTACATAGACGGCGACAAGGGCATCCTTCTCCACCGCGGCTATCCGATCGACCAGCTCGCCGAGCATTCGACCTTCATGGAGGTCTGCCATCTGCTCCTGAACGGCGAGCTTCCCACCAGGGACGAGCTCGAGAAGTTCACCTACACCATCTCGCGCCACACCATGCTCCACGAGCAGCTGGCGACCTTCTACCGGGGCTTCCGGCGCGACGCCCATCCGATGGCGGTGATGTGCGGCGTGGTCGGAGCGCTCAGCGCCTTCTACCACGACAGCACGGACATCACCGATCCCAAGCAGAGGATGATCGCCTCGCACCGGCTGATCGCCAAGATGCCGACGATCGCGGCGATGGCCTACAAATATACACTCGGCCAGCCGTTCGTTTATCCGCAGAACAGCCTCACCTACACCGGCAATTTCCTGAGGATGACCTTCGGCGTCCCGGCCGAGCCCTATGAGGTGAACCCGATCGTCGAGCGGGCGATGCGGCGAATCTTCATCCTCCACGCCGACCACGAGCAGAACGCCTCGACCTCGACCGTCCGCCTCGCCGGCTCGTCGGGCGCCAACCCCTTCGCCTGCATCGCCGCCGGAATCGCCTGCCTGTGGGGGCCGGCCCATGGCGGCGCCAACGAGGCGGCTTTGAACATGCTCCGCGAGATCGGCACGCCCGCTCGAATCCCCGAGTTCATCGCCCGGGCCAAGGACAAGGACGACCCCTTCCGGCTGATGGGCTTCGGCCACCGGGTCTACAAGAATTACGACCCGCGCGCGAAGGTGATGCAGGCGACCGCTCAGGAGGTGCTGAAGGAGATGGGCGTCACCGATCCCGTCTTCGACGTCGCCCGCGAGCTCGAGCATATCGCCCTCAACGACGAATATTTCATCGAGAAGAAGCTCTATCCCAACGTCGATTTCTATTCCGGCGTAGTCCTCTCCGCGATCGGCTTCCCGACCTCGATGTTCACCGCCCTCTTCGCGCTCGCCCGCACCGTCGGCTGGGTCGCCCAGTGGAACGAGATGATCTCCGACCCCGAGCAGAAGATCGGCCGCCCCCGCCAGCTCTACACCGGCGCGACGCAGCGCGATTACGTGCCGGTCGACCAGCGCTGAGGGTGGCCGACGGCGCAATCAGCAATGACTGGAAGCCCGGACGCGGCCTGCTCGGGCCGTTGAAGCCCTTGCTGGGAATTTGGGAGACCGAGACGGATGGGCCGCAACCCGGCTTGCGCCTCCGGTGCACACGGACTTTCCGGCTGGTGTTAGGCGGCGGCTGGGTCCAGCTCGAGGCGCGTTGGGCGATGGGACCGGGTTCGGCCTATGAAGAAACCGCCCTGTTCGGCCGGGGAGCTGACGGACGACTGGCCTTCTTCTCGTTCACCTCGGACGGCAAGAGGTCCGAGGGCGGGATCGCGGACGGCGCCGACGTCCACCCGCAGGCCCTCGCCTTCGAGGCCGACATGCCGGCGGGGCGGGCGCGGTTCGTCTATTGGCCGGAAGCGGAGAATAAGCTCGGCTTCGCGGTCGAGAGCTGCACTAAGAAGGGCTGGAACCGCTTCGTAAAGCACACCTACCGCCGGGTCGAGTGACGCCTCTCAGCCTAGATGCTCCTTGAGCTTCCTCAGGGTGACGAGGCTGTCGCAGAGGTCGGAGACCATCGCGCTGACCCGCTCCTCGCCGCCGCTCGAATCGATGAGGCCGCCGGGCTCGAACCGGTTCGCGCCGGCGACGGCGACGACCGCGTTGTAGCGGCCGAGGAAGGCGTAGACCTTCCCGCCCGCACGCAGATCGAGCAGCAGGCGGCGGAGCAGCAGATCGGAGAACAGCGCGCGCGCCTGCGCCTCTTCGTCGGAATAGATTTGGAAGCGGGCGTCGAAATCGGGGTCGGTGCTGAACCCGACCGGCTCGAGGCCGCCCGGATCGCCGAATTCGAGCAGCCCGCGGCCGGGGAGAAGGACCGTCGCCGAGGTCGCCCGCGGCTCCCGCTCGATCCAGTAGATCTGGCCACGGAAGCCGATCCGCTCGGTCCTGCCGCTGCCCCGTTTGAGCCGCGCCTCGAAGACGGCAAGGCCGCGGCCGTCCGCATCCTTGCCCATGAACAGGTCCTGGAATTCCTCGCCGGTCAGCCAGGGAAACAGGGCCTCGCGCGCCTCCGGATAACCGGGCGGGTCGAAATCATTCTCCTGATAGTCGAATCCGGCCGCCGTCGCGGCGGCGGTGAGGACGGGCACCTTCAGCTCCTCCTTCACCGACCCGAGCGCCGAGGCGCCGATGGCGAGCGCCCCGAGGCCCAGGGCGAGCGCCGCCTGGAGGGCGAAGCGGCTCCAGCCCGAGGCGGTGAGCGAGACATAGCAAGCCGGGCCGAGGAGGAGCCCCGCCGCCGTCCAGATGAGCCAGAAACGCAAAGCGGAGCGGCGACGGCCGGCGAATGCCGCCAGGGCCTCGCTCGCCGCGGGATCGGAGCAGACGCTGGCGACGATCGCCCCGGGATCGTCGTTCACCCCAGCCTTTCCTTGACCTGGCGGAGGGTGGCGAGGGCGCCGCAGACGTCTTCGAGCATCGCCTGGACCCGGTCGCGGCCGGGCTTTCGGCGGAACAGGCTGCCGGGCTCGAAGCGGTTTCGGCCGGTGACGGCGACCAGCGCGTCGTCTGGGCCTATCCAGGCGTGAACCCGGCCGGTCGAGCGCAGGTCGAGAAGCAGCCTTCTGAGGCCGCCGTCGAGCAGCAGGGTGCGCGCCGCGCCGGGCTCGGTCGAGTAAGCTTCGAAGCGGCCGTCGAATTCCGGGTCGTTCGCTTCCAGCTCGACCCGCTTCATGCCGGAGCCCGGCCCGACGAAGTTGAACATCCCGCGGTCGGGGCGGATCACCGTCTCGCCCGCGCCGCCCGACGGTCGCCGCTGGACGGCGTAGATCTGGCCCGAAAAGACCGTGTGGGTGTTCTTGCCCGAGCGGCGCTGGAGGGTCGCTTCGTAGACGGCGTGGCCGCGGCCGTCCTCCTCCTTGCCGTGGAACAGGTCGGTGAAGGTCTCGGACGAGAGATAGGAGCCGAACAGAGCGGCTCGGGCGAGCGGGTAGACCGGTGGGCTGAAGCCATTCTCCATATATTCGAGGCCGGCGCGGGCGGCGATCCGCTCGAGCACCGGGACCTTGAGGCCCTCCGAGACCCTGGCGAGCGCGGTGTAGCCGACGATGGGCGGGACGATCAGCAACAGGACGCCGGCAATGAAGCTCGCCCATTGAGGCCCGCTATTCCACAGGGCGTAGAAGGCGGCCGGACCGAGGATCAGGCCCGCCAGGGTCCACATCCAGAAGCGGCGAAGCGCCTCGGAGCGCTTCTCGTCGAGCTCGGCGAGCGGGGCGGCGACGGCCGGCTCCCGGCACAGGTCCTCGAAACATTCCGTGCCCAGCTCGATCATTCCCGTCCCTCCCTGTGCGGCGGAAGCTGGCGGGAAGGCAGGCGGCTGTCCAGAGGCTTAGGGCTCTTTCCTCAGCGGCAGGGTGAAGGTGAAGCGGGCGCCCTGGCCCGGCGCGCTGTCGACCGAAAGGTCGCCGCCCATCGCCCGGGCGAGGCGGCGCGCGATGTAGAGGCCGAGACCGGTGCCGCCGGCCTCCGCGGGATCGACCCGCTCGAATTTCTCGAAGATTCGCGCCTGGTCCTCGGCGGCTATGCCTTTGCCCTGGTCGGCGATGATGAGGGCGCCGAGATCGCCTTCGCGGTCGGTCCGGATCCAGACCATGGCGCCGTCGGGCGAGTAGCGGATCGCGTTGGTGAGAAGGTTGACGACGATCTGGAGGGCACGGCGGAACTCGCCGCTCGCGGGCAGCGCCTCGTGCGCGGCCGGAGCGTCGATCCGGACGTTCTTCGCCTGGGCCCGGACGGCGAGCAGGCCGGCGGCGCGGCGGGCGACGTCGGCGAGGTCGATCTCCTCCTGCTCGGGGACGTAATCGGGCCGCTCGATCGCCTGTAGATCGACCAGATCCTCGACCAAGGCGAGCAGGTGGCGGCCGGCCGACGCGATATCCTCGGCATAGCCCGAATAATCCTTGCGCAGCGGCCCTTCGGCCTGGGCGGCGATCGCCTCGGCGCTGCCGACGATCCGGGCGAGCGGCACTCGCAGCGCCTTGTCGAGGCGCTCGCCGAAGGCGCCCGCGTCGGGCACCGGCGCGGTGGCGGGTTCGGTGTCGTGAGCGGACGGAGCGGAGGAGGAAATGAGCGTCGCCGAGCCCCGGAATCCGGCCAGCCGCCCGTCGGCGCCGACCAGGGGCAGGCCGGCGAGCCGGTAGCGGCCGCCGCGGCCGCTGCGAAGCTCGGCCGGCTGATTGTCGAAGCGGCGCTGCTCGGCGAGCGCGGTGAGCAGAGGCAGCTCGCCGGCCTCGTCCTCGACCAGACGGAACAGCTGAGTGATCTGGGCGCCGATCAGGCTCTGCGGCGAGCGGCCGGAAGCCGCGGCGGCGGCCGGCGAGACGGCGATGAGCCGAAGCGTCGAGTCGGTCTCCCAGGTCCAGTCCGCCGAGGCACGGAGGAAATCGGCCTGGCGCGCGGGCTCCGGAGCGGGAGCGGGGGTTCGGGCGGCCTGGCGGGTCCAGCCCGACAGCTCGAGCGCGACGCCGGCTTCGCCCGGCTCGGCGCGGACCCAGAGTTCGAGGTCGCTGTCGCCGTCGGCGGCTAGGGCTGGGCGGGAGATGGTGATTCCGAGCCGGGCGGCGAGGCGTGCGAGCGCGGCGAGCTGGGGAATGGCGAGCGGCCCGCCTTCCTCTCCACCGGCGGCGCGATGGAGCGCGGCGAGACGCGGCTCGGCCTCGATCAGCCGGCCATCGCGGTCGAGCCGGCCCATGACGACGGCCTGGCCGATCATTGCCTGAGCTCCGCGATGGCGGCGCGATAGGCGGGATCGGCCCGCCACGGAGTCAGCCGGCGGCGCGCTTCGTCCGGGCCGAGCGTATCGAACAGATCGAGCTGGGGCGCCACTCGGGCTTCGCTCGGCGCGAGGCGGAGGAGCAGGGCGGCGGCCGAATCGCGCGACAGGCCGGCGGCGCCGAGCAGCAAAGCGGCGCCTCGGCCGGTGGGCTCGTCGAGCATCTCCCAGGCGGCGGCGCGGTCGAGGCCGGCACGCGCCGCGACGGCGGCGAGAAAGAGCGGCAGGGTGCCCTCGGTGAGGGTGCGCACCGTCATCCGGTCGTCCAGCCGGCCCGCGGCCGCGAGCCTCGAGACGAGCCGGCGCGCGCAGGCGGCCGCGCCGGCGCCCTCGTCGTGGCCGGCGAGCAGCAGCGCGACTCCCTCGGTGAGGGCGGCATCGGCGGCGGCCGGGTCGGCGCCGTGACGCTCGACCACGTAGGCGCGAAGCGCCGCAGCGGCGGTCCAGGCCAAAGCGTGGAGGATCTCGGCGGAGAGGTCGCCTCGGCCGACCAAAGGTTCCTGGAACGCATCGAGGCGGCTCGCCTGAAGGATGAGCAGCCGCATCGCCTCGGCGGCGACCGCCCCGTCCTCGTCGCCGGCCAGCTCGACGAGCAGGACCGGCTCGGCCGCGGCCAGGCGATGCTCCTCGGCGCGCTCGAGCAGCAGCGGGAGCAGGCCCGGCACGGCGGCCGGCCCAAGCCCCTCGAGCGCCGGCAGAGCGATGGCGAGACCGGCCGAGCCGAGCGACGCTCCGAGCGCCTCGCCGCCGAGGCGCGGAAGGATGAAGGCGCGAAGGTCGTCCTCGAGGCTCCGGACGGTGGCGGCGAACAAGGCGGCGACGGTGGCGCGGTCGCGCTCGCTGAGGCGGAGACGGCGCGGCAGAGCGAGATCGGCGGCGGCGGTCGACAGACGCGCGCGCGCGGACGCGAGCAGCTCTGCCGCGCCGTCCACCTCACCCCCGCTCGGCCGCGTGTCGGACATCGTCTGTTTGTAGCGCGGTCGAGGTTAAAGCGGCGCTAATCTTGTGCGGGCGCCGGCTGAGGCGGCGCGGGCGCGTGGACGTGGCGCTGGGCCCAGAAGAAACTGGCGCCGGCATAGAGCGCGAGAGCGGTGAGGCCGGTGCCCCAAAGGCCCATCGCCGCGAAGGGAAGAAGCAGCCAAGCGAGACCCTTATGCTCGGCGAGCCATCGCCGGCCGGGCAGGCGGGCGCCGAAGCTCTCGATGCGGGCGGCGACCGAGAAAGCGATGATCGTCCCGGCGAGGGCGAAGCAGCCCCAGCCATGGTCGCCCGACAGGCCGGAGCCCAGCGCGAGCAGCGCCCCGGCGGCGAGCAGTGGAAGGAGATAGGCGAACCATCCGCCCTCCTCCGGGTCCTGAAGCCGAAGGCCGGCGAGGCGATCGCCCACCCCTTCGGCGAATGTCGAGAGCAGGATGAGGGCCATGCCGCTGCCGTACCAGCGGCCGGCGAAGGCGAGGGCGGAGAGCAAAGTGAGCAGTCCGGCGACCGCGGCGAGGCCGATCGGATTGATCGGCCTCGTCAGCAACGCCCTCGCGGCGAGCGACTCCAGCGGCGAGAGCAGATAGGCCGAGACCCAGTCGCGGCGCCGCGCCGCCGCGCCCTCCGCAAGCCGCGTCTCGATGGCGGCGAGGTCGTCGCTGCTCTCGGCAAGGGTCAATTGGTCGTCGGCCGGATCGCCCCGGAGCGCGATCTGGCGCGCGCCGCTCTGAACGGCGCGGCGGAGCAGCGTCGACTGGAGGTCCCAGTCGCGCAGCATTTCGGCCGTGTGCTTCAGGAGCTCGCCGTCGAGCAAAGCGAGGCCGGCCCAGCGACTGTCGGCGTCGATCCGCTCGAAGCGATCGTCGACGCGGCGATCGGGAACCGTCAAAAGCGCGAGCCCCCCCAAAGCGAGCAGCCGGTCGATATGGCTTTCGGCGAGCACGAGACCGTCGGCCATGACGAGCAACTGGTCTTCGGGGTGCACCGCCTCCGCCGCTTCCGCCGCGCTCCGGGCGACGATCATCTTCAGGCCCTGTGCCCTGAGACGGTCGATCGCGGCGAGGAGGTCCGCCGGCACGCGCTCGACCGCGACGACGATCGGATCGGCGCCGGCCGAGGCGGCGAGCCGCGCCTGGCGCTCGATCACCGTCCTTCCGGCGAGGGGCAGGGTGGCGCGAAGCCCGCCGCCGGGCTCGTCGGCCTCGTGATAGGCGGCGATCAAGGCGGCCAGAGTCACTCAATCCCTCCCTTGGCGCGAGGGATAATCGCGGCGGTCGCGCGACGCAAAGATTTAGGGGGTCGCGAAATCCTCGATGGCGGCGCGCAGCTTCCTGAGCACGACCGGATCGCCCGGCGCCCCTTCGAGCGCCTCGTCGGCGAGCGCTCCGAGGCCGACGGCGCCGAAGCTCGCCGCGAGGCTCTTCAGGCGGGAGGCGGCAAAGCACCAGTTCGCGTCGCAGCGGGACCGGCCCATCAGCTCCGTCTGCCGCGACGCGCTCTCGACGAAGGCGGCGCGAAGCTCGTCCATCAGCGCCGTGTCGGCGCCGACGGCGGCGGCGAGCGAGGCGTTCAAGGCTCCGGGATCGTAGACCATCGGCCCTACCTAGCCGCCGGGTCGTTAACACCCCGTATCCTTCACAGCTTCCGTGCGCTGTTAAACATGGTAAACAAGCGGTCATGACGGGGGCAGAAAAAGCCGAGGCGCGGGCGAACGACGGCGCCGCCGAGAACCACGCGGACTGGCTCGGCCCGGCCGAACCGGAGGCGCCGGCCGAGGTCGAGCTCGCCCTTCCCGAGGAGCCGGCGGCGAGGCCGCGCGGCACCGGGCCGAGGCTGTTCGGCGCCTTCCTGATCCTCGTGGCGCTGGGCTGGATCGGCGCGGTCGGCTGGCTGCTGTGGCAGAGCCGGCCGGCGCCCACCCTTCAGAACGCCGTGACCTGGATCGGCACTCTGAGCGGCCCTCTGGTCCTGCTCGGCCTGCTCTGGCTTCTGCTCGGCCGAAGCTCGCGGCGCGAGACGGAACGATTCACCCACGCGGTCGAGGAGATGCGCCGCGAGAGCAACGCGCTCGAAAGCGTGCTCGCGATCGTCGCCGAACGGATCGAGGCGAACCACGCCCGCCTTCGCGGCGAGGCGGAGAAACTGATGTCGCTCGGCGACGAGGCTTCCGACCGGCTTGGGCGCGTGACCTATTATCTCTCCAAGGAGACGGCGTCGCTCGACCGCAAGGCGGCCGAGCTGGAGAGCGCCGCGGCGGCGGCCAAGGTCGATATCGGCGTGCTGATGCACGATTTGCCCCGCGCCGAGGAGCAGGCGCGGGCGGTGACCGAGGCGATGAAGGAAGCCGGGCTCGCCGCCCACGGCCAGGCGGGCGCGCTCGAGGCTCAGCTCGCCGCGCTCGGCGCCAAGGGCCGCGAGGCCGACGAGGTGCTCGGCGGCGCGGCGCAACGCATGGCCGCCCACGTCGCCCGGATCGAAAGCACGGCGGGCGCCGCGGCGGCCAGCCTCGACGAGGTCGCCGCCGGAATGACCGGCGCGGTCGACGCGGCCATGGCCCGCGCCGCCGAGGCGGTCGAAGCGGCCCGTTCGGCGCTGGAAACTCAGGGTTCGGCCACTCTCGCGACGATCGAGCAGAGCCGGGCCGCGCTCGACAAGGCCGGCGACGAGGCGGCGCGAAGCCTCGCCGCCCGGCTCGACACGGTCTCGGACAAGATCCAGACCCTGGCCGGCCATCTCTCCGCGCAGGACGCGGCGAGCCAGGCCTTGGTCACCGGCCTCGCCAAGGAGCTGGCCGACCTCGACGCAGCCCTCGCCCGGATCGGCGAAACGGGCGGGCGCGAGACGGAGAAGCTCGGCGTGGCGGTCGCCGGCGTGCGCGACGGCACCCGCGAGCTGATGGAGGATCTGGCCGGCGGCCGCGACCGCTTCGGCGAATTGATCGACCGGGCCCGGGTGATGGGCGAGACGCTCGCCACGGTGGCGGGCCGGCTCGACGGCGAGGTGCCCGCCGCCCTGGCCGAGATCGAGGCGCGCGCGGCGCGGACCAGCGAGGCGATGTCGGCTTTGTCGCCGCTCGTCGGCGGGGTGCAGGACCAGGCGCGCGACGTCGAGGAACGGATGACCGCGGTCGGCGGGCGCGTCGAGGCGATCGCCGGCCTCGTCGCCGAGCAGGATCGCACCAGCCGCGCATTGGTTGAGCGGCTGGTCGCCGACGTCGCCGAGCTCGAGGCGAATTTCGCGAGCGTCGAGGCGAGCGGCAGTGCGCGCGCCGAGGTGCTGGCGGCGTCGATCGGCGCGTTGCGCGAGGCGGCGACCGCTCTGGAAGCCGAGCTCGGCACCGGCGACGGGCGCGCCGAGGCACTGGGCGAGCGCGCCCGGGCGCTCGGCGAGGCGCTCGAGAAGCTGCCCGCGGCGCTCGCCGAGGTCGAGGCCGGCACCGAGCGCACCCGCGAGGCGGCCGCGGCGCTGGCCCCGACGGTCGAGGGGCTGCACGCCTCGGCGGAAGCCGCGGCAAGTCGAATCGGCGACGCCGAATCCAGCCTCGGCCGCCAGCGCGAGGCGCTCGATGCGTTGCTCGCCCGGATCGAGGAAGGCTCTGCCGGGGCCGAGGAACGGCTGCATGCGCTCGGCGAAGCCGCCACCGAGGCTCAGCAGGCCGCGAGCCGGATCGCCGCGGAGACGGGTCCGGAGCTGATCGAAGCCCTGCTCCGGGTGCGCGAAGCGGCGGCTCAGGCGGCCGAGCGGGCACGGGAGGCGATCTCGACCGTCATCCCCGCCAGCGCGGCATCGCTCGGCGAGGCGGGCCGCGAGGCGCTCGCCCGGGCGGTCGAGGAGACGGTCGGCGGCCAGATGGACGAGCTCGCCGCGCTCACTCAGCGCTCGCTCGACACCGCGAAGCGCGCGTCCGAGCGGCTGACCCGCCAGATGCTGAAGCTCGGCGAGACGACCGCCGCGATCGAGGAGCGGATCGACGAGGAGCGCCGAGCCCGCGAGGAGAAGGACGCGGACAATTTCTCGCGGCGGGTCGCTTTGCTCATCGAATCGCTCAACTCGACGGCGATCGACGTCACCAAGATCCTCTCGAACGAGGTCACCGACAATGCCTGGGCCGCCTACCTGAAGGGCGATCGCGGGGTCTTCACCCGGCGGGCGGTGCGTCTGCTCGACACCGCCGAAGCGCGCGAGATCGCCCGGCATTACGACGAGGAACTGGAGTTCCGCGACCAGGTCAACCGCTACATCCACGATTTCGAGGCGATGCTCCGGCGCGTGCTGGCCGACCGCGAGGGCAGCGTGCTCGGGGTCACCATCCTCTCGAGCGACATGGGCAAGCTCTACGTGGCTTTGGCCCAGGCGATCGAGCGGCTTCGGTAATGTCCTCCCCGTACCGGGGAGGAGCTATGGTCACCTCGTCCAGTCGAGCATGTCGATGGTGACCCAGCCGAAGCGGTAATTGGCGTAGAACAAAGCGAAGGCGAGCGCCGAGACGATCGTCGCCCTTATCGCCGTCCTGCCGAAAGTGAGCGCATGCGGCGCGCTCGGGGCGTGGCCGGGAAGGCATTCTTCGCCCGCCTCCTCCGCCGTTCGCACGCCGAGCGGAAGCACGACGAACAGCGAGATCGTCCAGAACAGGATGTAGATCGCCAGCATCGACTGGAACTTCATGATTCGTCATTGCGAGGAGCGAAGCGACGAAGCAATCCAGTTACGGCACCACCGCACCGCTGGATTGCTTCGCTACGCTCGCAATGACGGCCGGGGCTAGACCCTGACGACCAGCACGTCGACGGTCGGCTTCTTGCCGGTCCATTCGGTGGCGCAGCGGCGGACGGCAAGGCGGACGTCCTCGCGAAGCTTGCCCTCGTTGCCCGCCGAGCGCCGCGCCGCCTCGGCCGCGGCGGCGCAGGCTTCCTCGAGGAAGGCGTCGCGATCCTCCTCGACGGGGATGCCCTGCAAGCCGAGCTCGACTCCGCCCTGAAGGCGGTCGTTCTCGTCCAGAGCGAGCGCAACCGAGACGATGCCCTGCCACGACAATCGGCGCCGCTCGTTCATCGTCGAGCCGTCGGCGGCGAGGATGACGTCGCCGTCGAGGACCAGCCGCCCCACCCTCTCCTCGCCGATTTTCTCCGGACCGTCGGGCGCGAGGCGGATCAGGTCGCCATTCTTCTGGACGATGCCCCTGGGCACGCCGCGCGCCGCGGCGAAGCGCCTTTGCTCGACCATGTGCCGCATCTCGCCGTGGACGGGCACGATGATCTCCGGGCGGATCCAGCCGTACATTGCGGCGAGCTCGGGCCGGCCGGGGTGGCCGGAGACGTGGACGTTGGCCTGGCGGTCGGTGATCATGCGCACGCCGCGCGCGGCGAGCTCGTTCTGGATCCGGCCGATGGCGATCTCGTTGCCGGGAATCTGCTTCGATGAGAAGACGACGAGATCGCCTTCGGTCACGCTCAATTTGTGCTGGCCGAAGGCGATCCGGGCGAGCGCGGCCCGGCTTTCGCCCTGGCCGCCGGTGGCGACGATCATCACCTCGCGCCGGGGAAGCTGCATCGCCGTCTCGAAATCGACTGTCTCGGGGAAGTCGGTCAGGTAGCCGACGCTCTTCGCGACCCGCAGGATCCGGTCGAGCGAACGGCCGGCGACGCAGACCCTCCGGCCGGTATCCTCGGCGACCTTTCCGAGCGTCGACAGGCGCGCGGCGTTGGAGGCGAAGGTGGTGACGAGCACCCTGCCCTCCGCCTCGCCGATCACCCGGTCGAGCCCTTCGCGCACTTCCTGCTCGGAGCCCGACGCCTCTTCCTGGAAGACGTTGGTCGAATCGCAGACCAAAGCGAGGATGCCCTCGTCGCCGACCCGGGTCAGGGCGGCGGCGTCGGCCGGATCGCCCAATTGCGGGAATTCGTCGAGCTTCCAGTCGCCGGTGTGGAAGATCTTGCCATAGGGCGTCGCGATGAGCAGCGCATTGCCCTCCGGGATCGAATGGGCGAGCGGAACGAAGCGCACCTCGAACGGCCCGATCGCCGCGCTTCCGCCGATGTCGATCAGCCGAACCTCCACCTCCTCCTCGAGCCCCTCCTCCTTCAACTTCTCGGCGATCAGGCCGGCGGTGAAGGGCGTCGCGTAGAGCGGAACGCCGAGGTCGTGGGCGAGATAGGGGATGGCGCCGATATGGTCCTCGTGGCCGTGGGTGAGGACCACGGCGAGGAGGTCGTCCCGCCGCTCCTCGATGAAGGCGAGATCGGGAAGGACGAGGTCGATCCCCGGATAGGCCGGGTCGGCGAAGGTCATGCCGAGATCGACCATGATCCACTTGCCCTGGCAGCCGTAGAGATTGACGTTCATGCCGATCTCGCCCGAGCCGCCGAGCGCGAGGAAAAGGAGTTCGTTGCCGGGTTTCATGGGTTTCCTTGGGTGCGTCACCCCAGCGAAGGCTGGGGTCCATGCGGATTCGGCATGGATGCCAGCCTGCGCTGGCATGACGGGTCAATGGTTAAGTGGCGCCTCGCACGCGCTCATACAACAAAGCCAGCCCCTGGATGGTCAGGTCCGGCTCGATCGCGTCGAAGACCTCGCTATGGGCGTCGAACAGGGTGGCGAGGCCGCCGGTCGAGATCACCCTGGCGGGGCGGCCGATCTCGGCCTTCATGCGCTCCACCAGGCCCTCGATCATCCCCACATAGCCCCAGTAGATGCCGATATGCATCTGGTCCTCGGTGGTTCGGCCGATGACGGAGAGGTTGGCCGCCGGCGCCTCGATGGCGATCCGCGGCAGCTTGGCCGCGGCGGTGACGAGAGCGTCCAATGAGAGGTTGATGCCCGGAGCGATGATCCCGCCTTTGTAGGCGCCCGAATAATCGACATGGTCGAAGGTGGTGGCCGTGCCGAAATCGATGACGATGAGGTCGCCCTCGTGGGCCGAGTGGGCCGCGATCGCGTTCAGCACCCGGTCGGCGCCGACCGTGCGCGGCTCGGCGACGTCGAGCTCGACGCCCCATTGCGCCGCGCCCTCTCCCGCGATCAGCGGTTCGACTCCGAAATATTTGGCCGCGAGCACCTCGAGATTGTGAAGTGCCCGAGGAACCACCGTTCCAACGATCACCGCCTCGACCGCGTCGCGCGCATAGCCTTCGAGCTCGAGCAATTGGTGAAGCCAGACGGCATATTGGTCGGCCGTGCGCCTCGGGTCCGTCGCGATCCGCCAGCGGGCCCGGATCACGCCGTCCTCCAGAAGCGCGAAGACGATATTGGTGTTCCCGGCGTCTACGGCGAGCAGCATGCGCGGGCTTTAGCCGGGGGCGGAGCGATAAGCGAGAGGCAGGCGGTCAGAGGTCGAATATCCCGAACCATCCCGAATCGACGACCTGGAAGCCTCGGCGCCGAAGCTCCTTGAGCACCGCCCGCATGTGCGCGGCGCCGTAGACGATCGCGACGCTCCGTCCCTCATCGGCGGGCTCGGCGAGGATGGCTGCCAGGCGTTCGAGCAGGCGCTGGTCGCGGACATCGAGAATCGTCCGGCTAAGCGCGCCGACGGCCGGATTCCATCCGAGAATCTCGCGCTGCGACTTGCGATCCTCCAGCTCGGCCGTGGCGGCGAGGCTTTCGCGTGTGCCGGACCAGCGAAGGGCAAGCGCCACGAAAGGGACCATCAGGTTGACGAGCGCCCGGATCCACAGCGGAATGCGCTTCCACTCGACGTCGAACTCGTGCCTCGAAAGATCGGCTTGGACCACCCGAGGACCCTCGGGCCCGGCCTCGAACCGCGGCTGGACGATGAGCCCATAGCGCTTCGCCGACCAGCGGTAGGTACGGGTAAGGTGCCGAGACACGGCGGAACGCACCCCTTCCACCAGGACGACGTCGTGCGCCGCGGCGGCTCGATAGACCGCCTCGTAGAAGGCCGGCTCGCCGACATGGATCATCGGGTAGAGGCTCACCGACCAGCCGTTGTCGCGGCAGGCGAAGCGGAACCACGCGCTCCGGACCCCCAGCGCCGATGTTTCGATGAGCTGCAACGGCCCTCCTGGCGCGAGCCGTCAGACGAGCTCCACGTCGCCGGCACGAATGACGCACTCTTCGCCGTCAGCCAAGCGCAGACGCAGCGCCCCGGTCGAGTCGAGTCCGACAAAGAGACCCGTCACCATCTGCCCGTTCGGTCCATGCGTCGCGAGGGCCGCACCCACGGGATGGGCCGAGGCGAGCCAGGCCGCGCGGACCGGGGGGAAACCCTCCCGCCGCCACCGGCCCAGCCAGCGCTCGAACGCCTCGGCCAGCGTCTCCAGGAACGCTTCGGGCTCGGGGGCGCCGCCGGCCAGTGCGGCGAGGCTCGTCGCCGGGCGCGGCGTGTCGTCGGGATGATGAGCGAGGTTGACGCCGAAGCCGGCGATCACCGCCTCGCCCTCCCGCTCGAGCAGGATTCCGGCGAGCTTGGCGCCGTCGGCGAGGAGATCGTTCGGCCATTTGATCGACACCGGCGCGCCGGATGCGAACGCTGTGACGGTCTCGTGCAGGGCGACGGCGGCGGCGAAAGCGAGGCTCGGCGCCGGTGGGTCGCCGGGACGAAGCCGAACCAGGGTGCTGGCGTAGAGATTGCCGGGCGGCGAATTCCAGGCCCGCCCCTGCCTTCCTTTGCCGCCGCTCTGACGCTCCGCCCTCAGCCAAATGCCCTCGGGCGCGCCGGCCCGGGCGAGAGCGGCGAGGTCGTCGTTGGTCGAACCCGTCTCGGCGACGACGCGAAATATGTCTCTGCCGCTCAACATCGAGGCGCCGCATAAGCGAGCGGCGGCCGCGGTTCAAACGTAGCCGCCGTCGCGGGCGATGAGCAGCGCCTGGGTCAGGCTCCGGACCCCGAGCTTGCGGATCATGTTCGCCCGGTGGAGCTCGACGGTTCGGGCGCTGAGGCCGAGATCGTAGGCGACGATCTTGTTCGGCGCTCCGTCGGCGAAGGCGACCAGCACCTCCTTCTCCCGCGGGGTCAGGGTCTCGAGCGCCCGAACGCGCGACAGCTTCTGGGTGCGGAGGAGATCGAAGGCCTTCTCGGCGGCGGCGACGAGCTGGTCGATTCGGAACGGCTTCTCGATGAAGTCGACGACTCCAAGCCGTCCCGCGCGGACGGCATGGGGCACCGCGCCGTGGGCCGAGACGATGATCACGGGATAGGCGGCTCTTCCCTGCGAGATCGACTCCAAAAGATCGAGCCCGTCGATCCCCGGAAGGGCGATGTCGACGACGATCAGGCCGGGCGGCCGGTTGGGATGGCCGGCGAGAAAGGATTCGGCGGAGTCGAATTCCTCGAAATGGGTGCAGCAGCGCGCCAGCGCCTGCCGGATCAGGCCGCGCAGCAGCCTTTCGTCGTCGATGATGTAGGCGCGCGGCTCCTCCATCTGCTGCTCCGTTCCGTCGCCGGCCCAGACGGTCGAACCGGCAACGCATCAATTGCGCAAGGTGCATAGCCTTCGTTTCGGGCTGCTTCCCGGGCGCAGGGGGAAGCCGAGCGACGGAGGCCGGTGGCGCCGCGGACGGCGCCGGAATTACAAAGCGCAGGTCGGGCGGATAAGTTTCGTTCCGCCACCCGCCTAGCTAATTTTCCCGAGTTGGCAGCGGCCCAAAAAGGTGCACGCGTCGCCGATGCGCTCGGGGGAGCTCAGCTCATCCTGTCCGCCTGTGAAGGCGTAACATGGATCGGGCCGGCGCCATCGCCGGCCCGGTCTTCATGTCTCAGAACAGCGCGCTCGCGGCATTGGCGGAGGCCTGGGCGAGCGTTCCGACCAGGATGTAGCCGAGCGGCGAGACGGCGAGCGCGGAGACGGCGATCAGAGCCGATTGAGCCCAGTCCTTGGTCGGCGCGTAGGCCGGGGCGGGATCGTCGAAATACATGATCTTGACGATCTTCAGGTAGTAATAAGCGCTGATCACCGAGGTGGCGATCGCCACCGCCGCGAGCCAGGTGAGGTCGGTCGCCACCGCCGCGTTGAACACGTAGAATTTGGGCCAGAAGCCGAGCAGAGGCGGCACCCCGGCGAGGCTGAACATGAAGCTGGCCATGGCGAGCGCGAGGCCGGGGCGGCTTCGCGACAGGCCGGCCAACGAGGCGATGCTCTCGACCGGGCGCCCCTCGGCGTCGCGCATCCTGAGCACGACGAGGAACGACCCAAGCGTCATGACCAGATAGACCGCCATGTAGAACAGCACCGAGGCGACTCCGGCGGCGGTTCCGGCGGCGACTCCGACCAGGGCGAAGCCGACATTGTTGATCGAGCTGTAGGCGAGCAGCCGCTTGATGTTGGGCTGGCCGATCGCCGCGACCCCGCCGAGGATGGTCGAGGCGAGCGCCATGAAGACGACGATCTGGCGCCATTCGAAGGTCGCCGGGCCCGCCGCCTGCACCGTGAAGCGCGTCAGAAGCGCCATCGCCGCCATCTTGGGCGCCGAGGCGAAGAAGGCGGTGACCGGGGTCGGAGCGCCTTCGTAGACGTCGGGAGTCCACATGTGAAAGGGCACGGCCGAGACCTTGAAGGCGATCCCGGCAAGGACGAAGACGAGACCGAACAAAGTGCCGTGGCTGAGCCCCGCGGCCGACGCCTTCTGGGCGCCCACCGCGTGGGCGATGTCGCCGTAGAGGGTCGAGCCGGTGAAGCCGTAGAGCAGGGAGATGCCGTAGAGCAGGATTCCGGACGCGAGCGCGCCCAGCACGAAATATTTGAGGCCGGCCTCGGCGGAGCGCGTGTCCTGCCGCTGGAACGAGGCGAGGACGTAGGCGGCGAGGCTCTGAAGCTCGAGCCCGACATAGAGGGTGAGGAGGTCCGAGGCGGAGACCATCATCCCCATGCCGACCGCGGAGAGCAGGATCAGCACCGGATATTCGGCGCGATAATCGCGGTCGCGGCCGAACCAGCCCATCGCCGCGATCAGCGACACGGCGGCGCCGGCGTAGATCGCCACCTTGGCGAAGCTGGCGAAACCGTCGGAGACGAACAGGCCGCCGAAGCCCGACCGCGGCGGGCCCCAGTAACCGGGAATGGCGATCGCGGCGCCGGCCAAGGCCGCGACGGCGAGCCAGGTGACGAGCTTCGCCGAGCGGTCGCCCGCATAGGCCGGGACCATCAGAAGCACGAGCGCGGCCGTCGAGAGGACCAGCTCGGGGAGCGTGAGGTAAAGCGAGCCGAGCATCAGCGGGCGCCCTCCCGCTGGGCGGCGTGGGCGGTTCGGACGACGAGGCCGGAATCGCCCGGCGGCGCGGCGCGCTCGACCCGGGCGATGAGGGTGCCGACATCGCCGCGCATCGGCGCGAGGAAACTCTCCGGATAGACGCCCATCCAAAGCACCACGGCGGCGATCGCGCCGAGGGAGATCAGCTCGCGCACGTTGAGGTCGGGCATCGCCGCGGCGTCGGCGTTGCGGCTCGTCCCGAAGGCGACCCGCCAGTAGAGGTAGAGCATGTAGGCGGCGCCGAGGATGATCCCGGTGGTCGCGACGAAGGCGACGAAGCTCGAGGCGCGGTACGAGCCGACCAGGCTCAAAAACTCGCCGACGAAGCCGCTGGTGCCGGGCAGGCCGACCGAGGCCATGGTGAACAGCATGAACAGGAGGGCGTAAGCCGGCATGTTGTTCGAGAGGCCGCCGTAGCGCTCGATCTCGCGGGTGTGCAGCCGGTCGTAGACCACGCCGACGCAGAGGAAGAGCGCGCCCGAGACGAGGCCGTGGCTGAGCATCACGATCAAGGCGCCCTCGATCCCCTGGCGGTTGAAGGTGAACAGGCCGATCGTCACGAACGCCATGTGCGCGACCGACGAGTAGGCGATCAGCTTCTTCATGTCGCGCTGCACCAGGGCGACCAGCGAGGTGTAGACGATCGCCACCAGGCTCAAGCCGAAGATGATCCAGACGAGCTGGGCCGAGGCTTCCGGGAACATCGGCAGCGAGAATCGGACGAAGCCGTAGCCGCCGAGCTTCAGGAGCACGCCTGCGAGGATCACCGAGCCCGCCGTCGGCGCCTGGACGTGGGCGTCGGGAAGCCAGGTATGGACCGGCCACATCGGCAGCTTGACCGCGAAGCTGGCGAGGAAGGCGAGGAACAAGAAG
>Ga0206353_10165729_pt1 | contig 21921 bp, 19 predicted proteins | sample DielMetaTC5am4_FD_146436 | JGI IMG/M metagenome (GOLD analysis project Ga0206353, IMG submission 146436) | Corn rhizosphere microbial communities from Kellogg Biological Station, Michigan, USA - Diel MetaT C5am-4 (Metagenome Metatranscriptome)... | ecosystem: Host-associated > Plants > Roots >...
CCCGGCACGGGGCCCGTGCAACGCGACGGGTGTGCCCCCTGGACGTGGCCGGCGGACGACCGGGAGCTGAGCTAGGGCGAACGTGCGTCGCGGTGGCTGCCCGGGCGCCCGTGAGAGCTCAGCGCCCGTCGGCCGGCGCCGCGGTTCGCACGCCGGTCTCAGCCGGCGGTGGCTCGAAGGTAGCCGGATCCATGAGGTACTCCCGCGCCGCTCGGGCGAGAGCGGCCGCGCGCAAACCGTCCGTGTAGCGGTGGTCGAAGGTGGCGGTGAGCCCGAGCACCGGGCGCACGACGACCTGACCGTCCTCGACGACGGCCTTGTCGGTCACGCTGCCGACGAGTACGAGGAACGGCACGCGGTAGTACGCCGCCAAGGGGGAGTACGCGTGCGAGATGCCGGCCATCCCGATGGAGCTCACCATCGCCCCGCCGAAGGCTTGCTGCGGCAGCCCGAGCCGTGGCAGGTGCAGGTTGAGGTCGGACGTCAGCCAGGCCGACAGCCGGAGGGCCGGACGCAGGACCGGTTTCGGCAGCAGGGCCAGCATCTGCTTCGTGCGGCCGAACTCGAGGTCGGTGTCGGCGCGGATCGACGCGACGCGCGACTCGATGTCGGTTGCCACCTCGATCAGCGACTTGCGATCGGCTCCGCTCACCTTCACGCCGGTCAGCTCGTCGCCGGCCGCCGCCACGATGACGAGGACGTCGATCGACTCGCGAGGGTGCGCCCGGCCTCGGGCGATCCGCACGTTGAGCTCGGGCACGGCCTCGAGGGCGCGGGCGATCGCCCGCACCACGGCATGCGTGACCGTGACGTGCACCCCGCTGGCCCGGCGTACGCGCTCCAGGTGTTCGAGAAGCCGGGTGGCGTCGATCTCCAGGTCGCCGAAGAACTGCGGGTCGCTCGGCGCACGCCAGCTGGCGCCGGCGAGTTTGCGCCACCCCCGCAAGGGCTGTGACACGAGGCATCCCCTTTCGTCGTCAGGAGACCGCGGTCACCACGGCGGCGGGAGCGATCCGGCTGCGCATGGACGACCTCGAGAGGAACCCGGAGCGATCGGGTGACCGCCCGACCCCATTGCGCCTCGGCCGCGCTCCGCGGCACCAGGGGCGAAGGCCCTTCGCCGGGACAACCTTGGGCCCTAGGTCCGGTGTCGGCGGGCGCGGCGGCTGGGCGGGAGGCGGGGTCAGCCGGCGCAAAGGTCGCGGGTCTTCGCCCGCGCTACGGCAGCGGCAGCTGCGTCGAGCCGGTTCTGCGGCAGCGTTCCGTCGTGGACCGCCGCGACCAGCTGCCGCACGATGTCGTTGACCGTCCCGGCCACCCGGTCAGGGGCCAGCAGCGCTTTCTGCTGCGACGTCAGCGTCGAGCCGAAGAGAACCACGTCCGCCCCGGCGCGAATTGCCGCCACGGTCGCGTGCGGCACGTCGTAGCCGGCGGCGCTGATCGCGCCCGCCGACAGGCTGTCGGTGACGACCAGACCGGTGAAGCCGAGGCGTTGCCGCAACAGCCCGTCGATCACGGTGCTCGACAGCGACGCGGGAGTGGCGCCGATGCCGGGCACCGCGGCGTTTGCCACCATGACGGCCGGCACGCCCGCGGAGATCGCCGCGGCGAAGACCGGCAGCGCCTGCTGTTCCAGCTTCGACAGCGGCAGCGTCTGCCCGGCTCCGTAGTCCGTGTTGCCGGTCGAGCCGCCGAGACCGGGGAAGTGCTTGGCCACGGCGAGGACGTGTCCGGCGAGGCCGCGGACGAATGCCGTGCCGTACGCCGCCGCCACCGCCGGGTCTCCGCTGAACGACCGCTTTCCGTCCGGGTTGCTCGAGGACGGGCCCGGTCGCGCGTCGACGTCGAGCACGGGTGCCAGGTCGACGTTGACGCCGAGCGCGCGCATCTGCCGGCCCAGCCGCGACGCCGCCGACTGGACCTGGGCCGGCGTCGTCGACGCCGCCATCTCGCGCGGCCAGGGCAGGCTCGTTACCGCCGCCCCCAGCCGCTGGACGCCGCCGCCCTCCTGGTCGGCCATGACGAGCAGAGGCACCGCGGCGGCGCGCTGGGCGGCCGCGATCTCGCCGGCCAGGTCGCCCGGGACGTCGTTTCCGAGCATCAGGACGCCGCCGACTCCGGTCGCGAGCACCGGCCGAAGGGCAGCGGCATCGAACCCGATCGTGGGCGCGACGACCAGCTGCGCCGCCTTCTGCGGCAACGACCAGCCGGCGCTGGTGACCCCGCACGCGGGGCTCGCCGGCGGGCTGCTCGGAGCGGCAGCGGTCGTCGACGTGGTGACCGTCGGAGCTGCCGACGTCGGCGGTGCGGCAGAGGTCGCGGCGGGGTTCGGGGTCCCGGACTGGCCGCATGCCGCGGCGGCGAGCAGGCCGGCCAGGGCCGCGAGCCATCGACGCATCCCACCAGGGTGCCTCGTGAGCGGGCCGCGCTCTCCCGGATCGCCGCCCGCCGCCCCTGTGCCAGAGTGCGCGGCATGAACGACACCGAGGTCTCTCCCCGCGCCCGCAAGCTCGCCGCCGCCCTGGAGCCGGTCGCGGGCCAGGTCTACTTCGCGCCCGAGGCGCACGAGGAGTACGAGAAGCTCGGTTTCGACGCGAGCAGCCGCACCGCCGGCAACGTGGCCATGCCCGACGGCCCGGCCTACTTCACCAGCCGCGGCTCGATCCTCGGCCAGGTTCCTGGAGAGGTGGTCGCCGCGACCTTCGGGGTGTTCAACCCGGCCGCCGTCGTACCCGCCGTGACGATGGGGTGGACGCGCACCGACGCGGCCACGATCTGCGCGGCGCGCACCCGCGCCGCGACCGCGCAGCTCACCCGCGTGCTCGGGGCCCGACCCGACGGCCTGAGCACCGTGGCCGATCTGCTGTCACGTGCGGTCGAGCCGCTGCGTCCCGAGGGGCGCCCGCTCTTCGCCGGGTTGCGTGCCCTGGGCCTGCCGGGCGACCCCGTCGGTGACGTGTGGCGGATGGCCGACATGCTCCGCGAGTACCGCGGCGACGCGCACATCGCCTCCTGGACCTCGGCCGGCTTCGACGCGGTGGAGATCGGGCTGCTGACTGAGCTCTACTGGGGCCTGCCGATGGGCTCCTACATCCGCAGCCGCGCCTGGTCGCCGGACGAGCTCGAGGCCGGCAAGCAACGGCTACGGACCCGCGGGCTCCTCGACGGTGACGGGTTCTCCGCCGCCGGACGCGAGGCGCGCGAGGCCGTCGAGCAGGCGACCGACCGGCAGTGCCGCCCGATCATCGAGGCACTGGGCGACGACGTCGACGACCTGGTCGGCGTACTCCGGCCGTGGGGCGACGCCATCCGGGCCGCGGGCGGCTACCCGGCGTCCGGCCCGCACGACCTCGCCGGCCAGCGCAACGACTGACCGGTCCCGTCCCCAGGGTCAGATCCCCGATCGGACTTCCGGGCCGTGGACCGAGGCGCGGGCCCAGCCGTCCGAGGGGGCGAGCTCAGCTCTCCGCGAGGTCGCGGATGACGGCCTCGGTCAGCCGGGCCGCGTCGAGCACGGTGTCGTAGTCCAACCGCTCCGGCGTGTCGGTCAGCTGGTGGTAGTGCGCCAGCGCCTTGGCGTCGTCGAGGGACACCAGCGTGGCCGTCGGGTAGCCGGCCTTCCCGGTCACGATGCTGTCGGTCGTGGTCCTCGCCCGCAGGCCGCGGCCGAGCTTGATGCCCTCGCGGGAGGCGACGGCCGCGACCTGCTCCTTGAACGCCGGCTCGTAGTCGCGCATGACGACCGGCCCCTCGCCCTCGAGCAGCGTCAGGTGCGGCGAGCCGATCGTCTCGAGGTTGACCACCCAGGTGCTCGCGGTCGGCAGGTTCGGGAAGTGCCGGCGGGCGAAGCCGCGGATGCCCTCCTGGAACGACTCCTCCGCTCCGGCCGACAGCAGCAGGACGCGTACGCCGGAGACCGGCCGCTCGTTCAGCGCACGGGCCACCGCGACCAGGCCGGCGACCCCCGAGGCGTCGTCGTTGGCGGCCGGGCTGACCGGCGAGGATCCGATCTGGGCGAACGCCGCGGCGCCGACCGCCGACAGCAGCGCCCCCGTCAGCGCCATCCCGCGCCGCCCGGCGGCCGCCCCGAGCGCGGCGAGCAACGGGCCGCTGGCGATCACCCAGTAGACCGGCACCGCCGACTCCGTGCTCTCGATCAGGTCCGGGCGCCGTTCGGCCAGCCAGTGCTGGAAGCGGTCCGACAGCGAGAAGAACAGCCCGGTGTGCGGGGCGTCGTGGTGCGCCATGACGACGACAACGCGCGCCGCGGTGCGGTCGCCGGTCCAGCCCAGCACGTTCGTGGTCGTACGCCGGGGGAGCAGGCGTCGCAGTGGTCGCAGGCCGGAGTCGACGTCGTCGAAGAGCGCCGCCGCGCCCGCCACGCCCAGCAGGGCGCCGAGCCGACGCCGCCCGGCGACCGCGGCCAGCCCCCCGGCGATGCCGAGGGCGCAGGACAGGCCCATCGGCCACCAGTAGGTCCCGTGCGCGTGCTCCTCCTCGAGCGTCACCTCGCACCCGTGGTCGGCCAGCCGGCGCGCGACCCACTCGGCGACCTGGCGCTCGCTGTCCGACGCCGACGGGCGCTCGCCGACGCACAGCACGGCGACCACCTCGCGGACTTCCGCCTCCACCGACCCGGTCGTCATGGACCGCATTCTGGTGGCAGCACCGGAGCCGGTCCTCTGGCAGGGTGGCTCGGGTGCAGGTGGTGGTCGGCGCCGCGATCCTGCGTGCCGGCCAGTTGCTGGCGGCGCAGCGCAGCCGGCCGGCCGCCCTCGCCGGCTACTGGGAGCTGCCCGGCGGCAAGGTCGAACCGGGCGAGGACGAGCGCGCCGCCCTCGCCCGCGAGTGCCGCGAGGAGCTCGGCGTCGCTGTCGCCGTCGGCGACCGCGTCGGCCCGGAGGTCCCCATCTCCGACGGCATGGTGCTGCGCACGTGGTCGGCGACGATCCTCAGCGGTACGCCGTACGCCCACGAGCACGCCGCCCTGCGCTGGCTCACCGCCGCCGAGATCTCCGAGCTGCCCTGGCTCCCTGCCGACGCGCCGCTGATCCCCCACCTGCAGCGGCTGCTGGCTGGCTAGTCCGCCGTGGAGCGGTGCTCCAACACGTCGCGCACCCTGTCCGTGAGGCCACCGACCTTGGCGGTGAACGCGTTGACCGGGGTGGCCGGGTGCGGGTGCGTCGGCGCCGAGCGCATGGCCTCGACCAGCTTGACGCCGATGTCCTCGCGGTCCCGCGGGCTCAGCGCCTCCATGATCTCCGGGAAGATCTCCTCTTCCTCGTAGCGCACGTGCGCGCGCACCTCGGAGATGAGCTTGCGCAGCAGCGCGTCGTAGTCCACCGAGTCGGGGCTGATGTCGTCGAGCTGGTGCAGCAGTTCCTTGACGACCTGGTGGTCGTGGCGGGCGTGGTCGGCCAGCGGGTCGCCGTCGGGCAGGGCAGTGCGAAGTGCCGGGTAGAAGTGCAGCTCCTCGATGGCGGCGTGCTGCGACAGCTTCGTCACGATCGTGTTCTTGAGGGCGTTGCGCTCGGCCACCAGGCCGGTGCGGGAGTCGTCGACCTGGGCGACCTGCAGCCCCTCGGCCTCGGCGAAGAGCTCCTCGACCTCGCGATGATGGTGGTGCAGCACGGTGAGGGCGTCCGTCATCGATGCCATGCGCCGGTGTTACCCAGGCGACCTACCATGAAGCACCGCCCCGCGGCCGTGTCATGGCCGGCCGCACCCCTTCCCTGGAGCCCTGTCCCGTTGCCCGCACGCCCCGATTCGCTGCGCACCGACATCCGCAACGTCGCGATCGTCGCCCACGTCGACCACGGCAAGACGACGCTGGTCGACGCCATGCTCTGGCAGTCGGGTGCGTTCACCGCCCACCAGGCCGAGCAGGGCGACGTGCAGGAACGCGTCATGGACTCCATGGACCTGGAGCGCGAGCGCGGCATCACGATCCTCGCCAAGAACACCGCGGTCGCCTACCAGGGCGTGACGATCAACATCGTCGACACGCCCGGCCACGCCGACTTCGGCGGCGAGGTGGAGCGCGGCCTGGCGATGGTCGACGGCGTCGTGCTGCTCGTCGACGCCAGCGAGGGGCCGTTGCCGCAGACCCGTTTCGTGCTGCGCAAGGCGCTGGAGGCCAAGCTCCCGGTCACCCTCGTCGTCAACAAGATCGACCGTGGCGACGCGCGGATCGCCGAGGTCGTCGACGAGACCTACGAGCTGTTCCTCGACCTCGACGCGACCGAGGACCAGATCGAGTTCCCGATCGTCTACTGCAACGCGCGCGCCGGCACTGCGACCCTCGACCTCGACTCGCCCGGCACCGACCTCGTGCCGCTGTTCGAGACGATCCTCGCGACGGTGCCCCCTCCGGCGTACGACGACGAGGCGCCGCTGCAGGCGCTCGTCACGAACCTCGACGCCTCGCCCTACCTCGGCCGGCTGGCGCTGTGCCGGGTCGTCAACGGCTCGTTGCGCAAGGGCGCGACCGTCGCGTGGTGCCGCACCGACGGCAGCGTCGAGCGCGTGCGCATCTCGGAGCTGCTCGCGACCAAGGCGCTGGACCGGGTGCCCGCGGAGGAGGTCGGCCCGGGCGACATCTGCGCGGTGGCCGGCATCCCCGACATCACGATCGGCGAGACGCTCGCGGACCCGGACGACCCGCGGCCGCTCCCGGTCATCACCGTCGACGAGCCGTCGATCAGCGTGACGATCGGCGTCAACACCAGCCCGCTGGCCGGCCGCGACGGCAGCAAGCTCACCGCCCGCCTGGTCAAGAACCGCCTCGACGCCGAGCTCGTCGGCAACGTCTCGCTGCGGGTGCTGCCCACCGAGCGTCCTGACACCTGGGAGGTGCAGGGGCGGGGCGAGCTGCAGCTCGCGGTGCTCGTCGAGCTGTTGCGCCGCGAGGGCTTCGAGCTGACCGTCGGCAAGCCGCAGGTGGTCACCCGCACGATCGACGGCAAGCTGCACGAACCGATGGAGCGCCTCGCCGTCGACGTGCCCGAGGACTACGTCGGCGTCGTCACCCAGCTGCTCGGCCTGCGCCGCGGCCGCATGGACCAGATGGTCAACCACGGCACCGGCTGGGTGCGGATGGAGTACGCCGTGCCCTCGCGGGGGCTCATCGGCTTCCGCACCGAGTTCCTCACCGAGACCCGCGGCACCGGCCTGCTGCACCACGTCTTCGACGGCTACGCGCCGTGGCACGGCGAGCTGCGCACCCGGCCCACCGGCTCGCTCGTCGCCGACCGGCAGGGCAGCGTCACGTCGTACGCGCTGTTCAACCTGCAGGAGCGCGGGACGCTCTTCGTCGGCCCGGGCACCGAGGTCTACGAGGGCATGATCGTGGGGGAGAACAGCCGCTCCGACGACATGGACGTCAACCCCACCAAGGAGAAGAAGCTCACCAACATGCGCTCCTCCACCGGTGAGGAGCTCGAGCGGCTGGTGCCGCCGCGGGTGATGTCGCTCGACCAGGCGCTGGAGTTCTGCCGCGAGGACGAGTGCGTCGAGGTCACGCCCACCCAGGTGCGGCTGCGCAAGGTGGTCCTCGACGCGTCCGACCGGTTCCGCGCCGCGAAGCGCAGCCGGCCCACTGGGTAGCGTTCTTGCATGAGCACGATGGATCCGCCGGAGGAGCGCAGGGCCGGCGTCGACCCGGCGGCCGCGGTGCTCCGGGAGGCAGCCGAGGCCGTCGACCCGCTCGACCAGAAGGTCGAGATGACGCCGCTGGACTTCCCGCGGCGGTTGCTGCTCGTGCACGCCCACCCCGACGACGAGTCGATCAGCTGCGGCGCGACGATGGCGAAGTACGCGGCCGAGGGCGCCCTCGTCACGCTCGTCACCTGCACGCTGGGTGAGGAGGGGGAGGTCGTCGTCCCCGAGCTCGCGCACCTCGCGGCGGACCAGGACGACGCCCTCGGCCCTCGGCGCATCGACGAGCTCGCCGCGGCCTGCGAAGCCCTCGGCGTGCACGACCACCGCTTCCTCGGCGGCCCGGGCCGCTGGCGCGACTCCGGGATGATGGGCGTCGCGTCCAACGAGCGGCCCGACTGCTTCTGGCAGGCCGACCTCGACGAGGCCGCGCGCGAGCTGGTCGCGATCGTGCGCGCCGTACGCCCGCAGGTCGTCGTGACCTACGACGAGAACGGCGCCTACGGCCACCCCGACCACATCCAGGCGCACCGGGTGGCGGTCGCGGCGTTCGAGGCGGCGGCCGACCCGGCGCGCTGGCCGGAGATGGGCGAGCCGTGGGCGGCGTCGAAGCTCTACTACACGGCCATGCCGAAGTCGGTGCTGCAGCGCGGGATCGACGCGATGCGCGAGCGCGGGCTGTCGCTCTTCGAGGGGCTGGAGAGCGCCGACGACGTGCCCTTCGCGGTGGCCGACGACCTGGTCACCACCGAGATCGACGCCCGCGACCACCTCGACGCGAAGATGGCCGCGCTGCGTGCCCACGCGACGCAGATCAGCGTCGACGGCCCGATCTTCGCGCTGGCCGACGACGTCAACCAGCTGGCGTTCGGCCGGGAGCACTTCATGCTGGTGCGCGGTGACCGTGGCCCTGGCGTGGGCGAGCAGGGCTGGGAGGACGACCTCTTCGCCGGGCTGTGAGCCGGTTGCCGCCGCTGGGGCTCGCCGGGCCGCGAGCCGCATCGGGCGCCACCCGATCGGCGGCACGTCCTCGCCGTCGCCGCGTCGTTGTGACAGGTGACCCGGGTGTGCTCCGTCGGGGTCTGTTCACGGAGCGTCATCTCGGGTACAAGCAGGTGTTGTCGGCAGCCGGTGGCCTTACCTGATTACGGCATCCGGGTGATTCCGTCGCCCAGGCGTCGCGGATACGGTTACTGTCTGTAACACTGCGGTAGAGATCGGCACACAATGTAACCGGCTTGCCCGGCCGGCGTCCGCTCCGTCCGGGCCTTGACCCCTTGGGGGCCGCACCGTGGACGACCGAGAGGCTGCACGACAGGTCACCGAGGCGGCTCAGGCGCCGGCCACCGTGGTCAACCCGCTGATCGGCGGCGGCTCCTCGGTCGTCAGCGTCAGGGGCGCCGACGTCGGCGCCTCCCGCGAGCGGCAGCGCCGCCGCCGGCTGACCCGGATCGCCGTGATCGTCGGCCTCCCGGCGCTCGCGCTGTGGGTGCAGATCCTGCGCGGCAACCCCGTCGACATCTTCCAGTTCCCCAGCATCGACCCGCTGTGGGCGCTGATGTTCCTGTTCGTCCTGGCCCTCGTGCTGGCGATGGTGCTGCCCTACGCGGTCAACGGCCGGTCGCCGCATGTCCTCTACCGGCCCGAGCAGATCGACGTACGCCTCGACGACGTCGTCGGCATCGACCAGGTCAAGGAAGAGGTCGTCCGCTCGCTCAACCTCTTCCTCGCCCACAAGACCTTCGCGGCCGAGATGGGCGGCACCCCGCGGCGCGGCCTGCTCTTCGAGGGCCTGCCGGGCACCGGCAAGACCTACACCGCCAAGGCGATGGCGCGCGAGGCCGGCGTGCCGTTCCTGTTCGTCTCCGCCACGAGCTTCCAGAACATGTTCTACGGCGCCACCGCGCGCCGGATCCGCAAGTACTTCAAGGAGCTGCGCAAGGTCGCCCGCGCCGAGGGCGGCGCGATCGGCTTCATCGAGGAGATCGACGCGATCGCCACGACCCGCTCCGGGATGCGCGCCACGCCGATGCCGCAGGCGGCCCGGATGGTCTCGGCCTGCGGCGGTCTCGAGGGCCTGCCGACGTCCTACGCCGGGAGCACCTCTTCCCACGCCGACGGCGGCCTGGTCACCAACGCCTACATGAGCGAGGGCACCGGCGGCGTCGTCAACGAGCTGCTCGTGCAGCTGCAGTCCTTCGACGAGCCGATGGGCTTCGAACGGGTGACCGCCAAGATCGTCGATGCGATCAACCTGCTGCTGCCGCTGGAGCGCCAGATCCAGAAGAAGCAGCCGGCGAAGAGCAACATCCTGCTGATCGCGGCGACGAACCGGGCGGACAACCTCGACCCGGCGCTGCTGCGCCCCGGGCGCTTCGACAAGCGGCTGACCTTCGAGCTGCCCGACAAGGGCGGCCGGCGGGCGCTGATCGACCACTTCCTCACGCTCAAGGCGCACCACGAGGAGCTCGACGACCACGAGCTGCGCGACGCGCTGGCCGCGGTGACCCAGCAGTACACCCCGGTGATGATCGAGCACCTCTTCGACGAGGCGCTGGTCAACGCCCTGCGCCGCGGTGACTCGATGGCGACCTGGAAGGACGTCGAGCACGCCCGGCTCACCGAGGAGGTCGGCATCGGCCAGCCGGTGGGCTACACCGAGCACGAGAAGCGGCTCATCGCCACGCACGAGTCCGGGCACGCGACCGCCGCCTACCTCGTCGCCCCCGAGCGACGGCTGGAGATCCTCACGATCATCAAGCGGCGCAACGCGCTGGGGCTGCTCGCGCACGGCGACCGGCACGACGTCTTCACCCGCTCGCGGTCGGAGATGCTCGCCCTGATCCGCATCGCGCTGGCCGGCCAGTGCGCCGAGGAGATCTTCTTCGGTGACATCTCGACCGGCCCGGGCGGCGACCTGCTCTACGCGACCAACGTCGCCGCCGAGATGGTCGGCGCGTGCGGCATGACCGACACGCTGGTGTCCTACGCCGCCGTCCAGAACAGCGGCTTCAACGACACCAACATCGTCGGCCGGGTGCTGGCCGACGCCGACGGCCGGGCCCGGGTCGAGGCGCTGCTGCAGGAGCAGAAGACCGGGGTGAAGGCGCTGCTCGAGGCCAACCGGCCGCTCGTCGAGGCCTTGCGCGACGCGCTGCTCGACCGTCACGAGCTGATCGGCCGGGAGATCACCGACGTGCTGGCGAGTGCCGGTGCCCCGACCTGGCCGGCCGCGCCGACCAGCGGTGTGATCGACCTGACCGCCGACACCCCGGTCGCCACCTCCTAGCGTCCTGCCCACTCGCCCTTTGCACCCGGCCGGGCCGCACCGGCTGGGCTGACGGGGGGAGCGCTGCGACGTTCGAACGTTGCAGGACTCCCCCTGATCCTGGGCGTGCCACGTGCTTCCCGACGGCCAGCCCGCGATCTTGGCTCAACTACCGTGGAGGGGTGCGGTCCCGGGCGCTGTTCGTCGCGACCCTGGTCGTGCTCTTTCTGCTCGGCGGCATGCTCGCGGTCTACGGCGCCTTCCTCGTGCCGACCCGCGCGTTGGGCGTCTACGGCTGGGCGCTGGCCATCGCGATCGGCGGCAACCTGGCGACGACCCTGGGCGGTGGCTGGGGCACCCGCTCGGTCCTCGGCGCCGTGACGCCGGGCGCCGGCTGGCTGGTCGTCACGCTGATCGCGGGCTTCTCGAGGCCCGAGGGCGACCTCGTCATCCCGTCATCGGTCCCGTCCGCCCCCGGGCTCGGGACCACCGGCTCGCTGTTCCTCGTCTCGGGCATCGTCGCGGCCGGTGTCGGTGTCGCGCTGGTGCAGCGGCGCTTCGGCCACCGCCCCTGACTTCTCCCCGGTCGACCGGGTGGGCCGGCCGGGCGGCGCGGTCGTGTTCGTACGCAACAGGTCGGGCCCCACCGTGCCGAGACCTTCTGCGTGGACGCCGTCGCCGTACGCCTCGGGGACGCCCGCTACGCGATCCCCATGGCCGACCTCGCCGAGGTCGGTCGGGCGCCGCTGACCAGCCGGGTGCCGGGCACGCCGCGCTGGGTCGCCGGCGTAGGCAACTGGCGCGGGCGGGTGCTGGCCGTGCTCGACGGTCGCGCGCTGCTCGATCCGACGGCGTACGCCGCGCCGCCCGGCGACCGGCTCGTCGTGCTCGCCAAGGACGGGGTCACCGTCGGCCTGCTGGTCGACCGGCTCGACGGCACGACCCCGCTGCCCGAGGCGGTCGAACCCGCGCCGCCCGGCGCCGCCGACCTCGTCGTGGGCACGGTGATCGACGACGAGGGGCCGCTCGGCCTGCTCGACGTCGGCGCGATCATCGGTCTGCGCCACCGCCTCGCGGCCTGACCGGCCGGTGCCTGCGCGCCGTCGCGCGGCCTGACGGTCGGCCGGTTCGCCGGTCGCGGCGCGCCGTGTCCGGCGAGTGCGGGATTGCGCCACTAGGCACAGTTCAGTCAAGAGGCCGAGCGGGCGACCCGATGCACAACTCGTGCAGCTCGCCGGACGGGTAACCGGTCGCCATCCGTCGGCGGGGCCGCTGAACCACGTCGCCGCGATCGCGACGTGGAGCAGCCTCGGCCTCGCCGTGGCCGGCGCGACCGTGCTCGCCCACGAGTCGCGTGACGGCACCGGGATCGTCGTACACCTCTCCGCCTTCTACGCGTGGTCCGCCCTCGGCGTGCTCAACGCGCTCGCGCTGACCGTGCTGCCCTACCTGCCCGGCGTGCGCGCCGTGACCGCCGGCACCGTCCGCTCGCTGCTGCTCGTGAGCAACCTCGTCTCGGTGACCGGCGCGGTGGCGGTGGCGGGTGGCGCGCGCGGACCGTTCTGGGTGCTCTACGTGCCGGTGCTGCTGTTCGCCGCGGTGTCGCTGTCGCGGTGGCAGAGCCTGCTGCTCGGCGCCGCGGCGTCGGGGGCGTTCGTCGGGGCGTCCTACGCCGCGCACACCGTCGGCGAGGGCAACGCCGCCATGCTCGTGCTGGGGGTGGCGCTGTTCCCGGCGCTGGCGTGGTTCAACGGCACGCTGTCGGCCTCGGTGCGGGCCGCCCGGCACGTGTCCCGGGTCGAGCGCGACGAGCTGCAGGCGCGGGTCGAGGAGCTGTCCCACCTGCTGTCGCGGGCCGCGCAGGGCGACCTGTCCGACGTCGCCGTGCCGGAGGACGGCGACGGGCCGGCGTCGCTGCACCTGCTGTCGGGCGCGTTCTCCCACACGTTGTCGAACCTGCGGCTGCTCGTCGACCAGATCCGCAGCGGGGGCGAGCAGATCGGTCAGGCCGCCGGCGAGCTGCTGGCGACCGCGGAGGAGCACGCGGCATCGGCGAGCGAGCAGTCCAGCGCCGTCGCGGAGACGACCGCCACGATAGAGGAGCTGGCCGCGGCCGCGGCACAGATCGCCGAGACGTCGGAGGCCGTCGCCCGCTACGCCGCCGAGACCTTGCGCTACGCGGAGGAGGGTCGCGCGGCCGTCCAGGCGAGCGTCGACGCCATGGACACGATCGCCGCCCGGGTCGACTCGATCGCCACCCGGGCGCTGTCGCTCGGCGAGCGCAGCCAGGAGATCGGCCGCATCCTCGACGTGATCAACGACCTCGCCGACCAGACCAACCTGCTCGCACTCAATGCCGCCATCGAGGCCGCTCGGGCGGGAGAGCACGGCCGCGGCTTCGCCGTCGTCGCGGCGGAGGTACGCCGCCTCGCCGAGCGTGCCCAGACCTCGACCGAGGAGATCCAGGCGATCGTCACCGAGATCCAGGCAGAGACCAACGCGACGATCATCGCCAGCGAGGAGGGCGCGAAGGAGGTCCGCACCGGCTCCGAGCTGGCGCGCGGCGTCGTCGACGCGCTCGAGCAGATCTCCGACATGGTCGACGAGACCACGACCGCCGCCAAGGAGATCTCGATCGCGACGCAGCAGCAGCGGTCGGCCTCCGACCAGGTGGTGTCGGCGATGACGCAGGTGTCCGACGTCTCGCGGCAGTACGCCACCGGCTCGGGCCAGGCGGCGATGTCGGCCGCGGCCCTCAACGACCTCGCCGACGAGCTGCGCTCCTCGATCGCGGCGTTCAAGGTGGCCTGAGGCGATGACCGACCTGCTGACCCGCTGGTCCGGCGAGCTGGACGACGCGCTCGAGACCGCGATCCCGCAGCCGCGCCGGCCCCTCGACCCTCCGCCGACCGACGGCGCCCGTCGCCTTCGCCGGGTCTTCGCCGCGGCCACGGGAGGCACGCTGCTGCTCGTCCTCGCAGGCGTGCTCGTCACCGCGTTCGCCGGCGCCGAAGGCCGGACCGTCCACGTCCTGCCGCTCGCCGGCTGGGGTGTCGCGGTCGCGGCCTGCACGGCCGGGCTGGGCCTCGGGCTGACCGCGCGCGGCCGCATCGGTGGTCAGGTGCCGCTGCCCGCCGCCGCCCTCGTGCTGCTCGCGCTCGCGGCCGACACCGGCCTGTCGTCGAGCGTCGGCGGGATCGACGGGCCGCTGTGGGTGGCGTTCGTCCCCACGATCCTGCTGACCGCTGCCGCGGTCGACGTCGCCTCCGCCATCGCGGTCGGCGTGCTCGGCGGGCTCGGCGTCTACATCGCTTCGCTGCTCGCCCACACCGCCGGCTCCGCGTCGTTGGGCCGGCTGCTCGTCGTGCTGCCCGCGATGCCTGTGGCGGCCTGGGTGTCGGCGTACCTCTCCCGCTCCGCGCAGCAGGAGGCCGCGCGGGTCGCCGAGAGCCGTGCCGCGCTGGAACGCGACGTCCTCGCCCTGTCGCGCCTGCTCGAAGGTGTCGCCGACGGCGACCTGACCCGGGTGCCCGCGCTGCCCGACGGCAGCGCGCCGGCGACCGCCATCGCGGTGGCCTTCGCCGACACGCTGCTGGCGCTGCGCCGGCTGGTGCGCCAGGTCACCGCGGTCGGCGAGCGCATCGCGGGCAGCGCGGCCGACGTCGCACACACCGCCGCGGAGCACGCCGCCGGCGTCGAGCAGCAGACCGGCGCTGTCCACGAGACCCGGACCACGATCGAGGAGCTGGCCGCCACCGCCGCGCAGATCGCCGAGACGGCCGAACGCGTCGCGCAGTACGCCGGCACCACCCTCGCCCACGTGGAGTCCGGCGCCGAGGCCGTGCACGACTCGGTCGACGCGATGGAGCGGATCGCCCACCGCGTCGACGGCATCACCGAGCGGGCCGAGGGGCTCGACGACCGGATGGCCCGCATCGGCACGATCCTCGAGGTCATCGACGAGATGGCCCGGCAGACCAACCTGCTGGCCTTCAACGCCGCCGTCGAGGCGGCCCGGGCCGGCGAGCACGGCAAGGGCTTCGGCCAGGTCGCCGACGAGGTGCGGATGCTGTCGGAGCGGGCGCGCGAGTGCACCGCGCAGGTACGCCGCATCGTCACCGATGTCACCGCCCAGATGGCGGCCACGATCACGGTCAGCCGGCAGGGCGCCGACGACGTCCGTGCCGGGCAGGAGCTCACCGCCGGAGTCGTCAGCGCACTCGACCGCATCACCGGCATGGCGACCGAGACGACCGCGGCCACCCAGCAGATCTCGGTGGCGACCCGCCAGCAGCGCTCGGCGGCCGAGGCGGTCGTCGAGGCGATGGCCCGGGTCACCACGTCGACCGGCCGCTACGAGCAGGCCTCGACCCGCTACGTGACGGCCGCCGGCCAGCTCGACGGGCTGGCCGGCGAGCTGCAGGCGGCGATCCACCGGTTCCGGGTCGGGTGACCTCGATGTCCTGGGCCGAGGACCCCGAGCTGCTGGCGACGTTCCGCGCGGAGGTCGAGGAACGGCTGGCCTCCCTGTCGGCCGGGCTCCTGCAGCTCGAGGGCCACGCGGCGCCCCGGCAGCTGGTGGCCGGGCTGTTCCGGGACGCCCACACGATCAAGGGGTCGGCGCGGATGCTCGGCGTGGAGCCCCTTCTACGGGTCGCGCATGCCTGCGAGGACAGCCTCGGGCTGGTGCGCGACGGGCGGCGCGAGCCCGACCGCGAGCTGGTCGACGAGCTCCTGGCCGCTTGCGACGAGATGGCCCGGTTGGTGGAGACCGACGTCGCCGCGGGCCTGTCGCCGACTGACGTCGCGGAGGGCCCTTCGACCGATCTAGGCCCCGGTGCGCCCTCGACCGAGGCGTCCGAGCCCACTTCTCACGACGGTTCTTCCTCGATCGGGCCGGCCGTGTCGAGCTCGGGACCCCGCTCGACCCGGCCGACGCCTGCACCCGGGCCGGGCCGGCCGGCGGAGACGGTGCGGGTGTCGTCCGCCAAGGTCTACGGGCTGCTCGACGACGTCGGCGAGGCCGAGCTGGCCGTCCGCGCGCTCGAGCACTCACTCGGCCGCTTGACCTTCGGTGCGGTCGCCTGCGACGGGTCGGGAGCGGCCACAGCAGAGGTCACGGCGGACCAGGGCGATGTCCGCGCCGCCCTCGAAGAGGCCCGGTCGCGGCTGGACCGGGTACGCGACGGCGCGATGGCCCTGGCCATGGTGCCCCTGCGCCGGGCCACCGCCGGCCTGCCCCGCATCGTCCGCGACGTGGCCGCCGCGGGCGGCAAGGACGTCGCCCTGCTCGTCGACGGCGAGGACGTCGAGCTCGACAAGCAGGTCCTCGACGCCGTCGCCGACTCGCTCAAGCACCTGGTCACCAACGCCGTCGACCATGGGTGCGAGCCCTCCGGCGTACGCACCGCCGCCGGCAAACCGGCCCGCGCGACCGTCACCGTCCGTGCCCGCAGCGCCGGCGACCACGTCGTCATCGAGGTCAGCGACGACGGTGCCGGCATCGACCCCGGGCGGCTACGGGAGTCCGCCGCGCGCAAGGGGATCGCGGTCGAGCCCGGCCGCGAGCTGCGGCTGCTGTTCACCCCCGGGTTCTCGACCGCCGCCACGATCACCGCGACGTCCGGACGTGGCGTCGGGCTCGACGTCGTCGCCTCGGCGGTCGAGGCTCTCGGCGGCGCGGTCGACGTCCGCAGCGAGATCGGTGCCGGTACGACGTTCGCGCTCACGCTGCCCGTCACGCTGGGCGTGCTGCACTGCCTGCTCGCCCGCGTCGGAGACGAGCGCTACGCGCTGCCGGTCGCGTCGGTCGTCGAGTCGATCAGCCTGCGTCACCTGCCCGTGCACGAGGTCGGGGGCGCCACGGTCGTCGTGCGCAACGGCGCGACGCTGCCACTGCTGGATCTCGGCGCCGCGCTCGGGGCGAGCGGCGAGCGGGCGCCCGCCGCGGCCGTCGTCGTCCGGCACGGTGGCCGGCCGCTGGCCTGGGCGGTCGACCGGCTCGACGGCGAGGAGCACCTCGTCGTCAAGGAGCTCGGGCCGTTCCTGGGCCGCCGGCCCGCCCTGCTCGGCGCGACGATCGACCCCGACGGCCGGGTGATCTGCATCGTCGACGTACGCGACCTGGCCGGTGACGACGGCGCTCCCTCGGCGCTCGCCCGCTCGGCCCTGGGCCGTGGCGGACAGGCGGACCGGCCGGAGCCCGGCCACGCGGCCGCCGCGCCACCCCGCGCCGGTCAGCCGTCGACGCGCGGCCATCACCCGACGGCGATGATCATCGACGACACGCGGCGACCGATCCACCTCGGCTCGCTCCGGTCGGTCCCGACCGACGGGCGGCCGGCCGGCAAGCGCCCGCGGGTCCTGGTGGTCGAGGACTCCGTCGGCGTACGCGAGCTCGAACGCGCCATCCTCGAAGCCGCCGGCTACGACGTCGACACGGCCGTCGACGGCCTCGACGGCGCCGCCCGGCTGCGCGACGAGCCCGCCGACCTCGTGCTCTCCGACGTGGAGATGCCGGGCATGGACGGCTTCACGCTGACCCGCACGATCCGCGAGACCCGCGGCTGGGAGCACGTCCCGGTCCTGATCATGACGTCGCGCGGCAGCCCGGAGGACCAGCGCGCCGGGCTCGACGCGGGCGCGAACGCCTATCTGCTGAAGAGCGAGTTCGACCAAGCCGAACTCATAGACACAGTCCGGCGCCTCGTCGGGCGCTGAAGCACGCTGAGAGGAACCACCATGTCGACCGTCGTGATCGCCGACGACAGCCCCACGCTGCGCCGGATCGTCTCGACCGTGCTGAGCCGCGAGGGCTACGACGTGGTCGAGGCCGTCGACGGTGTCGACGCGGTGCAGGCGGTGTTCCGCACCCAGCCCGACGCCGTGGTGCTCGACGTGCAGATGCCGCGGCTGTCCGGCTACGTCGCCGCACGCGTGCTGACCGACGACTGGCAGACCGCGCACATTCCGGTGATCATGCTGACGTCGCTCGACAGCGCGACCGACCGCTACTGGGGCGCGTCGACCGGCGCCCAGCGCTACCTGACCAAGGACTTCGAGCCGCCGCAGCTCGCCGGCGCGGTCCGCGACGCGATCGAGGCGGCCGGGCTCGACCCGGCACTGCGTCCCGACCCGGTCGAGCTCGACGACGACGACGTGATGGCGCGGGTCGCGGACCTGCTCGACCGCAAGCTGTTCGAGACCTCGGTCGCGGCCGAGGTCACCGCGATCCCGGCGACCGCCCGCGGGCTCGAGGAGACCGTCGCCGCGCTGCTCTCGGTGCTCGGCCGGGTCGTCGAGTACGACCTCGCCGCCGTCCTGCTGGTGCGGGAGCGGACGGCGTACGTCGGGGTCGGAGCCAACACCGCGCACCTGCAGTACGACGCCTTCCTGCGCTCGACCGTCGACGCCGCGGCGACCGCGACCGACTCGGAGTGCGTGCTCGGCGAGCTCGACATCCGGCTGGCCGATGCGCAGGGTCGGCTGGGCGCGGACGTGTACGACGACGGCGAAGGCGCCATGGCGACGTTCTTGTCCATGCCGTTGCGTGGCCACGGTGGTCACGTCGCCGGCGTGCTGGCGCTGTCGAGCGCCCGGCCGAGCGCGTTCGGCGAGACCGCGCTGTCGACGCTGCGTCTCATCGAGGGCCCGGTCGCCATGGTGGTCGAGAGCGCCCGGCTGTCCGGGGTCCACGCCGGCTAGCAGCTCACCTCGTAGCGCTGGCCGTCCGCGGTGTCCTTGACCTGGACGCCGAGAGCGGCGAGCTCGTCGCGCAGCCGGTCCGACTCCGCCCAGTCCTTGGCCGACCGCGCCGCCGCGCGGGCATCGAGCAGCTCCTGCGCCCCCGCCGGCAACGACACGGTGCGACCGACGTCGCGGGCCAGGTCGAGGCCCAGCACCCGGTCGGCCCAGGCGAACGTCTCGAACTTCGCCCCGTCGGGCACGCCGGCGTCGTGCTCCAGCTCGCCGAGCACGACCAGCGCAGCGGGCGTGTCGAGGTCGTCGTCGTACGCCGCCACCAGCCGCTCCCGATAGGTGGCCGGGATCGCCGCGCTCGGTGACTCCGCCCACTCGGCCACCCGCGCGCGCCAGCGGGACAGCCGCCGGTCGGCCGCGGCGAGCGCGTCGGCGGTGAGGTTCATCTGCTGGCGGTAGCGGCCGGTCAGGAAGAACAGCCGCAGCGCCAGCGGGTCGTGCCCGCGCTCCACCACGTCGTCGAGCAGCACGACGTTGCCGGTCGACTTGGCCATCTTGCGGCCCTCGTTGAGCAGGTGCTCGCCGTGCACCCAGTGCCGCACCACCTCGTGGCCGGCGACCGAGTCGGACTGCGCGCGCTCGTCCTCGTGATGCGGGAAGCGCAGGTCGATCCCGCCGGTGTGGATGTCGATCGTCGGCCCCAGGTGGCGCAGGCTCATCGCCGAGCACTCGACGTGCCAGCCGGGGAACCCGCGTCCCCACGGCGTGTCCCACACCAGCTCGCGGCCGGTCGGCGCGCCCTTCCACAGCGCCCAGTCGGCGTGGAACCGCTTGCCCTCCGTCAACGTCTCCGCGTCGGCCCGGTGCCCGGGGCGTAGGGCGTCGAGGCGGTTGCCCGAGATCTCGCCGTACGACGGGAAGGACCGGGCGTCGAACAGCACCGTCCCGTCGTCCAGCGCGTAGGCGTTGCCGCGATCGAGCAGCGCCTGCACCAGCTCGACCATGAGGTCGATCGACTCGCTGGCGCGCGGGTAGGCGTCGGCCGGGTGGATCCCGAGTGCCCGGCAGTCGCGGTGGAACTGCTCCTCGTAGTCGCGCGCGAGCTCCAGCGGTCCCTTGCCGGCGGCCCGGGCGGCGGCGAGCACCTTGTCCTCGCCGGACGGGTCGATGTCGGCGTCGTCGGCGAGGTGCCCGACGTCGGTGATGTTCTGCACGACCTGCACCGGCCAGCCGTGCAGCACGTCGGCGACGCGGGTGATGAGGTCGGTCAGCAGGAACGTCCGCAAGTTGCCGACGTGGGCGCTCCGGTAGACGGTCGGCCCGCACGCGTAGACCTTCAACAGCCCGGGCGTCGCCGGCCGGATCTCCTCGACCCGGCGGGTCCTGGTGTCGGTGAGCCTCACGCCGGCCGGTCCGGCCGCGTGCGGCGCGGCGGCGGGTCGGGCACCAGCCGGGCGGCGACCACCCGCTGCTCGCTGATTCGCAGCTCGCTGCCGTCGCGGCGGCGTACGACGAGCTCGCCGTCCGCCCACGACTCGAGCGTCCCGACGGCTTCACTCTGGCCGAGGCCGGGAATGACGTAGCGCAGCGAGATCCGGCGCCCGATGTCCTGCGGGGTCGGTCTGGCCACCCGTCGTCGCACCTCCTCCGTGCGGTCGCGATACTAGGCGTTATCTCCCGTCCAGGTGGGACGGCGGCTACTCCCCGGAAGGACCTAGAGGTGACCTACGTCATCGCCGAGCCTTGCGTCGACCTCAAGGACAAGGCGTGCATCGAAGAGTGCCCCGTCGACTGCATCTACGAGGGCAAGCGGATGCTCTACATCCACCCCGACGAGTGCGTCGACTGCGGTGCCTGCGAGCCGGTGTGCCCGGTGGAGGCCATCTTCTACGAGGACGACGTCCCGGCCCAGTGGAAGGACTACTACAAGGCCAACGTCGACTTCTTCGAGGACATGGGTTCGCCCGGTGGCGCGTCGAAGGTCGGCCTGATCGACAAGGACCACCCGCTGGTCGCCGCGCTGCCGCCGCAAGAGCACGACGAGTAGACCGCTGATGCTCCGGGTCGGCCCGCGCCCGGCGCTGCTGCGATGAGCGCGCCTGCCGGGGCCTCCCGGCTGCGGCCGGCAGCGCTGCCGGACTTCCCGTGGGACCGGCTGGTGCCCTACGCCTCGACGGCACGGGCCCATCGCGACGGCATCGTCGACCTCTCGGTCGGCACCCCGGTCGACCCGACGCCGCAGGTCGTCCAGGAGGCGCTGGCCGCCGCGGCCGACGCCCCCGGCTACCCGATGACCGCCGGCTCGCCCGAGCTGCGGGCGGCCGTCGTGGCGTGGTTGGCCCGGCGGTTCGGCGTACGCGATCTCGACCCCGCCGCCGTGCTGCCCGTCATCGGCACAAAGGAGCTGGTCGCCTGGCTGCCGACGCTGCTCGGCGCCTCGTCGGTCGGCTACCCCGGGCTGGCCTACCCGACCTACGACGTGGGCGCGCGGATCGCCGGGGCGGCCGGGCGATCGGTCGACGCGCTGTCGGCGCTCGGCCCCGACCGCGTCGACCTGCTCTGGATCAACTCGCCGTCCAACCCGACGGGCAAGGTGCTGCCGCCCGCGCACCTGCGCAAGGTGGTCGACTGGTGCCGGGAGCGGGGGACCATGCTGGCGAGCGACGAGTGCTACGCCGACCTCTGGTACGACGGCGACGCGCCGGCCTCGGTCCTCTCGCCCGACGTGTGCGGGGGGTCGCACGACGGACTCCTCGCCGTCCACTCACTGTCGAAGCGGTCCAACCTGGCGGGCTACCGCGCCGGCTTCGTGGCCGGTGACCCGGTGCTGGTGGCGCGGCTGCTGGAGGTACGCAAGCACGCCGGCATGATCGTTCCCGCGCCCGTGCAGGCCGCGATGGTGGCCGCGTTGTCCGACGACGCTCACGTCGTGGACCAGCGGGGCCGTTACGCCGCCCGGCGCGCGGTGTTGCACGGCGCGCTCACCGGGGCCGGTTTCACGATCGACGCCTCCGAGGGCGGCCTCTACCTGTGGGCCACCCGCGCTGAGCCCTGCTACGACACGGTGGCCTGGCTTGCGGCGCGCGGGATCCTCGTTGCGCCGGGTGACTTCTACGGACCGGGCGGCGCCCAGCACGTCCGGGTCGCCCTGACCGCGACCGACGAGCGCATAGCCGCCGCAGCCGACCGCCTGACCGCCTGACCGCCCCACTGTCCGAGCGCTCCACTGCCCGAGCGCTCCACTGTCCGAGCGCTCCACTGTCCGAGCGCTCCACTGTCCGAGCGCTCCACTGTCCGAG
>Ga0206353_11206199_pt1 | contig 21902 bp, 17 predicted proteins | sample DielMetaTC5am4_FD_146436 | JGI IMG/M metagenome (GOLD analysis project Ga0206353, IMG submission 146436) | Corn rhizosphere microbial communities from Kellogg Biological Station, Michigan, USA - Diel MetaT C5am-4 (Metagenome Metatranscriptome)... | ecosystem: Host-associated > Plants > Roots >...
GCCTGGTGCTCGACCAATCCATGATCATGTCGGCACTGGACAACGCGCTCGCGGGCAACGCGCTACGCGATCACTTCGCCGCAGACCCCGCCTCGTGGGCCGCCCACGCCTACCTGTCGGCAGAGACGATGTCGATCGAGTAGGTCCCTGATCTCGAGCTGGGTTACGCCGCCTCTTCCCTGTCATCGACTGCTCGTCACCGACGCGTGAGGACGTATCGGCCACGCCGGCTGTCCGGGTAGCGAAGGAGATCGGGTGTCGAATCTCCTTCTGATGGCAGTGGTGAAGGAGATCCGAACGGAATTCGTCCGAATCTCCTTCACTGGCGGAGCCAACAGGCGCCAAGGGTCGTCGTTGCCAGGAGGTGTGCGCGGAACGCTAGGCCGAGGTCGCCCCGGTCCGCCTGATCCCGACGGCGGGGAGCAGGATGTCGTCGATGACCCGGAGGAGGAAGTGCCGGTCCACCGGTTTCCGCAGTACGAGCACGCGGTAGGCCGCCATCGACGGGGTGACGAGCGCGAGCTGCTCGATGTCGCAGTCCGCCGGGATCTCGCCGCGCTCCACGGCGCGACGCAGGAACATCCGGTTGATGGAGGCGCGCGGCTCGACGATCGCCGCGTTCACGGCGTCGGCGAGCTCGGGGTTCTCGGCCAGCATCGAGACGAGTCCGGCCATGACGCGCAGCTTCTTCTCGGCGTCCACGATGGTGTGCGGTTTCATCATCGCGATGAGGTCCCCGCGCAGGGTGCCGGTGTCGGGCAGAGTCTCGGAGTCGACGTCGACCCGCTTCATGCAGGCGACCGCGTCGACGACCAGCTCGGCCTTGGAGGCCCACCGGCGGTAGACGGTCGCCTTGCCCGCCTTTGCGCGCGCGGCCACCATATCCACGGTCATCCGGTCGTAGCCGGTCTCGGCGAGGACGTCGAGGGCGGCCTCGAGGATCTCGGGATCGCGGGTGTGGTCCCGCTTGCGCCCGAGCTTCGGTGCGAGGGCTGAGGTTTCCATCTCTGACAGTCTAGGTTAATTCCTGAACAAAAGAGATCCGGAACTGTCGAGTTTCGTATAGGCTGACGCTCATGTCTCAGAACATCCCCTCCTCCACGAGCTCGGCACCCGGCGTGGCCGCACCGTCCACGCGCCGCTGGTGGACGCTCGTCACCGTCGCTCTGGCGCAGCTGATGGTCGTGCTCGACTCCACCGTCGTCAACATCGCGCTGCCCTCCGCGCAGGCGGACCTCGGCTTCTCCAACGCCGACCGCCAGTGGATCGTCACCGCCTACTCCCTCGCCTTCGGCAGCCTCCTCCTGTTCGGCGGCCGGATCTCCGACCTCATCGGCCGGAAGCGCGCGTTCATCATCGGCCTCGTCGGCTTCGCCGGCGCCTCCGCCCTCGGTGGCGCGGCCAGCAGCTTCGAACTGCTCGTCGGCGCTCGTGCCCTCCAGGGCGTCTTCGGCGCTCTGCTCGCCCCGACCGCGCTCGCAGTGCTCACCACCACCTTCACCGTGCCGAAGGAACGAGCGCGCGCGTTCGGCATCTTCGGCGCACTCGCGGGAGCGGGCGGCGCGGTCGGCCTGCTCCTCGGCGGAGTGCTCACCCAGCAGCTGGACTGGCGCTGGAACCTGTACATCAACGTCGTCATCGCGGTGATCGCCATCGCCGGAGCGACCGTCTTCGTGACCACGGTCCCGCGCACCGGCCCCCGGCCGAAGCTCGATGTGCCGGGCACCATCCTCGTGTCGGCGGCGCTCTTCTCCCTGGTCTACGGCTTCTCGAACGCCGAATCCGACGGCTGGGACTCCGCGCTCTCGTGGGGCTACCTCGCGGCGGCAGGTGTTCTGCTGATCGCGTTCGTCGTGTGGCAGCGGCGCGCCGCGCATCCACTGCTCCCCCTGCCGATCATCCTCGACCGCAACCGGGGCGCGTCGTACAGCGCGATCCTCATCGCCGGCGCCGGGATGTTCGGGATCTTTCTGTTCGTGACGTATTACTTGCAATCCACGCTGAAGTTCACGCCCATCCAGACCGGCCTCGGCTTCCTGCCCATGATCGTGATGCTCGTCCTCGCCGCACAGCTGTCGACAAACATCTTCGTGCCGCGATTCGGCCCGAAGGTCATGGTCCCGATCGGCATGACGATCGCCGCGATCGGGATGGTCTCGCTGACGCACCTCGGCGTGACGGCGAACTACGCCGTCGACCTGCTGCCGCCGCTCATGGTCCTCGGCTTCGGGATGGGGTCCACCATGCCTGCCGCCATCCAGACCGCGACGCTCGGGGTCGACCGCAGATTCGCCGGCGTGGCCTCCGCGATGGTGAACACGAGCCAGCAGGTGGGCGGGTCCATCGGGACGGCGCTGCTCAACACGCTCGCCGCCACCGCGGTCACGGACTACGTGGCGTCGCACCTGCCGCCGAATCCGCAGGTCGCGGCGGAGGCCGCGGTGCACGGCTACGCGACGGCGTACTGGTGGGGTGCGGCCTTCTTCGCCTTCGGCGCAGTGCTCACGGCGTTCCTGTACCGCCGACGTGTGGCTCCCGCCGCCGCTGGTGGGCCGGGGGCGGCCGGCGACGGCGTCGCGGACGTGTCGCAGGCTCCGGAGCCGGTGGTCGCGCACTGACAACCGGCGGCGGGTAACGAAGGAGATCGGGGGTCGAATCTCCTTCGAATGGCAGTGGGGAAGGAGATTCGAACGGTTTCGGTTCGAATCTCCTTCACTGTCTGGTGGGCAAGCGCGGGATTGCCTTCATAACGACTAGGGCCCCTAGCCTTGCGCGACAAGGGGGGATAGCCTATCCTGATGGTCAAGGAAGTGAAGCTGCGCGATGTGGAGCGATTTCTGGAAGGCAGCGGTTGGCACCTCGCGCGCACGACGGGTGGCCATAACGTCTGGAAGTCCCCCGACGGAATCCAGACGCTCGCCATCCCGAGGCACGGCACCGTGACCAAAGGCGTCGTGCGGCAGGTGGTGAGGATTCTGCCAGGGGCGCCGGATGGCTGGAAGTAGCCGCAGGTCGCATCCTCAGAAGCAGCATGACTGACGCAGCACCGATGACCAGGGGAAGGACCCCCGAGATGACGACGACCCGACAGACCCAGACCGATCAGCGCGAATTCGACGCCATCGCCAGCCGCGAAGGCCGTTGGTGGCTCGTCCGCGTTCCCGCGCTCGATGCGGTGACTCAGGCCCGCTCGCTCGCGGAGATTCCCGTGATGGCGCGAGATCTGGTAGCGGCTCTTCTGGATGTCGACATCGACGAGCTGACAGTGAACGTGTCGTTTGAGCTCCCGGAGGACGTTGCGACGACCTGGGCCGAGGCCGAGGCCCTCCGAGCTCAAGCGGCCGAGGCCGAACGGCGCGCCGCTGCCCTTCGCCGTTCAGCCGTCCGGGCTCTTCTGAGGGATGCCCACATGAGCCAGGCCGAAGCCGGCGCCGTGCTCGGCCTCTCCAAACAGCGAGTGCAGCAGCTCGCCTCCTGACGCCGAATGGCCGGCGGCGAGTAACGAAGGAGATCGGGGGTCGAATCTCCTTCGAATGGCAGTGGTGAAGGAGATTCGAACGCGATCGGTTCGAATCTCCTTCGCTGCGCGGCCCCAGGTGAGCTCAGGCGGCGGGCTCAGCGAGCCGCAGGCACGATCGCGGCCGCCCCGGCCGCCGCGCGCTCCCGCACGATGTCGGCCAGCGCGTCCGGCGTCGACTCGGCAGTGAGCAGCGGAGCCGCCACGATGTCGGCGCCCGCCTGCCCGGCGAGCGTCGCGAAGTAGCCGGGGGCCAGCAGGTAGGTGGCGACGAGGACGCGGGCTCCGGGATGCGCGTCGCGCGCCTGCTCGACGGCCTGCGGCAGGGACGGGGATGCGGCCGAGATGAAGCCGACGGTCACCGGGCGGTGGATGCGCGCCTCCAGCAATAGGCCTGTGGTGCGGCAGTCCGCCACGGCGCGGGCGTCCGTCGACCCGGCCGCTGCGAGGACCACCGCATCGCCGTCGCTCATCCCCGCCTCGGCGAGGCGCCGGGCGAGCACATCCACGAGTCGCGGGTCCGGGCCGAGCGCGGGTGCCACGGTGGTCGGCAGCGGTGCGGCGGCGGCACTGTCGGCGAGGTCGACGAAGACGTGATAGCCGGCGGAGAGGAGCAGCGGCACGATGGTCGCACGGTCCGCCACGGCAGCCGCCGAGGTCAGAGCGGCGGGGACGTCGGGCTGCTCCACATCCACGTGGCAGCCGAGGACCGGGGCATCGAGGGATCCGGCGACGCGCTCGACCAGCCGGCGCACGGCGACCTGCCCGCTCGGCGAGGAGGTCCCGTGCGAGGCGGCGAGGACGGCCGTCGTCATGCGTCCTCGAACTCCACCTCGATGAAGCCGCCGACGATGCGGGTGCGGTAGGTGCGCAGCACGAGCGCGGAGTCCGTGAAGCACTCGCCCGTCCCCAGGTCGTACACCTGCTTGTGCAGCGGGGAGGCGACGGTGGGACGGTCGCCGCGCGAGCCGACGATGCCGCGCGCCATCACGGGAGCGCCACCGTCCGGATCCTCGTGCGAGACCGCGTAGACCTCGCGCGGGCCGAGGAGGAAGATCGCGATCTGCCGCATCCGCAGCAGCACCGCCTCGCCCCACGACGGCTCGAGGTCCTCGACCCGGCAGGCGCGCACCCAGTCGGCACGCCGGGACTCCGTACGGAAGGTCTGCGTGATCGTCATGCGGCGAGCCTAGGCAGGCGATGTTTCGCGCGGCGGCGCGCACTGTTACTTCCCCGTGAACCCGTTCTCACACCGCGGACCCGGTCGTGTGCGTCCTGTGTTAACACGCGGTTACAACGACGAAATTCGGGGGAAACCGCGCCGCCGTACGCTCGAAGGACACCGCGCGGGAACCTCCGCGCCGTGCGGCGGCAGCCGCCACACTGCAACCGCCAGACTCCGGAAGGGGCCCGCATGACGACCGGACGACCACTGACCCGCACCCTGATCGTGGGCGGAGGCCCGGCCGCGCACCGGCTCGTGGATGCGCTCATCTCGCGCGGCGCGGGCGAGGACCGCTCCATCGTGGTGCTCGCCGAGGAGCCGTACCTCCCCTACGACCGTGTCCAGCTGAGCAAGCGCCTCGCCGACGGCGGCGTCGACCTCACCATCGAGCCCGCGACGCACTGGGAGGATGCGGCCGTGCAGCTCCGCGTCGGCGAGGCCGCGACGGCCATCGACCGCGCGGCACGGACGGTCACCACGTCCACCGGCGCCGTGATCGAGTACGACGACCTGGTCCTGGCGACCGGTTCGTCCGCACCGGTCCCCGACATCCCCGGCTCGCACGTGAGCCGGGTGTACCGCACGATCGACGACGTGGATGCGCTGGTCGCCGAGGTCGCCGAGCTGCGGGAGTCGCTCGGCCGGGCCCCGCGCGTGGCCGTCGCCGGCGGCGGGCTGCTCGGGCTGGAGGCGGCCGGAGGCGTCGCCGCGCTGGGCGCGGAGTCGGTCATCATCCACTCGGGCGGCTGGCTGATGTCGGCGCAGCTCGATGAGGGGGCCGGGCAGGCGCTCGGCCGGCTCATCCAGGCGCGCGGCATCGACCTCCACCTGGGCACGCGCCCTCGCGAGATCCTGCTCGACGACGAGGGCCGGCCGACCGGCGTGCGCTGTGCGGACGGCCGTACGGTCCCGGCGGACATCGTGGTGTTCGCCATCGGCATCCGGGCTCGCGACGAGCTCGCCCGCGACGCGGGCATCGAGACCGTCGAGCGCGGCGGTGTCGTCGTCGACGAGGCCTGCCGCACGTCCGATCCGTCCGTGTGGGCCATCGGCGAGGTCGCCGCGATCGACGGCCGCACCGTCGGCCTGGTCGCACCGGCCAACGCGATGGCGGAGACGGTCGCCGACCGGCTCCTCGGCGGCGACGCCACCTTCACCACCATCGACGACGCGACCAAGCTCAAGCTCTCCGGCGTGGATGTGGCGAGTTTCGGCGACGCGTTCGCCCGCGAAGCCGGCGCCCTCGAGATCGTGTACGCCGACCCTGCGCGCGGCCTCTACCAGAAGCTCGTGGTGAGCGACGATGCCAAGACGCTGCTCGGCGGTGTCTTCGTCGGCGACGCCGCCCCGTACTCCAGCCTGCGTCCGCTGCTCGGCCGTACGCTCGACGCCGAGCCGGCCGCCTACCTCTCGGCGGCGGGCGCCGAGCCGCCGGCAGGCGGGGCGCTGCCGGACGACGCGCTGGTCTGCTCCTGCAACAACGTCACCTCGGGCGCCGTGCGCACGGCCGTCGAGGACGGCTGCCACGACCTCGGCGAGCTCAAGACCTGCACGCGAGCCGGCACGCAGTGCGGTTCGTGCGTCCCGCTGGTCAAGAAGATCCTCGAGGCGGAGCTCACCAAGTCCGGCGCGACCGTCTCGCACGCACTCTGCGAGCACTTCGACCTTTCCCGCCAGGAGCTGTTCGAGTCCATTCGCGTGCTGGAGCTGAGCAGCTGGGAGGACACGATCGGCCGGCTCGGCCGGGGACGCGGCTGCGACATCTGCAAGCCGGCCGTCGGATCCATCCTCGCCAGCCAGCACAGCCAGTACCCGCTCGACGGCGGCCGCGGCCAGCTGCAGGACACCAACGACCGCGCGCTCGCGAACATGCAGAAGGACGGCACCTACTCGGTCGTGCCGCGCATCCCGGGCGGCGAGATCACGCCGCAGAAGCTGGCGGTGATCGCGCAGGTCGCCACCGACTACGGCCTCTACACGAAGATCACCGGCGGCCAGCGCATCGACATGTTCGGCGCCCGGCTGGAGCAGCTGCCCGAGATCTGGAAGCGCCTGGTCGACGCCGGGTTCGAGTCCGGGCAGGCCTACGGCAAGGCGCTGCGCAACGTGAAGAGCTGCGTCGGCTCGACCTGGTGCCGGTACGGCGTGCAGGACTCGGTCGGGATGGCCGTCGGCCTCGAACTGCGATACCGCGGCCTGCGGGCTCCGCACAAGTTCAAGTTCGGCGTCTCGGGATGCGCGCGCGAGTGCGCGGAGGCACGCGGCAAGGACGTCGGCGTGATCGCCACCGACAAGGGCTGGAACCTCTACGTCGGCGGCAACGGCGGCTTCCAGCCGGCGCACGCCCAGCTGCTCGCCTCCGACCTGGACGACGAGACCCTGATCCGCTACATCGACCGCTACCTCATGTACTACATCCGCACCGCCGACCGCCTGCAGCGCACGGCCCGGTGGATGGAGGACCTCGACGGCGGCGTGGACCACGTCCGCGAGGTCATCGTGGAGGACTCCCTCGGCCTGGCCGAGGAGCTGGAGGCGGCGATGGCCAAGCACATCGACACCTACGAGGACGAGTGGGCCGCCACCCTGCGCGACCCCGAGCGCCTGCGCCGGTTCCGGTCGTTCGTCAACGAGCCGAGCACCCCGGACCCGTCGATCGCGAGGGTCGAGGAGCGCGGCCAGCTGCGCCCGGCGACCGCCGAGGAGCGCGCGGCGGGACCGGTCCTCGTGGCCGGGACGACCATCCCGCTCCGCACGGCCGTCGTCGAGGGCGAGACCCGATGACGCGGACGGGAAGCGTGACCCTCGTCGGCGGCGGGCCCGGCGACCCCGACCTGCTGACCGTCGCCGCCGTGCGCGCTCTGGCGGCCGCGGACGTCGTGCTCTTCGACCGGCTCGCCCCGCACGAGACGCTGCGCGAGCTCGCGCCGCACGCGGAGCTGGTGGATGTCGGCAAGCGCCCGGGCCACCATCCCATCCCGCAGGATGAGATCGAACGCATCCTGGTGGCCCATGCCCTCGCGGGCGCGAACGTCGTCCGGCTGAAGGGCGGCGACCCGTTCGTCTTCGGGCGTGGCGGGGAGGAAGTGGAGGCGTGCCGCCGGGTCGGCGTGCCTGTCCGCGTCATCCCCGGCGTCACCAGCGCCATCGCGGTGCCGGCCGCCGCCGGCATCCCGGTCACGCACCGCAAGACGAGCAGGATGTTCACCGTCGTCTCCGGGCATGCGCCGCTCTCCCCCGCCGAGCTCGAGAACCTGGCGGGCCTCGGCGGAACGATCGTCATCCTGATGGGGATCACGAACCTCCCGTCGATCACGGCGGGGCTCGCACGCTTCGGGATGGACCCCGGCATGCCGGTGGCCGTGATCGAGCAGGGGTACTCCGCCCGCCAGCGGACGACCTTCGGCAGCCTGTCGACCATCCTCACCGAGTCCGTTCGCGCGGGCGTCGGATCGCCGGCGGTCGTGGTGATCGGCGAGGTCGTCCGGCTCGCTCGCGGCGGCGACGCCGAGGCGGCGGCCGCACTCGCGGCGAGCGCGGCCGGCGCTTCCTCCGTGACGGGACCCTGAGATGACCGACGACCGGCCCGGCATCGCCGCCTTCCGGCCCGACCAGCTCGCCGGGTTCCGCATCGGTGTCACGAGCGACCGCCGTTCCGCCGACCTGATCGACGCTTTCGAGCGCCGCGGCGCCACCGTGCTGCACGCGCCGACGGTGCACATGCGGCACGCCGACGACGACGCAGCCGTCATCGCGGACACCGAGGGGATCATCGACGCCTCCCCCGATGTGCTTCTCGCCACCACCAGCTACGGGATGCGGCGCTGGTTCGAGGTCGCCGACTCCGCCGGACTCGGCGAGGACCTGCAGCGCGTGCTGACCCAGTCCACCATCCTCGTCCGTGGCCCGAAGGCGCGCGGAGCGGTGCGCGCGGCCGGACTGGACGACGCAGGCATGAGCGACGAGGAGACCACCGCCTCTCTCGTCAGCAAGGTGATCGCGGAGTACCCGACGGGCATCACTGTCGGCGTGCAACTGCACGGCCAGCGCGACGACCTCCAACTGCAGCGGCTGCGGGACGCGGGCTACCGCGTCATCACCGTCGCCCCCTACTCGTGGTCGGTCGCCCAGGACGACGACGACCGCGTCACCCGGCTCGTGGATGCGATCGCCGCGCGCCAGCTGGACTGCGTGACCTTCACGAGCGCTCCGGCGGTCGACGGTCTCTTCGCCGCCGCGCAGGCGCGCGGCCGCTACGCGGAGGTGGTGGACGCGCTGACCTCGGACGTCGTCGCCGCGGGCGTCGGACCCGTCACGGTAGCGCCCCTCGTCGCGGCCGGGATCGAGCCGCTCCAGCCGGACCGCTTCCGGATGGGCGCCCTCATCCGGCTGGTCTGCGAGCACCTGGAGGCGCGATCCACTCGCCGGGTCAGCACGCGGCACGGCGAGGTGGAGCTGCGGGGAAGCCTGGCGATCGTCGGCGGGACGCCGGTGCGGCTGACGCCCACCTCCCTGTCGCTGTTCCGTGCGCTCGTCGCGGCCAATGGTGCCGTGGTGTCCCGCCGGGAGCTGTCGATCGCCCTCGCCGAGGAGTACGACGAGCACGCGATGGAGGTGTCGCTGAGCCGCCTGCGGCAGAGCCTCGGCACGCCGGGCCTCGTCGCGACCGTCGTGAAGCGGGGATACCGCCTCGACGTCTGAGCGCGTTCCCGAGCTCTCGCCGGTACATCCAGTGGTCCCAACATGCCGTTGCGATTGACTCGTAACGGCATGTTGGGACCAGTGGATGTGCCCCTCACTTGGCGACGGTCTGCGCCGCGGCCAGCAGGCCTGCGATGCGGCCCTTGCAGCCGCCGCATCCCGTGCCCGCCCGCGTCTCGCGGCCGATGCCCTCGACCGTGTCGCAGCCGTGGGCGACCGCCTCGCCGATCCGGCCGGCCGAGACGCCGTTGCACCAGCAGACGGTGGCCTCGGGGCCGAGCGGGTCCTCCGCCGGCGCCTGCCCGGCGTCGGCGGCATCCAGCCGCAGCAGGGCCGACGGCTCCGCCGGCAGCGCGGCGCCGCGCTCGAACAGGAGGGTCAGCTCGGCGCCGGCGTGCGGCAGCCCGACCGACACGAAGCCGCTCAACGCACCCTCGCGGACCACGGTCTTCAGGTACGCCCCGCGCACGGGGTCGAGCCAGACGGTCACCTCGGCGTCGTCGTCCCACGGCTCGGCCGCGTGGTCTCCGCCGGAGACGACATCGATGCCGGTCGCCTTGAGCATCACAGCGGCTGGACGTTCGCGCAGGGCGACAGCCGCCTCCGTTCCCGCCGCGCCGCCTGCCGCCTCGGTCCGCAGCCGCCGGGCCAGGGCTGCCGCCTGCCGCCAGCCCGGGCCGATGAGACCGCTCGGCGCTCCGGGCACCCGTCCGTCGGGGCCGGCGTCGTCGGGCGATGCCACCTGGGCGCAGTCCCCGATGGCGAACACGTCGGGGTCGCTCCAGCTGCGCAGTTCCTCGTCGACGAGGATGCCGGACGAGCAGGCGAGGCCGGCGGCGAGCGCCAGCTCCACTCGCGGCCCGACGCCGCACGAGAGCACGAGCAGGTCGCCGGGGATGTACGTGCCGTCGGCGCAGCCGACGCCGTCGAACACCCGGCCCGCCTCCTCGTCGCGGAAGCCGAGGCTCTCCGCGCGCGCGTGCGCCGCCATCCCGACGCCGAGCGTGCGTGCGGCGCGGCTGAGCATCCGTCCACCGGGCTGGTCGAGGTTGCGTCCCATCGGGGTGGCCCCGTGGTGGACGACGACCACCTGCGCGCCGTGCTCGGCGGCGAGCAGCGCGAACTCCATCCCGAGGACGCCCGCGCCGAGCACCACGATCCTGCCGCCGCCGGCGACGACGGGCGCGACCGCCTCGGCGTCGGCGAGATCCCGGAGCGCCACGACGCCGGCCGGGAGCGGACGCGCGCCGTGGTCGAGCGCCGCGCCGGGCGCCGCCGCGCGGTCACGACGCGAGTGCGCCAGTCCATCGAGGGTCGGGATGTTGGCCCGGGCGCCCGTGGCGAGGACCAGCCGGTCGTAGGGCAGCTCTTCGCCGCCCTCGAGGATCACGCGCTGGCGGACCCGGTCGATCGAGACCGCGACATCCCCGAGGCGGATGTCCACCCCGGCGGCCCGCGCGGCCTCGGTGTCGGTCATGTCGAGGCGGTCCCGATCCGTGGCCCCGACCGCGTACTCGGCGACGAGGACCCGGTTGTAGGCGTCCTCGCGCTCCGCCCCGACGACGGTCAGGCCGGCTCGGCCCGCGACGATGGCGGGGAGCAGCTCCTCCACGAAGCGCGCACCCACCGGCCCGTAGCCGACGAGCACCACGCGCAACGGACGTCCGTTCATGCCGCCTCCTCCTGCTCCGCTGCCCGCTCGACGGTCACGGCGGTTCGTTTGAACTCCGGCATGGCCGAGATCGGATCGACCGCGGCCTCAGTCAGCGCGTTCGCGCACTGACGCCCGGCGAAGTGGAAAGGCAGGAACACCGTGTCGATGCGCATCCCGCCGGTGAGGAGCGCCCGGGCGGCGACCTCGCCGCGGGAATTGCGGACGTGGACGAGGTCGCCGTCGCCGATGCCGAGACGGGCTGCCGTGGCCGGATGAAGCTCCGCGCGAACCTCCGGCTGCGCCGAGACCAGCTCCGGGACCCGGCGGGTCTGCGCGCCCGACTGGTAGTGCTCGAGCAGCCGGCCGGTGATCAGGGTCAGCTCGCCCGGCTCGCGCCCCGCATCCACCTCACGGGCTCTCACGGGCACGAGCCGCGCGCGTCCATCCTCGTGGCCGAAGCGGTCGAGGAAGAGGCGGGGCGTCCCGGTCGAACCGGCGGGGTACGGCCAGTGCGCCGCCTCGCCGTCCGCGAGCTGCGCATCGAGGAGGGCGTGGCTGAGTCCCGAGTAGTCGGCGATGCCGCCGGCCGATGCCCGGGCGAGCTCGTCGAAGACGTCCGCCGGGTCGGTCGGCCACACGGAGGGCGCGCCGAGCCGGTGCGCCAGGTCGGCGAGGATGTCGAGCTCGCTCCGGACACCGGGCGGCGGCTCGATCGCGCGGATGCGTCGCAGGATGCGTCCCTCGAGGTTCGTCATGGTGCCCTCCTCCTCCGCCCACTGCGTCACCGGCAGCACGACGTCGGCCAGCGCGGCCGTCTCCGACAGCACGAAGTCGCAGACGACCAGGAGGTCGAGCGCCTCCAGCCCGGCACGGACCGCCCCGGCGTCCGGGCCGGAGACGACGACGTTCGACCCGTGGACCATCAGCGCGCGCACTCCGCCCGGCCGGCCCAGCATGCCGAGGAGTTCGACGGCGGGGACGCCCGGGCCGGGAAGGACGGCGGGGTCGACGCCCCACACCGCCGCGACGGCCGCGCGCGCTTCCGGGTCGGCGATCTTGCGGTAGCCGGGCAGCTGGTCGGACTTCTGCCCGTGTTCGCGTCCGCCCTGCCCGTTGCCCTGGCCGGTCAGCGTCCCGTAGCCGGAGCCGGGGCGTCCGACGAGGCCCAGCACCAGCGCCAGGTTGATGGCGGCCGTCGCGGTGTCCGTTCCGTCCACGTGCTGCTCGACGCCGCGTCCCGTGAGGATGTACGTCCCGCGGCCGTGCGCGAGCCGCCGGGCGACCTCCCGCAACTGCGCGACGGGGACGCCGGTGTGCTCCTGCACCCGCTCCGGCCACCACGGCGCGACGCTGCGGCGGACGGCGTCGAAGCCGGCGGTCCGCTCCTCGACGTAGCTGGTGTCGGTCAGTCCCTCGGCGAGCACGATGTGGAGGAGGCCCAGCAGCAGCGCCAGGTCCGTCCCCGGCGCCGGCTGCAGGTGGATGCCGCCGCCGTCCGCCGTGAGCTGCGCGGTCTGCGAGCGCCGCGGGTCCACGACGATGAGTCCTCCGGCCGCACGGGCGCCGGCCAGGTGGCCGATGAACGGCGGCATGGTGGCCGCCACGTTGGAGCCGAGCAGCAGGATGGTCTCGGCGTCGTCGAGGTCGGCGACCGGGAACGGCATCCCCCGATCCACCCCGAACGCGCGATTGCCGGCCGCTGCGGCGGACGCCATGCAGAACCGGCCGTTGTAGTCGATGCGCGACGTTCCGAGGGCCAGCCGAGCGAACTTGCCGAGCAGGTACGCCTTCTCGTTCGTCAGGCCGCCACCGCCGAAGACGCCGACCGCGTCGGCGCCGTCCTCCCGCCGGAACTCGGCGAGCCGGGTCGCGACCAGGGTGAGCGCTTCGTCCCAGGTCGCCTCGCGCAGCTCCCCGTCGCGCCGCACGAGTGGAGTGATCACCCGGCCCGGAGTGGACAGCAGCTCCGCCGACGTCCAGCCCTTCTTGCACAGCCCGCCGCGGTTCGTCGGGAAGGCCCGCCCGGTGACCGTGACCGGGACGGGTCCCGCCGGAGCAGGGGTCAGGGTCATGGCGCACTGCAGGGCGCAGTAGGGGCAGTGGGTGTCGGCGGTCATCCGGGCCGCTCCGTTCTCGTCGTCGATGGTCACATCCACATCCACTGGTCCCGACCTGCCGTCTGCGTCTCGCGCGGAACGGCGTGCCGGGACCAGTGGACGCGTACTAGATCCGCACCCCGCGGCGGCGGCCCCGCATCGCAACGCCGACCGTGATCACGAGCAGCACCGCGTAGGCGGCGACGAACCAGAGGAGACCCGTCTCGTAGCCACCGGTGGAGGTCTTCGAGAGGCCGAGCACCTGCGGGATGACGAACCCGCCATAGGCGCCGAAGGCCGAGACGATTCCGAGGGCGGCGGCAGCGGTGCGCTGGGCGGAAACGTCGCCTGCGGTGCTGTGCCCGTCCTCGGCGCCGGCACGCAGGGCGAACAGGGTCGGGATCATCCGGTAGGTCGCTCCGTTGCCCGCGCCGCTCGCGATGAAGAGCACGAGGAAGAAGGAGAGGAACAGCCAGAAGTTGTCCAGCGGAAGCGTGAGCACCACCGCAAGCGCGCCGAGTCCCATGACGACGAACGAGGCGATCGTGATCGTGCTGCCGCCGAACCGGTCGGCCAGCCGACCGCCGAACGGCCGGGCCAGCGATCCGACGAGCGCGCCGAGGAAGGCGAGCGAGAGGGTCGCGGTGCCGAGCGGGAAGTGGCTGAAGCCCGGGAACTGGTCGGCGATGAGCTTCGGGAAGACCCCCGAGAAGCCGATGAACGAGCCGAACGTCCCGATGTAGAGCAGCGCCATGAGCCACAGCTCGGGAGCGCGCAGCGCGGCGAACGACGCCTTCAGGTCGGCCCGTGCGTTGGTGAGGTTGTCCATCCGGTACCACGCGCCGACGATCGCCACGACGATCAGCGGCACCCAGATCAGCCCGGCGAGCGGGAGCTGCAAGGTGGCGGCGGCGCCGATGGTGATGACGATCGGGACGGCGAACTGCGCGACGGCGGCGCCGAGGTTGCCGCCGGCGGCGTTCAGGCCGAGCGCCCATCCCTTCTTGCGCTGCGGGTAGAAGAAGGTGATGTTCGCCATCGAGCTGGCGAAGTTGCCGCCGCCGAACCCGGCGAGCGCCGCCACGAACAGCATCACGCCGAACGGAGTGTGCGGATTCGCGACGCACATCGCGAGGCCGATGGACGGGATGAGGAGGAGCGCCGCAGAGACGATCGTCCAGTTGCGCCCGCCGAACCGCGGCACCATGAAGGTGTACGGGAAGCGCAGGGTCGCGCCGACGAGGCTCGGAATGGAGATGAGCCAGAAGATCTGGGAGGTGCTGAAGGCGAAGCCGGCGGCGGGCAGGGAGACGACCACGATCGACCACAGCTGCCAGACGACGAAGCCGAGGAACTCGGCGAAGATCGACCAGCGGAGGTTGCGCTGCGCGATCGCGGCGCCCTGCTGCTCCCACTGGACGGGATCCTCGGCGTTCCAGCCCTCGATCCACCGGCCGGGCAGGACGGTGAGGGCGGACGAGGGGACGGTGGCGGTGCCGGCGGCAGTGCTCGAGGCAGTGCTCGCCGGGCCGGATTCGGAGACGGTGCTGGTCATCGGGACCTCCTGGGGGGTGGGAGCCTGCGAAAGTTGTGCTTGCTTCACGGTAGGAAAGTCGTGTTTCGGCGGCCCGCTCGCGACGTGAAACCGACGTAACGAACACCTCTCCTCGTGGCCCCGGTCATGTGAGGGGAACGTAACCGGGGGTGATGCGCGGGGCAACAGGGCCGTCATGCCGGGGCCCTAGCGTGATCGCACCGAGATTCGAGGAGGTGGGATGGACCCCATCACCCACACCGTCGCCGCATACCGCTCCCAGGTGCTCGCGCTGGCTCGACCGCTTCCTGTTGAGGACGTCCCGTTGGTGGATGCGGTCGGCCGCGTCGCCGCCACCGCCCTGCGCGCGCTGCAGCCGGTGCCCCTCTTCGACAACTCCGCCATGGACGGTTACGCCGTGCGGTCGGCGGATCTCGCCGGGTCGGATCCCTCCCGGCCGGCCCGGCTGGTGCTCGTGGACCGCGCGCCCGCCGGCCACGGCCATCCACGTCCCATCGGCCCCGGGGAGGCCGTGCGCATCATGACCGGCGCGCCCATCCCCGAGGGCGCCGACCTGGTGGTGCCGGTCGAGCTGACCACCGCCGGGGCCTTCACCGATCAGCCGGTCGTCGAGCTGTGGCTGCCGGCCAAATCGAACATCCGGGCGGCCGGAGAGGATGTGGCGGCCGGTGACATCCTCGTCGAGGCGGGGACGGAACTCAGTGCCCGCCTCCTCGCACTGCTGGCGGCGACCGGGCACAGCACGGTCGCCGTCCACCGGCGGCCGCGCGTGGCGGTGCTGTCGTCCGGCGACGAGCTGAGCGACACGTCCGCGGCATCCGCCGGCACCATCCCGGACTCGAACGCGGTCTACCTCGCGGCCGCCGTGCGCGCTGTGGGAGGCGTGGTCACGGGGATGCACCGGGTCGCCGACCGTCCGGGTGCTCTGGAGGCCGTGCTGGATGCGGCATCCCGCGACGCGGACCTGATCGTCTCCACGGGCGGGCTGGGCGCCGGCTCGCACGACTTCGTCGGACGCACCGCCGCCGGCTCGCCGGACGGCCTCCTGGCCCGCGTCGGGATGCGGCCCGGCCGCCCGCAGGCCTGCGGCACGTGGAACGGCGTGCCGTGGATCGCCCTGCCGGGGACTCCCACGGCGGCGTTCGTCTCGTTCGAGGCCTTCGTCCGCCCGGTGCTGGGGCGGCTCGGCGGACTGCCGACCGCGGGCCTCGACGGCACGCTCGCCGAGACGGTCTCGGTGGGCTGGGAGGGGACGGCGGGAACCGTGCGCTTCGTGCCGCTCGCCGTGACGCAGCGGAGCGACGGGGTCACGGTCGAGCCGATGGGCCATCCGGGCCGCAGCGCGCATGCCCTCTCGGCCATGTACTCCGCGCCGCTGATCGGCGTGATCGCCGCAGAGGTCGGCGACGTGGTCCCGGGCCAGCTGCTGACGGTCATCGAGCCGGCCTGACGACCGCAGCTCTCGGGTCCCGGCGCCACCACCGCAACATTCGTCAGGTCAGGCGGAGGCGCGCCAGACGATGGGGGTGGGCAGCATGGTGCCCGTGAAGGTGAGGTCGCCGGTCTCGAGCTGGGAGAGCACCGCCTCGGCGGCCGCGCGGCCGAGGCCCTCGGCGGGCTGGTGGACGGTGGAGAGCGGCGGCTGCGTGCGCGTGGCCCAGGTGCTGTCGTCGAAGCCGACGACGCCGACGTCCTCGGGGACGCGGCGGCCGGCCATCCGCAGCGCCTCGATCGCGCCGGCGGCGACCGCGTCGGAGGCGGCGAAGACGCCGTCGAGGTCGGGAGCCCGCTGAAGGAGCCGCTGCATGCCGGCCACACCGGCCGCGTACGAGTACAGCGGCACCTCCTCGACCAGCGCCGGGTCGAAGCGTGAGCCGAGGGCGCTCGTGAAGCCCGCCAGCCGGTCGGAGCCGGAATCTCGATCGAGGGCCGCGGCGATCATCCCGATGCGGCTACGACCGGTGGCGACCAGTCTCTCGGTGATCGCCTTCGCCGCGCCGCGGTTGTCGACGCCGACATACGCGGCAAGCACGCCGGGTGGATGGCCGACGAAGGCCGACGGCATCGCCAAGCGCTCGACGGCGCGGCTGATCGGGTCCTTCGTCCGGGCGGAGACGATCACGGCCCCGTCGATGAAGCCGCCGCTGAGGTAGCGGGCCACCCGTTCCGTGTCGCGCTCGGAGTCGACGATGAGCGTGACCATCTGGTAGTCCGCCGCCGACAGCGCCGTGTTGGCGCCGAGCATGATGGATCCGATGTTCGGGTCTTCGAGGAAGAGCGCGTGCGGCTCGTGCACGATGAAGCCGACCGCCATGCTGCGCCGCGCAGCGAGGTTGCGCGCGGCGCCATTGGGGACGTAGCCGACCTTCTCGATGGCGGCCTCGATCGCGAGCCGCGCCTCCGCGGAGACATAGCGCTCACCGTTCATGTAGCGGCTGATCGTGCCGCGGGAGACGCCGGCCTCCAGCGCTACATCATGAACGGTCGCACGGCGGCGCCCCTCCGGTGCATTCATCGCGATTTCCGGGATTCGCGGTTGACACCGGTCGGGGACTCCCATAGTGTGTGCACGCTCCCACATTAACACCCCCGATTCCGTGGGCGCAATTGCGTGCACGTGCACAGAGTGCGAACGGCACAGCCACCGAAACAAAGGAGTTCTCGATGACGCCGATCCACCCGGGCGTCGCCTTCGGCTGCGACTACAACCCCGAGCAGTGGGATGAAGCCGTCTGGCGCGAAGACGTCGAACTGATGGGCCGGGCCGGCGTGAACCTCGTCGCGATCAACATCTTCGGCTGGTCGCAGCTGAACCCGCGGAAGGGCGAGTGGGACTTCTCCGATCTCGACACCGTGATCGACCTCCTCCACGCGTCCGGCATCGGCGTGAACCTCGGGACGGCGACCTCCTCGACGCCCGCCTGGCTCACCCGCCTGCACCCCGAGATCCTGCCGGTGGCCGACGACGGCACCACTCGCTTCCCCGGCGGCCGCCAGGCCTGGTGCCCGAGCTCGCCGGTCTACCGTCGCTACGCCGTGACCCTCGTGGAGGCGGTCGCGGAACGCTACGGCGCCCACCCCGCGGTGCGCCTCTGGCACGTGTCCAACGAGCTCGGCTGCCACAACGCGCTCTGCTACTGCGACGCGAGCGCCGCCGCGTTCCGCCGCTGGCTGCAGACGCGGCACGGATCCCTGGACGCGCTCAACCGGGCCTGGGGAACCTCGTTCTGGAGCCAGCGCTACTCCGGCTGGGAGGACATCCTGCCTCCGCTGCGGACCCTGTCCAGCCGCAACCCCGGCCAGGTGCTGGACTTCCACCGCTTCAGCTCCGACGAGCTGCTCGACCACTACCGGGCCGAGGCCGAGATCATCCGCCGGCACAGCGCGGCTCCGGTGAGCACCAACTTCATGGTCACCGCGCACATCCGCAACCTGGACTACTGGACCTGGGCGCCCGAGATGGATGTCGTCGCCAACGACCACTACCTCGACCACCGCCTCGACGACCCCACCCTCGAGCTGGCCTTCGCCGCAGACACCACCCGCGGTCTCGCCGGCGGACGCCCTTGGATGCTGATGGAGAGCTCCACGGGCGCGGTCAACTGGCAGCCGCACAACCTGGCGAAGCATCCGGGCGAGCTCACCCGGAACGCCCTCACGCACGTGGCGCGCGGGGCCGACGCCGTGTGCTTCTTCCAATGGCGCGCCTCGCTCCAGGGCTCCGAGAAGTTCCACTCGGCGCTCCTCCCCCACGCCGGGACCGACAGCGCCGTCTGGCGCGAGGTGCTCGAACTCGGCGAACTTCTCGGCCGTCTGGATGAGGTCACCGGCACCACGGTGACCGCCGAGGTCGCGCTGCTGTTCAGCTGGGAGTCGTGGTGGGCCGCCGACGGCGAGAACCGGCCGAGTCACGCCCTCGGCTACCTCGACCAGGTCCACGCGGCCTACCGCGCGCTCCGCGCCTCCGGCGTCACCGTCGACATCGTGCGACCCGGCGCCGACCTCGCGGGATACCGGGTGGCGGTCGTGCCCGGCCTCTACCTCGTCCGGGACGCGGAAGCCCAGGCCGTCGCCGACTTCGTCGCGCAGGGCGGGACGGCGCTGGTCACCTTCTTCAGCGGTATCGCGGACGAGGACGACCGGGTCATCCCGGGCGGCTATCCCGGCGCCTTCCGCGACATGCTCGGCGTTCGCGTCGAGGAGTTCGCGCCCGTCACTCCGGACACCGCGGTGACGCTCGCCTCCGGCGCGACGGCCGGGCTCTGGACCGAGCGGCTCACCGCCGACGCCGAGGTCGTCGACCGGTTCGCCGACGGCCCCTCGGCCGGCGGCCCGGCCCTCACACGCAACCGTCACGGGGGCGGAGAGGCCTGGTACCTCGCGACCCTCCCGGATGCGGACGCCTACGCCGGGATCGTGGACCGCATCCTCACCGCCGCCGGTGTCGTCGCTCCCGCCGGCGCAGGCGAGGACGTCGAGGTCGTGCGCCGCACCGGACCCGACGCCTCCTACCTGTTCGCGATCAACCACGGTGCGACCGACCTGGAGCTGCCCGTCTCCGGCCACGAGCTCGTCACCGACACCCCCGGGACCGTCCTCACGGTTCCGGCCGGATCCGTCCGCATCGTCAGAGAGGACCAGCGATGACCACCACCCCCCTCGCCCTCCGGGGTCGCACCGCGAGACCGGAGCCCACCCGTCGCAGACGCGCGGGAGCCCCGCGGCACCTCCGGGCCATCCTCGCGTTCGTCCTGCCGTTCACCATCCTGTTCGCCCTGTTCTACGCGCTGCCCGTGGGCTACGCGATCTGGGAGTCCCTCCTGGTCGTGAAGCGCGATGGCACGTTCGGGCAGGCGCACGAGGTGTTCGGCTGGTTCAGCCAGTACGCACTGGTGTTCCAGAACGGCCCGTTCTGGCTGTCGGTCGGCCGGGTGCTGCTGTTCGGCGTCGTCCAGGTGCCGGTCATGCTGGCGCTGGCGCTGGTGTTCGCGCTGCTGCTCGACTCGCCCCTGGTCCGCGGCAAGCGGTTCTTCCGCCTCGCGTACTTCGCCCCCTATGCCGTGCCGGGCGTCGTCGCCGCGATCATGTGGGGCTTCCTCTTCTCGCCGAACCTCTCGCCGTTCACCGACCTGACGCGCAACGTGAACTTCCTCGGGTCGGATCTGGTGCTCTGGTCGATCGCGAACGTCGTCACCTGGGTCTACGTCGGCTACAACATGCTGATCATCTACTCGGCGCTCCTCGCCATCCCGCAGGAGGTGTACGAAGCGGCGCGGCTGGACGGCGCGGGGCAGTTCCGCATCGCCTGGTCGGTGAAAATCCCCCTGGTACGCCCGGCGCTCCTCCTCACCGCCGTCTTCTCGATCATCGGGACGCTGCAGCTGCTCGCCGAGCCGCAGGTGTTCGCCTCCTTCAGCTCCGCCGTGACCAGCACGTACACGCCGAACCTCACCGTGTACGCCACCAGCTCGCTCCCGAACTACAACCTCGCGGCCGCGTTCAGCGTCGTGCTGGCCCTGGCGACGTTCGTCCTCTCGTTCACCTTCCTCCGGGTGACCCAGCGCAAGGAGGCGCAATGACCACCGCCGTCGCACCAGAAGCGGACGCCACCCCGGTCCGCGCCACCCGCCGGCCGGATGCCGCACCGTCCCGCCCGGGACGTGCCCGCGGTCCCCGCGAGCGTCTCCTCTCGCGCACCGCCGCGATGATCGTGATGTGCGTGTTCACGCTCTACACGCTTATCCCTCTCTGGTGGCTGTTCGTCGCCTCCAGCAAGTCCCGTGAGCAGCTGCTGACCACGAACGGGCTCTGGTTCGCCGACTTCGACCTGTTCGGCAACATCGGCCGGATGCTGTCCTACGGCGACGGGATCTTCGGCAAGTGGATGCTCAACAGCATCCTCTACGCCGGCGTCGGCGGCCTGCTCGCCACCATCCTGTCCGGGATGTGCGGCTACGCCCTCGCGAAGTACCGGTTCCCGGGCCGCGAGACGCTGTTCAACATCGTGCTGGGCGGCGTGCTGGTCCCGGCGACCGCCCTGGCCCTCCCGCTGTTCCTGATCTTCAGCAAGGTGAACCTCACCGACACCTACTGGTCGGTGCTCCTGCCCTCCATCGTCAGTCCGTTCGGCGTCTACCTCGGCCGCATCTTCGCTGCGGCGAGCGTGCCGGACGAGCTCCTGGAGGCGGCGCGGCTGGACGGCTCCGGCGAGCTCCGCACCTTCTTCACGGTCAGCATCCGGCTGATGATGCCGGCCCTCGTCACGGTGTTCCTGTTCCAGTTCGTCGCGATCTGGAACAACTTCTTCCTCCCGCTGATCATGCTGCGCACGCAGTCGCTGTTCCCGGTGACCTTCGGCCTCTACAGCTGGAACACCCAGATCAACCAGCTCCCGGAGCTGCGCAGCTTCGTCCTCTCGGGCGCCCTCCTGTCGGTCGTCCCCCTGATCGTCACGTTCCTCCTGCTTCAGCGCTTCTGGCGCAACGGCCTCGGCAGCGGCTCCCTGAAGTAGCACCCAGACCCCCCGCCCGGACCCGCCGGGACCCCCCTAACACCGAAGAAGGATCACTATGCACGTTACGAAGAGAGCAGCCGCAGTCGCCTCGCTCGCACTCGCGGCGACCATCGGCCTCGCCGGATGCTCGTCCGGCGCCGACAGCGCGGCCACCGCCGGCGCCACCTGCGCGCCGTCCTCCGGGAAGGTCACCCTGAACTTCACCTCCTGGGTTCCCGGCATCGACAAAGTGGTGCAGCTGTGGAACGACAAGAACCCCGACATCCAGGTCAAGGTCCAGATCGGCCCGAACGGCAACTCCGGCACCTACAAGAACTTCTTCAACGAGCTCAAGGCCGGCAACGCGCCCGACCTCGGCCAGGTGGAGTACGACGCGCTGCCGAACTTCCGCGTCCAGGACGCCCTGACAGACCTCAGCGCGTGCAGCGAGGTCTCGGCGGCCAAGAGCCAGTTCGTCGACTGGACCTGGAAGCAGGCCAGCCTCGGCAGCGACACGTCGGTGTACGGCATCCCGCAGGACTCCGGCCCCATGGCGCTGTTCTACCGCAAGGACCTCTTCGCGAAGAACAACATCCCGATCCCGACCACCTGGGCGGAGTACAAGGATGCGGCCGAGAAGATCCGCGCGCTCGGCGGCTAC